>Ga0179593_1335306_pt1 | contig 23426 bp, 25 predicted proteins | sample CZODoug2_1_08_16_FD_185931 | JGI IMG/M metagenome (GOLD analysis project Ga0179593, IMG submission 185931) | Vadose zone soil fungal communities from Angelo Coast Range Reserve, California, USA - CZODoug2_1_08_16fungal (PacBio error correction) | ecosystem: Environmental > Terrestrial > Soil >...
GGGTGTGAAATATTAAACAAACCGAGCGCTGCCAAAAGGCTTGACGGGGGTTTCGGCACGGCCGGGGTGAAGCAACCGAAGGAGGGAGAGGGCGCAGTTGGATCAGAGCAGCTCGAGAAGCCACAAAACTTTTATCAAGGAGGGAGAGTCAGAAAAATGATTGGACGGAAGTGGGCGATAGTCAAACAAATGGGGATAGGAAACTGAAGATGTGTCGGAAAATCAGGAAAATTATATCAATAGATTTCAAAAAGGCCGAGGGGTTGGGGGGGGTCTGCGGTCATAGAGTTCAGGCCGGGAAAGGTAGGACGAAGATTGCAAAAAACTCTCGGAAAAGGTGTGTGGGGGAACAAGTTGATAAATCTGGGGAAAAGGGGGGGGACAAGGGGGGGGGGCTGGCAGTGAGAGGACTTCGCAACAGGGACGGCAATTAAACCGGACATTTCTTGGCGAGGGTGAAATAAAACTGCAAAAAAAGGTTGTAACGCAATAGTGGCCCTCAAAGGAGTAAAAGTGGAACGTACGAGGAGGCAGGCGCGACGCTCGGCGAGGTGTTGTGCTGGCAATGCGTGAAGAAAAACTGTGGGGGGGCAAGGGGGGGAGGCAAACTCTGCGAAGGGTCTTCAAATTCGGATTAAATACACTCCTCATGCCCGGGTGGGGGGGGAGCAGAAACGAGAAACCATTTTCGAAAAAAAAAAATGAGGCAGTGGTAACTATTATGGGGGGGGAGGCAGAGTGAGAAGTGTATTTGCTAGATCAGGAAAAGACCCACTAGAGGGAAATGGAGATGCCAAAAAAAGGAAAAGGGGGGGAGCCAGGGAGCCCACGGTTGAAGTTGGCTTTGTCTGTCGGTAGGCGTTTGTAGCCCACGTATCCATTGACATAGAGGGAGGTTCCGCGTCTGAGGGGGCCGGAAGCCAAGCGGTGGGCTAGAAGGGAAAAAAATCTTACAGGGGGGTCGAGTTAGTGAATGGGACATTCTGGGTAAACCTCCCAATGCTCAAGCAAGAAAAGCAAAGCTACTTCTTCGGATTGGGGGGAAAGATTGTAGAATCTGAAGACGTACTACGTAAAAAATGAGACTCCGCAAGCATAAGAGAAAAATGAGTGGCTAAATAAAAACGAAGTCTGAATTATTAAAAGGGGGAAACGTGCAAACGATCTGGGTTAGTACGGAGCATGCCAGCCCCGCGAACAGCCGGAGAACCATATAAGAAGTCACATCTTCCACAGGCTAGCGTCTGATGGATCGACATAAAAAGACGGTATTGAGGGAAACCTGGACAGGTACCGGGGACAACAGAGTTCAAAACACCACATGGAGAAAGTGTTGTGATCCAAACAAAAAGTTACAAAAAACTCGTAAACAAGAGCAAAGGGGAAAAGCCTGACGACCGACATAGGGCCCCGTACAGGGGGAAGAGAATGGAGCCAGAAGGAAGTAAATTGAAAGGAAGCCTCTAACTCGCCCCACTAACAGGGAAGCCAGAGGGCGGTTAAAAGGTTGGCTGAAGCTCCCAAAAGAAAACATCGGTGAGAAAGTGTGGGTAATTAACCAGACGAAAAATCAAAAAAGATGGGGACCCTGAAAAAACAAAAAGATCGGGGGCGGAAAACGACTAAAACCGTTGTCCCAAGTTGGAAATCTACCTGAAGAAAAAGGCAAAAGCAACTGGGTAAGCGGTTGATCACGGGAGGGAAGAGGGGTCAAACGGGAAAGTTCAAAACATTATTGGGGTTGGGTAGCATAATCAAAGAAAAAACAACTCATAGGTACACTGGTTGACGAACCAAAGGGAGAGGCAGTCAACAGAAAAAATAGAGGGGGAAAGGGGGAAGCGCATGGGGAAAAACGTTAGCAGAAGCTCTTGAAAGATGGACAGTGGGCGGAAATGCTACCGGCCAGGAAAACAATGTAACAACACAGGAGGAAAAGCCAGCGCATATCACTCTTAAGGCCCAAAGGATTTAGTCACGGGGGAAGTGACATGAAAAAAAAAAATGCCCCGGAAAAGCCTGGCAACTTCCTCGGGGAATGGTTCAGCGGTTGAAATGAACTGTAAAATAAGAGAAGGACAAACGGCTGCGAGAGGAGAGAAATGAAGAAAACACTCGAGGTAAAGGCGACTGACCGGTATTTGTTTAAAAAGAAAAAAACTAAATGTGAGATCGCTCTCAAAAAACGGAAAGAAAAAGTCGTCAAAGAGCAAGAAAGGGGAAAAAAAAAAAAAGAAATGTCACGCGAAGCGGGACAAAGGCAGAGAGGCTGTCAAGAGGCTAACGCCAGATACCAAAGAAAAAACAGAAAAGGCCAGCGACCAGAAAGAAGGGAGGGGGGACCAATGAGAGAATGGAGGGGACGGAGAAGGAAAAAGGAAAGCAAGAACGATTCCAATTGGGGTCAACTCAGCGGTCAAAACAGAAATGAGATGAAAGACACGCTGGGTCATCAACAGTCATCCATAAAGGGGGACAACAAGGGCCATAAAGAAAAGGGGAAGAAGACCTTCTGGACTCCGGTCATAAAAGAACCCCCATATGGAAAGTCACTACAAAGGGGAGGACCAAGAAGGAAAGGTGGGATGGCAACCTCATCAACAACAATGGGTCCAAGCAGGGGGGCAAGCACCAAGACATTAAACAGCCGTGACAGCAGCAAAGGTAGGAGGGGGAGCAAGATAAGGAGGAGAGAGAAGACGCCGTGAAGTCTAGAAGTGACTTTACAAAACAACAAACTAGTGTTCAGGAGGCACCATCGGGTCAAAGAGAGGAGAGGAGGGAAGAAAAAAAAGACGCGGTCTGACAGGGGGGAGAAGGTCACAAAGCCACGGTAGGTACCAGGCTGGGGAGGCCGAAAAAACTGATGGCAGAGCAGAGGGCAAGGGGAAAAGAAAGTGGGAGGTAGTGAGGGGGCATTTAGAGGGAAGAGACGGCCAAGGGGAGGAACCCGTTGGGGGTGCTCGGGTACACACAATATTGGAAGGAAAAAGAGAGTGCGAAAGACCAAGGGAGGTTCAACGATACAAAGACAGTAGGAACGGCCAAAGAGTAACAAAAAAAATACAGAGGCCGGGTTGTCAGAGGAAATGAAACACGTTGATCTAAGAAAGGACGGCAGGAGGGAGAGGGGGAAAAGGGAATTATAAAATCACAATAACAAAGATAGATGAAGGTCAAGGCGTCTTTCAACTCTATGACACAAGACTTTTATACTGCTTTAGAAAACGCAGGGAGGGCCAAGGAGGATAAGACAATCGACACAGGGAGGAGACAGCGCGGAAGAAAGAAAAAGGCAGAACAAATAGCTTACGAACGCTCTTTCAGGTTTGGCTGGACGATGGGGAAAAAGAGATCTACATCAAGACAGCAGAGCGAGAAAAAAAGGAGCAGGGGGGGGACATGAAATCACCGCTAAGCAAACTAAGAAACCTTTACGAGGTAAAACCAAATTAAGGTACCAGGGGGGGGAGAAAAAAAAGGAAAACTGGTGCGAAGAAAAAAAAAAAAAGGGGGGAGCAAGGGAGCACACCCCTCTAACTGCTGGACTATTAGGACAGAGGGATGGAAAGGAATGAAGAAACAAAAAAAAGGAAGCAACTCCAGCCAACAACATAAGGCCAGAATAGGAACATCACGACAGGTTGGTGAAATGTGGGTCCGCCGGAAGAAAAAAAACAACCCCCAAAGGGAAATGGGGGGGGGGGGGTTACTAGAATCTTACATGACGAAGTTCTGGACAACAAGCAACAGCATGGAAGCAACTCGCGGGTAGCCGAAGGGGAGCGGCCCATCAAACAACTGGCTCAACGCAGCCTGACTCGTTCAAAAAGTCTAAATGAGAAAGGACAAAGACGGAAGATAAATGACAGGAGAAGACAAGCTAACTCATGCACTGTAACATGCCATCCGCCAAGGGTGCAGGAAAGAGCGGAAGCAGCAACAACCGGGAACCCTTGACACAGTTCTTACTAAATGGAAAGGAAAAAGCACGAACAACTCACAAATCGAAAAGAATCCGCGCATACAGGGGGGCCCTGAAGAAGGAAGAACGCGAAGTACCCAAAACAAGAAGTAAAAAAAAGGAAATGATCAACTCTCCTCCGGACAGGGTCACCGGCTCTAAAAGGGGGGGAGGTGGGGGGTGCGAAAAAAAAAGCGGAATTAAACGAAACCAATCAATTGACGGAGAAATATACCTGTGGCAGTCTTTCATAAACTAATACGATCTCAAGAAAACTCGAATACCGGCTTCGTCCGTCAAACAAGGAGGCCGAGCTAGTAAAGACGTCGGCGTTTCCACAATGCGACTTAGCAATCGAAATCCTTTCATCCCTGAAGACGCTTTTCTAAAAAAGAAGAGAGTGAGCAACAAAAAAAGAGTGCAAGCCACGAGGCCCATGGCCCATCAAAGGAGGGTGCATGACGTTTCCAACCCAAAACGCAATGGGAGTCATCCAACAGGAGATGACGAGAAGGAAAATCGAGTTTGGGTGCGAGACTTCAAAAAAAGAGAATCGGGCATGTGATGTAAGGGGTGAAGAGGGTCACGCGCAGGGTTGGACGATCAGACTATAACCCGAGAGAAACAAGAACAGAACAGATAACGCAGAAAGGAGCGATAGAAATGACCCTAACCCACGCCTCGACTGAAAGATCCTAACAAGCCCACAAACCAAGGTGAGAAGAGGGGGAGGTGTGACCGAACATGAGATCGAAGCACACAGGGGGAAATGGGGGTGAGGGAGGCTTTCCAGGATGTTATTTTCCACAGAAAAGGATCTGTGGTGAGGATAGGGCTGGGAAAAGGGGGTGACAAGCACAGGAAAAAAAAAAAAGGGAGGCACGGTAACGAACGGTTAACTAAGGAACTGTTCGAGGAGAATCCTCAAAATCATGCAAACCCAAGTAAAGATCCTCAAAAAAAAAAAGGGAAAGGAAAAGAGAAAATGAAAGAGGTTACAGGGAGCAATCTTACGTGATGATCCCTCGAAAAGAAGGACAACAAACTGCGAGACCATAATTGGGCCCAAGGTGAACCGGACACGCACAGAACCTGAGGGAAAAAGACCACCGCCTTTAACCGCGAAAGGACATACTAAAAAGAGAAGGGAACGAAACAGGAAACATGCGTTATTTGCTCGAGAGAAGTCGCCTAGGACAATACAAACGGAGAAACAGGGTGCAGAAGTCGTAGGAATAGGATTGAGGGGGGGAAAAGGGGGGAAGGTGGTCCATGGGGAAATCCGACGGAGTCAAGGCAGAGACAGTGCTGTCCGCAAGTGCAAAGGAATGAGGGGATCGCAATGAAACTCTCTCAGAAATTGGACCGAATGCACATTATAGGCTTTCCGAGGGTAATGCTCGCCAACTAAGAAAGGGGAAGCCCAAGGAAGGAAGGAAGGGGATCAAAGAAAGGGGAGGAAACGCGACAGGAAGGACGGGGGAATAAGATAGGTGGCCTCGGATTGCAACAAAAGAGTTGGGCTCAATACTTATTGCTCCCACAGCCTCACCCGAGTAGAAAGGGATCAAGGATAAAGGGGAGAGACTCAAAACGACTTTTTAACGCGGCCTCGAACCGAGCGCGGCCGGAATGGGAGGAGGGCCACAACGCGGAGGGGACAGGACGTCACGGGCGGAGGCTGGAACGGCACGCTCCACTGCACACAAACGGGTATATTGTAGGAGGTAGAAACGGGTTGGCCTGAAGGGGGCAGCCAAGATTTGCGTAGCCGAACTTCGGGGCGTCCGAGAGAAAGGGGATAGAGAAAACTCTGTCCAATGCCTCGTTTTTTGTATTTCACTAGGTAGAATAAGTTGGGGCGTATCAGGAAAAAGGAGAGAGGTAGCGACGTACTTTTGCTTTTTGCTGAACAACTAGTGTGGGGAAAGCCGTGGGGGGACAAGGTTTGGGGCGAACTTACAGTGAGGGTCAACATCTCGGGATGCCACACTACAGGCTTGAGCGTTAAAGGAGTTCAAAACAGTTCTTGAATAGCGAAGAGGAACCTTCAAGTAGGGCCAACGTTTAAAAAGTATCAGAGGAGGGCGCGTCGGCGAGAGCGTTTATTCGTTCAGGACGGAAAGCGACCACCTGGGTTCTGGTGTGCCAAGAGTGGGAGTGGAAGAGGACAAAGGGGTAAAAAAATTCTAGTCAATAAAGAGCTTCCTTCGGGGGGGGGTGAGGGGGGGGGGTCGGAAAGAAAAAACCTCTAAAACCTGTCGCAATTAAAGGAGGGGAATCGGGGTTGGTGAGAGAGAATGCTGAAGAGACATGGGAACGGAAATCAGTAGAAATACCATCGACTAGTACGTGCACAGCATTGGAGAACTTTGTGCCCGGGAAAAAAAACGTTTGAATTGGCTGGCAGGCGGAGTACAGGAGGGGGGGAAACCACGGGGGGGAAAGTGACAGGGAATCCAGTGTTAACGAGGGGGGCAGCGGTGAAAAAGATGAGAAAAATTTGACCCGGCGGGTGAGTGAAGGAGGGAGAAAGGAAGGGGGTCCAGCCATCGAAGGAAACGCAGGAATCTAATTTCGAAGCTCTGGAGAGGTTAGACACGAGTGCCGAGTATACGAATACGGAAGGAAGAATCAAAAAAGATGGGGGAAGGGCATCAAAGAAACGAGCAAGCACAGTGTAACGATGAAACGATTCCCTGCGATCGTAATACTGGGAGGCAGGACAGAAAAAGAAAAGGCAGCAATTTGACTATCAAGTTGTAGAATAAGCGGACAACACGCATCGCTTTCGGAGGGGAAGGATGGGGGGAAGCCGTTCTGACGGGGAGTCGTTAGTGACCCGGCAAGGGTCCTTGAGGAAATGAATGGAAAAATCCATGAATCAAAAGGGGTGCTATGCCAAAACAGGAGCCCAAGATAGGGAATCAAAATCAAATGAGCAAAAAGCTCCTACATAAGTGGGGTAAAATCCCGGGACAGCACAACAAGGGGCGGATGAAGTGTCGCATCCGTACCGACCCCACGAACTGGGGGTAAAAAGGAAAGCGGCGGGGGGTAACGCGAACTGGGCCCCAGAAAATGTGGGGAGACGAAAATGTAAAGAAAGGAAAAAACTCTCCGGGGGAAAGAGGGGGAAAAAACAAAAAAAAATCGTGTTGATAAAACTTGAGAGACCTGCATCGGATGATGTACGGCGGAAAGGCTCGCTATCGTCAACACAGAAGGGGAGCACGGAAGGAGAAACCCGCTGGAAAGTGGGGGTCGGGGGGAAAAGGGAGAAGGGAGCAATTATTGTTGTAGAGGATCAACATTCAGGAGGTTGGGAACAGGACGCCAAAAAAAAGAGACTGGGGATGCGGCGGACAACGAAAAAGAAGAGGGGGGCGCAATGAAAGGATGACCATAATGCTCATAGACGTAGGCTGACCTGTGGTCAAGATTGAGGAAAAAAAGAGGAAAAAAAGCGGGGAGCACTAATTAAGAAAGCCAAGGAATGTAAAAGGGAATCGTGGGTTCCTTTCTGATCAATCTCAGGTCAGCGACACATGCAACAAAGATGACGTCGCCTGGGGCAACTGAAACCTGGGAATGAGGGGGGGAAAACCAAAGCTCTGTGTATGGCCTTGGGGATCCTGGCAACTCAGTAGGGCTATTCTTATAGAAAAAAAAGGAAAAGAAGAGCCTTGTGAAGAGGAGGGAGAAGTTTTTTTGCATCCCAAATGTCTGTGAAGCATCTCAAAACAACAAAAAAACACCGGGTGAAGGAAAACAGAAGAGATGAAGAAAAAAAAGTCCCACTGATTTTAAAAAAATAAAGGGGCAGATTAAAGGGGGGACGAGTATCTTCAAGTCTAAACTAAAGCCATCTGAAATTTGCAAGTCAAAAAAAAAGGCAAATAAAAGAGTCAATTTTGAAAAAAAAAGAAGGGTGAAGGGCACAAGACGATTCTCATCTGTCCCTACAATGTAATCAGACAAAGGCACCCCCTGTGGCACCGCAGGTGGCAAAAAACGGGGCAAGAGAAGAACGTGGTCATAGGGGGGCGTGCCATCATGACTGCAACACAAATTCAAAGAAAGGGAGCAATCAGGGGGTCCTCATGTATGCCAAAAGCCCACTCGCATTGATGGGGAGCGCAGAAAGAAAAAAGGGGGCAGGGATGTTTAAAAAAACCAAGTGTGAGGCGAGGCAAACAGAAACAACAAGGACGTGGCGAAACTGGAAGGAGGACACCACATGACAAGGGAAAGCCGCTACCCGAGGCGCATAGCGGAAGGTCGATCTCGCCATTCGTGCGTCCCGAGGTTTGAAAAGGGGAAAACAAAAGTGGGTGGCAGGGGGAGAAATAGGGCAAGGAGAATATGGGATGCGGAATAAAATGGGACAATGAGCACAGCGGTCTGCAGTTGGCACCAATTCACCCCGTCCAGGGGGGGGGGACAACAAGGACGTGGGGGGGGAGGGGGAGGGAGGGAAAGGGCAAGTTCCCAAAAAAACGGGCCAGAGACGGTCCCGTGTTAAACTAATGAGAGTGCGTGGGGGAAAAAGTGAAGAGAGGTCCGAGAGGCTCGGGAGAAAAAGGGGGGGCCGAGGGAAAAAACTTCTTAGGAGGGTTGTGAAATATGAAAAGCGTGAGGAGCAGAAGGGTTCAATAAGAAAAAAAAAAGCAAATGTGAAAAAAAAAATCTCAACAGAAAAGGAAAAAAGGGCCAACGGGAAACTAAAGATGATTAAAACAAATGGGGATCCTAAACAGGAAATTTATCGGGGAAATCAATGGGCCCAACCAGCCAAGTCGAGGATGGTAAAGTGCTGGAGGGACACAAAAAGGTAAATAACTGAAGACTTAAAGGTGAAACCCGGATCCCAGAGAGACGCTCACGGAGTCTCATCGAGTAAGGGAGAAGCAATATCTCGCACGAGGAGAAAAGCAAAAATGGAAGGGAGAACGCCTTTGAGGTGGGTGATGGGAGACTCCTACATCATGATCGCAACGGCAGGCAAACCAGGCCGAAGATTTTGTATCAAAAAAAAAAAAATGAAAACTCAGACACGAAAACACCTGGACGAAAGGTCGAGGGCTTGGGGGATATTGAGACGGGGCGTGGTGGTGGGTGGACTCAAAAAAGTAGATGGTCTGGGTACGAACCAATGTGGTGTCGAGGGGTGGGGGGGGTCCTCGGGGGTGGAACCAGGTGGGTGGTCATCAGGACTGTGGGTAGGGGAGTAAGGACAAGAGGGTCGAGTGGGAAGAGGGGAGAAACCATAGGCGGGCCTCGTCGGGGGGTGTCGGCAGTCAGGCTACGGAGAGTTTCGCAGAGACGTCTGTGTGTGGACCAAGGGGGTTTCCGCTCTGTGGGGGGCCAGGAAAAATCTGACTGAAACCGACAAAGAAGAAAAGTAGTGAGGAAAAAGGGTAGGGGGAAAGCCCTTGGCAGAGCTTACCCAGCGCCACAGTTCTGTGGGTGTGGAGTGGAGCACCCGCATAACCAGGGGGTGAAGGTCCGCCGAGTGACCGGGGAGTCGGGGGGGACAAGGAGTGCGTGGGACGCGAAGGCACGCGCCGCTGTGGGGCGGGAGAGGGGGGACAAATGGAATAAGGCGGCGCACTGAAGGAAAGAAAGACGGACTTTCGAATTGGGGCGTGAGGGACACGAAAAACCGCCATGTGGGTTGGGGGAGGGGTGGGAAAACGGGGTGGTGCCTAACCTAACTACCTCGCACGGCCCAACAGAACAACCCCTTTCCCCCCCTCATCCATTTCTTAATCTTCACTCCTTGTCACGGGACCCGACGTCCCGCCAACCCCCAAGCCCCCCTTAACCGCGAACCATCTTCGGCAGGGTGGAAAGGAAGCAAAAAACGCGATAAAACTCAGTAGGGACGGGGAAAACAGAGCTTGTTCACGACTACAAACTCCGACCGACGGGGACAAGTCTAACTCAGAATAAAAAAAGTCTGTGGGTTTCGATAGCGCCCACTACCGCCGAGACAATAAGCTTCCTCCAAATATTGATATAACCGTTGGGGGGGGGGCGGCGCTTGACGTGGGATAAAAACGAATGCTTACCCATCTCAAAAGATCCGGCACGGAATCCTGTGAGCCCTAATCCAGCCCTGCCGGAGCTGCTCGGATCGTTCGGAAGGAAGAATCTCTCTCACAAGATCTGTTTCGTATACAATTAGAGTTGCTATCAAATTGCGAAAAAAGAATCTGTTGAATCCACTGAATCAATGGAAATAACTAACTCGTGATGTTAAAAGGGAGTATTGCCTCAGCGCTTGCATCCCTGCACCATTTATTGTACCGTCTCGTGTAAGCACCTCCGGCGACTTCAATGGTGGGGAAAATCAAGCCATGGACCAAAGCTACTCCATGCGTGTATCGGAACACGACGAGTTTGACTCTACACGTCCCCAAAAGGATCGAAAAGACGATTAATGTGCAGGCTTCCGACGAGTCGCTTGCAGTTCTCTAACACTACATGGCAGAAAGGTAAGATGCCACTCACTTGACCACACACCGGATCCCACGCAAAGCTACACTCAATATACACTGCAACACCTCCTCCACGATACCTCCCGCCGCACGCTATCCTTGCCTCACCTGGACACGCCGTCCACGCCCCATTGTTTTAGCCTGGAGCTTGTTGTGATCTTAGTGTGTACTATCACTAACTTGTCATGCATACTCTGCACTCCACACTCTGTATGTCTTCGGGCTTCATATTCTGTGCGTGACGATGTGGAGGGACGAGACCAGATGGTGTAGGGGGTCTATAGGTGAGGAAGGGGGTTGCAACTGAACTTTATCCCTAATTGCGAGGGGACAGTTCGTTTAAAACTTTATACGTTAAAAGATCCCTTTTGGGATATAATCAGAAAGAAGAAAACAAAATAAAGCTGGGGTCATCTGTGGAAACCAACAACACTTATAAAAAATAGGGAGAGCATCCGGTTGAAAAGGATGTTGCCGGCTTCTTGAGAGATGCCCCTAGAAAAAATGAGCACCTGGGGCTACACCAAAAATGACCAATCCCGCTTCCCAGGTAGAGGACACAACTGAACAGAAAAGGATATCAAAGAACATAGAAGAACGAGCTAAACACATTAAGCCATATAGAACAGAACCTCCTTAAATCACGTGGGGTGGAGGCTACGCGATAGTGGACTCGCCCAAGACCACCGGGGATGCAAACCCGTGGGGGGGGTTTTGGGGGTCTTGCAGGTATAGTATGCTGCTCGCGGTATGGTATAGTTTGGTTCTTTGGCCGTGGCCAGGTATCGAGGGTGGGGGGGTGGGGGGGTTTTTCGCCTTAAAAACGTAAGCAGTGCGAAGAGGTGCGAAGATGGGGAGAGTAAATGGGAGCTCACATAACTGCTAAAATCGATTACCCGGAATGGCACCCCCGGCTTTAGTATAACGTTTGTTTAGTCTCTCACAAACTAGGCGGACCCCTCCGACTAGATAGGTGGAAGTCCCCACGGGAAAGCATTGGTCGTATCAACCCTGCAGAAATCCTTGTCCGTGGTCTTCACACTTGTTGAATCGCTTTCCAGAATAGTTTTGCCCCGCTCCTTTACGTTGAGTTTGTCAACCCTCCTTATCTGCGCCCCTTATCTACGTCAAAATTTCAACGCGTATCACATCAGCCTGGCAATATTTTCCCTCCTTGGGCTATCGTACAGCCGCCGGCTGACTGGCGTCCATAGACTGTGCTGACTTTACTGATCGCCTTCTTCGTTGTGCCGTCCCTAGGTTCGACTCTCTAGCAATTTGCTCGTCAGAGACTACCCACACCCCGATGACTCAATTCACTCAGGGTGCCCGACGTCTGTTACTCAGGGCGAGGGGTGACATGGGAGTAGCGAGCTCACTACACGATTAGAGATGAGTATATGGACAATGGAGGACGGTAATTGGGTCTGTTTCTCACAGCCATCCGTTTACGTTCGGGCTTATGGAGCCAGTCGGGTATTCATAAAAACGTATTTGGTGCAGCCTCTCACATCGTCTTTGTCAAGGAAACAAGGTTTTTGTGGGGAGTCGCTGTAGGCAGGGGGCTTGAAGGGGGCAAAAAGGGCAAAAGGGGAAAATGAAATAAGGCAACGGCGGGGGGGATGGTTAAAAGAAAACCTTGAACGGGAAGAAGGCCTTGTTGTACAGGGTTTCGTGGGGCGCTAATCGGAGGAAAAGGCGGGGCGGCACGGGGCCCCGCAGGAGTGATAAGTTCATAAAAGCGGAAAACCGGACTTTAGTAGAGATAGGGTGCAAGAGACGGAGTCTCCACGTTTCACTAAAATGAGGCGCGCAGGAGGAAGACCCGGGGGTCTGTCCTGCACTAGGGGAGGCGCGACAAAAGGGTCTTCGGTGCAGTTGCAAAAACAAAAGAGGGCGAAGGGGGTTAAAGCAAATTCGGCCTTGTCAGGCGTCAAGTCGAAAACCGCATTCCTGGCGGGGTGGTTGGACGTAAAAAAGAGAAAAAAAAATGTTTCGGGCCAACCTGAATATTGGGACTAGTTAGTGTGTCCTAGATTGGTTGGTGTTCGCCTGTCTGGATCAATTGGTACACTTCTATCAATAATTCCCACCACGGACGACAACCTGATCGTAGGCCTCTTGGGCAAACTCCTTTAAAATAACAGAGGGTTTGTCTCCCCTTAGAGCCCGAAGTTGACTGTTGCTGTGAGCTCGTACGTTTCGTTGTGTGCTGCGAAAAGAATCGCTGTTCTAACTCCCCTTGTGTCCCTGCCTACGGTTACCGTGGGGTGGTAAACCTCTGGAAATTGTGGGGGGGGGATGTAAGCTGCTAGAAAGAGAAAAAAGGAGAAGTGGGTTGGCGGGATCCAAACTGAGGGGAACATATTTAATAAACAGTAAAGAATGGGGTTTCCCCCGTTTACAAATATTAAAGCCGTCGAAAAACATATTCAGGATGAACATCTTGGCACATGTGGAGCCTCCTTGCGTACTGAATCATGGGAGAGGATCCTTTCTTCTCGAGAAGAGCGGGGCGCAGGGGCTACATCGAAATGAGTGAACCAGAGAGTCAAAAAGGGTAATCTCCAGCTGTGGAAAAAAATGACTAGGCCACAAAAGCACCTGGAATTAAAACGCTTTTCTTACGTAGGGGCAATGCAAGTCCAAAAGGAGGAAAAAAGCAAAGGGAAAAAAAGGGGAGGAGAAAAAGTTGGGGTAAACTCATCTTCCAAAAGACCCCTTTGGATCAGGAAATTTGCGCGGGTAAAACCAATCTGGAGGGTGGCGTCTTGGGGGGGGGAAAAAAAAAGGAAAATTGTCATGGAGCAACGGAGGGGAAGATTTAAAACCGGGGCGAAAGAGGGGGATCAAACTAAACCACGTGGAACCAAGAACCGAGAGGACCTCAGAAAGGACAATCAACTCGCCATAGGTTTTTTACACGCGAAAGAACTAGAAAGGCCAGGAACGGGGGGGGTTTGAAGTCGCTCGGAAAACCCCACAACCCGGGGGGGGTACCTTAATCAGCTAGGTGAATTTTCGTCACTCGTCCCAAAAAGCTGTGGAGAAATTGGTCCAATGGCCGCCATACGCTCAGCCTGAACCCGATGGTTGAAACCAAAAACTATCGTTGGCATACGACGTGCGATACCTTAAGGAAGGCTGGTTAGATTAAAGAAGAGAGGTGGAAAAAAAAACCGGGTAGGCAAGGGAGCAGGGGGAGGTCAATTGCCTTTCCCAGCGGACCGGGGGGTGTTGTGTGCGGGAACAGAAAAAGTGGAAGGGGAGGGTTACATAAGTAACACCACGCCTTGGTCGGTCTGGGAGACAATCAAAAAATCAATCGCGGTGAGGGCGCAATGAAAACCGGATTCAAAAAAGCTCAGCCCTTTTGATGGTCCCTCGTTGATACCAGACAGATGAACACGCTTTTCTACAACAATTCATGCACCGACTCAGGGAGGGACCAGCAGGAAATGGAAAAAAAGAAGCGGTTTCTTCTTTGCTACAGGGGAAACAGGGAAAAAAAGAAACCCCGCATTCAGAGATTGGAAAATGACCCCTGAGAGTGGGTCACAAATGGCCGGGAGGGGTATTGGCAACTGTGTTGGAAGAATAAACCTAATATGATTCGTGTAATCTAGAGCAAGCGCATGGGCCACCGCTTCGAAACAGGTAGGGGGGGGGTTGAAATCAGGGAAAGGAAGAGATCAGCGACAAAAAAAAACGGAGGTGATCTTACCAGAGACATAGTCACAGACAGCTGAGGAAAAAAAAACTCAAAAATGACGAATTACAAAAAGAGAGCTCGGAAGAGATGGCACAAAAAAAGAAAGAGTAGAAAGTGGGGAAAGTACACAAGTCCAATGTAACCCCCAACCAAAAAAAAAAAAAAAAAAAAAAAGGTCCAGGGGACCAAGAAAAGGGGGGGAAAAAAGGCCAAGGGGCGAGAATGAGGGGGGGCAAGAGGTGACGAATACGAAGAGAAAAAAAAGGGAAAAAATGCAATTTTAAATCGTCCATGAATGAGACGTGAAGGGGTATGGGGGACTCGGTGAAAGGAGTAAAGGGGACATCAAGAGGGACAACAGGGAAGACAAGGTAGAGAACTATGGAATAAACTGGTGGGGAAAAAATTGCTCCCACTCCAGGGGGATTTCGGTGCGATCCCAGGCAAAAAATGCGCTCGAAAATGTAAAAGCACTGCAAGGTGTAGGAAAGGCATCATCAACAATAATGTGGGCAAAACTGCCGCTGGGAACCAAAAGGGACAGCCGTGGCCTAAAAAGGACGCTACCCGGAGGAGGGGATCACGGAGGCCGCGTGGGGGATCGATCAAAAGGACGCAGGGGGCCATCGGTGCCAGAAAACAGGGGGTGTGGTGATGGCTAACCAAATAAAAGGGAGGGAAGAGATGGATTCAGTGCGAGCACATGTTTCTGGGAAGAGGGGTGACGAAAATTCAAAAAACCAACGGAAGGTACCAGTGATGGGTTGTAGTTCGAGAAACAAGGAAAGTTCAGGAAAAAAGGCGCAGCTTCAAGGAACCCAGGACTAAGTAGGAGAGGATGATTGCAGGGAAAACCTCGGGCTTCCGGGGGAAGAGGAGCAAACCCAGTCTGGAGCATGGAGTGTGAAATATCTCAGAGGCGGAAAGGACCGGGAAGGGTTGGGGGAGAAAAAAAAAAAAAAACAAGCGGGGGGAGCACTCCAAATCTCCAATAAAAGAAAGTAGGGTTGGGGAAGATGATAAAAGGAGAGATATGGCGAGGTCAAAAGTACTTTCTTTTATTCACTACAAATTCCGCAAAAGTCATGAGGGCAAGTGCTTGGGTCACGAGAAGTCAAAGCTTCTCGACTGCAGTTGAACTAAGGCGTCCACGACGCAAGCGAGCTTGGAACGGAGTCAAGAGGAAGTAGGAATCAATTCCGGGAACTCTGATACAGAATATGACAAGAAAAAAAGAAGGTGTGCGGTGGGAGTGTACTTTACTAACTCTAAAAAGGTCGAAGCAGGGACATGACATGAGCTGGAGACAACCAGTCTCGAAGATTTTGTAGACAAAAGAACACCGCCAGACAAAACGAAAAAAGGGAAGCCACAACCGTAAGTTAGTCATGAAAGGGTACGGGGGGGAAGGAAAAAAACAGACTAAACTCCAATAAAAAGGGCTCCAAGGAAGAAAAGGGTTCTTCTCAACTTCTGGTGGCGGGTAAGGACGACGTCTCAAGTGGTCGTGATTAAGAATGACTACCACATGAATACAGCTGCCTCTCGTCAACACCCCATCTAGAAAGGAAGGAAACGGGGGGAGACAGGTGGGGGGTGCTCGTTACGGGAACCACACCCTTAATGAGATTGGTAGGGTACTATAGTCTGAACCTTGCAGCCGGAAACTCGCCCAGTCGTGTTGAAAGCATAAAACTCCACACTTTTGGAGTATCAGGTGCGTCCAAGGCCTTCCTCCCCGCCACCAAGCTTATCCCCTATCGAATCCACCTTCTAATACTGGTAGGGGGTGAGCCCCGTGTTGCGAGTTGATGAACACGACCAATATCGAGTCTAACACTCTGGGGGGCGCTGATTCGCGATAACTTTTTTGGGAGCCTTGCGAGCTAGAGGGGGTTGGGTAATTGAGGAACCTGGCCACACTGGCACCGGTCGGTGTACCCCAGGGTGAGAGTCCGCAGAGGCTGGAATGTGAGGTCACGTGGAAGAGTAGTAGGCTACTCGGGTAACAGGCGTTGAACCCTGCAGAACGACGCCGGCGTGTATCCAACAAATGCGGAATGCTAGAGCGCAGAAGGAACGCGCAAAAGTGGGGGCCTCGCTGAGTGTTAGCCTGGAGGTCCCGAGTGCGGGAGGCCCGGAGGCGCGCGAGATCCTCCAAGAGATTTTGGCCGGCTTAGACTGACTGAACGCTCAAAGGGGGAGTAGGGAAGAACAGTTGTCAGGTAATGGACACACAAATGATCGAGAAGGGGGAACCGGCGAAAGAACCAAACCAAAAGTGGCCGGTCAAATTGCTCACAAAAAAACTCTCCACTAAACAACGCCTAGAAAACATACCCCCTGGGGAATTGGACTCACCACTTCAGCCAAGCACCGTCTGCAGGTCCCTCACTATAAATATCCGTTGGGGGGTGGCAATTCGTGAGGGAGCGTTGAAGCTGCAAAGAAAAACCCTGGCACGTAAAGGGGGCTCGAAATGCAATCCATGCAAAAATCCGAACTGGTAAACTAAGGAGGGAGAATTTTTCAAAGGCGATGGGGATCTATAGGGCAAGGGCGTGACCGGGAAGACGAACTAAACGGGAGCATCAAAACTAGATATTAGCACACTCGGGAGACTGTCAGAAAATAATCCACTAGTATGATACAAATCCCCGTCGGGTCAGTGAGCAAACTCCACATGAGACGTGTGGGGGGGTCATCCCTTTCACCATTAACGTGGATTGAGGACTAAGGTGGTGTGGGCAAGCCGTAAAAAGAATCGGGGAAATCGATTGGTGATGACGGACGTACGAGGGTCAGGGGGGCAGTTGACAAGAAAAAGAAATTCCCCTCCATCTCCAACTCCGCAAATACACCATCAAAAACCTCAAATCGACGCGAGCCAACTGCAAGCAAACACCGAAAAAAAGGGGGGTCGCTTCCTATGACTTAAGACCTTCAAGCAAAACAGGTTGTGACCTCCCTGGTGTTCGGATGGTTGTAGGAAAGCCAGAAGAACCGAAAACTCACACTCTTGGGGCGGTTTGTTAGGGGGGAGGTCATTTCTGGCTTCAAGATGTTATTGTGCCAAAATAGGGATCTGGGGCGGATGGTCATTTGGAAGGGGGGGGGGGGCCGATCACTATTAATAAGAAACGAAGGGGGGAGTAAGGGCTAAAAAAGGGAGGATGATGAGAAAAAGGCAAACCGACAAAAGTTCTGGGATACACTCTCGCAAAAAAAAAAGAGGGAAGAAGAGCCCATCCGGTGCTTTTCTTTTCCTGTTCTGAGGAGACCTCGAAATTCCGCCGGCGAAAACAGAACCATACCCTGGCGCTCCCATAGGGTGAAGAGGAGGCAAAAAAAAAAAACTAAAACCTGAAAATAGCACCCATGGGGGATCGCGAAAAGAAAAAAAAAAAAAAAATATAAAGACCTCCAGAACGTGTGAGCGCCAAAAGAGAAGAAGGAGCCACTAGGACATAAACCCTCTACCGTGGGGGGCGGGAGAAGGAGGAGGATGGAGAAGAGGGTGTTTGGAGCCCAGGTTGTCTATCGCCCTTTCTGATGAGCGTTTCCTGGGTCTCGGTAGAGTGGAGAGGATGGGGAGGGGGAGCGTACAGGGACAACAAAATCGAGGAACCTCAGAAAAAAAAGACCAATTTCAAAGGAGTTGGGCAAGATCGAACTCGGCGTCAAGCAATATAAGGAAGAGGGGACTGGATAGACACACACTTGAAGCGTGGGGAGGGGTCCAACACGCGGGGCAGGAAAGAAAGGGTGAGGGGATAGGTGGGAATACGTGAAGTTGCACGAGAAAGTTTCGCCCGGGGACTAAGGGTCGTCTCCCAAAGGCTCGACGCCAGGGAGACGGAATGCCCTTTGAAAAACGAGGGGTGGACGGGAAGGGATTCGTAAGGCCACCTAAAAACGTCCTGAATGGTGGCGTGAGGGAGTCACGGGATCCGGTGCAGGAAAGCAAGGGGGGCGGTCGTAGATTTTAGGAAAAAAAGGAACCGTCCGACTACACAAAACGGTTTAAGAAGAGGAGAGTCAATAAAATTGATCCTGAACAGTGGGGCAGGGAAACCAACAATGGTGATGCGGCAGTCTGTAGTCACAAGCAGAGATAAGGAGACGAAGCAAAGAAGGTGCAAGGCAATCAGAGGTGGGGGGTGGGGGAGGCGTTGATCATTGCTAGGCCGGGGACAACTGTTGACGAAGTCCGAGCAGGTTACGTTGTTACGGGTGGTGCAATTCGGGAGTAAAAAAAAGAGAAGAAATCTGGGGGAACTCTGGGTTGGTTTTGGGGGATGGGGGGGGGGAAAGGACGGCTTCGGCAAAAGGGATGCAGGCCCTTGGCCCCGGAAGGGGAGTTGACGTTTCATATGAGAGGGGAAACAGGGGCTTGTTTAGAAAAGAGTAAATCGGAATTCGGCGAAAAAGTTGGAAAGGAGGGCGGCAAATCGATCCGTTTGGGGCTGGACAGGAACAACGGTCTGCGAAAAGCTGGGATGCAGGGGGGTGGGCTTCAAAATGCCTGGGCGAGTAAGGTTCGTCAAGTGGAATTAGTCAATAAAATCCTTGGCAGTTGTCGTGGGGTTGTTTCCCGAAAACGGAAAAAAAATTTGGGGTCTGCACAATGAGTGGGAAGAAAAATGGGCATAGCGTTGTGGTGGAGAGAGAATGGCAGGAAGATCAAGGGGGATCCGGCTCTCCCTCCTGCCAATCGCCCGACCATCTACGGAAATTGAGCGTGCCAAATTGGAAAGAAACTTTGGGCCAACGGGGAGACCCCCCGGTTTGGGGATGCGAGAAAGGACCGGTCGGGCGAGAAACCGCAAAAGTATAGGAAGTGTCACAAATAGGAGGTGTTTAAAGAATCGAGTTTGGCCCTGAAGAGGTGGAAATATACAAAGTATCACTTTTCTATTGCTGTTCAGGGCATGATGGGAGACAGTATAAAGTGGGCATTGCCCCATAAAACAAAACAAAGACTCAGGCAGGATCGAAAAAGGACCGGCGGGTGCATATCAGAGACTTCAGGAGAGGGGGTAATCTCCGGTTCCAAGGTACATAAAAAACGGCGAGCGAAATAAAGTGTATTTTCCTCTGATAAACTAAGTATAGAATTGTGGAAGGATCGTGCAGAGATTTACAGGAACATCGCTTAACGGGGGGTAGCAATTCAATTCCACACGACCCAAAATACTTCTATACATTCTCTATCACTTGGTTCACATCTTGGCACAAAACAAAAAACGCGGTGCTGTGGTTTAATTTGGGGTGAGTTATTCCATAATTTAAGAGTAGTCTTGGAGAAAAAGGAATGGTCCCAGGGTCTCAGAGGGGATCAAAAGAAGCAGAAAAAGAAGAAAGGTTGATAACCGATGCAAAACCGTGGGAAAAGACCCAAACAGATATTACACTCTCGAAAGGCCCACAAAAGGAAGAAACTACAGTCTTGGAAAGAACGGCTTAACGCTGGACGAGTGAAAGGAACTGGAAGGGTGGGAGAAGACGACCGAAAACACACGAACAGGTTGAACCATAAGCGTGAATTGGCGAAAAACAGACGTCCCAGAAAACACAAGCTGGTGTCGCTTGGAAAAATTGGCCCGAAGCCATACTCTCCTTGGAAAAGGGTTCCCCATCACACATAGGGGTTTCAGGTCAACAGAGTATAACGCTGCCCTGAACGGAATGGATGGTGGCCTCCAAGAATTCCACATGTCTATGGATGTAATGCCCCTCCTCACCGTGTCGCTTGCCTGGGATCGCCTGCTGGGTCCAGGGAACTTTTCCCCTCTCACGTGCTCAAACCAATTATTTTTTTTATGCTGCACGAGGGGGGTCAAGTCAAGCTGTACTGTCGTTTTGTCACATCACTGCTTCCTCACTCATCCAGTGGGCTGGCGAGGTCCTCCCTAAGGATGCTTCTTGGATAGACATACCTACCACCCGGGGAGGGAAACCAGTTGCTCTCTCCCTTGGGTTCTGGGCGTCAAACTTTTTTTACGAGCGAGGTCCAGAAGACAAGCTTTTAGCCCTCACTGTCAAGCAGCCGCTCATGGGCAGTACACGCTGAGTTGCGAAAAAGGGATCGGGGTTTGAATCTCAGGGAAGCTATGCCCCGAAGTCGGAGCCGAAAACTTGAAAAAAACTTCCGGCTTTGTTCAAAGGCATCTGGTTAGGGCCGTGGGGGATCATTCACGAGATGGGGAGGAGTTCGGGCGAGAATCTCGTGAAGAAGCATCGCCGGGAGGTGCGAAAGTGTTTGGTTTGGAAAGCAAAGTACTCTGGGAAGAGACATCACTCAAAAAAAAAAACAACTGAAAGGAATAGAGAAATCTTCAGAGGACTGAGGGGGGAAAAAAAATAAAACGGGCCGCGAGCGGGCAAAGTCGAGTCTCCTGGGAAAAGAGCGAGACAAAAAGGGAACAAACTTTCACGGAGACCAAGTCATAACCAAGAGGCCAAGGGGGGGACTCAGGGGAAAGGGGGGGGGTGGAAGTGGTGCCACTGGACACATAATAGGGGCTCGGGATAGGAACCTGAGAAATGACAAATGACATTTGACCACATTCGTGTCCGAAAGAGGAGGCAAAGTAGGGGATAAACAGGGGGGTATCTGGAGCGCAAATCAGAGGGAAAAAAATGCAGAACGGACTACGGAGCCTTTTCTGGCCTCCCACGAGAGAGTGAGGTCTGACTACAGAACACAAGGCGCGGTACGGGCCGTGCAACGACGCAGGGGTGGGAGGGAAGGGCAATAACCAAATAATGGGGAGGACGACAGATGGTTAAAAAATGATCCATAATGGAATCATACCAGTTAGGGGTATCAATATAGCGATGTCCTTCTAAGATCAGTACATTGCCGTTAAATGTTACTGAGATGCAGTATGTCCTAAACCCCCATATTTTTTTAGCGTTTCTAGAAGCAAATACTTTATGGCCGAGCATTAGCTATGGAAATGCGGAAAGCGGTAGGGGGGACGGTCGAAAAATAAAAAACCAGCAAAAAGTGTATGTACCACAGGGTGCGGGGGGGGGCGGGAAACTGAAAGTTTACGAGAAAATCGGGCATCCAGGGTGCCGCGGTCCCGGTTAGGAAAGAGGGAGACTTGTGGGCAGTGGGAGGGAACCTCTTGGAGGAAAAGTTGGGTGAGGGCCTTCTGGGGACAGGGGAAGGTTTGTGAAAAAGATCCCACGTGAGAGGAAAGTAAGGGGGTCAACGAAGAACCCCGGTATGGACCTCCACGAGCCCTGGAAACTTACTTTTTGGGACTAGGGTGATTGACAACCCTTGGAAAACTCTCACCTGAGCGCTCAAGGAGGAAGGTTTCAGGCATTTACTCACCCCTTCCTACCAAGATGCGCTGGGAGAATTCTGGGCTTTCTTACCATTACGCACATCTGGAAAAATCGTTGGGAAGCATGCGGGTAGCCTAAACATCAGGAGTCGGGGCTGTCAAAAGAGTCCTAAAGAAGGAACGGAGAAGAAAGGATCTACTCACTCGGAAAAAGCGGGAAAGCAAGAAAGAAAAAAGAAGGCGTGGCTTGACGGAAGGGGGTGACAAGGAACAATAGAAGATGGCTACATCATGAACAGACGGGGAGACCTCACCACAGTCCGAAATGGTGTGTATCATAATCGACATAGTCATGCAAACCAAGGACAATACCGATTCCTGTTAAAATCACCGTGGTCTCAAAACAGGTACTCGAAACGCCAAACACACTTGTCTCACCCAGGGGTCACAAAAAATCAAAGGCTTGCGCAGACGAGATGGGGGGCTTTTCTCTTGTCATTTCTATAAATCCCCAAGGAATCGAACATGCTCTCAGAGAAACAACCAGCGCATGCCAGAACGGTAGAAATGCAGAAAGGGGCGACAAATTTGTGGGGTCGTAGGTCAGAAACCAACCCACCCAAAGGAGGGATGGGTTGACGAGGAACCCGGATCCGCTCGCCAAAGCTTTTGAAAAAAACCCTCATACCAGTGTGTAAGAGGGACCCGACGGAAGGAGGGGGACATCAAAGGCTCAGCCGAGAGACGCCTAAGGGGATACGTGTCACGGGGAACGGGAAGGGCAGGCGAACCGAAGCGCGGAGAGAAAGAAAGGGGAAAAAGCCTAAGGACAACACGAATTGGACCTTCCGCCCTACGGGGGGGGAAGCTAAGAGCTGCACAAAACCCCAAAAAACCGGTACCAAAACGGGGCAAAGAAACAAAAGGGGAGTCCGAGGGACGCACGCGCTAAAAAAAAACACACCACGGCCCTGAGCGCGAAATAGACAAAGAGGAAGGGCCCGAAAAAAAAAAAAGCTCTAGCGAAATAAAAATAGATGGCCTTTAAAAAATATGAGGATCGTAAAAAAGCATACCAAGGCCGGGAAGAACAGCGGACCAGGGAGGGAAGGATGTGTGAAAAAATAGAGGGAACTGAATCCAAACGGCTATTGACTATGAAATAGAAAAGTGTGCAGTAGAAGATTGTCGAGGGGGATAAAAAAGGCTAAGCCAATGAAGGCCAAAAAAACGAACTACGAGAGGGGACTCTAACCTCAATACATCAGGGACGCGAGGGCTCTAAAGGAACAATCGGAATCACAAGGCGCTGAGCGTAGAGCAAAAACTTTGAAGATCCCTTGGCGCTAGCCGTTTGGGGAAGAAAAAAAAAAAGCTACAACCTGAAACGCGGGGATACACGCGGCAACCGTTAACCCCGAAAAGTCTGGGACATGGTGGCGGGGAAAAAAGCCAAAAAAAGGATCTAGTGAAACTTCTCAGACTAATGGGACTTGGGTGGGCGAGAAACTGTACCAAACCAGATCGAGCCTCTGGCCAGTGGCACGGTGAAATAGTCGCTTGAAGGGGGAAAGGACAAGAAAAATCTTCCCTCTAAAAAAGGAACAAGCGGAGCCTCATAAAGGATAGAGGAATGCAACAGCACTCACCCTCACCCACTTACAGTGAGAAGGCTATCAGGCCGGCGCCACAAAAAACATGGGAAATCACGTGTGAACGGCCGAGCCAAAGTAGGAGCGCCTCACAGGCTGGGGCATGAGTTAAACAGATGCGGGGGGGGCGTACAAAGATTTTACGCTAAAAATCAGGTTGGCGATGGTGCTCATTATGGAATGGGGGACAGGGTTCCAGGGGACATCAGGGGGGGAGAAAAAAGGGGTTCCAGGTTACTAAAGAATCATTTGGGACAAGAAGAAGGAAAAAAGAAGGAAAGGGGCCGGGGAGGA
>Ga0179593_1436546_pt1 | contig 23422 bp, 19 predicted proteins | sample CZODoug2_1_08_16_FD_185931 | JGI IMG/M metagenome (GOLD analysis project Ga0179593, IMG submission 185931) | Vadose zone soil fungal communities from Angelo Coast Range Reserve, California, USA - CZODoug2_1_08_16fungal (PacBio error correction) | ecosystem: Environmental > Terrestrial > Soil >...
GAGTGGGGAGGAAGCCTTAGAGGATACGTTTTCTCCGAAATCGCTCAAAAATACGACAAAGAGACAAAAGAGTTCGATAAGGGAGGAAAAAAAAGGACAATGCTCATAACAGTTCCCGAGAAGGGGATAAAAGAAGGGAGAGGGGGGGGGGGTCGAAGCAGCCTCGGCAACTAACTCTTCGCAAGAAGTCGCCGCCGATGCGACTCCAACGATAGGAGCGGAGGCCTAGGAGAATTCAGAGTACAGGCCCCCCCTTCGGTGGAGCGAAAGGAGAAAAGGAGAAATGAAACAGAGGAAACCGGAGAGGGACAAAAATTCTCGAAAACCGAAGGGACGAAAACGGGCTCGCGAAATTGAGAAGATCAACAAAAAACTACGGAACGTCCGTTCCTCACACTGTAAATTCGTCTCCAAAAGAGTGCTGGACCGCGCAGAGAGAGCGAGTTCGAGGACAAGAATTGCACTTTATCGATAGGGTGTGCCAGACCGCACGCTCATGAGACTCGGACAAAATCCCGCAGCCTTGTCAGAAGGAGGGGAGGAGGGGGAAATCCAAACCTGGGGAACATCATTTCAGAGGTCACGCGTGGTCCGCCATCGGCACTTAATGTCGGGGGGGACAAGATCGCGCAGCCTCAAAAGGCACTTCCGAGAAAAGCAATTCACAGGGGACAGGTGAACAGAAGTTCCTCGGGGGGAGAAGAATGACGATCCCTTCCAAGTGAATGTCGGAAGATGAACGGCAAATTAAGAAAAACTTAAGACTTTTTGGAAAGACAAAGAAAGCAAAGAGAAAAACTCAGGGGGGGAAGGAAAAGAGGGGGTCAGAAGATACCAGACTTCTCCGAAACTGGCGGGTAGTTACGTAACGGGAATTTGAGGGAACTTTGTTGACCGAAAAGACGGAGCTCAGCTGGGGAATGGGGGGAAAACCTTCAGATCGATTTCAGCGGCACGATGCGAGGAATCAACAAAAAAAAAGGAAAAGGGGACTTCACAGAGAAGGGGATGAAGAAAGGAAAAAGGGAGAAGAAGCTCTTGAGCTGACCATGACGGCCTCCAAAAGCCCCTGAAAAGAAGACCGGGCCTGAAGGGGTCGTCCGTAATCGTCATGGGGAACGGTGGAGAGTAATACCGCTGCCGTGCCGGAGGAAAAATGATCAGATCGAAGGGAGCGCGGATGTGCTCCTAGGAGGACGCCTCTGGGAAATCCAAAACGCCAGGGGGGGCAGGAAAGGGGGCCGGGTTCGTGGGAGTGGACGCGCGGTGGCTTAGTCAATTCCAAAAGGAAAACCTACGACACGGGGTCTGGAGGCAAAAAAAACCCTCGGGCGCCCCTTAATCCTACCAAGAGTGCAGGAAAAAGTACACTCATTGGAAATGACCCCTGTGACTCCTTCACACTGGTCAGGGTCAGGATATGTGATCGAGAAAAAGAAGCTCAATTCATTTTTGAGACTCCAAAACTTGACTTGAGGCCGCGAGCGCAATATGGCGCCAGTTGGTCATATACAGATAAGCTAATAGAAGAGGAAACGGATGATTGGGCAGTCTATGAGGATCTCGGTTACCCGGTTATCGCCCCCAGAATCGCCAGGAGGGTGCTCACCGCCTGCCTAGAGAACAAAAAAAATTGAAACGAGTGTCCAAAAACTCTTGAATTCAGGGGCCAGGAGCGGAAAAGAAAAAAGACCGAGAGATCAAAGAAAGGCCTTGGAAAAAAAAATGAGTAAACGTCCATCCATGGCTTACACGAGCAACAAGGGGGTGCCTGTCAAGCCTTTTTAATTCAAGTAAAAAACAAAGGAGGAAGGAGGGGCACTAGGAGTAAACAAGCCAAGAGTTGCAGTATTGTAATCAGTGATGACAGGGAAAGGGGGAGCGCGATGATCTAAAATATCGGCTAGGGGAAGAGGGGGGAAAAAAGGGAAAAGCTAGGAGAGAGGATGAACTCGCTTCAAGTCTTTTGTAATACGAGTAAAGGCTGTGAGGAAAAGTTGGAGGGTCTTGGGGCGTCAGAAAATGGTCTCGACAGGAAAAATCCGCTAGAGCAGAACTACTCCGGGGAATAAAAGGAGAAGGGAGGGGCGCTGGAGAGCAAGAAGAAGGAAAATCAAAGCGATAAGGGAAAAGAAAGAAAATGTTGTTGTGCAATGGACAGAAATTCGTCTACGTCAAAGATCGCGACGACGCCGGAGAAGACTTGGGGGGCATAGAGCTCCCTATTGGTAATGTAGAACGCGGATCGAGGAGGACGGGAAGGGGGGAGACCACGTGAGGGGGTTGGGCCGAGACGACACCTTTTTCGGGGGGTTGGGGGAAATACACACCGGCGAAGTCGTACAGCTGGCGGTATGTCCAAGGGGGAACCTGGGTGAATCCAAACACCTACGAATCTGGGCAAAGGGAGAACAATGGGGAGGAAAGGAGGCCTAAATCCACAGGAATAATACTCTTGCTAAGCTGGTCGGACAAAGGGCGATCAGGGGCGGGACGTTGGTTCAAAGAAAAAAAGAAGGACAGGACCGTGGCGGGCTAAGTAATCCTGAATTATGACTTGAGCTCGACGGGGGGGAGCAGGCGGAGAAGAGGAATATAAGGAAGGACAGAAAGAAAAACCAGAGGCGCTTACTAAAAAAGTCCTCCAAAACGGGAGTTTCTCACAGACGAACAAACGCCGGAGAAAGGCTGTATAGCTATCACAGCTCTTTTCTGTGCGAAAGGAAGGTAAAGGGCTATCCAAGGGAGACTTCATCGGAGAAATGCGAACGGAAAAACAGATACGACAGACAAAGGGGAGGTGAAGCGAGGGGAAAACCGCTACAATGTCCTGTAATGGGGAAGTAAGGAGGATGAATTCAGAGGGGAAAGCGGACATTCTCGCCGTACGAGCGTGAAGGAGGACGACCGAAGACGGTGGGGGGTCCCAAACGAAGCCCTCCTAAAAAGAAGAAGGGCAGGAGAGAAGAGCGAGGGGTGAGAAAAGGAGCTACTAAACGGGGAAGTCGGCCGCACAAAGATCGATCGGGGGGAAAACAATCGGGGGGAAGAAACAGGACTCAGGTCTACTAAAAAGAGGCTACCCTCAATCCGGTGGACAAAAAAGCAGAATAGAAATTGGAGGAGGAATTCAATTTGATAATGGACAACCGAGACCGTGTTTGAAACCTGGGATGTCCTCCGGCTCGCGGGAGAAAACATAAGGCAAGAGGACCTGCGAATCTCATTGCGAAGAGAAGGTCGGGAAAGGAGGGAGGGCGTAACAGCGTTAGCACGTTTACTTTTCCTGCGACCAATTTCCAAAAATCCAGGCTTGGGGAAAGGTGATCGGGCGCACGGCCCGGGGGGAATCAACCGTTCAACGCCTCTTGCTAACTGACGATCCCGGGGATGGAAAGGCGAAGAAAGAGAAGACAAAGGAAGAGGAGAGGGGGGAGGCCATGAAGGAGAGGGATCGACCAGGGGGCTTTAATCAAATTTCGCTTGGGGCGCCAAGGCGCGAAAAGAAGTACAAAGGCAGAAAACTCCAGAATGCGCAGTGTACTTGGGGGTCAAGGAAGAGGAGGGACTTCGCCAAGGGAGGAGGGGGGATAAGGGCCCTGGGTCCTTAACTCAGGGGGGATCGAGGTAGACATTGTTGGGGAAGGGGAACGCCGATCGCAGGCGAGAATTAAAAAAAGACTCCGTCGCTAAAACGAGATATGGAAAGATGGCGAGAAGGGGAGAAGGTGGAGCACCGAGAAGAAAAAGGCACATAGGAATCCTTGGTGCCGACAATAATATTTACTACATCCGATGAAAAAGCTTGGCGACCCGGAAGAACACTAACTCTGTCTATATCTAATCGGGGGGGAAAGGCAGGACCTGAAAAAAGGGCGGGAGAAAAGTCTGATTCGAGCGGGGGGGGGGGGGGAGAGCTCTTGAGTCGGAAAAACGTATGGAGCTTGGCATGTGGTCAATAGCATTGCGCAGCGGAACGGAAGCGAAAGGGAAGATTTTCGCGATCATCGTGAGACGTCGGGAAGTCCAAGAGGGGGATCGGCAAAGAGGGATAGTAATGCTGCATTCAGGGGGAAGAAGGAAAATACCGCAGGCTTCTCTGGACGACATCAGAACAAACAAAAAGGAGGAGAAATGAAAAGAAATGAGCAGACCACACAGCTAAAGAAGCGTCAACTTGCAAATGAAAAATTTGAACCGGCACTATTGACGGCACGCTAACCGAACGGAAGAGAGCATGCAACGAGAAATCGAGAAAGGAGAGGAATTCCCTCTATTCTCAAGTTAGCAGACCAGACATCGCCAAGCAAAAGGAGGACCATTCCACCAAAAGCTAGAAGAAAAAACAAACCGCGGAGAAAAAAAAAGGTCTCGAAGGAGACGACTGCGAAGATTCCCAGAGAGCCGGAAACTCAGAGGGGAGAAGCTTTCTAGCACTGGGGGGAGCACGCACGCAACTCTAAGATCGTGCTGAGAGGTCAAAAGACAAACCGACTTATGGAACAATTAAAGGCAATTCAAGGAGTCCGGGGCTACGGGACCAAGCTCGAAACCGGTATAGGGAGGATCGGCTGGGGAGATTGCCAGGAATCGGAGCGTTCTCGGTAAAAAGCTGCTCTCCGAGGGGGCAGCAAGATCTTCCGTCGAAAAAATCGTGGAAAAAAGTACTGCTACAAAGGGCACAGTTCAAAAAGGAAACCAGAAACAGTCTGAGGTCAGCGCGGCCTGAAAAAAAAGACATGCAGAATCTCTTGGAGTGGCCAAGCCGCTCCAAACACCGGGAGACGGGAGAACAAAAAACTCACAAGAGGAGAAGCGATAAGTCTAGCGCTCAGAATCGAAGTGGCCTCAGGCCCTGCTCGAAAGGATCATCAAAAAACGCCTAGCGGTTTCGATGAACGCGAGCAAAAAGGGGGGGGGGGGGAAAAACCGGCGGCGTTTCGAAACGGTTCCTTGCCTGATCAAGTTCCTACAAGCCGAGGAGGTAGATGGTCCGACAGCAAAACGAAAACTCGTGCTGAAAAGGGCTAAAAAGGACGCCCATCCACGGGATTTGCAAGGACAAGACCGAAGGGGAAGGTCTGCGGCATTATGGGGCAAAGGAAGGGAAAGAGGAATCATATGACCTTCACCTTCAGGAAACACGTTCCGAGGTGCACCGAAAATTCTCTCACCGGGGGGAGAGTAACTGCTGCCCGTTCCGGCACCCAAAGCGGGTAAAGAAAAATCGTTAAGAAGAAAGGAACACGGATTCTTCCCCAGGCGGGGACAAAACTCGATCATCTATTGAAGACCGACTGTTCAGCACGTTTATAATCGTGGGATACCCACCAGCAAAAAAGACATAGAGTCCATCAGGAGGAAGAAGAGAGGGTGCGATGTCAGCCAAAGGGGTGGAGGGATTGAAGTCCTCGTCAAGGAAAACGAGGAAGAAAACTTCTCGCGGGGTATTGAAATGCAGATCACGAACCCTCGAAAGAGAGGACCAGGTTACTGACGCCGGCAGAGGCGCAGACCGGTCGATCACCCACCCATCTCCGAAGTCTCCAGGGGAGAAGTCCGAAATTTTGGTAGCTACCGCAGACGTATCTTCCTAAGAAACGCTGGGGGAAGTTCAGACGTGTTCAGGAGCCTCCCATACTTGCCTACCGGCGAGGGGGGGGTGGTGACGGTAAAGTTGTATTTTCGAGGCTCAACGGGTAATGGGGGGCGGACATATTAAATCGATTTAAAGGCGGAGACGCAAGCCTGCCCGACTACCTCCATTCAAAGAGGCAACCACCTCGCCTATGGTCAAGAAGAAAAACTCCAGTAAGCTCTTGCTCCAGGCACAACGGCCCAAACTGATCGCACTTAAGAATTGATGAAAGGCGGAAAAAATCGGGACATGGAGGAAGAGTTACATGACCTCCTCGCGAAAAGTTGTTTCTTCGAGAAAGCTAGACGCGCTGATGGGCGCTAGGGACGGAACAGAGAACAGACAAAAAAGGTACAGGGTTTCAACGCGGGTGGTTTTGTCGGGCGGTGGTGGGGGGCAACCCCTCCGTCGCCAAAAAAACGGGGTCCTGGGGGTGCCTGCGGAGGGGCCGTGGGTTTTCTTGAGAATCCGACCCCCTGAGGACGGCCGCCCAAGCGTCGGTTTTGCTGGTGGGTTGACACCGCCCAGGCTGGCGAGTATGATAGTTTTCATTGACTTTCTTTAATTTATAGCGGAGGTATCGTCCCGGAAGCCAGTTGCAGTGATTTTTTTTGTATGTTATTTGTGGTTCCCTGTTTTTCGCAGGACTGACCAGGTGAATCTCCTTCTTGGGGTTGGTTTTTATTTATTTTTGCTATTTGTTAAGGGAACGGGGTGGGGGGGGGTGTTACTTTGGTTAATGTTTAATCTTTTTGTTGATGGGGCCTCTTTGGCTAAGAGAAAACGACCGGAGACCGAAAGTGTGAAGCGAAACAACGCGGCAGGCCAAACTTCCATTCACTCGATCCGCTGAGCTTGTGAAGGGACAACATATGGTGGAGAAGGCCGGAACATCTTGACACCGGCGAGGTCTCTATAATAGTAAATTCGGCACTATTAGGACATCAAAAAAGGGAGTTGATGACAGGAACCACAGGATATTGCTAGGTTGACCGAAATCGCTCCTCGGCAGAGGGAGAACGTATATTGCAAATCTTCTCCAGGCCAAAACACAAAAACCCGACAGGGGAAAGGGAGGAAAATTTTCATCTCACTCCATAATCCCAGGGTGCAGGGAGAACCTCCTGAAGCGTCAAGAAAAAGGAACAATAGTAAAGGTCAAGCTCGTGTGATGGAGGAAGCAGGAAAAGAAATGAAGGGAAGGAACATCTCACAGGTGCAATCGTCACAGCTGGTGAAACACGTCATCAATAGGAATAACACCTTTTTTGGCCGGTGACTTTATGTCAGGGCTCACAAAACAAAAGGAAGGGGGAAAGAGAGGAAGAATTAACACTCCGGGAGTGGGAAAAAAGGAACAACAGAATTTTCAATGACGGTCAAAGCGCTACAGGGAACCGCAGGAGCTGCTCGGCGTAGATGCCGAGAATGGTGGGAGCCTCGGCGCTCGCAGGGCCAACTCGCTTGCGTCGGAAGATGAACGCGGCAGGCGAAGCAAAAAAGGGAGAGGAGGAAGGGGGCGCGACACTGTTAGAATCGGGCCAAGAGAGAAAGGCACTAACTCAGAGGACCGATCCACGAAGAGGGATCGTCAATACGAATCCTACTACAAAGAGTTTGGGAGAAAAAAATTGGGAGCCGGGAGGGTAACGCAACCTATAGAGAAAAACTCCGGAAAAGAGGGGGGAAGGGAGAGCACATTGGGCATTCAAAAAGAGGCGGGAAGGGAAAGTATCGGGACTTGACGTGAACTCAAGAGGGCTAAAAACGTGTCGGATGATGTTGGCAGGGACCAAGCGGGAAACTGTCGTAAACTTTCGTGTTTATCCAACGCGGAGCACCAAGAGAAAATCGCGCGTAAAAAAAGTAGCGGCGCACCATGGCGCCAAAGGCGGGACAGAGGCCGAGTAAGCTCACGGATTTGCGAACGCCGGAAGAAAAGGATTGAGGGAGAGCAGGGCTGAGGAAGGGGGAAGGGGGAGCCTCAAAGCGTAAGGCCTTGGGAGGAAAATAGGACGAGTGGGGGGAAAAGCCTGTAAGGGACGAAGCTTGCGCTTAAAAAAAAAAAAAAGCGCTTGAAATCGATCGGGGACGAATCAAACTGAGCCTGAGAGAGAAAATTACAGAGAGCAAGAAAAGTTACTCAACTAAATCTCCGCAGACAGAGAAGTCTGTCGCATGAAACCGCTAAGGAAAGAAAGACGCTTTTTCTCGGAAAAAAAAGGTCGAGAAACACTTCGAAAAAGGAGGGAAGGCACGAAAGACAACAAAGGGGAAGGTGAGAAAAGGAGCAGAGGGAAAGCTGCAGTAAACGGGGAAAGTCATTTGGAATTGAGCTGCCGGGATCGGATGGGGGTACAAGAAAAACGACATCGAGCCGATGGGCGTAATGTAATGAAAAATGACCAGAGCACCTTCCAAAAAGAAAAGGCGAAAAGAAATGCTGGCCGCTGATCCTGTGAATCAAAGGGGAGACAGGGAAGCCAGAAGCAAGGAAAAAAGTAGGGGAAGGCCAGAGATGATAAGGGGTCCAAGCGGGGGCGACGAAGCCTGGGAAATTTGTTCGTCCGCGGAAGGCTACCGGGGTTGATAGAGAAAGCCTGCCGGACAAAGGGGCGTTCCTTGGAAGTTTTATAGAGGGAGCGCACTAGAAAGGTTGAAATGCAGTACATCAAATCTCTCGACGAAAAACCACAGGGCCCATGAGACCGAATGAAGGACTCTGCGCCGTAGAAATAGGGGGAGGAGGGGGGGCACGGCTACCGTCGGCACGGTGGGTAGTGCAGGAGGGGGAGGGGGGGGACTCTACCCTATCACAAAAGAAACAAAAAAAGTTCATTATCGCAAATGTCGAGGCCCGGTTCACCGGCCTCGGAACGCAACTAAACTCTTGGGGGAGGGAGCGTGGTGATTGTTGAAGTCTACAAAGGGCAAAAACGTGAGAGGAAGGGGCACGAAGAGTCTCGATCGCCGACAGGTAAAGTTGGATTTGGGAAAAATATAACTAAGCGGCGACAAGGGGCAGAAGGGGAGAGAAGACCATACGCAAAGAGATGACGGGAATGGTGAAGGGTTGCACATTCAGACTTGGAGAAGGAGATCCGCGGGGAGGTGGGCGGATAAGATGCCCCATTTGAACGCCTTTTGTATAGAGAGTCGCCTTTGGAAGATAGGGGCGGCGCAAAGGAAAGATTACTAAGAACGGGAAGAGGAAACTTTCCGCACAAGGAGAGAAGTAAATCTCCAAGGGGGCGAATTGAATGACCTACAAATAACGACCCATGCCAAGATTGAATAAACGTGAAATGGGGAAGGGGAAGGAAATAAGGAAAGGTCGGGAGGCAGCCTATTCCGGTTGGAAACCGATTCTCAGAAGATGTCTAAGCTCGATCAGCAAAACGATTATGGAGTAGATGAAAAGACCCCCAAGAAGAAGATCCTTCTAGGAAGTGGGTGGGAAGGAAGAGGGGAGACATCGAATTTTTTTAAGTTGAGATAGGAAGGAAAGACTACCGGAGACAGCTGCGTTCTGGAAAAACAAGGACTCAGAGGCGGGGGGGGGGGGGGGGGGGGGGGGGGGGGGGGGGGGGGGGGGGGGGGGGGGGGGGGGGGGGGGGGGGGGGGGGGGGGGAGGGGGGGGGGGGAGGGGGGGGGGGGGGGGGGGGGGGGGGGGGGGGGGGGGGGGGGGGGGGGGGGGGGGTGGGGCGGGAGCTTGAGACGCTTAAAAGAAAGAAAGCTGATCACAGGGTAGAGATGTAGTGTGGGCCAATGAGCGACAGCAAGCCGCGGTCAGGATGGAGGAGAAAACACAACAACAATGAGGAATCATGTAACGCACAGAGCATCTTCGGGAGAGAAGCTTCAACGAATGGCACCTCTGGGGAAGATCCGAAAAACCGATCCTGCAACGTCACGCCTGAAAGCACTCTTCCGCGCATCCAATAGGCGAGGGAAGAGATGTCGCATGAATCCTGCCAGGGAGGGGAGAATATACTTACCTACAGCTGAAAGAAAACAACACTTCGCTGGGAGAAAGCGCCTCGCTACACGCAAAAACCGACCTACATCGGCCCTCGACCTGGTCCTGTCTTCTAGAAACAAGACGTCTGGAGAGAAAGGCTTCTAGCATAAACCCAACCGGGGGGGGAATTCAACTCAATCCAAGAGTGACGGAGAGCACAAGAAACCCCCAAAAGAAAAAAGGGAGCAACGGAGTCAAAAAAATGCGGGGGGAGGGCGCAGCCGTATGGGAAAAAAATTCAGCCTCTCCAAAAATTTGAGATGGATGTTCCCGCAAAAAAAGGGGGGACGATTCCGCCTCGTCTCTCAAAAATAATCGCATGAAAGAAGGAGCGGAGTGCCCAAACAAAAGTCTACATCGTAGACCGGCGTCTAAGGTCAAAAAAAGTTCGCCAGGAACAACGAAGGGCCGCGGCTAGAAGTCCGGAGAAGACAAATATCAAAGAGGGAGTCTACGGCGAGAGGAGACAAACCGTATTGAACAAGGCACGTTCAACTCCTGCCTACAAGACGGACAAACCGCTGGAAAAAGACTATAGCCAAGGGTCCTGGAATTCATCGACGGGCCCGCGGACGCTTCAACAAAAAGCCGTCTCGACCAGAGTCGTGAGACGTGAGAAGGGGAAAACGAGGAGGAACCGGCTTCAGGGGGGGGGATTTCAGCACTAAAGAAAAAAAATCACTGGTAAAAAGGGCTGGGAGATGGAGAAAAAACGAACAAAACTCGTCTCGATGGGCGAAAAGATACAAACACGACCGGAAAATATTAATGAAAAGAGAAAAGAACAGGGGCAGGTCGTTGAAACACACACAAGAAAGGAAGGGTCGGGGAAGAAACGCGAAGGGAAAAAATGAAAAAAAGCAGGGCACCACGGAGGGAATGCTCAATTCAGCTCGAAGGAACTAGGAACCGTAGGAGGGAGGGGGGTAGAGATCAACCTCGCGAAAAAAAAGGGCTGACCGAAATCACTCAATCACTGGGGGCGCAAAGAAGTAGCTCCAAACTTTTACTCCTAAGGGGAAGGAGGGGTCGGCGGAAGAAGGACACGGGGGAAGGAGGAGGGTAAATTATCAACGAAATCTCTTAGCTCAGAAGATCAGCGGCCAAGCACCAAAAGAGGAGCGTAGGGAAAGAAAACAGGGGGAGCAGTCGGTCATCTGCACAGCTTCACGCTTACATCGAACGTAGCTCTTAAGGGGGTCAGCTCCCGGCGGAGACTTAAAGGATGACAAGCCCGCAGGGGGAGAGAAAGTCGATCACAGGGATTGATTACTGGCAGAAGGAGGGGCAAGCTCCTCGAAGTGTGCTCGACCTATGAGGAAAAGGGACTATAAAAAAAGGGGGTGGGGAAGGCAGAGGCCGCTCACCCCAAGGAGTGCTCACTTAGTCTTGCATGGTAGGTTACGGAAAAAAAAAGGGGAGTGGGGAAATTTTTTTTAAAGAGAAGCTCAGCTGTCGTCATAAGCGATCGAGTCAAAAAAAGAAAACGCTGCCGAGCTCACCTCGCCTAATTAACAAAACAAATCTCCGATGTCACAAAGAACATTCCGGTGGGGGCTCGCCAAGGACCAACGGCCAGCCGCCCTCTGGGAAGGCTTCCTCGGGGGTAACGTCATTGCTGACTGGAATTACCGAGGAACTCAAAGCAAACCCATGGAAGGTGACGTCAAGTTGGGAGAGGATATTGTATGGGTACGTCAAGAAAAGTTTAGGAAAGAAGAGTGAAATAAACCGCCAAAAAGCGACGTGGGAGCCCGAAAGGTTTTGGTTGGAAACCCTTGGGGTGCGCCGCGGAGTGTGCCGTGCACACTTCACCCCTGTGTGGGGTTTCCATCCTAACCAGAAAAGACCCATCTCCATGGTTGGGGTTTGGTTGCAACTATAAGCCCGCATGAGGCAGGGGTCCTGTAAACGGTGGACCCTCCCGAAAGTCCCGCCTGTGAGGCAAATCACCGATTGGGGGTGGGCTTATACTGGGTTTGGGGCGGTTATTGTTTTGTGGGTTCGGGGGGTATGGCGTTTAACAGGAGGGTGCTCGCCATTCCAACAACTAAACATTCCTACACGTTTCTACGCAAAACGCGGGGGGGAGGCCAAAAAGAAAATCAGGATCAGCGTGTGAAGTAAAAGAAGATAGATTCAAAAAGATTGAGTGCATGCAACAGAGGAGAACGTCGTCTCGGAATATATGACCGTAGAAAGATCGCTCATTCATTCGTCCCAAGAAAAAAGGCCAGAAAGCGCGATATAGATAGGACGTAGTAAAAGCCAAACTGATACCTCGAGAGCGTGGATCGAAAGGGTTGGGGAGGTAGTGCAAGGAAGGCTTGTATGTACTAACAAAGGTTCGCGAAAGAAAGAAGACAGGTAGGGGGCTCACCGCCTACTGCGAAGAAAAGGTCGCGAGTTGGAAAGGCAGAGGCTCTTACGGGGGAGGTAAGGAGTGCAATATCCACTCAATTAGGCTTGCAAAAAAAAAGGGGGGGACAAGGGTCATCCATAGAGTTCAAACCTTTAGTGGCAGTTAGAAATTTAATCTCTATCGATGGTGAAGTGAAGAAGAAGGAAAACTCACAGGAAGTGAAAGGCAACTAAAAGTTGCAGAGGTTAAAGCATGTATGACTTGGGAGCGAGGAAAAGAGCAACAGCAGGGGGAGCGCGCGAGAGAGCTTTGGGAATAATGGAAAGAAACTTGAAAATGAGAGAAGGCTGTTTCCAACTCACTTGACCAATCTTGGCGAGATGAACGGGAAAAGGGGGAAGAAAGGGAAAGAGATGGCTGGAGTCGCAATGTGCAAAAGAGAGTCAAGAACGCCTGGATGAAAAATACCAAACGGTTTCCAGCACGATAAGGGGAGCGGCTGAAGACGAGTCGCCATGACTGAGAGGGTCGAAAGAAAGGAAATTTTTGTAGGAGAAAGAGCCAGAAATTCCCTAGAGAATAACTGCAAAAAAGGATTTTAGAAAAAAAAATTGGTCAGAACGAGCAGAACTGTGAGGACGCGGACGGTCGGACGAAAAAACAGCGGTTAGTGTTTTGAGAAAAAAAAAAATTTCGAAGGAAGGGGGAGGGGTGGGAAAAAGGTCGAGCCACCGCGGCTCCTACGAAGCTAAAGGTAGTTCCACAGTATTTCGCCACGAAAAAAAAAATCGCGCAGGCGAAAGATAGAACATGGCGCAAAAAAAACTGGGGCAGGAGGTCCAGGGTTGCCAGAAAGAAAGACGAGTTCTAAAAGGGGCTACATGCGAGAAAAGGGCGGAGGATTGTCCTTAGAATCATTCCTGTTTTGGAAAAACTGAAACAGCTGGTTTGGCAGCCGAAGCGGGCTCCTCTACGGGCGGCAAAGGAATGAAAAAAGAGGAGAGGAAGGGAGAAAACCCCATTGGACCCACGAGTGAAAAAAAGGAAAAAGTCTCCAAAGACCGTACAGGAACAGACATGGAAAAAGAACGGAGAAAGTCTGAAGGAACAGCGTAATTCAAACCACTTCTTTTACTTCGAAGATCGTGCGAGCAAAGGAAGAGGGGAGGACGCCTGCGATTCCGGAAGGACATCAAGGTGAAGTTGATCGAGGGACAAAAGAGACGGAGGTGAAGGGGCACCTGGGAAGGAGAGGGAGAGGGAAAAAAAAAAACCGGAATCGCGTTGAACTAACAGACATCCTATGGCGAAGCGTGCTGAGAGGACGCAAAGGGGGAAAAAGGGGGGAAGTTCACGACGCATGCCGCAGCGTCCCAGGCTGGCCGCTAAAGTCAGAGAAAGGAGATACACGAAAAACCGATCGAGAAAGACGAAGAGAGGGGGGAAAAAAAAGCTGATAGTCAAAAGCAAAAGGTATTGGGCCAATCCGGTTAGAAGTGCAGAGGAAACGACGGACGAAATCTACCAAGGGGCAATCTGTGATCTTCACCACCGCCCGAACAGGAAAGAGTTCAGAAATCATGAGAGAATTGGGGATCAACGCGAAAAGTATGCCGTTGCATGTCCAGGGGCGAAGGACGGTCAGGGAAAGAAGGGCCGGTACTTGCCCTGGCGGCGGTCTAATTAAAAAGATCATGGGAAAGCCGTCGTGGGCTGTCGTGGCGGAACGACCTTCTGGAGAAAAGTGATCTGCCGTCTGTCGAACATCTCACCAGGTAGGCCAAAGGGATCGGCGAGGAAAAAAAGGTGTGAAAAAAAGAGGCAAAATACGAGGTGCTGGCGTAAAAGGAGGTAAGCCGGCGAGTGGGAAGGACGCAGGGGAAGACAACGTCGATGAAGTCGGCGCAAAGCAACTTCTATCCCGAATTGAACAGCGGGTGTCGCAAGAGAAAAAGCGAGGAGAAGAAAAGGTGGAAAGGGGGGGCTGACGAAGAAAAATCTCTCATGGGTAAAGGTGGGGGGTACCGCGATTCGAGTAGAGAATGTCGGGAGGTGAACAACGTGGGTAGTGTGAGAAGCTGGGGAATAAGAGGAAACCATTTTTACGACGCACTCAACATCGCTGAAGGAATAGTCTGAGCGCCGAGGAAGAAAAACCGAGATAGAAGAAAGGGGGAAGGCTCAGGGGGCACCGGGGGAGCCAGCACATATTGGACCTTGAGAAAGACGATTAAATGAGGAGGGTCTTGGACGAGCTCCGGGAGGAAAGAGCTCCGATGCGTCTCAATGTAGTATAAAAAAACTCTAAAAAGAAACGGAGAGGGAAGAGGCCAAAAGCAATGGTCGAGACCGAGACGTTCAAGTGGTGGGGAACTTCTTCGTCAGCGATGGGGGTAATTTCGGAGCGGATGGGGAGAAAAAAAGGGCAACAAAAGGAGGCGTGTACTTGCAGCGCATCGAAAGGTGAGTCATGCGCTGGAAGGCGTTAAAAAAAACAGGGGCAGAGCGCACAGCACGGATCGGGTCAGAGATGCAGAAGGTGACGATGAAGCGACAGCATCTGCGCGTCAGTTGGGAGAAAAACAACAAAACAACGAGGAGGAAATATATTGAAACAGAAAAAAAGGGAGGAAACGCAGAAGGGAAAGGTCGCTCATCGTCAACGAATCAGCAATGCCCGAAAAAAAACGCGCAGATCCCGAAAGGGAAAACCATAAGGGCCAAGCGTTAAAAAAAAAAAAATCAACCCAACCCTTGGAGGAGGGGAGCTGAAAAGTAAGAAGGCCAAGGGTAAATAAAAAGAGAAAAAGGAAAAATTCACCAAACGGCGCTGCCGAAGAAAGCTCAAACCCAAAACGAAACGAAAAGAAGATCTCGACCCGAAAAAGGGTCCACGATACTCCAGGTGCAGAAATGGAGGAAGGCTTCAGATCGACACTGATGCCTGCATCGGGACGAACAAATCAAAATCCACGGCAGGCAGACCAAAAAATGTTGAAAATCTTAAAATCGCACGGATATGACTGCATGGGGCATCATTGAGGAGTGGGCGAAAGTTAAAATATCGGGCCAGGGAATGATTAGGAGAGGGGAGGTGTCAAGGAAGGCAGATAACGGCTAAGAGCTCGTCCATTCGAGCATAAGGAAAGGTTAGGTTCAACATGGTCTAAGTCGAGAACAAGGAGAGAAAACCCTCACCAAGGGTCCACTAACCCCAGAGCGCCTCTGAAAGGGGGGCGGAAAAAGAACTAAGACGAATCGGATCTCGGGCATTGCTGCAAAAATTCTCAATTAGTCGCGCGTCGTTAACGAGAAAAAAAACAAACAAGGGCTGGGAGGGAAGAAGTATGGCGCCTAAGTGGACTAACTCCAGGCGAAGGAAATCAAGAACGGAGAGACCAAGAGTTTTCTATGATGCGGCGGAAGCTTGCAACTCTAAAAGGGAAGGGGCCGGCGCCGAGCACGGTGGCGACAAGCCGGGAGCGGGGTAAATGGGGAAAAAATGCCCGAAACGGAAGAAAAAGAGGCGCCGACAGGACGACACAAACCGAGAAAGACCATGAGCTCCTGAAGGGGAACAAACCGTAACTTTCGTTAAGCCTCTTCGGAAACTACCTAGAAGGAGACAGAACCGGCATTTCACAACAGGTCGAGTCAATGAAGAGAAAAGAGGGGGAATCTCTGCCAGGGAGGAGGGGAGTTGGGGAAGATCAACACCAAATCTGTAGGGCTAGGAAGTCAGAGGAAACTAATTAGCACGGCTTCGTAGCAACCGCTGTGCTCTTACCTAAGATGGGAAAAATCTCTTTCGGCGGACCTCGTGGTCTCGATCGTCGGCTGAACTTAAAAAGACAAAACTGGGCTCGACAGGATAAGACGCCACCTGGGGACGCAGAAGGGAGAGAGGTAACCCACGGAACTTCTTATCAGCTTCACTAGTTCCGCAGAGGGCTCGATGGAGTTAGGTCCCAAATATTCGGCAGCTAAACAGGACGAAAAACCGCACAGAAAAAAAACGAGGCGAAATTTCGAGGACAAAAATATCGAAGAAAACGTACCGCATAGAAGTCTGATCAGACTTTGGAAGTACGCGCGGAGCGCAAGGAAAAGAAAAGCAGCTGGGGAATCCGAAAAAGGGTCAAGACATCGAACTCCGGAGGGCGAGGGGAATAAACGGAGTTGGAGGAATTTTTCCAAGAGATCCAGAGTCATGGGCGTTCGAAAGGAATCGCACGCTGCGTGAAAAAGGGAAAGACGTGAGAATAGAAGACTCTTCAAGGCTTCCACAAAAAGACGGAGGTCGATCAAGGAGATCTGGGGGGAACATGACTCAAAGAATGACCAAGGGAAGGGAAAGAACGGGAGCCAGGGTCAATCTCATAATGTATCTACCAACGAAGAAACTACCCTTCGGGGGCGAAATGAGATCGAGAGAGGTGAGAGAATGGGGTCTCGGGGTGTCAGAGGAAACCACCCGCAGCTGTACGACCTAAAACTGCCCGATCGACTCCCTGCTGATTGGAAGAAGTTGTTCCTACCCCATTGTACAGTGGTTAGGTCCGCCTTTGGGACGAAAAAAAGGTCAAGCGGTGGGAAAGGAGAATGTCCCAAACACTAAACCATTTCCTACACAGTTCGATAAAAAAAAAACCTAGGGAGGAAAGACGTCAGTCCTAAGCGATCCTCAAAAAGTACGTCGAATAAAAAATATGTGAGGCAGGCAAAAATCTTCTCAGGCAGGGTCGCGATCTTTTAGAATAAGGGTCGAGAATGAATGGGGCGGAAGCCAAACCTTTATGAGTAACCTGCAGTCAGACGGTTGCTAGACAAGAAGAAGCTCATCGTTGGGGGAGAACAACTTATTTATTCAGCTCGCGCCGAGCTTGAATCGCAACAAATTTTCTGGCAGAAACCAGAAACTAAATCGCCAGTTGCTTGCTCACAACTGAAGCATCGACCCCCGGGGAAACGAGTGTGGAAGCCGAAAGAATAAGTCATCAGGGGCCAGGTAACTCTTAAAGAAAAGGGATCGAAAGAGCCCGCGGCTGGAAAGAGAAGAGGGTTGAAACGACGCATGCACGATGCCCCCTTTCGGGGGAAGGTAGGACGGGAGGGAAAGAGAAGAAAAAACAACGAGGAGGAGGGGTAAAAAAAAGATAAGAATCCCGTCTTGAAAAGGCAAAAGAAAAGTTTGGAAGATGGGGGAAGACAGGAGACGGTTCACGATGCTCAGGAAAAAGGATCGATCAAAATGACCGGGGGAAAAGGAACAGACTAGGGAACGAGAGGTGCCCGCGTTAAGGAGGAGAAGGACGGGCAGGCAGAGCAGACACCTATCTTAGCAGGAGAAGGACGGAACGTAGAGGAGAGAGAAGAGCACTCTCAATTTAAAGGAAAAATAGTCTCGGAGCTCTGGAAGGCTGACCATATACTGGAAAGAGAGAGGGTCTGGAAAAAAACCTTGGGGGGGGGGATACGAAAAAATAGAATTTCACTACGCGACAGCCAGGGAGAAGCTTGGAACTCAACGATGGGAAGAACACAAAGGTAAGCTTTCGGAACGTCGATCGAGTCGTTACTCAGGGGCGCCCGAGTGATGTTTTTGCAAAAGACCGGGAGGGAGACGGTAGGTTGGAAAGGCGAGCCACCGGTGGAGGAAAGGTAGGGCCACTAGATGGAAGGGAAAAAGAAAGCGCGCGCAACTTAGGCCAAGGCGCCAAATTTTCTGAGGAGGGGACCTCGTTAAAAAAAACGCCTACGATGCGGAAGAAGGGAAGAAAAGTCTTCACATCGATAAAGCGCTGGCCGTTTTCCCTGAAATAACGAAAAAAAGCTGAAGTGACCTGGGCTGAAGAGGAGAGGGGAGGAAGGGAGGGGAAGAAAGGAACAATCGAGATGGTGCGCTCGAAACTATCGGAAGGATGACCTCCATGAAAAAAGTAGGATGACTCGGAAAAATCCACATAAATTTACTTAAAATACATCGGAAGCACGCCAAGGAGAGTCTGGAGGAGAACAACGGAATTCAAAGCTTGTTCTTCGGAGGGAGGAATAGAGTTCCTACCAAGTCGCGGCCAGCTTCAAAGAAGATTGAAGGAACGGCAGAGAAGACAGAAGAGGGAACCAAAATGGGGACTCCGCGAAAGGCAGTTCCTCCTGGTGAAGGATTGGGTGAGGATCCGGAAGAAAAGCTGGGGGCCGACATCAGAGCCATGTGAAATCTATGACTAAAAGAAGGTGTGTAAACGAAAATCCACCAAAAAAAAAGGCCCTGAAAATCTCTATCCTCAATATCGGCTGGATACTGTAAAGCCTCTCGAGAAGGAGTCGTCAAATAGGGAAGGATAGAGGAGTCACTCAATCGTTTGCGAAAAAGATACCGGACCTGTTGTAGGTAAGAAGACGCAGGGGAGACCGCAAGCTGGTGTTGAAAGATTCCCAAAAAAAAACGAAAGGCATTGCGAAGGAGCGGCACAGAAGGGTTGATCCGGGGAAGGGAATAGAGCGGTCTACGAAAGAAAACAAACATTTCCAGAAAGGAGGGGCGAGGAAGGAAGCTCCATAACCGGTCAGGAGTCGCAGCAGACCTTCTTAGAAAGTTTCATGCGTCGGGCTGCTCGACCAGCAGACACGTCTATAAGGGAGAGGGGCGCAAACCAGGGAAGGGATGAGAAAACGACAGAAAAGGGGAACCTACGTGGTGCTAGCGCAGTACCGAAAGGGATTTCGAGCCGCGGGGTTGGGGGTTGTGCGGCGAGCAGTGTCTAGAACCGTGAACGTCTTTCGAGAAGGGACAACGGGGGAGTGGAGAGGGGGAGAGACTAGCGCGAAATGTGCAAAAAATAAGAATGAAGAACCAAAACGGATCGAAAAGTGTTGTTTTCGCAACGGACTAAGGGAGGCGAGCAGAGGAGGAGGGGAGGAAGGGTCCAAACTTGGTGAGCGTAACGCAAGGGGAATAAGAAAAGTTGAAGCCGCGCCGGGAGAAATTCGCGAGGGGGGAAGAATAGGGGGAGCGAGGAGCCGGACACAAATAAACCACTTATAGGAAGAAAAGAAGGATTCCAGGACACAAAAATTGAAAAAGAGAATGGAAGAGGGAGCGGGGTCCTGGTAATCACAAAGACTTAATCTTGTCTACCAAAAAAACTCTCGAGCATCAAAGAGAAGAAAGGAGAGAACCGTGAAGCGAATCTGTTAATACAGGTCGAAGGAGAGTGAAGAAGGAGTAGGCGGGGGGGGGGAACGGAGGGGAAAAACGGAAGAGAGTGATGGGAAAAGGGTTTGGAAGGTCATGAAAAGACCCAAAGACACTTAGGACGGACAAGAGAGTAGTTGAGCCATTGCAGGCTGAAACGTTCGTCGTGCCGTCAATTTCGATCGAAAAAGAACGTCACGAGGCTGCATTCGTTACAAAAAAAACAGCTAGGGGGAGCGGTTCTGCTCATCTAGAAAAAACAAAAAGGAGAAAAGGAAGGGGAAAGGACAGAAAAATCACGCCAACCCGTCGCTCAGCGTCAACAATAGCAAGAGGAAGAAAAACGATCCTGCATATGACGGAAAAGACCTTCACCGCACGCTGAAATGCACAACATCTTCTAAAAGCTCTATCGCTGAAATTCAAGCCGAGACTAAAGAAGGGGACCAGAAGGAAAAATACAATCGTCCAATCAGAATTCAAACCTGCTGCCGTGGAACGAACTAGAGGATAAACCCACCGACTACGATGAAGGGGGTCTGAAGGGGGACCAACATTGCGCCGAGGACCACGTTGAATATCTCAATCACGAATCTGAGGAAGCAAAAACGGAAAAGGGCGCCCAATCGTTGCCAAAATCTACGTAGGCGGCTAGTCAAGACCACTTATTGGAACTGGTAATGGAGGGAATAGGCATCCGTCGGAAAGCGAAAAAGAATAACCAAGATATTTATAGCGAAGAACGACGGAGATTCCTAAAAAGAGCGAAATGCGGGAAAGGGATCTCAACCACTGCTTCACCTTCTAACGCGAGAACACGCTCGACGAAAACAAAAACAATTCTCCGCCCCTCTAAAGAAAAAAAGTCGAAACTGCCGGCCTGAAAAGCTAAGCGAAAATCGTGGCAGCGATGACAGCTAGGAGCCCCCTCGCGTGGAGAGAAAGGGCAAAAAGAGCAAAATAAAAAGAGGAGCAAGGGGAGAGCATGAGGTGACGACGGAAAAAATTTTGCTACGCCCGGCGTCGCCTCAAAATACGAATCAGACAAGGTGTCGATTAACGTGAGGCGATGAACTTCGGAAGGGGGAGAAGAGCCGTGAAAGAACATCACGGGGGCATACAAGCGGGAAAAATAATTGTCGAGCAGTCATACGGCACGAAAAAGGAGACAAAAAGGTCGCCTCCGGGACGCTCCACACGACCTCTCAACCATGAGCTTCTTCAAAAGGAAAAGCAGAAATGGCCAGTCGTTACCGAAGATTTCGTCTACGCGCCTTATGCACAGCACGTCAGGGAAAATTTCAATGTGAAGAAAGGACTCATAACCGAAAATTGACTGCTCGGAGAAAAACGACGGTTTGAAAGAAGAAATTGAGGAATACGTTCCTTATGCCTCGCTCAAGTGCTCCACTTCTTCGCACAGGGGGGGAATTCCTAACTCGATCATCTTTCATGCTAAAGGAAAGGGGGATCGAGAGCGGCTTAAGATCTACAACAGTGATGAGTGACTGAATGAGAAAGATTCCAGCAGGAAATCGCTGGAGAGGAAAAGGGAATCCCAAGGAAGGAGGGTGAAGAGTCAGTGAAAGATTTCCCCGAGGCCGATTTCTTAGGTCAAAGTCAAGGGAATCTTCCCGAACGAAGGAAAATGAGACTTCAAAGGTGAGGACGCAAAAAACGGACTCAACGAGTCACCTTAAACCTTGATGGAGTATCTGCCTGAAAAATCCGCGGGGAGAAGCTAAGGTGACGCTGGGGGGAGCCGACTAAGGGAAGAAAAATCGCTGGTGGAATGAAGAGAAGAAGTACCACTCTACAGGAGTGAGGTGAGGGGGAAGGTGACGTAAAAAGGGTGAATTTTGCAAAGATCATAGGGAGCGGTATCCCTTCGTGATTCACGGCGGCGCCAACTCCCTGCGAATCAAGGAGAATCAATACTTCAGAGAACAATAGACGGGGTAAAACAAGGCTCCAAGAAAAGCAGAGTTGGCTCGAAAGGACAACGTCCAGCAGCCTAGAGGGAAACGGAAAAAAACTTGAGTCTAAGAGGGGAAAGATAGGGGAGCTTTACAAAAACCCACCGAAAAGGGCGGCCATGTGGCGATCTACGAGGGACGCGAGAAGGGGCTATAGGGACTCCTCTGGGAAAGAACCGTACGGAAAAAGACACCCGGGGCGCAGAGGCTACCTCGGGCGACCGGCCCGGGGGGGTCTGTTGGGGTGTAACGGGCCCCGTGCGGGTGAACTGGTGGGGTGTGCGGCGGCTCTGTGGGGGGGGCTTATAAAGACGCACGGTTTTGGCGATTTTGGCCTAAAAGGAAAACAAAAAAGAACGACACTTATTCGATGGAAACTAACGCAGGGCCTAAAAAGATCCAGGCCTAATCACGATCGCGTGCCTGACAATTAGAGTTCCCCAGAGGAGGAGGAAGGGCCAACAGCTTAAAGGAGAGTCTCAATAAGTAAATAGATAATTGGGAAGATTCACATTAGGGTTTTCACGCCCTCCAAAAATTGGAGTTCCAGCAGGGCTATGGCGCAAGTGAAGATCACGCATGTCGCATCGAGGGAGGTTGTAGGAAGAAAAGGCACGCGGCCGCGCAGTTAACTGTCACTCACCAAGGGGAACTTGAACGACAAAGATCAAAAGTGCTTGCTCCAAAGTGCCCGCTCATCGACGGACCGGGTTTGCCGAGCAAAGAGCTCGGTAAAGAGGGGACATAAAAAAAAAAAAATAACCTCTATAGCGCCCAGGAGGGGATCGCCACGCGGGAAAACAAGGAATCCATGCTACAATACAAAACCTTTATTTAAGATTCACGTGAGGGAGAGATACAAAAGAAAACGGGAGGAGAAAAGAGAGAGGAACCAGGCTTTACAGGCAATAAAATGGTGCGGTTCTCATGGAGGAATGGACCGAGAAAAGGGAATAGCTCCGAAGCTTGGGTCTGTTGGCAGAAAGAAAAAGCACCGCAGCGGACTTTCCAACTAGAGGGAAAGTACGGGGGCGTAAGAAACAAAGGGGCATAAGACAATCACCTGGCTAAGGTGAGGAAAAGGGCGGAAGGGCAAAAGGCCTCGAAGAAAAAAATCTAAACCTCCAAAAGCCAGAAAAGGAGCAAAGCGCCCTCGACGGAGAGAGGGGTCGAGGGAACTAAGAAAAGTTTGTATTACTACTGACATGAAAAATTCGACGTCACCTATAACAACGACAGAAGCTTGGAACGATCACGATTTTGCATTACCGGCTCGGTATCACTCGATAGGAAGGGAAGGGGCGCCAGCGTGGGAGCGAACGAAAAGGTCGGTTTCTTTGAATGCGCCACCGCTAAATGTCGTACAGCTCGGGGAGGTGTAGTGAAAAGGAAAGTTAACGAAGGAAAAACCCAAGGGGAGTCAAAAACCCTCGAGTAAAACCTCCACAGCGGCAGAGTCCTTGTGAACATGAAACGGGGGAGCCAGGAAGGAGGGCGACGCGAAAAAGGTCCTGGAACGAGACAGTGGCGGGATGCTTTTCTGAAATCAATATCTACGGGTAGACCTTTGGAACTGAAAGAAGATGTTGTACCTTGAAGGAGGCAGCGTCGAATTAAAAAACAGGAAAAAGATCGGAGGATGAAAACAACCCGAAGCTGAAAGTAGCTCACAAGATAAAAACGTGTGGTTTTGGGGGGGGTTTTTTAACTTCACCTACGCGCAAACCAGCCCGGAGAATGCTTGTTAAGAGAGGGACCATAGGGAAAGCACCAAGCCGGTTGTCTTCGGGGACGTCGTGAAAAAAAAAGGAGCTTAGCTTCAAAAGCGGGGAACGGACGGGAAAAGGGGAGGCATAGGGAAGTTGATAGAAATAACCTCAGCCGGCGCCAGAAGGGGTTGGTGGGGGGGGGGTGGGGGGGGGAAGTTTATTTAACTAAAAGGGGGAAGGTGACGCATCGAGAAGATGGGAAGGGAAAAGGAAGATGACGCGAAGATACCTGGTGGAAGTTCCCCCTCCATCCTCGCCGATGCCCGCCCATGCAGAATCGCTCAGGAGTACCCTCAGCTGGCTGGATTACCCTCGCGTAAGGGGAGAAGAAAAAAAAGGAGGTCCGAAAAAGAGATCGAGGGCGAAAACAATGTCGAAAAGGAAAATTTTCCATGCTGCTGCACGACGGACTTAGAGAACGGACATCTGGTTGGGTAAGGGAACACCGGGGGGGGAAA
>Ga0179593_1552273_pt1 | contig 23421 bp, 28 predicted proteins | sample CZODoug2_1_08_16_FD_185931 | JGI IMG/M metagenome (GOLD analysis project Ga0179593, IMG submission 185931) | Vadose zone soil fungal communities from Angelo Coast Range Reserve, California, USA - CZODoug2_1_08_16fungal (PacBio error correction) | ecosystem: Environmental > Terrestrial > Soil >...
AGAGAGCCAGGGAGCGCAAATGGGAGCAAAAAAAAAAACAAAGGGGAGCGATAGACCCGAAAAAAATATAGAGCGGCTGGCCGCTGGCGGTTTCCGAGGCCACCAACGCAAAGGGAGATACGGCCGCGTGGGGAAAGAGATTTCGGAAAGAAAGGCGAAAACTAAGGTCATTGTTTGCAGGACTTCGCGATGTCGCCGGGAGGCTGGAAACTGTCCGCCAGGGGGAACAGACAGGGGGGGGGGCGGGGACGAAGCAAGTGAAAAAAGGGGGGGGCGGAGAACAACACCGTCCAAAAAAGAAAGACCCCCACCGTGAATAGGGCCAGACGGTTTGGGGGGGGATCGGTGTCAGAAGGAAAAAAACGCGGGGGAGCTGCGGCTTCCCAATCGGGGAGGAAGGTTTGAAAAGGCGTCCATCCGGAGGGTCAAAAAAAAGTCCTCGAGCGTGTGGCTCAGGAGAGACCGTAGTTTTCATTCAATCCGCGTGGTGCTGCTTCCCTGAGTTCGCGTCATTGGGAGGATGGAGCGATTGGGGAACAAGAGGAAAAACCGAACGGGCAAACTGCGCTGGATTCCCCCTACCATGGTCTTCTCCCGAGGGGGGCACCTCCGGACAACGCAGAAGCCAGGGAGACATCTAGGAGGGAAAAAAAGGCTTCGAGGTGAAAACGCGACTTTCCCATGCCGTGCAGATGTTTCGTCCGCTGGGCAAACGCGTCGCGAAAAGGCGAATAGGGGGAAGGACACCATAAAAAAAAGGGGGGGAAACGAAAGGGCTGTGGAAAAAGCGCGTTCCCTGCACTGTACAAGCTCGTGCCGATGACCTCTGCCTTTCTTGGAAACATGTAAGTTAACAGGGAAACCCAGAGGCGCGGGGAAAAATCACTAGTGGGCAAAAGGAAAGTCTGGCTGTCCATCAGGGGGGTCTGCCGTCCCTCGCGTTCGCTTGCTGAAGAGGAGGCACAGCTGAGAGTGGGCGCTCATAAGAGCAAAAAAAAAGAAAAAAAAAAAATCGACGATCTTGGGAGACATCTTTGAGTGTGAGGGCCCAAGGCGCCGCTTCAAGGGAAGCGTTTGGGAGGGGAATCGGGGGGGGTTCGAGAAAACCATTTTTTGCAAGGGACCTGACGCGTTCACGTAAGAGGAAAGGGGGGAAAAACAGAAGAAAGTAACAGGATGGCCTCGTCCGTAGGGGAAAGGCCTTCGGGGGGGGACCGATTGGGGCCGCTTTGGGCGCAGCGGACAAATCAGTGAGAGGCAAGGATCTCGGCGAGGAGGAACATCGAAGAAAGAAATAAGGATTGGTTGGGGGCAGCGAAACTGAGCGGGGAAGAAGGGAAGCTACCCTAGCAAGGGTTCAACTACGAGCCGGATGTGAGCGAGGATTAGGCATTCATACGGTTAACCCTTGGCGGAGGAAAGGGGGGAAAAGGGGGAAGTGGCTAAAAAGTACCAGGGAGAACCGCCTAAGGGGACTCTAGTCAAAAAAAAATTTGTGCCATCGGGGGTTTTCCGCTCGCCATAACTAACGCTAGGGAGAAAATCAGGGGAAGGAGTCGTGAAAAAACAAAAAAATAGGAGAAAAGACGCGGAGGGGAATACACTGGGAGGGAAGAACGTGATTTCTAGGTGCGCAAAGCAGTATTAATCTTGTGGGGGCTGCTCTCTAACCGGAGGAAGAAGACTAAGCTCCAAAAAAAAGACTCTCACAGAAACGGTAAGTGACCTTCGGTCGTCACCTAGGGAGGGAAGAAGGGATGGAGTGCAAAAAGTATCGACGCTAACCAAGAGAAGCAGGAAAAACACTGAGAAAGCACGTGAATTTAATAAAGGGGTATTCCCCCCCTCAATTTTCGCGGGGACGAGGTAAGGGGGAGGGGGGTTGGGGGGTTTGCGTGCCGAGATTTGAAAAAAGAGGAGTGTCGTCGGGCAGAGCCGGCAACCCGTGAAACAGAGGCCCCCGCAAGTGGGAGGAGCTGAATCAGAGAAAAGAAAGAGGTGTCCGTACGGCGAAGAACTAAATTAAAAGAAAAGGACAACTGGGGGAGGAATTTAACATGACTTAGGAGAAAAAGTCACCTCCGCGCCGTCGTGCGAAAGAGAGGGAGCTGTAAACCACTTAAGAACCAAGTACTTCCCTTTTTGCGAGGAAAAAGAGAACATCAGGGTTGGACGTCGGAAAGAAAAAAGCGCTCCCGAGAAAAAAACTGAGATGGAAAGTGGAAAGAAGGATAATCTTCAAAAACAACCCAAGGGCAAATTCAAGACCTGACCTAAGAAAAGAATGCCATGCGCTGACCGTCTGGGAAACAAAGCCCGGAGACGTAAAAAAAATGGGCCTGCAAAATGTAAATCCGTCAAAGGCACAACGGCCTGGAAGCGCTGTACCGTTTCGAAACACTAAGATGAAGCCAAAGCTGGTCGGGAATTTCCAAGAAGGTCTCCGGGCCTAGGGGAGGGGCCATCTGGGAGAAAAGAGCATCTTGCCCGCATTCAGAAGGAAAGCTATCGCCGAGGCACTGCGAGGGGGAAGGGGACGCAAAAGGTCAGGGGGAATAGATTCATACGCGAATCCAGGGGCAGAGGGGGGGGAAGTTGGCAACAGTGGTCACAAAAAAGAAGAATCGTCTCCGGCTGTCATGAGGGTAACGCTGCGTCGTTAGGAATCGACAGCTCGCATCAAAAAAACACAGGAAGAAAAAAAAAAAATAGAAGGGATTAATGGTGGATGGAGAAACCACTTCAACGTAGAGGGCGCCTACCGAGGGGGGTAATAAAGGAAGATTAACGAACAGAGAGCCTCAAAGAACGTCGAAGAAAAGAACACACGGCACTTAGAAAAAAGAACGGAGGAGGGTTTCCCTCTATAACTTTCAAGGGATACTTCCCGGCTTGGGAGCCTGGATCATGCAACAGGCTAGGACCAGCATCTAAGGTGGAAATTGCTTTAGAGGAAAAACCCTCATGAAATAAAAAAAAAGGTCACAAATTACGCTAACTCTAATTGTGGAAAGAAAAATACCTCTCTTGAATGAAAAGCCCGCGAGCTGAGGGAGATTACCACACTCTCGTAGGGAGCGGATACCTAAAAAAATCTCAAAGCGGGGGGATGGACGGTAATCAACGATCCCGATTTTTTAAAATGGAAGGGTCCTTCACGCTCACACCACAAGTACTTGGCCATCAGATTCACGGAACGGGGAGGGAATGGACGAGTAAGGGAGATATGGCGCGTTGATCCGAATGGAGAAAAGGAGGGGGAAAATTTGGGAAAAAAAAAAAGGCATGTTAGGATCCTCACCCTCCATCTTGTGAAAAAGGCTGAAACGTTCATAAGACAAAGACCATCCCGAAGTCCCTGCACGAAGAATTCACCTGAGTTCTGAGCATCGGACAAAATTACTAACGAGGGCCCTCGAAAAGGACGCCTGTGTCGTTGAGGGACGAACCGCATCGGCACCGCTCTATCAGGAGGAACCACACACGGTCTACTCTATAAGGCCGGGGTGCGTTTGTCACCAGGACAGAATCTCACCAGGTATCTAAGAAGAGTGAGGAAAAGGAGGGAAGCGAAGGTTTTACGAGGACACAACCAGGGGAGGCTTCGCTTATTCTATTAGGCCCGGGACTCGCACTTGATAGAGCGGGGGGGGACAATGACGGTTTCTTAAAAGAGCAAAAGGGAAAGGTCCACTGGGAAGAGGGCGGTGGCGTAAAAAAAGAAAAGATTAATTTTCTTGAGAATCCCGCTACAAGAAAAAGAAGGATAGATCATTGTTTTTCATTACTTGATGTAGACATCGTCTTCTGGAACGTAGAATGTGGTCCCACCCTAGCTTGTGGAGGGAAAGCTAAAAGGAAGCGCGGGGGAAAACAAAGATGCTAGGGGAAACCATAATAAGAGAAAGCCTCATTCAGAAAAAGTGAGCTGATGGCCAAGGACGTTTTCGTGGAGGTGGCATGACGTCATGGAGAAATCGGGATCGCTCTGCAGGGGAAAAAGAAGAAATCCCGGAAGGGGGTGTGCGAAATTGGAGCCGAGTATCAGGCCAAAGGAAGCACCCAGACTCGAGACGGGTTTCATTCAATCCGCGTTCCGGGGGATCCCTCGCGTGCAGTCATTTGGATTTCCAGGAAAGGGGGAGGGGGGGGGGGAAGCGGAAGGAAAGGGGGGGCAAAACCATGAGCGGGCTGGCAAAGAAAAAATGGTGAAGACTAAAGGGGAACCATTTTGGACAGCCGGCGGAAAAGAAGCAGTTATCGAGGAAAAGAGGGGCGGGACTTTTGAAGGGGCCATCGCGGAACTCTCCAGGGAAGGGGGGGAAGTTGAAAGTGGCACCCAGAGGAAACCTCTTCGCGGCGGAATACTTTGGGGTTGGACCAGAATCACACCAGAGCGCGGACGAGCTGGAAGGGAAGGTAACGAGAGGAGTTTACAAATGGAGAAAGGAACGCTGCTGCCGTGAACCGAAGTGAACATCTTTTTGCAGCCGCCTCGCCTTGGGCCCAGGAGAGCGTCTGAATCAATGGGGGAAAAACTTCCCCTGAATCGGCTGGGAAGACGTCCCAGGAAGGGGGGAACAAAGACTGCAGGAAAAAGCTGCTCTTTTGCGGTATTTCCGGGAAAACGGAACTCGCGCCTCAAACGCGCCTGGGAAATGAAGGGACGAAAGGCTTGGGAGGTGAGTGTTGGTAGAGGCGCGATTGGCGGTGTGGGGGAGTTGTTGATAAAAGGTTTGCAGGCCCATTTTCAAAGGCGTTTTTCTACGGAAAGGGGAGTTGACCGAAGAGTCAGCGAGGAAAATGTAAAAGAAAAAATGTTGGAAAATGACTTGGGTGGTTGTTTGGGGAAAGATTCAGGGGAAGGGTGGCCCTTTTTCCAAAAGGCGTAAGAGAAGGGGAAGGAGGCGAGGGGATGAAAACAACCCTGGGTTTTCGGAGGGGCTGGTTGCAGCGAAGGAAAAACAAACTGGAAGGGACGGTTTCCTCTTCGGGGCCAGCTCCTATGCTGGGGAACCGAAAAGCAGGGAGCGCATGTGACGTAGAGCGGAGAGAGAGTCTGAGAATGAAGAAGGTACGCAGGTGCTAAGTACGAAACCGCCGGCGCTTGGGGGGCATCGGAAAGAAGACTCCGGCCACGTTTACTGTTGTCAAGGTGGGAAAAAAACGACAAACCGAGAAAGACAAACATCCTGGAAGAGGTCCCAAACAAAAAAATTCCTTCAAAGGAGGGACCGGAACGCGAAATAGAGGTGGATACCACTGGTCTTCAAAGTTCGGAAAGGAAAAACCAAGACAAGGATAAGGCGTTGTCGTCAGCAGATGAACCGGCAAGATCTGCATTTCGAGAGGGTGCAGTCCCTCGAAAAAGCGCTCGAAAAAAAAGAGAAAATAGAGGACTTCGGTCCACAAAGGGGGGCAAAAATGAGAGGCGTCGCGCCGGTAGAGGAACTACCAGCTCCCCCATCACTCCTTCTCGGGCATCAGAATCACGTTTAATTTTAAAAGAAAGAGGGGGAAAAGGGAGTCTATCTATTGGACAGAAGGAAAGATTTTGGGGGATCCAGAAAAAACAATTATTTTTTGGGGAGACTCTACGTCTCTTGGGGGGGCGGACTGTCGCGGAAAAAAAGGGAAAAAACGATGAAGTGAAGCAACAAAAAACCCAAAACCAAAGCGCCGGCGGTGAGAGCAAAAAGCTTCCAGAGGCAATTAGCCCTGAACAATTTGGGAAAAAAAATCACATCTGGATGAAAGGGACTAAGCCCTCGCTCAAACTCCGCGTCAGACTAATACCCGCTATGGAGGAAACTGGAAGAGGAACAAGAGGCTTTGGAATAAAAAACCATCAAGACGAAGTGGTAAAAGAAACGAAGCGCTTCACTACTTCAAGACTGTAATTTGTCCGCTGGGGGGTAAAATTTCAAAGGGGAGAGCTAGGAGTAGACCGAAGACAAGCCGCGCGAGAAATGGGTTTCTGTCTCCAAATAAAGAAGTAGAACCGTCAAGTAAATTGGCCTGAAATGACTATCAACACTCTGCCGGATAAAGAAAAGATCCGAACTGGGAAACGCCTGACCGTGAAAAGGTCCTCAGAAAGAGGTCCCAGCGAAGGGTTCGAAAAAAAAGAGGGCGTTTCATCGAGGAATACCGGAAAAATGGCCCTCATTCATAAGAAGAGAAATCTGCAGCGAGGACGGAGAACAGAGGGAGAAGCCCGATTCCAGGGGGGAGGGAGAACTCGGAGAAGGTGCGGCTAAAAAAAAACGATTTGTAAAAACCGCATCTAATTCGTCTCCGGAAAGGGAAGTTCCAATGTAACGAAGGTCAAAAAAAATACAGAAGAAGAAAGGAGAGGGGGGATGGGAGGGCTTCAACCTTCGTCGACCGCTGGTTATAAAAAAGTCGCCATCCGCTTTGGAGGGAAAAAAAAATGCTCGATCCACTGCGACCATTCCCGGGGGGAGGGGGATGTGTTTCCTCGAGAGATCTGCGGATCCGCGGGAGGGGAAAAATGCAAGAAGGGAGGGGAGAAACAAGGAAGGGGGGTCGCGACAGGGCAAAAACCATCATGGACAACCTCTCAGGGGAAATCCCAAATTACGAGAGGACATAACCTTAACCTAGGGAGGAAAAAAAGACACGAGGAAAGTAGCTTCACAAAAGGGCGGCACTCACTTATGCAGCAGAAGGAATGGAAGTGAGAGAAGGGAAGCCTCATCTTATCCCTATTTAGCAATTACTTCCTGCACTAAAACAAAACTACAAACCTCCCCAGGGAAAAATTAAAGGTGGCGGGGGACGGCGGAGGACATTTAAGGAAGACACCCAAGGAAAAAAGGGAAAGGTTAATTCCGCGGAAAAAATCGCGCCACCCTCTGGTGTACCTCATGGAGGTTCCAAAGACCGGACCCGGGAGTCTTCACACAATGAAATGGGTACCAAAAAAAGAGTGGAGGAGATAGCGACAAAATGGGAGTTTAAGGGAAAAAAAATAAGAGAAAGGACGTGCCCCGGAAGGGGCAATGTACGAAACGAATCAGGCAATATATAGATTGAATCCAACTTCTCCTCTAATAGTCCGAAGACAAAGGGGAAAAACACAATGTGCGTGAAACGCTGATTTTTCGATAGCAGAGAGAAAAACACAACAAGGGATCACCGCGAAAAATAAAAAAGCCCTGCCCAACCCGTGGACATTCTTCGTGCCTTATTCCCCGAAGGGGAGGCTCGCAACTGATAGACTGGGGATAGTACATTGCACCACGCAAGGGGCGTCGACGGCAAAGAGAAAGAAACGGTCCAGAATTGTAAGAAATCCTCCTTCTACCAGAACTCAAGGGAATTTTTTGCATTACTTCAGGGAGGCCCATCGGTCTTCTGGACGAAAATGAGTCCACCAAAAGCGTAGGATACAGGGAAAAAAATGTGAAAAGAAAAAACCAGAATAGAGGCACGGCCGTCCAGAAAACCGCCCACTGGCCAAGGGGAGCGGGGCATCATTGGAAAAGAAAAAAAAGGGATCGCGCTGCCGGCTTGAAGGCGTCCATCCCGTAAAGGCAGGAAGTGATTACTTCAAGGGGGGATATCCAAGCCGGACTGGGGATAGGAAAGCCGTATTGGAATTTCAAAAGAGTCACGGTTTCTTCTGCTTCCAAAACGCGTTCGGCGTCATTTTGGATTGAAGGAGGGGAGCGGATGTCCCTTGCGAAGGAAATGACTAACTGGGAAGGGAGAATGTCCACAAAGAGCAAGGAACTGTTTCTACCGTGGGTGGGCCCATCCTGCATTATCCGCAAGAGCCAGGACGAGTAAAAACATCCTCGTCTGCGGGCCGTGTCTTCGAGAAGTCGCGGAAGAGGGGGGGGAGGAGAATTTCATAGAAGTGAGAAAAAATCGCGGCAGGAGAAAAGAACATATCCGAAAAGAAGAGGCCTCTCTGTAGACCGCGCGACGTTACCCCTGTGGGACAAAGAGGCGGCGAACGATTCAAAAAGGGGACCCCATGTATGAAAAGAAAGCCTAAAGAAAAGAAGGAAAAAGATTCTCGTCTTAATCATCACACTTCCCCTGAATCTGGTACAATCGATTTGGGGAAGAAGAAAGCAGGAGCGTCCAGAAGGACGGTATTGAAAAAGAAACTAAAGAGCGACCGCCTCCTTGAAAGGGGGAGAAAGATCTTTGCGAAAATCTTGAGTGTTGGCGAAAGAGACTCAAGTAGTGAGGGAAAAAAGATAGTTGCAGGCAATTCCTTGACGCGTAAGCGAACGGGCTTTGGCCGAAAACGGTTCAGCGCATCAGGAAGGAGGGGGGATGAGTAAGGCTTGACGGGGAACGGGGGGAGGAAGGGGGCCCTTTAAAGGAGACACGCGGAAAGAAACGGCGAGTAGGAACATCGCGCCAAGAAGGGGTGGTCTTCTGTGGCAAGAAAAATTGCTACGGGTTTTCAAGGGTGAAGAAAAGATGCGGGGGAACCGATCGCGGAGTGAGAGGAGGGATGGTCAAGACGGGGAAAAGGGCGGCAGGAGAAAGAAGGGTGATTGGCTAATTGCCTGGGGGAAGCATGTTCCGCCGTAAAGCCGGCGCGTGAGGGCGTCAGAAGAACTTGGGACGGTAAAGGGCGAGGAAGAGAGAAACCGGAGGAGGGGCTCCAACATCCGGCGGCTTCGAGCCTCAAACAACAAAATCAAAAAGCGGAAGACGCGAACTCGGGGAATAAAAAAAGGAAGGTTCATGGGAGGGGCCGCCAGAATCGGGGGGCGCTTGTCGTCCTCGAGAAAAAGGCAGTGAGCACTCGACGCGGTTCGCTCATCGTGTTTGCATCACGACGTACCGATATCTCAACAACAACAAAGGAAGAAAGATAAACGGAAGAAGGGGGAAACGAAAGGGGAAATGAGAAAATGCTACTCCGTTTATCGATCAAGAAGAGCCCATAAAAAAAAAAAAAAAAAAAAAAAAAAAAAAAAAAAAAAAAAAAAAAAAAAAAAAAAAAAAAAAAAAAAAAAAAAAAAAACAAGAAAAAAAAAAAAAAAAAAAAAATAAAAAAAAAAACAAAAAAAAAAAAAAAAGAAAAAAAAAAAAAAAGAAAAAAAAAAAAAAAAAAAAAAAAAAAAAAAAAACAAAAACCACAAAAAGAAGCACCAACCACACACCAAAGACAGACACCCGAAAAAAAAAACCCCCAAAAAAAACACACAGAACGAAGCCACACAACAACCACTCAAACCCCCAAAAACCAAAAGAAAGAAAAAAAAGAAAACATAAAAAACAAAAAAAACAAAAAAAAAAAACGACGAAAAAAAGCAAAAAATGGAAAAAAAAAAGAAAACAAAAAAAAACCCAAAAAATAAGAAAAAAAAGAAACACCCACACAAAAAATGAAAGAAAAGAAGACAAAAGACACAAGAAAGAAAAAAAAGAAAAAAGAAAAACGAAAAAAAAAAGAAACCAAAAGAAGAAACGACCAACAAACAAGAAAAACCCAAAAGAAAAAGAAGAAAAAGAAAAAAAAAAAAAAGAAAAAACCAAAAAGAAGACCAAAAAACAAAAAAAACAATAAAAAAAAAAACAAAAAAAAAAAAAAAAAAAAGAAAAAAAACCAAAAAAAAACAAAAAGAAGAGAGAAAAAAGGAAGAAAAAAAAAACAAAAAAACCCCAAAACAACAAAATAACCCAACCCCCACTAATTGCGCACCTTCACTAAAAATTGTTCAGACCCCCGAGATCAAAAGGAAAGGACTTTCCCTTCTCTTTTTGGGTTTTTTTCTTCAAAGCGCATATTTTTTGAAAGAAAAGCGGTTTTCGTTAAGTTCGCGCTCGGGGAAAATCATGTGGGGGAAAGAAGAAGCCAGAAAATCTCAAGGAGTTTCGTCCTCTCCCCTTCTGAGACAGGGCCATTACCACTCAAGGCAACTTTCTCTCCGCCAAAAGGAAATATACGTATGGACGAGAAAAAGACCTCAGCTCTAGAAGGGTTTGAGCGATAACAGTCCTCAGGAGCTGCCACCATAATAAAACCATCAATGGGGGACGTCATTTTCAAGAATCTCTCACAGAAAGAAGAACTGGGGGTGTCCGCTAGGAAAAAACCAAAAGGAAAAAAAAACAAAAGGGGGCCGGTACCAAAAAAAAACTAGGCAAAAGAAAGCTTAACCTTCTTTGTTGAAGTCCAAATCCCGTATACGTATAACGCGTCCGGGGCAACTTCAAAAATTTATCTATAAAGAAGGGACAAAATGACAACTAACGCAAGGGATCTAAAAACCACAAAAAAAAAATCTATTATTAATGGCCGTTTCTCCTCTATTCGAGGGACGTTTCCATCGAGACCAAAGAGCAGAAAGGGGGGGGGCAATAATTCGGCAGCGAAAAATGGACAGCATTCGGGGTTGAAAATATTGATTCATACTCAAAAGGAACGAAGGGCAAATGCTAGGGAGGGGGGCAACCAGATTTGCAAAAGGGGTGGAAAACACGGGAAATCGCAACGAGAGTAACATGTTCACAGGAGCTACAGCGAGAAGGGGGGGAGGCGACCACGGAAAAGGAAAAAGGAGCCGCGAATTGCGCCGTACCGAGGTGATGCCAACTTCCTATGACGAGGGAGACCCGCACGCCATGGAAAGGGGAAATGGGAGGAGAAAAGACCACGGTCTAAAAGTAGATGTTTGGTAATCGCGGACTGCCGGCGAAAATGGAGGCAGAAAAAACGGAAAAGGAATTCTCCAGCATTCGAATTGGGGGAATTCGGCATCAGGAGGGTCGTAGGCCACGCTTCCCGGGAAAATAAGAGAAGAAAAAATGTGACGCTAAAGGAAAGCGTCTTGAGGAAAAGGTGTACACCCGAGAGGAAAGAAAGGGCGTATCACACTCATTATTACATCAATTTCGCAAAGGGACGGGATGGACGATTGTGGGAAAAAAAAGGTAAGAAAACGAGTGGGAAAACCAAGACGTCATTCACAGAAAGAGGTCCATAAAGGGGAAGGGGGAACTGAGGAAATGGAAAAAAATATCTTTCGCGTGATTCCCGAAAAAGATCACATTTCGTTTGAGGGGGGGCGACAGCGCTTCGTAGCCTACGAAAGAAGGGGAACACCCAAGGGGAAGCATGGAAAAGGAGAAGAACGATGTCGCCATCACGCGAAGTCCGGGGAAATGAAAGATATTCACCTGATTTCTGAGGAGGCCTATCTTACGAAAAAAAGGGGGGAGCTGTATTTTCCGCCACAGGGCTGCGGGAAGGGGGGGCAATGACGTAACCAGGAAGCTCTATCAGTTCGAGCCTCCACGTGCTACAGGGGCAGAATCCTTGTTGAACCGGTGCGTAAAACGCAATGACTTTTTCGCTCGCAAAAAGAGAAGAAAACAAAGAAAGCCCGGAAGTGCGGGAAAAAAAAACCAGGCTAAAGACTATAAGAAAGGGGAGGCTCCGCCCTGATATAGCGGGGGGAAGATCGGTTCGTCCATTGCACCAAAACGGCACGTCCACCTTCATAGGAAAAAACGGCGGAACTACAGCTCCAAGTGAAGGGTTAGTAAACAGAACCCGGAAAGGACCTCGGGAGGATTTTCAAAAAGGTCTTCTGAAAGGAAACGTGTCCGCCTGCGAAAGAGACGGGTGGCGAGAAGGGACTAAAGAGAAAGGGAGAGTGTGCGGAAACAAAAGCATTAAACGAACTAAAAAAAACCGCACCGTTAATCGGAGAAAAGACTGTTTTCGGTGATCGTGCAGGAAGGGAGAAGAAGGTCGCTCGGGTAGCCAGAATGTGCGACAGGAAGTGGTGCCAGGAAAAAAGCTTGGAATCTCCATCAGCTCGAAAGTAGTTTTCATTCACGCCGAAAACCGGTTTCTGGCAAAAAGGAAAGAGTAGGAGGTCCATTGGGGATGGAATTATTGGGAGGATGTCCTACAGAAGAATGGTCAACATCAAAAACGGCATTCCCCACCCTTTGAAGCCACGTTGCTTTTGGCCCAGCAAGCAGAGAGCAAGTTTATCGAGGAAAAAGGAAGGGAAGGGTTCGCAAAACGTGGGGGGAAAAAGTCACCCCGAGGGAGGGCGTGCGGAAAAAAGGAGAAACAAAAAAAAGGCGGCCCTTCGCGAAGTTTGAAGTGGTTTACCATAAAATGAAAAATCTCACACCTCTTCTAGCAAGACAGGACTGGGAGAAAAAAAAGGATCGCGTGGACGAGAAAGAAAGGGGAATTCGTTGGTGAACAGAAAGGGTGGACAATCTGGTTTGCCAAAAGCCCTCCCTTAGAGGGAAGAATTTGTTCAACAAAAAGGAAAGAGGGCTGTCCATGATTTTGGGTAAAAAATCGCAGGGGAGATGGGAATGCTGAAAAACGGGGCCAAGCTGCTCGGACCTCGGCCTCAAGCGGCTCCGCGCCTGGGGGGAAGGCATCGACGATCTTTGCTGAGGAAGAGGGGTGGGGAACGGTCAAGAGGAAAAAGGGAGAAGTCGGGAATAGGTGCTCGAAAGGGAGGGAAATTGCGAAGTCCCGTTCTTTTGTCCTAAAAAAGGCACCATCGCATGCAGGATGGCAATTCTTCGGTCAGGTCGGAGAAGGGGGGGGGGGGGGAAAGAAGCACGAGCCTTCAAAGAAGGCAGCGGGAAAGCAATCGCCGTCCAATCCATTGAAAAAGGGGTCTTCTGGTGGCATCGAAAATTGCAGACTGGGAGAACCTAGGAAAACATGGGGGAGAAGAAGGGTATTCTCAGAAGGGGATCTCGGTCTGGGGGGGATATGGCTCCTGGAGGAGGAGGTTAAGGTGAAAGTGTCTAATTTAAAGGAAGCAGGTGGCGCGTAAAAGACGCCGCTGGGAGGGAAGTGGCTTCAGGAACCCACAAGAAGGGAAAGGGTTGGAGAGGCCAAACAAAAAATCCAGGCGTGCGAAAACAAACAATCTCCTTTCCTCCCTCGTAAAAAGAAAATAGATCGCCAAGAAAAACTGGAAATCCGTAGGGTGCACCCGCGCAGGGAGGGGGCGAGGCTGAGCGATAAAGAACTCGACGATGGCATTTCGAAAGGGGTGCCTCCGCGAGAAGAAAAAGAAAAAACAACAAAGGAGGTAGAGGAGATGAAAGGGCCTAAACAAGTCTGAAGACCAGCGTCCCACACTATGAAGGACTGGCTCACCGAGGAAAGTACACGGAAGTGTAAAAAAGGGGGGGTAAGGAAGATCGAGGAAAAGACCTGAACGCAAAGTCGTATGTTTTTTGAAAAACGAATCGCAGGATGGGGGGGGGTGATGCCTCTACGCGTTTTCGGAGAGTAGGAAGAGGAGGCAAACCCTGCAAGGCCCACGGCAAGTGGGCTAACAAAGAGCAAGGAGAAAGGAAAAGAAAAACCTGAAAGAATTAGCCACTTCCACCCTGAATTTTCTCCTCCAAGAGGACGTATGACATCCTAGGGATAAAGAAATCGGGAAAAAGGGAAACATGAAAAGGGAAAAAATTTCGCTGCCAACGATTCTGGATTGTGGAAAGAAGACCGCGCTCACTACTGCCTAGGGGGGCCCTGGAAGGACAAAGACGCTGAATCTTCAAAAAGGTGCGTCAAAGTAAGACCTAAAGGCACAAAGGGACATGCGAGCCCGTGAGACTTAGAAAAAGAGGGGAAACTGGAGCTAAAAGCCGATTCCATCAACGACTAACGGGGGGGAAGCGCGCTGGGAACAACACTCAAGATGTCAGAAAAGCGAAAGTCCCCCGGAAAAAGGCCCCCAAAAAAAGAAGGAGAAGCTTGGGTTAATCAGCCGCCATTATTTCATCAGACCTCATGCTGAATCGAAAACTAATCGCAGCGATGACTTCTACCAAAGAAAAAAGGGAAGGTATGGAGGGGTATTCGGCGAAGGGGCAAAGGTTTTGCACAGGTTCAAAAAGGGCTGTTCACACTCCTGATACGTTCGCGATCTTTGGTAAAGAGCGCGTTCTAAAAAAAAAAGATGGTTGATTGAGACCCCACTTCAATGATCAAAAGGTTTATAAGGAAAAAGGAAAGTCAACCGCAAAAGGTCCGCTACTTTCGCTCTGAAAAGGGCGAAAAAGTCCCGCGATGAAAAAGCGCGATAACTGGCTCGCGAAGGGAAAAAGGAGGGCAAAGAAAAACAGGGGGAAAAAAAAAATTTGTGAGAAAAGCCTTCGAAGCCACGAAAAAAGGGACAATCCTCTCCATCAAATGGAACTCAAAGGACACGAACTCCAGGGAAGTACGCGGCTTGAATAAAAAGCGAGGGATGGAGCGGGAAAGGGGAGCCTCATGTTCCGAAGAAAGAATGGACAGGGCCGCACGCGCGATCCAAGGTGTCTTCAATGACGTCGCCAAAAAAAAAGGACCTTGGGAACAAGGGGGAAGGGCTCGATATTAAGGAATCGCAACATTTCGGGGAAAAAAAGAAACGCAGCGCTTCGTAAGAACGCCACCGCTCTGTGGACCGCAGAAAAAAGTTCCAGAAGATCCGAGGGGAGAGAAAAAACGAAAAAAGGAAAAAGCCTATTGGAGTAGGGTCCTTTAAAAGCTGTAAGGGGAAGGTGAGAAAGGAAGATTTCTTTTGTGGCAATGGACGAACCGGGGAAAAACCGCTCTATCAGTGCGAGCAGAAAAAAGAGATCGAATAAGGCCGAAGCCTGGGTGAGGAGAACGGGTTGAGGAGAAAGAACACACAACACGAAGGACCGGTGAGAAGGAGGGTGGAGAAAAAAAGAAGCTTCGGCCTTATTCTAGTAGCAAGGGGGGGCTAGCACTGATAGAGCGGCTGGGGAGGGTCGTCCATTGCAGCAAAAAAAAAACAAAGGGAAAAGCGTACGACGGCCCGAGGGAGAGGCGTCTTAAGGGAAAAAAAGAGAGCCGACTCGAAAATAAGGTGATCGATCATGTTTGTAGGAATGGAGGCGGATGTCAAAGAGGGGAGGACTGGAAACGTTTTCCTCATAAAAAAGGGGGGGGGGAGATCGGAGGAGAAAAGACAACGAAAAAGGGGGACGTCTCACAGAAAACTTGCCAGCCGGCCGAAAAAACCGTGATCTGATTGTCCAAGTGACTGGGGAGGGGGGTGTTATCGTGCAAGCAATGAAGAAAAACATCAGAGCGGTCACAAAAATCTGGAACAAGTTTTCCAGGGGGGGGGGAAGGGGGGGAACCGAGGGGGGAGATGTACTCCTATAGGGGAAGCTCCATCCGCTCGCAAAGTGGTCATTCAAGCCGCGAAGGGGGAGGAAAGCACTTGATTCACATTTGAAGAAGGTGTCCTGCGGGAAAGAGAAGGACCAACGGGCCGCTGCCGACATTCGCGGCTGGCGGCATAAAGGAAAACCGGTTGCTGGAAGTTGGGATCCGCAAGAAGGAAGAAGGGTGCTGAGGGGAGAAGCGGACTTTCCATGGCTTGGAAAAATGGGCCGTCGCGTTAGAGCAACCAGCGGTCGGCAGGGGAAAGGGAAAGGGAAGTGGGAAGAAATAACCAGATCCTCTAGCGCTGGTAGAAAAGCGCGTACTTGGCCATTTGAAAGAGAAGATCTGCTAAAACTAAGGAGTGGAAAAAACTCAACGGGGGGAAACTTAGAGGGAAGGGGAATCCATATTTTCAAACTTCAAAGAGGGGCTGTCCATCCGAACAGAGTGGAGAGTCCTGAGAGGGATTCAGGGGATAATTGGGGAGGTCAAAAAGAGTTGCGGTATTCCCTCGATTGAAACGTCAGCGCCTCTCGGCTAAAACGGTGGAAATTCATCGAAAAGAAAACGAGGACAGTCTTGAATGGAAAAGAGGGGTTTCCAGAGGTGAGGGAGAGGGACTGATTTGTTTGGGAAAAAGGAACATTTTTTCAGGCCATTTGAGTTCACTACGTCCCTCCGGCTGGGAACAAAGAAGGGGGCAGCGCAGCCAGGAGGGCAAGGGAGGGAGGTGTTTTAAGGAAAACGATTGTTCCTTCGCATCGACAAAAATAGAGAGGCAAGTCGTGATCGAAGAAGGGGAACAAACCAAATCCCCGAAAGGGGGAGGGCCGAAGAAAAAGAAAAGGAGGCGGGGACCAAAGTCATGAAAAAAAATATGCGGGTATTCGCACGACAGAAGAGGTGGAGCGCGGGCTTAAGGGCTATATGGTACAACGGGAGGAGAAAAGAAAAAGTGGGGGGATAATTGCACGCTACGAACCCGAGGAAAACTCTTGCTTCATCTCAAAACTTGCGGGGAAGAGGGCAAGGGGTTGAAAAAAAGGGAAGAAAGGAAAGGAAAACAGAAGGCTCGGCGGGGGCAAACAACGACGATTCACAGAAAAAAAGAAATATATCTCCTCGGGGGAAGACAAGGGGTCTCCACTTTGGGAGTAAGTGCGCGCAGAGAAAGAGGGTGGGGCGCGGGGAAAACTTCCTGAAAATCATACGTGGAAAAATCCCCGAAGGTCAAAAATCAACAAAACAACGGAAAAGGAGGAAAATAGGCCGAGGGTCGCGGATAATGCTCTCAAGGTGAAAGGGGCGAAAACCCAACAATATTCATAAGAGCGGCGCACCTTCGAAAAGGAAGTGGAAGACCGGGGAAAAAAAAAGGACGATCAGAAAGACAAGACGTACGCGGAAGGGGTGGGGGGGGTGCAGCAAGACTAAGGTTTTTATTCCTCGCAATTGGCGTTCGCTTGGAGGCAACCCTTTCCCGAGAGGGGAAAAAGTAAGAAAGAGAAGGGAGGTGGCTGTAGACCTTCAGGGAAAGGGAAATCCTGCAGGAAAGCCTCCATTTTACATCTCAGGGACATACAGACCCGCGCTCAAAAAAAAAAAAACTCCCGCGCTCGTAGAAACCGCAGAAAGGGAGGCTGAAAAAAAAGTGGGGCACATGAAACAGAAAGTTCCTCAAGGCAAGACGGCTAAAGGCGCTTATTTTTCCGCTGCGAAGGGGAAAAAATCGGCTGAATCTTCAAAACAAGGAAAACCGTCAGACTGACCGAAGCACGGAAGGAGGCTGAAAAGGGACGGGGTTTTGGGGTGGGGGGGGGGGGGGGTTTTGTTGGGGGGATTGTGTTGGGGTGTTTTTTTTTGGGGTGGGTGTTTTTTTTTTGGGGGGGGGGTTTTTGTGGGGGGGGGGGTTTTTTTCGGGAAGGACCGGAGGGGAAAGCTACCAGGGATCCACAACTCAAGGAAAGGCACGAACCAGAAAAGCCTGGACCGTTTCCACCACGCAAGTGTCACCTCCGCAAAGCTCGTCGATGAATTTAAAGGAGAAGGAGAGGCGAATGCCGGGAAAAAAAGGGACGTATGAATAAAGAACCTAGGGCGCCTCATTCAGTCTTCAAACGAATCGCATCGATGACGGCGGACCCGGGGGGACAGACAGATTTGCAAGGGGAAGTGGAGGAAAAAAAAAGTGGAAAAAGGGGAGAGGGGGGAGGGGATTGGAAAAAAGACTGTAGGAAAGAAAGGGAAAAAAACGGGGTCACGTAGCAAAAAAAGTACTCTCGCTGTCTAAAAAAGCGCCATCTCGAAGAGGAAGGGTGGGGACTGGTACAACCCTTGGAAGAAGGGAAAGGGAACGCCGACAAAAGGAAAGAACAGAAGGAAAAATCTACGAAGCCTGGGAGTTAAGGCAAAAAAGGCGAAAAGGTCCCGAGGAAGGGGGGGGAGAGTACTGTCTCTCTGCTGAAAATTGCCGCTGGGTCAAAATGCAAGCAGCAAAGGGTCGGGGCATGAAAATGGGGAAAATTCTGGAGGGCGGAGGACACTCTTCAAGGAAATAAGAAGAGAGAAAGAAAGGGTCTGGGAGGAAGAACGGCCTCTAGCTGATGCAGACTCAGCGGATTAAATGAAGAAACAACAACTTCCGGATGAAAGGAAAAAAAAAATGTCGAAAAAAAAAAAGGAATGGAAACGGGAAAGCCGAAAACTGAGGAAGTCAAAACCTCCTTTTTCCATGAAGGGGGCGGGATGAAGTACGGTGGGATAGGCTTCTGGCGCGTTATAGGGCAGGAAATGGGATTAGGGAGAAGAAGATCCTCCCAAAAAGGCATGGCGGAGTAGAACAGAATCCCGGGGGAAAAAAAAAGATCTCTTCACTTAGTTCTGGGGCAGGAGGCCTATCGGAAGTTAAGACCCGTTTGAAGTGAACGGAAAAGGGGACGAAGGAGGGGAAGTGAACCTTGGGAGAACCGTGCATAAAAAAGGAGGACTAAACCAGCTACGAACCGGGTTAACAACGGTGCGTTGCTCAACCTCAGGAAGTGGAGCTCGCGCTCACCGTGATCTCAAAAACAACACGGAGATTAGGGGAAAACGGGGAAGCTCGGGGATGGAAAAAGGAGTGAGACAAACGCCAAAATCGTGACTTAGAGAAGCGCCCGAGAAAAGGGGTTCAACGTCCATTGCAACAACGAAAGGACACTTCAGAAAAAAAAAAGGCCCGAGTGGCGGAAAAAGAAAAAAAAGGCGTCTTAAGGGGCGAAAGAGGAATCCTTCCCAGGGGACATTTGTGTGAAGAAGGGAGGGGGGCTGGATTGCACAGTCGTGAAAGGGCGTTTCCTACCTTTAAAAAGGAGCGGGTGGCGGAGATCGGAAAAAAACGCTGCGAAATTGAAAGAGGGTGGAAAGGAAAAGGCATGGGGGGGGAAAGCAAATACTCATCCTTCAGCCCGCAGGATCTTAGCCATGGGTTCAGTGGTGTTAAGAGGCAGCAGAAGGGGGAAAAAGAGGGTATCAAGAGGCAGTCCGGGGAGAAGGGAGTACCGGGGGGTAAAAATCCTCCGAGCGTGTGAAGCAAAATCGACGGCCGTATTTGGGGGGGAAAGGGAAGCTGTCCGGTTTCTTCTGGACAGGAGGATTCAAAAAGGGTTCATTGGAAAATCTTAATTGGGGAAAAACCTGCATATGGGAAATTGTCACCCATTAAAGTAGGGACTCATAAACTGTTTCTGCCTGGAAATTTTGTCCAGCAATACTCAGGGACATCGCCGGACGGGAGAAGAGCAAGTACTGAAGTTGGTTCCCATGGCCGTGGCGAATGGCGTCGCGGGGGGAAACAACCAGGGGGCAATTAGCGGGGTTTTACCAGGAATCATTCGGGGGGTTGAGGGACCTCGTCTCCGGGCCAAATTGGCCATTGAAGGCGAAGGGAGGAGACTTCAGGGAGGAACAAGGGAGGTGAAACACAAGGGGCCCTTCGGGAATTCTTCAGCGGGAAAAAGCCATAGTTTCAAACTTCCCCTGAGGAGGGGAATCAGATTTGGGGAAGGGTCCGCGCTGCGGGACGAAGGCACATGACTAAAAGGGAGGACAAAAACGTTGGGGAGGTAATGGAAACACCAAGCAGGGGATCCTCTGCTTACTGAAAGACGCCTGGTAAATTAAGAAAAAGCTTTGTCTGATGACAGGGGGGGAGGTCCCGGGAGAAAATGGAGGAGGTCGAGGATTTTTTTAGAAAGTTTTGGGGCAGTAATTTAAGGGAAAACCACGGCCTTGGACCACCCAGGACAAGCAGGCATGCAGGATGGCCGAAGAAGGGGGTCAGGCTTGAATGGTGGGTGGTGGGGGAGATGAAGGGGGACCTTGGGAAGTCTGCGGGGGAGGGAAGGGAGAGGGACGCCGGGGGAGCCATTTATGGGGATTCTGGTGGCGCGAACTTGGAAAAGGAATGACGGGTTTCCTTTAGAAAAATCCCTCGAATGCCCGAAAACGATAGCGGGGCTAGAAGGGAAGGAGGGGACCAGTCGGGACAAGTGTGGCTATTGGTCCCTTAAGTTACTAGGTTCGAGCGGAAACAGCCGGCGCTTTGGGAAGTAAAACAAAGGAGGGTCCAGAAACTGCTCGCAGGAAGCGCGTCTGGAGTCTCCAAACGCTGTCTTGCCCGCAAAACAAAAAATCGAGAAACCGTCCGGACGCGGGAAGGAGACTCATGAAAAAGGGGCAAAAAGTGTGCGAAGTGGAACGGCAGGATGACATCTTGTGGTGCGGAGGGCGATCGATAACCGGCGTAGAGACGAATTTCCGCTCATCGTGGGGAATCAGCGAACACCGAAGGAGCGTATGAAGGGGAAAAAGGAGAACAGTTCGCGGGGGAAAGAAGCAGAAATCGCTTCGAGTGCGACCAGGGTATCTAGCCGACCAGCAGGAAAAAAGAGGAGCCGCGAGGGCGCACAGAGTGGAAGACCATTGGACAATCTTTGACGTTACGGGCGAAATGGTTGCGGAGACTAGTTTGAGCCTCTACTCACATGAAGTTCGCAGACGGCAACCTTTCCCAGGGACTGAGCTGAAGGGAAGTTTTCGGTGCAGTTGCAATGGCAACTGTTTCTAGGAAAAAAAAGGGTTCACATGACGTTACATCTAAAAAGAACCTCCGCGCTCGTCGTTCGAAACAAGGGAAGAGGGGGAGGCTTGAAAAGAAAAAGGACACTTCAGTTGAAAAAAACATCATCAACACAAAAGAAGGGGAGGGGGGACCTCAGATAAGAGAAAAGGCGGTATTTTGGCCCGCTTCGAAGAGGGCCAAATCGGCTGAATTAACCAAAGGTCTTCCCATTCAAAGAAAAAAGGAAAGCCTGCTCGCAGGGGGGGGGGTTCGGTCAAAAAAAAAAAAGGAATTTTGCCCAAAGCAACCTCAAAAAGCACCCAGGAAAAAGAACTCCGCACTTGAAGCGCCGGAGTCCCAACACTCAAGATGTCCTCCGGAAAGGGAGATGATTTTCCAAGGAAAAAAGGGAGGCGAGGGCGTTTGAAAAGACGGGAAAAATGGAATCTGGAAAACTCATCGCGGGGGAACATCGTTAAACATATTCGGGAAAATATTTCTTCAGAAAAGGAAGCCTCCGAAGGGCAAGGCGGGGGGGTCAACCAGAGTTCATAGGGGGGGGGGGGTCACCGCATGAAAAAAAGAAGGGGCCAAAATACAGAGAGAAAAGAGATGGTATTCGGTAAAAAAAAAAAAAAAAAAAAAAAAAAAAAAAAAAAAAAAACAAAATGAAAAGAGAAGAAGCTCGCCTATTAAAAGAGAAAGGAGAACGCCGGAGTTCCAAAAAGAAGAAAAGGCGAAAAGTCCTCTATGGGGTGGCTCGATAACTGCTCTCAAAGGTCACGCACCGGTCTTGAGAAGAAAAGGGGAAGAAGGTGGAAGGGGAGACCAGCGGGGAAATCGCGCTGAAGGGGTTAAAAGTGGGAGAAACCAGCAAATTTACATCCAAATGCGCGAAAAAAAGGGGAACAGAAACCGGAAAAAAAAGGGGAATGAAACGACGGCAGAAAGAGAGGAAATAGGAGGGAAAAATGGCGGTCATCCACCAGGGGAGGAAAAGAAGGATACGATGCGCGTCCCGTATTTTTTCTTCATGAAGACGATCACACCAGAAAACCGTCAAAAAAAATCAAGATTCACGGTGAGAGGAGGGGGGGGGGTGCTAGAAAGGAGAGGAGAATCACACAAATTTCGCAGAGGAGAAAAACCACCGAAGTTTAAGGGCGAAACTTTCCATACACGCTTGAGGGAAAGACTGCACACACTGATCTATTCACCTGAGGAGAAAGGAGCCTATCGGACGAAAGGAACGGTGCGCAGGTATGTTTCACAAAGAGAAGGAGGAGGGGTTACTTGGCAGGGGGGATGTCCGGAAAAAGGGGCGCTCTTCATGGATCAGCAAAATAAGGCCTAAGCCCTGGGTAACAATTGGCCTCAACCCGCAATTAAAGGAGATAGCGCTTCACCGGGATCTCTCAAAAGTAGGGAGGGAGGAAAATAGAAAGAAGGGATCTCGAGGACAGGGAAAGGGAAAAACCCTTTGTTCAACAAAAAAAGGGAGACGTACCCTTGGGACATGCTGGCCGATGCGGTTCGTCTCGCCACGCAAAATGTCACGCAAAAGAATCGACGTCCCGCGTTGTCGGAAAAAAAAGAGAAAACGGCTGGTATAGGGGAAGAAGGAGACCAGTTGAGATTGTTCTGAAGAAGGGAGGGAGGGGGGATCAGTTTCTGGGGACCGTTGAAAACCACCCTATCTTTTTGTCGAAAGAGACTACGAAGCGCTGCGAAATTGGAAGGGGATTCGACAGGTGACACGCGAAAGAAAAAGGACCTAGGAGGGGAATTTTTTTCGGGGGGACTAGGAAGTAAAAAAAAAGGGGGCAGCGCTTGCGTCTAAATCGTCCCTAAAGAAAGGGACTTGGGCGGAGGAAAATGAGTGTGGGAATTATATCGACTCCTAAAAGTATTTTCAGACAAAGAGGTGTCTTCTTTCCCTTTCGCAGGGGCTCATTTGATTTCACAAAAAAGGGGGAGACGGATTGTCCCTGGAGTGGAAAGAACACATGGAGGGGGGGGGGGAAACTGGCGCAGAATTGCTTAGAAGGGTGTTGGCCCATCACGGCAGGAACGAATTATCTAGGAAAACATCAAAGGGAGGGAATTTCGCCGTTGCTTCGGGGGGGAAGAGAGGTAAAGGGAAGGTTCAAGGCGGTGAAGAAAAAAGGTGGAGGACCTAACGGGGATTGTGGGTAAAACAATCCACCATCCTCCTCTTCGAAAGAAGCTCGCTGTAGACGAGGGGCTTTACGGGTGAAAAGGGAAGTAGGCTAAGAGGGAAGAGGCGTGTGGTATGAACCTAAGGGGGGGGACCCGACTCCTTTTGGGAGAGGATTCGCGTCTGAAAAAAAATTTCAAACTGAAGGGAGGGTCCAAAAAGGTGGTGGGGGGGGACAGCGCTAAAAGATCTTCAGGAGGGATTGGACGGGGCCTCGATGGAACTCCTCATCTAGCGCCCTCTCAGGCCGGGGGAATCATAGGGGAGGAAGGGACATCAGGGGGCCTTCTCGGGAGGGGGAGGGGGGTCTTGGGAATTGAAAGGGTTGATCGTCCATATGGGACATGCCATTTCCTTGGGGCTAAGTCTCACGGGATTTGGACAGAAGAAACGGGTGAAGATGTTTAAGGGGGAGGAGTTCAGGGAGGGGGGGAAACCGTTTGTGTTGCAAGATTGCCGATTTGGCCCTTTTGGAAAACCGTCGCAGGCAGCGAGGGAGTCGGGGGAAGAATACCATTCTTGGGGGGGAGTCAGGGGGACAAATTAACACTTGGAAAAAAGGACGTGGTTCCTCGAGGGACAGATCCCATGCGGGAGAAAAAAATCTGAGGGAAGGGAGAGGGATGTAAGGGGGTGTCTTCTAAAAGGAAAAGTAAGACTGTCAGTTACTCCTTTTCTCCTTAAAGAAGAACTGCTCTGGGGGACTCTTGCTTCAGCTCAGGGGGAAGGGAAAAAGCGGAAGGGAAGACGGACGAAAAGGTAGGCTCAAAAAAAATGGATCAAACAAAAAAAAATAAGAAGTCCGCGTCGTACTCGAGGAAAGAGGGGCCTCGGGGGAATAAGGGATAGATGAATTTCAGACACCTACGGACTTTTAGAGAGGGAGAAAGCAGACGAACTTGCAGATCCCGCGGACCGGGAGAG
>Ga0179593_1556081_pt1 | contig 23421 bp, 21 predicted proteins | sample CZODoug2_1_08_16_FD_185931 | JGI IMG/M metagenome (GOLD analysis project Ga0179593, IMG submission 185931) | Vadose zone soil fungal communities from Angelo Coast Range Reserve, California, USA - CZODoug2_1_08_16fungal (PacBio error correction) | ecosystem: Environmental > Terrestrial > Soil >...
AAATTCTGGGGGGGGGAGAGGAAGGAAAAGAGCCGCCGTTGTATCTGTACCAAAGAAGCCCATAACCGAAAAAGGAGATTGCGGGGTAAAGAGGTAAGAGCTTTCCCTGGGAAGGGGATTAAGGGGAGGTCCCTCCGACCACGAGGAGGAAAAGGAACTTGTCTGTTAGCAAGAAGGAAAGACCTCGGAGTGTAAAGAAAAAGAGTTTTCAACTATTAACCTTCTGAGGGAAAAGATAAGAGGGCGTTCAGCCATACTGGGCACGCCGCCGAGTGCCTCATCGAAAAAAAAATCTCTTCAGAGAAGATTGAACCGACTCTGTGAGGAAAGGATCCATTTCTACCTTTTCCGAAGAGTGGAGGAATCTGTGAACAAGGGAAAGCCATCATAATTTCTTAGGAGGAAGAATGCCTTCTCTCGTAAAAAGAAAAGGGGGGGAAGGGACGCCTTTTAGAGGGAGGTTCCCTCTCTTCCAAAGGAAGCATGAATCGTGGGTGTGTAGAAGCTCGTGGGAGTAGTTTCCCTCGAGCATGAGGAAAAGCTCCACCGTCTTCAAAGAAAAGGGGAAGAGGTAGATGCACCGTAACGGGATCACCTCCTCTTCCAGAAGGGGGGAGATCACTCGATAAGCGTTCAGGGAAACCATCCATACCATCAACGAGAGATCACATCTCCGGAAAAAGCGCCTAATATTCCTTTAAAAAATGAGTTCCGCCCTGCGGAGGGGAAACGTTGCTCTTTGTTGGTCCAAAACAGAGGCTCAACTTAACGGCACTTTCTTATCAGTAAAAAAAAGAGCTCGAAGGGAGATTCTGTGCTGAGAAGGGGTACTCTTCTGCCTTTATAGGGGGAAGGAAAAGCTATGTGTAGATGGGTCTTGCATAAGAATACAATGAAAGGAAAGGATTCCAAAAGTATTGCAACAATCGAGGGTAGTCCTCTACCGAAGCCTGGGGGAAGGGGGGGTGGGGCTGTTCTTACAAGGCGCTGTTCCCGGAAAAAAACCTGAACGGGGGGGCCCTCATGTCCGAGATCCGGTATCCGATACAAAGGACGTTCTCGACGAGTGACATTCCGGAAGAAGATTTTTTCTAATCCGGGGGAAAGTAGTCTGGTTGGAAGAAAAGGCGGCCTCCGAATACGTGCAGGAAAAGGCGATTGACCAATCCGTCTCTTTTCTTCTCATGGAAAAACTAGGGGGGGACGGTTATGTCGAGTCAGAAGAGAGAGCTCTGTCGCCCTGAGAGGGCACAGGGTAGAAGACTTCCCCAGCAAAGAGGTCTTTTTTCGAAGGGAAGCATTGGCTCGGAAGAAAAAAAGTAATCGGAGAGGGAACTTCTTACCGGAGGCATTCTCCGGTGTCCCAAGAGCCCTGTCAACCCGGTAAAAACCTTCGTGATTCTGACCGGTCATCATAAACTTGCCATGTGGGGGTTTAACGGGAAGGTGCGCCTCACTGGTAAAAGACACCCACCCCGGGGAAAGGGAATACTCAGGCTATTACCTTGTCGGAAGTGGGAGTGGCAGGAGGATAAATACTTCTCTACGGAAGGGCAATAATTCTCGAGAAATTCCGATCGCTCCTAAGTCTTCCTCCAAAGGATTACGCACGTGCACCTTTCGAGAATTGAAGTCTCCCGAAAATGAAAAGCCAGTACAGAACGCTAACAAGACCTCTCCTTTACTAACCGCGGGTGTGTGAGGCTTCACGCCCGAAAGGTCCTAAAGACAACCTTTTGACAGCCCTCTCTGAAAAAAGAAGCTAATGAACCGGAAGAGAATGAACAGAACTCCCTTTTGTTTAAGAAGAGAACCGTTCGGGAGGGAAGGAATTGGTTCCGTCCGCTCGGCTGACGGCCTCTTTCCCGCTGAAAGAAACAGAATCGCTAGGGAAGAGATTACCTTTTTCTTGAGAAAATATCGAGAAGAAAGGAATCAGTTCAGTTCGGAATGCTCTCTCACGGGCAGTAACCGGTACCACGCCGAAGAGGGGTCCTTCAACCTCAAAAAAACCCTGGAACGGGGGGGGCAGTTTCTCCCTAAAAAAGTTCTTTGCCGGTAGCTGGCTAGGAGGCGGTCATGTCGCAGAAAAAACAACGTTCAATTTTGAGGGAAATGCTCAGCACTGTTTAACCTGCGCCCAACTTTACTCAAAGGACTCCCCTATCTAAACAAAAAGCTCCTCATTTCAAGGGAGGGGGCCTCAGGAAAGAAGGGGCTGCCGTTCATGGGGGGAAAGGGAAAATCCCATGATCCTTCTCATTAAGCGTCTCCTGCGAGGGAGGAGACCATAGTCCGCAGAAGGGAAGAGATCGGGGCCCAACTTACGGAGAAGGGGTTTCGAGGGAAAAAGTGATAGTAAGAGGTTCTTTGACGACCCAAAGGTTACGTCAAACGAAGGGACCGCTATCAGCACGTCCCTTTAGGAGGCTCATTTTAAAGGCGTAGGATAGCTAGGTCTGAAACAGCCAGGGAAAGAAAGAGGAAAGGGTATCTCTCTTATAAACTTATGAGGAGGGAAAGAAGGGAGGAGAAAGTACGATTGGGTCCTTCCTTCTGGAAAAGCTAGTCTCGACAGAAAGGACTGCCGCGGCAATTTGTAAGGGTCTAGCGACGGTCTGGGTTGAAGGAACAAGCCGCCAGGTAGTTACCTCCTAATTGAAATGACGAGAAACAAGGACAACTCCGTACGTAAAAGAGGACAGGAGGGGGTTCGGAAAGTCTTGCTTACTCCCGCAGAAGAAGACCTCCTCAGAGGGCATGTTAAAGCATGTTTGCTAATGCTCGAGGTGCCCCGTTCCGAGAGAACGAGGAAAGAAATAGGGGGCTTGGAAAGGGAGGGAACATCTCCCTCCTTGAAAGGGATCTGGGTGGGAAGAAAGACTGGAAGGTCCCTTTGGGCTATTTTCACAGGAAGAGGAAGCTAACTGTAGGTTCAGCTTCTCTGTGGGGGAAAAGAGCCCAGCTGATAAAAAGGAGAAAGAGGACGCCGGTAGGCGTTTCGAACAAGTATGGGGTTGAAGGGGGGGTACCCCTAGGCGGTCTGGTCCGGTAAAATTGAGGACGCATCACTTGCGGCGAACTAAAAAAAAGGGGAGAGAAAAAAACAAATCTGAGGGAGGGCCTCTTCATAAAGAAAAAACTCTAGACTTTAGAGACATCGCCGCATCCATAAACCTCTGCAGCCAAGAGGAAAAAAGTTCAAGAAAGGCCAATAACCCTTCTTATCTTCCCGGGTCACAAAATGTATGTTTTCCCAGGGGGGATCGCTCTTTCAGTAAGGGAGAGTGGGAGGGAAACCCGTTTGATCTTCCCGGGGAGGACGAACTCCCTCGAGCTTTACTCTCCCCTGAAAGGGCTTTTTTATGGGAAAGGGTTGTCCCAGGGGCTCATATAAATTTGACCGGAGGGAATTGTACAGAGACGACCCGGTCCGGGGTCTGGGAGAGGGATAGGAGAACGTATGCCTTTTCTCCTGACGGCGAAAGATACCTTAAGACTACTAGTACTCAACTCTACTGGATGCCCTTGTTGTAGTTCTTCTCCTGCCAGGAAAAAAAAAAAATTTAAAGGCCCGTGGAAGGATGCTTTACTCTACAAGAGGAAACGGGAAAGGGCACGGGGCCTTGACACCTTAGGCGGGGAACTTTCCATCTCTCCTGAGCTACTGGGAGAAAGGAGGCAAAAAAATTACGAAACCCAGCCCCACCCCCCCAAAAAACCCCAAAAAAAACCCCGCGCCGGGGGTCACTTCTCCTCGAAAAAGAACAAAGTTCTGTGCTGGAGAGAGAACCTCAAAACGTGTCAAATGAGAGCTCTGCCTAAGGGGAAATCTCCGGTCCTCTCCCTGAAGAAAAAAGCTGTGGGATCGCAAAAGGGAAAAGACGTTCACATTTCCCGGAGGAGGGGGACTTCTTACGACAAAGAGGAGAAATCCGCGGTATCGCTAAAAGTCCTTCTCCTGCGCGAAAGGATTTAGACCTGGGGAGAAATCCCCTCCGGAAAGGGGGGGGACTCTTACAGTAAAAACCTTGTCTCGTCTCCTTTTTGTGGGCAAAAGGGGGAATGGGGTAGGGTAGGGACCGCCCAGAAAAGCGCCTTGCCACCTCTCTCAAGCAAAGCAAGGGACATCTCCTCAGAGGGAACTGAAGACGGGCGAGCGAGCAGGGCCGCCCGTTCTGAGGGGAGAACAGGTCTGGCACATGCAATCTCCCCTTACCACTCAAAGAAGATTCCCGAAAGGTTTCAAAGATGTCGTGCAAGGGTAAAGTCCTCCTTCGGGGAGGGGAACGCTTTATGCCGCAAGAGTGAAGGGGGGACGGTGGCCGTCGCATAGCGAAAGGGTTTCGAAAAGAAAGAAAAGGCTTTGGAAGGGTCTTTTGGGGAAGAAGGTAAAATGCTCGCCAGCTACGACTCCTCCAAAAAGGAATGAGTCCTGTGGGGAGAATGTATGCTGAAAAGACATCTCAGTTAAAAAAAGACGAACTCAATTCTCACGCCAGAGAGGGGAAGAGCGCTTGCCCTCTCACCCGCTATCGAAAGAGTAACCATGCTGGTATCCACAAAATTCAGAACTAGTCGAGGGAAAGGTCTCTGGCGCCTTTTCGAAATCAGAGGAAACCTAAAAGGTCTACCTTTAGATAACGGAGGAAAGGTGCTACCGAGAGGTCCATCCTAGGGAGAGTGATCATGATGTAGGGATCACAGCCTTGCAGGTGAATGCCTCGCCGATTTTCTCTACCTTCTATTACAACGATTTGACGAAAACTCCCATATTTCCACTATCACCCAAAAAGGGCCGGGAATCACCGACTCGTGGTTCTAGGAAAGCCCCTAGCAAGAAAGGAAATGACTTCTACCTTCCTGAGTAGTACGACCTGGAAAGAACCGGCAATCCCTTCTTTTCTTGGGAATAAGGCTAAGAAGCTTTTTTCCTCTCGGGTCGTCATGTTCTCAGGTAAACCCATCATTTGTGACGAAGGGAAAACAAAAGGGATTAAAATATATATAGTGAAAAGGGGGGGTCTCTTGAATAAGAGAAGACCCGCCTGTTTTGAGCTTCTGGCTATAAAAAAACACTCAAAGAGTCTGTTGCTCTTGGCTTTAGAGAAAAAAGTTTGTTCCGTCCTTTTCCGTCAAGGGAGAGAACATATTCGGAAAATGATTCCAAAACTTGGGGATCTTTAACCTCCCTCTTTCGGGGAAAGGGTGCACTAGGACCCTTTCAGAGAAGAAGGGGCTTTCAACAGGAGGGGGGGAGCATCGTGCGAAGAAGCCCCCTCGCGTCTCAGGAAATGGCTTGGAAGATATGTCTCCAGGGAAAAAGGGGGGGGGTCCTCTACTCCCGGCGTGTATCTTAGTACGGAAAAAAGGAGGTAGGAGTCTATTGCATTCTCATGATAGGGTGGGACAAAAAACAAATGTGGTATATCTAAAGGGGTGGATCTGCGTTCTTCTGAAGGGGAATCTATCAAGATGAAAGAGGGGGGAGAAAGCTCGTGGGAAGGCGTCGGACTATCTGGCTTCTAAAAAAGATAAACAAGAATCTGAAAGAAGGCCTATTGCGATCTAGAAGTTTCTAGCGGATGAGAAACACGCCAACAGGCCATCATCAGGTTGAAGATACATATCCCGGAGATTGCCTTCCACCATCCCTAAGCTTGCTTGGAATGAACGGAACCTCTCGCCAAGAATCGTAAGACTGGCAGGAAAAATAGCTTTCTTTATAGAGGGTGCTCTGGGGGGGGGAAAGGCCGCCGGTGCTAAGGAAGAGAAGAACTAAGACTGAAGGATACGAAGTCCCTCTTCTAGAGGAGGGCTAGAGGGAAGGAGGTAGCGTGCGGAAGGGGCTTTCCATACTTACTTGGAGGTTTTCAGAAAACCTAAGGGTCTCATTTGCCACCACAAAAATAACAGGGGTATCATGTGGTAGGCCTCTACCCATATTTGCGGGGGGCTGTGACCTCATCCTGGTCCCCGGAGAGGCCTACCGTCAGGACGGTCTAGAAAGGATACCGGAACTGTTCTCGGAGGGGGGAAAGCATCCGGAAGTCCCAGCTGGTTCGCGTTCCATGTGACGTAAAAAAGGGGAGTTTATCAAAAGCTCCGGTCAACAGACTTTCATAAGAATGGACACTCCGGGGAGGGGAGGGCGTATCATTATCTAGGAATATTTGATGTGAAAAGGGGGAGGAGCCGCCACGACTATCCGCGAGATATACTTCCGCCTCAGGACAGGGGGTGGGGACAGGGGGGGGCTTCAGAGGAGCGTATCCTTTCCATTATCTGAGAGGCGTAGCTTAACGGCGGGAAACAGGTAGTCGTGCGCTAACCCTGTCCTGGGCGGTAAAGGGGAAGGGAGGGAAGGCATCAGAAGCAAGGAAGGAAGGGGACCGGGCCCTTGCCTGGTCAGGCCGGGAAAAAACACAATGCGCCAGTCGGGGAGGAGGAAACATGGGCGTGACAGGAGGCGATCTCCTTCTCGAAGAGGAGACTTCATACACGTGAAAGACCTGGGACGAAAAAAAGAACCCGAAGCAGGGGAGGTACCTTCGGCTACCATTATCCTCGATTTCTATGAGACAGAAAACAATCCCATAAAGAAAAGCTGGGCTAAAAAAGCCCCGTGACGAGTCCATCGCGGAAAGGAGAGAAAGAGGGGCCTCAATCAAGAAAAGGGAAACGTTTTATCAAATCGTAAAAGAATTACCCTTACTATGTAACATAACGGCCGGTGTCTACGACTGGGAGGTGTTATTTCCTTGGGGTTCTCTGCCTAAGGGAGTTGGCTGCCGGGAACTCTTTAATTCGTCGGCAAAGCTCGAAGGTCCCTGACGAAAACATTGTGTCTTCCGGGCTCAGGAGAAGGGTCTGCCAAGGGATAGAGTTCGACGCAGTGCATTAATCACTGTCTTGCAGGAAAGAATCTGCTATTTGGAGTCAGTCAAAACCGCGGCCAAGCAATGAACTCCTCCGAAGTGATTGGCATGCCGGGAAGAGTGCTGAGCTTCCTTAGAATCTCTCTGAAAAAGAGACCGGGGGTCGTCGGGTGCGTGCAAAAGCTTTCCCGACCCGTCTAGGTTCGCTTCAAGGGAAGGAACAAACCCTATCGACCACCCAGTTAAAGTAGGAAAGGCAGCCTGCCAAAAAAGCCGACGTTTGCAGGGGGGGGGGGGTCCTTCACTTTTAAGATCTCATGTGAAGGCGGAAAAACCGCCTCGAACCAGCTGCGGCCGAAGAGAATGGCCTAGTGCAAAGCCCTGCCTAAGCTCTTCGGAAGAAGTCCATCTTGGAACCTTATTGAGAAACCGTTCTCCAGGTTTCCTTCCAAGGAACCGAAGAAGCGCAACGTCCGGAATTGCCCTCGCAGTTGGGAGGGTGTCAAGGCGAGACTGACTTATCACCAGTCGTATCTCTAAGGAAAAGAGGGAAGGAGTAAAGAAGAGATATACAGGGTCCTTGCTTCTGCGCGAAAGAGTTTGGGCAAGGAAAGTCACCTCTCGTTCATGGGAAAGTTAGAGGTCAGGGTCTTACCTGTCCCAAAACCAGGGAGGGCCTTTTTCTTACATTGTTTTTTAGAAAATATTACGAGAGAAAAGATGTCAAATCTACGGAAAGATTTCACGCTGAGGAAAAGCGCGTCGTACGGAAAGACTCCATCTCCGGAGCTGGGAATAGATAATATCGCTAAAAGAGAGTCTATTTCAAAAAAAAACTGACCGGAGGGGGGCAGCGCGTGCGAAAAAACTTGACTTGCTAACCTGGGTCGGGGAGGTTTGTTCCCTCCCTGAAAAAAAGTGGTTTGCTACTTTTCAGGGGGAGGTTTCCCCGGTAAAGGGGCACCCGACGAACTGGGGGGGTCAGAGGAGTTGTTCTTGCTCCCGGGAAATTCTCCAGCGAAGGAAAAACAAGGTCTGCGGATGCCGAACTTGGTCTTCTGTTTCGAGAAAGACCATCGGGAGGGGGAGGACGTAAATTTCCAAGAAAACTGGTCGAGGAACTGCACAAAGGGAAGAGCCGATGACTCTAGTGGCGGCCGTTCGTCCATCTGGAAAAGAGAGAGAAGAACGTCATAGAAAAAGTAAAAAGACGCCACCGCTTCATAAGAAAAGGTCCCCGGCAAGAAACGGGAAGTGCCTGACCGCTATCTAGTCATCTTTCCGGCTCCTTTTCAGGAAAAAGAGGATTCCCGGGGACGAAGAGGGGAAGGAAGGAAATTCCTGTCTCTTGCATCCTCCACCGGGGGGAAAAGACGCCTGTCGGTGAGTTGAAAGGGGGGATTTGTACAGTTCTTGACGAAAAGAGAGATCCTTTTCTCGAAGTTGGTTTTTTTTTTTTTTTGGGGGAAAAGACATGCGGTCTTGAAAATGTCTGCATTGAGAAGAAGTCTATCTCCGACGGAGAGCAGGCTCTCTTCCTACCTAAATTACTCAGAATAATCGACTTCTAAGCCGTTCCTAGGGGACCAGCTCCGGGAGACCGCCACCTTCCATTCCCGGGGACACTCTACACTACCGAGACAGGGTGAAGGGACTGGACAAAAGATCCGAGTTCCATCTCTGCCGATATAAATGGCCAGAAAGGGAAGAGGGAACTACCGTGCGAAAAAGAGCACTCTCGAAAAGGGGGATCTCTCGACCCTGAAAAGCAGCAAGGAAAGAAGAGAGCGACTGGCTCACTTCTCGAAGGTTTCCATCCTCGAGCTCTGCAAGAGACAACCCTGGGACATCGGGGAAAAGGAGGGCTTGTACCATTATTATTCCTCCGGAAGCTACTTTAAACAAATGGACAGGAAGGAAAAAACAGCTGCCGGCGGACCCTGGAGGAAGTCCTCTGTATCAAAAAGCACCTTCGGAGGGAAAGATTCGAGGGGGGAAAGGGTATTCCCCATTCCGGAACAACCCTCCAGGGGCGGCGGGCCTGGGAAAAAAGGTTCTCATGCTCTATGTGTTCAACCTGGACATGGTAATGGGTCAGGAGGCTGACCGCCCAAAAACATCTCTCGCTCAAAAAAATTCCTAAAGACTCTCGGGGAATCAAGGAGAGATCTATCCGTTTAACTGGAGGGTCTCATGGGAAGGTGAAAGGAGGGACGGCCGCGCCCTGAACACCTTCGAGGGTGGTCCTTCAGGGAAAAAGGAAGGTCCCACTTCTTGCATGAGGGTCCTTCGTGGATGAAAGCAAGGAGGTAAAATGGGTGGACCTTTTTCAACCAGACGCGGATCGCGTCGAAGACGAGAGGTGTTGAGGGAAAGGAGTCACTGCTCGCCATCCTACCTCTGAAGTTCCTGCGGGACGCGGAAGTGGAGACGGAATTCGTCAAATCTAGTTCACCGCCGCAATGAGGGGGGAGGGAACCCTTTCATTCTTTGGCAAGATGGCTTTCAATCGAGAAAGACGATCCCCGGCGCGAAAAGTCCCTCTTCCATTTTGGGCGGAGGTCTAGAAAGTCGAGAACCGATCTGTCTTTCCCTTAAAGACTCCACCGAAGGGGTATAAAAAAGGGACGACTTCGGGATGCTCATTTGAGAAGGAGCCAGAAGATAGGCGGACTGGAGGTTGGCTTCTCTGCGAACGGAAGGCGGCTTGCCGGAGCCCCTCCGGAGGAGAAGGGAGGGCAGGGGGCTCGAGGACGCTTATCCGTTACCAGAGACTTTAAGAGCAAAACAGGGTGGCCGGTAATGAAAAGCTATTACTACGGCCCCTTAAGAAGAGAAGTCTGTCGAAAGAGGTAAAAAAAGGTCAATCTCCCATCCCTCTGGGGGAGGAAAAAAGCCTACTCTTGGACTCTACACAAACATGGCGGTCGCCACTCCCAACCGGGGAATTATTATAAAATATATAGAAGGGGTAATATTGAAATCCATCGAAAGGAAGAATCGTACTCACCGAGGGTCTATTGCACCGCAGACCCTAAAAAAAGGGGGACTGGCTCTTGCCGTTGGGAAAAAGTTCTTTGCTCTGTTGATTCAAAAGCTGGGGGGAAAAGATGCTTCCCTTATCCCTTCCGGGTTACCTTCCCGCCAGCAGGATAAAGGCAAGCGTTTTCAAAGAAGCTTTCTATCAGCGACGGAGGATGACGGTTAAAGGCTCGTTCCTCATCTCATCAGGGGAAAAACCCGAGATAGTATGGATCGGCGTCAAATTGCCTCTCCAGTTCTACCGGGAAGGAGGTTTGGGGTTCTACGAAAGGGGAACCCGGTCCATCCAGATAAGGGTAAGTCATTCTCAAGGATAGATGGACCACCTGTCCGATCCTTTATATCGCTGATCGAACAGGAAGAGGGGCGCTTTCCTCGGGAAGAAGTCACGCTTACCGGTTTTCGAAGGGGGGAGGATTCTTGTGAAAGAGAATGGGCGGGTCTGAAAAGCCACCTGCTCCGGGGAAGAAGGGAATGCGAGAAGGGCCGAGGAAGAGGCGAGCATTTGACTTTTATCCGCGGAAGCGGTTGTACGCAAGAGATCCTTTTCAGGTTCTCTTCCCCAGTAAAAGGAGATAGTAAAGCCGTTAAGTCCCCTCGAGGGGGAGCTTACAGGACGCCTGAGTCCACCTCGGGAAGCCGTTTCTCTTGGGAAAATGGGCTTCCAAAGGCTCACCCAACCTTCCATAGTAGAGCCCTCTACTTTGCAAAACTCTTAAGTGCTGATATTGAAGAAGAATTCGCGCTGATTATCTCTGAGGGCGCTGGTCGGAATAGAACTGATACAGAAAAGGATGCCCACCACCGAGAGCATAGATGGGCCAACTGTTGTGACTTTCCTCATAACTTAAAGGATTGTTTTCGATCCCAGGTAAATAACTCCTAAAGATCTCCAAGGGAAAGCATTACGGGTTCTAAAGAAGTACTATACAGAACGGTCTATAGAGGATGCCCTCCTGGAAAAATTGTTGAGGGGGGAATCCTGAGGATTTAGGAGGGTCCCACTTCTTCCTCCTAAGGGTTTGATGGAGTACGCTTTTTCCCACTCCTTTCTCAGGGGGGATCTCTATGTATGGAAAAAACGGGGGGGAAGTGAGTTCTATCTGGAAAAGACTGCGTCTTTCCTTTGGAAACATTCCAGAGAGGGATGGTTTTCTCCTTGTAAGACTGATCCTGGGACCAGTAGCTAAAAGTGGACGGAACGATGGACAAAGGGGGGGAGAACGTTCCATCCAGGTAAAAAGGACGGGGGACGTTTGTCTCTTCTGTCAGCAATCAGAGGCATGGCCATGTGAGCCGCACGTCTCGGAAAAAGGGCATAGCAGGAAAGAGGGACGTTCTTCTTCCGAAGGGAAAGGGGATCATGCGAGCGCCTGCGCAGACCGTCGCGGGGGGACTTCATATCCGTTCTCCAAGAGACAAAAAAGAAAAAGACCTCCTTCCGGGGCGAAGACCAGGAACGCACGGTAAAAGGAAAATGCTGCCCGGAAATAGGAAGGGATAGAAAGAAATACTCCCTTGAATGCCTGTGTAGGCGGGAAAGGTGGTTTGTCATCCAAATACAGCAATAAAGTCCCACCTTGCCTTCAGAAAGCATAACTCACGGTGGTGAAACGGTATATGGCTAACACTTTCCGGTTTCCTCTGGAGGAGGGGTAAGAGGATTCCCCTCTTTTTCTTATGAGGGATTTTCGAAGAGGGCCATAATCTATGGGATGAGTTCTACCTTAGGACCATCCTAATAGCAGCTATAAAAGGTAAGGAGTCTGGATCAGTCAGGACGAACAATGGAAGGAACCACCGAGGTTTCCTTCAAACCCAAAGCGCCAAAGATTCTGCAAAGGGGGAGCATCACTACCGGCAGAAAAGGGTGTCTCTTTTCTCCTTGAAAATCTCCCTGACAAAACCGTCGCAGCGGGGAAGGTCTTTTTCATGCTAAAAGGGAGACCGCAGACCAACAAGGAAAAAGGACAGGGCGTCAACAAACCCTATCGTATCTCAGTGGCAAGTCCGAGAAGCCTGACACGCTCTGAGTCCGTGCTGTGTGTGTAGGGGAGGAGAGATATCAGGGGGAAGTAAGTCTAAGGGGCGCTCTCCGTCCGGCGGAAAAAGAGGAGGAAGAAGCTCTTTGCGGGCAGTAGGCATTCCCCGTACGGTTCTTTGGAACGTTATATCATCGGGGTAAAATCGTAAGGACCAAGGGCGCCCGGATTGGAAGGCAAAAGAAGAGAAGAAACGTCCGGCGGCGCCCTGGGACGTCAGGGAAGAGGCTATGCTGCCATCCGACGGGGAAAAAAAACCCTCACGCGTCGTATCGCGCGCAACAGGAAGGAGGTTTAAAAGAGAGAAAAAAGAGTGTTATCACGGAAAGGGGGACGAAGCATATCCGGCCGAAGGTAAACTGCGCGGAAAGGGGGAACTGGGAGTGCACGCGAGAGGGTAGTTTCCGTCACCAAGTAGGGAAGGAAAGTTGAGGGACCCCCTATTACAAAGACCACGCCGAACGGCAGGGGTCCGAAAAGCGGCTTCGCCCGCTGGGGACTCCACTTGGGAAATAGGAACGCGCATCGGCTATTCCCGCGAGAAAAACATCTCTTGCAGTCGGCAAGAGAAAGAAAGGGAAGAGGAGAGATGGGGTCTAAGAGGGGGGAGCCCTGAATCTGTAAGTTCCTTTGGGGGGGGGGGGGGAAAAACTATTTGCACCGGGAGGAGGAAAAAGAAAGAACTTGACACTGCTCGGTTTGTAGGGGAGAACCTGCAGGCGAGAAAAAGGGAACTCCCTTTCTGGCGGAGAAATGTGTCATAGCTGGAGAGGTGGAAAGGGAACCCGAGGGGTGGCCATCCCTGCGAGCGCAAAGGGGACGACAGCCTAGAAAGGGAAAGAGTTCTTTCCGCGAAATCTTAACTCGAGTTGCTGACTTGAGAAAAAAAAGCTGCGACACGTTCCGCCAAAAAAGAATCCCAAATCGGAAAAAGCACTGCGTATCCTTACCTCGATCTGTAGGGGGGGAAAGGAATCTTTCCGGAGAAGTATCAGGGGGACCTAGAAGGGACGTTTTACCGTATTAGAGAAGGGCAGGTTACGGAAAACGAGCTGACTCGTCCCGGGGCAAAAAAAAGGGAGGGGAGCGTTCGGTACAGTTTCTGAGGTGGAAGGCCCGTGAAGGGGGGAAAAGGAAGACTAAAGCTGAAGGGAGAGGTTCTTTTGAGAAGGGGCTATTCCGTCGACGCCGTGAAGGGAGGCAGAGCATTCTCTCTGAAAAAAATTATCTCCGAAAGAGGGGTAATACCCGGTACGTCCTCAGTCGGAGAAAAAGACCTTCCCGCAAAAAAAAAGAATGCTTATGCTAAGAAGCCGAACTCTGCAGGGGGGGTACCTGTTTACACTGGGAAACTACCTGGTCAAGCAGAAAAAACCCGGATACTGGCAGACGCCCTGCTTCGCCGGAAACAGGGAACTCAACTTGAAAGAGGAAGTCTCTCTCTACAAGGCTCTCTCGCCGGCTCAGGGAAATCAACCCGCCACCGATTTGGAAAAAAGGCTCCTCAACTCGCAAAAAGTGGAAGGGAGAAATGCAAAGTCTGGGACCATTATTAGGAAAGGGGAAACACGAAGGAGTTCAGGAACTCCCAATCTGGGGGACTGGGCACTAAGGAGCCCTCCTAGAAGGAGAATTAATAGCGGAGGGAGGGAGTGAAAAGGAAAAATTCTTTTTTCCCAGAGACACGGGAGGAGGACCCCTCTCTTGCAAGGGCCTTTTGCGGCAGGAACCACCTGGGCAAATGTGTTCCTCCTGGTGGGGGGCATCCTTTGAAAAAGGAAGTCGCTTACCGCAGAGGGAAAAAAGCGGCCCGATAGAAAAAGACGCTACTGCTCCTGTTCCTCGAAGAATCCCTCCTTTCGAGCGAAAAAGGGGGAAAAGGCGATGTCCGGATTCTCTTTAATTTGACCAAAAAAGCGGGAACTCTGGAACAAATCACCTTCTGCTTACAGAAACAGAGGGTGGTAACGTTGCATGGAGTTCCTGTCACAAATCTCAAAGGGCGTTGTCCTTCTTTATTCATAAAAGGGGATTCTTGTGGCCGGCCAGAAAAAGGGAACGGATCAGCTTTCGAGAAACCCGTCTGAGGTCCTCTATTCTTTTTCGGAGAACCTTCTCTCCAGCAAAACGCCATCGGCCTGCGGGAAAAAGGGTGGGCGGGAACGAAGCCAGCTCGATTTCAAAAGCCCACGAGCTGCGCACAGAAGTTATCGAGGCCGAGGACTAAAGCAAAAAAAAAAGAGACCACGTGGCTCAAAATTCCTAGGCCACAGGTGGGAAAGAGAGCAGGAAAGGGAGGAATACCTTCTCGGGGGGAAAGTTCCAGACCTCCACCGGGTCTACCTGGGAGCTAAAGGAGGAAAATTGCGAAAAAAGCCAGCCTATCTCTGGAAGTCCGAAGGGAGAATTCACTATTCTTCCTGTTAACGCCAGAAGGGGGGAGAGAAACTGATGTCTCGGGATTTACAAACGAACTGGGATTGGCAAGATCACAGTCCCAGGAGTCTCGCCTAGTGGGAGAAAGACCGGAATACCCTATCAAAGTCCCCTAAAAAGGGGGGAGGAAAACGTAAGGCAAACCAGCCCTTCTTTTCTTGGAAAACATCGACGAGGGGGTGGGTACCGATCAAGTGGTCTTATCGCCATCGAGAGAAGACCACAAAAAAACAACTGAAGAAAAGGAGATTATAATTCCTCCCCAGGGGAATAATCCAGCGCCCGCCGTGGGAAACAAACGCGTCTTCGATAGGGAAAGAACTCGTCTTGGCTCTTGGAAGGAAAAAAGGAACCTACCCGTGAGCTCTGGAGGTTCTTCCTAGACCACGCAGGACTTAGGGAAAGGGCGTGATCGTTACAAGGGACGTACCAACAGCATTTTCAACTAGTAAAAAAAGGCCGGTCGAGCCACAAGGAGGGGCGGGAAAACAGTAAAAACTCTTTCCGCATCGTACAGCATGGAAAACCGCGAAAAGGTCGAAAGAAAAGAAAAAGTAGCGCCTGTCGACCGTTCCAAGGATTCTCTATTCGAACCGTCCAGAGAGAGGGGAGTGATGATTCGGGGGAGTAGCCTGGAAGAGTTTACCACCTTTCCTAGGGGGGCTTCCGGGATCAGAGTGGGGGCCATCTCTTCCTCTTAAGGAAAAATATACCGTTCTTCAAGAGTCGTGGTGGAGTCGTCGGTTAACTCTAGAAAGTTCCTCATAAGGAAACGACCTTCTCCGAGGGTCTAGCCGAGGTAGCTGCGAGCAAAAGGAAGAGGGGGGTCCCCAAACCCCTCAGTTTGTCTGTCTCAAAGTAGATCTGTGGTCTTCAGGCTCTGGAAGGAAAACGACCATCCATCCATAACTGCAGGGCCTCAGCAGCCGACGCCGAAACTTCCTTTACAGGGAAAGAGGGAGCCCACAAGTTTAACTCCAGGGCGCTGGGGGGTTACTGTCTGGGGGGAGCCTCTCGTCCACCAGCCTAAATTTCTTCTCATCTACTTACCCTCCTTTATAGGTTCTTCGGAGATGCCCGGCAGAGGAGGGTCGGAAGGGGTTTTTCCATTCGCTGGGGAGGGGGAAATTCATAAAGTGGGGGGAAAAGGTCCATATTCCACCACTCAGGAGGACTTGTGTTGACGAAGCGGGAGAGTCAAAAAGGGGGGGCTCAACAGGAAACTACGTTTCCCCCCTCTCCAGGGGGGAAATCCTGAAGAAGGAGTCGAGGACAGGCTCTTACTTGGAACTGCCTCCCGGCCGAAGACTTGTGGTCTAATAGAAAAAGAAGTTTTAACGGGAGGGGGGGTGATCCAAAAATCTTTTCCAAAAAAGATTTACCTTCTCTGAGGGGGGGGACGTGCTCTAGGGATCGGTATTTAAAACAGGGAAGGGGTTCTATTAAGGATAAGAGAAGCTCCTGCGGGTAGTATCTATACTTCCCCAGCCATGAGAGAGAGGGGTTCGCCGTTAAAGGGTCTCTTATCGGGCGTAGATTCGTCGAGAGCTTTACGCGGTTTGTGGGCCCTTTCCCCCCCCCCCCAGAGGTGCATAAGGTGATCTTTCCTCTCGGGGAGGAGGGGATTCTTTAGGGTAGAAATCACTTTCATTGAGTCCCTTGTCCTTTTCAGGAAGTAGAGGACTTACACAAGAGAAAAGAAAGGTACCATTTCTTGATGGGGGAAAACAGTTCTGAGTGAATGGGATCGACGTAGGAAAAGACCTTCATAGCCTTTCGAAGGAAAACCTCAAACATTAACAGACCCAGGCCCAGTTCCTCTGAGAAAAATACACGTCCCGGGGTATTCGCACAGGGAAAAAAGTACATAACTCTACCGTCCAGGGTCAGAGAAGGAGAGCAGCAAGGAAAAACGTAATTTTCCTGCCGGGAAGGGGAAACCGGTGAACGGAGGGAACACCTGTCCTTCAGTAATTTAGCAAGAAGGGAGATCTCTTGTTCCAGGCGAGACGGAGTTATTTCCAGGAAAGAAAGCCTTCTCGTCTTCCGGGTGTCAAAGGAAAGGATGCTTCGGCTCGTTCCAAGCTCTATTTCCGCGGAAGGGGGGCTGCGTGGAGAAAATGCTCTTCCAGGAAGGAAGAGTTCAGGAAAAGCCTCCGAAAGGTCTGGCCAATTTCAAGGAAAATCCGATTTGTCCTGAAAAGGGAAAACATAGTACCAGGCGACAAAAAGTTCTCCTAAAACCTCTACCTTGAGTGCCGGGGGAGGGGGAGAATGAAGGATCTGTCACTGGGGAAAACAGTCCTTACCACCAAGCATCTTAGTGAAAAGGGAGTTTTCTAGAGATCATCACGGGAATAGCTTAAATCTCCCAACGTTACTTCCATCAGGGGGAGGGAAGAAAAAACGAGAGGAACCATCTCGGGCTATTTGCCGCCTGCCAATGAGGTAAGGGTTCTTCAAAAATCCTTACAGAGTCAGAATGGCTGGGACTTAAATAAATCTGAGAACCGATCTGTAGAAACCTCCTCTCTTGAAAAGCCGAAGGTCTGCTTTTCTCGGGGGGGGATATGCCAGGGGGGGTCAAGGTGCGTTCGGAAGGACCTTTCTACTTGGGGGGGGAAGGCAACTCTAGATACGAGGGAAACTTCCTCCGTGAAGCGAGCCGAGGGGGTGTGGCTACTCTTGGCGGAAAAGAGCTAGAAAACTGACTGGGCTCTTTTCTTATCTCTCTCAGAGAAAGTAAATAAATAGGGGAGTGTGTTATGGCCTGCAGAATGACGCTCTCTCAGAACGGGGGTGGGGGCGCTCAAAAAAACACTTACTTGGCTCTATAGCGGGGGGGAGATACGATTTCAAGAAAGAAAAGCTGTCACCTCTAATTGGGGGACCGACTATAAAGGAGTCCTCTACCGCGAGATTACGTCGCCAGGGCGGGAAGAGGAAGTCGCAGAAGGAACTCTTTCTAGAAAAGATCTTTAAAAAAAACTGTGGGGTCTCGAATCGTTCGGGAGTACTGAGGAGTGGACAGCTTCAGAATCTCGGGGACTTGTAACTGCGGCGCGAGGGAGGAGAGGGTTTTCTGAAAGGGGAACTTTGGTGCAGGGGGGGGCGGGTACTAAGGCCAGGGGCCAAGCACGAAATTTACCTTCTTTTGAAGGGGGTTCTGAAAAGGAAAAAGTGAAGGAAGGGCTCCAAATGGGAGGGGGAAACCTTTCTTCAGTCCGGGAAAAAGGGTAATTGCTTTTGTTGAAGGAAATCTGGATGGAGGACGGTTAATTTAAAAAGGGGAAGGCACTTGCTACGAACTGATCCTTTAAAGGGAGAGCGGGAGGGGGGGCTGCCAGGAGGTTCTCCTCTTAACTAGAGAAAAAAAAATTAGAGACTCGTCTACATGAGGGGCGGCAGAGGGGAAGCAAAAAGCGGCAGGTAAAAAAAGCCTCTTATCCAGAAGGATGCGTACTTGTAAAGAAGATACTTCTTCATTACTTGGGATGACCTTATTAGTCGGCAAAAAGGGAGAGAGAAACGTCTAAAGGAGAAAAAGAAAGAACGTCCTTTATCTTTCTTGGGGAGGGAAAATGGCAGAGAAAGAGTGTTCCCGGATCCTGTCGGGAAAGGGGGGAATTTCCTTCAGGAGAGTAGGAAAAAAGGTCGATTCCGTCACGTCTAGCATGATAGACTACAGGAAGGCGTTACTAAGGTGCCTTCCGGGGTTCCCGGAACGTCTCGACATGGGACAATGAAAGGCCTCCCCCTGAAAAAGGTCGCTGACCGCTCACGCTCAGGGGGAGGACCGTGGGGGAGGGCACCTTATCCTACTACTAAAGGGGGAAAAATTCGCTCGCCTGCCTCGCCCTGCTGAGAAGGAGAAAAAACCCCAAAGGGAAGGACTTTCCTTCTCGAGAAAAAAAAACGGGCGCTCAGGATCGACCTCACCTCCACAGAAGGCTCGTAGCTCCTGAGGGGAAAAAGGAGGAAAGGCGGGGGGGGACATCTCCCTGCAGAGATAGGGAAAGTGTCTCCAACAAGAGCACATTCCCGTCATTCTGAAAGGAAGGGAAGGTTTCACGCGAAAAAGGTCCTCTTTAATCGAGGGGTCCATTAGGACGCGTAAGGGGGGGGGGGGAAGGTGACCCCGTAGTTTTCGGGGCCAATCCTGAAAGGAAGCGGTCAAGTCACCGAAAGCTATTGTTTGCTCCTGGGGGGGGAGAGAAGGGACCTGTTCCGGCGCCATCCTACCATCGAAAGATCGTCAAAGGAGCCGCTCTTCCTCCTCTTGCGAGAAAAAACGGTTAAAGTCGATTCCTATGGGAAAAGAATCTTGAACAAACAAAGGACGGAGAACCCTGAACGGAAACCTGTCTCTTTAAGGACTGGAAGGACACGCCCTAAGTCCGGCTGGAGGAAAAAGGAAGGGGGGATGTGGGGGAAAGGAACGTACCTTATCAGGGGCGACCAAAATGCTTCTATCGGAACCCCGTTCATCCTAAAAATAACCGAGAACACCCCAAAAAGAAAGGAATGTCTTTCCTGCTAAGAAGAACGCAAAAAAGAGAGTTCACCCACCCAGCCCTAAGATGAGAAACTGATCTATTCCTATTCCGAGAGAGCATACCAGCTATGCTGTCTTCCCAAGGAAGAGAAGGTTTTCACAAGAAACAACCTCATCATCGGAAAGAGAGTAGTCGTTTAGGGGATCCTGATCCGACTCCTTAGAGGAAAAGGGAGGAATAATTTCGAAGAGGGCCCTATCTTTTCGCGAAATCTTGTATAAGGGAGGAGGGTAAACTATTCTTCGGGAGAAGTTGAACGAAAGAAGAGTGGTCTCGAGGGCTGCTCTTCTTTTCGCTAAGATGCAGTTAAAGAAACGCCCAGGTACAGTCCACTATCACAACTTTGACTGGGGAAAGAAAAGTAATGCCAAGACTCAACTTCCCAAGGAGAAAAGATCCAAGGGGGTAAACTTCTCTTCTGACCGGGAGGATCTGAATGAGGGGGAGTTCTTTCCTCATCCGTGCCGGAAGAGCTTCCAAAGGGAAAGACGTCGGAATCAGAAGAAGTTTTTTCACTCGGAGTAAAATGATTATAGATTAAACAGGGGGGGGGCTTTAGGAAAGTACTCCCTCCTTTGGAAGGTCGGGAGATAGAAAACCCCTCCCCTCCGGGTGCCTCTTTTTAATCTTAAAAAGGAGCAAGTGATTTTCTTTCGAAGGGGAAAAGGCCCCGTAAAAAGAAAACTATTCTGCCCCCTGGGCTGTGTGAGAAGTCAAAGAAGGTCTTTTACCTTCAATAGGGGGAAGAGACGCCTAGCCTTTAAAGAGAGTTTCTTTCCAAAAAAAGAGAAGGGGGGAAGTCCTCAGGGGAAGAAGACATTATCCCCCTAAAGGAATAGTTAGAAAACGTCCCCATTAGAGACTTTTCCTCTCAGGGGGGGAAGGGGGATAGGAGTCGAAAAAAAAAGACATATAATTTTCGGGTCGTGGACTTAAAAAATCGTGGACCACCTGGGAAAGGTATATCGCCCGGGAAGGAGGGGGGGCAGGCATAAGGGCCATCTCTGAAAAAAAGGAAGGGCTGACCCTTTTTTTCCTCAAGAAGAGCGTGTCTCTAGAAAGGAGCCGCATTCCTGAGCCCTCAGTCCTTATGCTAGCGGGGGGCGGGAGGGAGTATAGAGGGGGGGAAAAATCTTCCATCATCGGGGGGGGGGAAGAGAATGTACCCATTAGAAAAAAAAAACGGAATCCATACTCTTCTTTCTGAAATCCCCTCTCAAGGGGGAGGGACCGAAAGTCCACCGAAGGTCTTGTCAAAGGGGGGGGAAGGACTGCCCTCCGGGCCATCAACTTGCGGAAGAAGGGCTTTGACCAAATTACCTGGGAGCTTGGGAGAGGGCCTGATATTCCCGGTCTCTTCTGAAAAAGTGTCTAAAAGTTCTCTTTGAAAAATGATTTTCATAAAAGAAGATGAGGAAGGGATCACCTACCAGCCATTGGGGTATGGGACACTTGTTCCTCTAAAAGTTCCTTATTTTTCTTTTACAGCCGAATAAAATAATGTTAATCCCGAAAAGAAGACTTCCCTCATTCCTAGGGGAAAAAATATCCGTGAGAGCTGACTTTCTAGGTTCCACCGTAAAGAAAAAGGATGGGGCCTTTCCATTGAAAAAAAAGGGATCTTGAGTAAGAACTCTCCTGGTATACCTTGTTAGAGCTTGTACCTCCTTTCGAGGGTACCAAGTTAGGGATAGGTTTGTCGTTTATTTCTATACCCTCGCCTGGAGAAGGGGATATCGGGAATTCCATTCTCTAGGGGGGTTAGAGGCGCATCAGGGGCGGTCCCGTATCTCGAGAACGGAACGGGCTTTGACCATGGGTAGGGCTGGAAAAAGTTCTCAGAAAAGGCCCCGGAGGGATGTCTCTTGGAGGAGAAAGAAACGTTAAAGAGGAGGTCCGCGAAGTCAGAGTCCTTAAATGTTCATGAAAGTACGAAGGGATTTCTTATACGAAAGGGATCTAGAAAGAGGAAGTCTGCTACGTTTCCTACGGCATAGGAATCCCTTAGCGCTGCTCAAAAGGGGAAAGACATGCCATTTTCCCCGGGCAAAACCGCACTGTCACGCTAGGAACACCTCCCCTGAATACCCTCCCGTCAAGAAAGATACACGTTTTATTCTTCACCTCAAAACTCCTACCGGAGGGGGGAAGGGCCATCTATCTTTAAAAGGCCTTACTATTACCAATAACTAAGGGAAGCTGTCATGGATACTAAGGTGATTGGCCGGTGCAAGAAGGGCTCTTCTGTACCCCGAGGGCGTCAGGTCTTTATTCGTCTGCCTCTTAAAAAAAGGTCCCGCTTCGAAAAGGATGACCGAGGGCATCCCTAAGAAAAAGGAACGTTTCATTTCGCAGGAAGCGAAAAAAAGGCTGGCCAATTTCCCGTACCCAGAAGAGGAAAAAGGAACGCAAAAAGGCCGATTTAGACAATGCTCCTATCCTCCTCCTTTAGGTGGAAGAGAGAGACGAGAAAGGGGTCGCCACCACCAGTTCTTCGGGTGCAGAAAAAAGACGGGGAAAAAGGAACCTTCTCCCAACTTACAAAAAACGCAAAAAAAAAGGAAAAAAACCAGCGCGCCGCAGACAAGTCTTCGATGGCTCATGCAACGATCTGAGTCCTCCTGGGGGGAGCACGTTTCACTATCCTAGGTCTCAAAAAGAGGGGAAAAGCACGCATCTGCTCGAGTATACCATCTTTCGTTGGGAAACTGTGCAGGCATCTAATTGGCCTCCTCTTCTTTGGGAGTTCATCTTTTTTCACTAACAAGAGGAAAGGACGACCAAGGGAACTTTTTTTCCTTCAACTAAGGAAGTCTATACGTCATTTCCCCTTGACAGGAAGGTGAAAGGAGTCTGAAAGAGATATTCTTTCTCAGGGGGGAGCAAATTATAAATCTCTCTCAACCCAAAGATATATTACTACCGAGGGGGGGACCTTACGGCTGCGCAGAAGAGTCTCCTACTCCTTGAAGAGAGAACCAAGACTTGAAGTATAGCAGGAGAAGAGTGGTTCCTTCGCCCAAACCTGTTTCTTAGGGAAGGGTTCGGGGGTTTTTTTTTTTTTGGGAAAAAAAGGAAGGGCATACCACGCCGAAGTTCCGCTCCCTGCGCAGCGGAAAAAGAGGGTAGAGACCTCTCCTGAGAGGGGGATATACTTGTTCTAATAACCACCCCGGAAGATCTAGTTCCCCCTTCCCGTCGGAGAAAAGAGAGTGGGGAGCGCCGACTTGACTGAAAGGGCTGCTGGGGTTGGACAGTCCCTGTAGCTGGAGGGGGGGAGGTAGGGGAAGCTATGTGGGACTTGCTCATTCAAAAAGGGAAGACTTGGGAAGGGGTGTTCAGCTGCGAAAGTCCTCTATCCTGCAAGGCGCCAGAAAGGGAAGAAAAGGGCGTCTAGGAGAGGGGGGGACATTCTTTGTCTCGGGAGCCGAGGAAGGAGGGTCCTTTAAAAATTTGGAAAACATTCACTTCTCGAAAAAAGAACTGGGAAGATCCGATGGAGAAAGGAGGGCATCCCTGTTTCAGGAAAAAGGGGAGAAAAGAGCCGCTCATCCAAAAGCCACCGCGATACTTCTCTCCACTCATCGTGAAACGGAAAGGAAGTAAACGTCTATAGGGGGAGGGAAAAAGTTCTTTTCATCTTTAAGGAGAAGGAACCTATATGGCCTGTCACCCGTAGGGTACTAAAAGAGTACTTTCGAGAAAGGGAACTCTTCCTTTCTACCCTTTCGGAAGGGGGGGTTTCATGAAGAAAGGTGCCTTGGGGAGATGACTACCCTGTAAAGGGGGGTATGTGGGAAAAGGGTATAACTTCTTATGGAAAGGTAAAGACTTGATCAGAAATCTCGGCCTACTATTAAAGGGACTCTACAGGGGAAAAAGGGGAAGTTTTGTCCGGCGTGGGACAGTCCCTTCCCGCCAACGGAGTTATTCTGACCGGAAAACGAGGACCTTTGGGTAACACCTTATCCTACTAAGAACTGAAGCGACTAGAACCCTTCTCTCGCCGTCCGGCAAGCGAAGAGTGGATTACCATTACAGGTAGAAGGCCTCCTCGCATTCTCTTCTAAGAGAAAGGAAAATACCTAACGTTTTGTGGGGGGTTCAACTCCTTCTCCTCACGAAGAGGGGGGTCAACTTTCAATAGACAGGGGGACTATGAAAGGGTGGGATCCAACACTCTACTTTCACTTGATAGAGCAACCAAAGAAGGAGAGATTCTATACCTTCAGACGGCTACCTAGAAGGGAGTCCCCATTATGTCCTCTCAAAGGGGGGGGGGGGAACCTTATGGTAAACGTCCGGTTCGAACCCGGGGTAAGGAAGAAGTCACGACCTTTCAATTTCCTCCTGTGTGGTGGAAGGGAACTTGAGAGGGGAGGGTCTGCTGCACCTCCCAGTCCACCTGCCAAAGGAAAAAAAGCTCTGTGTCTCCGGAAGGGAGTCGATCGAGCTTAGTACACGAGG
>Ga0179593_1152534_pt1 | contig 23419 bp, 26 predicted proteins | sample CZODoug2_1_08_16_FD_185931 | JGI IMG/M metagenome (GOLD analysis project Ga0179593, IMG submission 185931) | Vadose zone soil fungal communities from Angelo Coast Range Reserve, California, USA - CZODoug2_1_08_16fungal (PacBio error correction) | ecosystem: Environmental > Terrestrial > Soil >...
TTTCAACAAATTCCAGAACAAGAAGAAGCCAAGGCAAAACCAGAAACCAAAAAAAATACTCAGAGAGGACGTCGCCAAGAAGGGGGGGGGGACCAAAAGGGGAAAAAGATACGAAAAGGAAAACTCGAAATGAAGAAAAATCATAAGAAAGTTTACCACGTTCAAAAAAAAAAAAAAATCCAGGGGGGGGTAAAAAGGACATCCAGAGATAAAAAATTACCCAAGACGCACGGGAGTCTGGAGCAGCGGGTGGGCTCCACCCCAGCCCGAAAAAGGTTGGTGGTGGCGAAGGGACATTTTCACGCAAAAACTACCTGCTAAAAGGGTGTGAAATTTCACAGGAATGAGAAAAGAAGCGAAGAAATTCAAGAAAAAAGACAAAGGGGGCAATACATTAAAATGTCGAAACCCATCGAGACGGAAAAACGGGCAGGCGGGGATCCACGGTATATAGTTAAAAGGGGTAAAAACAAACGATTTTGAGTGGTTTTCAAACACAAAGGGTCAGGGACGGGGAAATGTGAACACCCAAGAGAAAAGAAAGTTCATTTATGGGACCTAGGGACAAAAGACAAAACCAAACATGCCGGAGGCACAGGAATCAGTAAAAAAGATGTTGTAGAGGAAAAACGGATCAAAAAGTTTTGTTTTTAAACGGGGTGCACGTACCCGGAAGGGAGGAAAGGTCAACAGAAACACGTACCACAAAAAGGGGGGAGGGAAGGCAATAAAAGGAATGGGAAGCATTAAACCGACAGAGGTTCTTGGGGTTTGGGTGGAAAGGGGAAAAAGGGAGTGTAAACGACAGGGGGTTGAGAGGGGGTGGACGGGGGAACACCAAATTACGAGACAATGTAAAAACAAATATCGGAATGGACAGGGTGAGGGAGGGGTTCAAAGTCCGGCCACGCTAATGGCCAAGACGAGGAAAAGATTGTGAGAACAACAAAAAAAGGAAAAAAACGCGGATAGACAATAGGAAAGAATGACTGGACAAAAAAAATAGAGCGATCCCATTCGATCCAAGTATGTAGTAACTACTAAAATAGTCTCGCAATTCACCGAGAACACTCCCTAAATGAAAAGAAAGAAAGGAAACGGGAAAGGGAAGAAAGGATAGATCTAAAAAAAACAAACAAAGTAACAGTACAAACTGGGGGAGGGGGCCTAGGGAATACAATGGAAATGGGCAAAAAAGGTTGTAGGAATCCTTTAAGTACATCACGCAGATGATGAAAGGGGTAGCCGGTGGCCGAACGTAGGCACAGTCCAAATGCACGGGGAAATGGGAGTGGGACGCCCAGGTTCTAGTCATGATAGGAAATGGATGAAGGGGGGGAAAAAAGGAAGGGATGGAAGGGGGAAGGGCAGGAGAAAGGGAAAAACTCAGACTAGGGAAAGCGATGGTCGACACAAAACACCATTAAAAGTAACTAAATGTTGGGGGATATGCTTGGTGAACGGGTGTGGTGGGTGGAATTGTATCCAAACACATTGCTAACCAAACTACAAGTGTAGACACAACGAGGGAACGGGAATAAAACATTAATAAGAAGCTTTCCTGAAAAACAAACCACTGTCCAAGCGGTGTAAAGACTGATGAATAAGGAATTGTGGATCACAGGTTTAGGAAGGGAAAAACGAAAAGGGCATAAATTAAGGAACATAGTCAGTACTAAATGGTCCTGTCAAGTTGAGCGACAGGAAATAGAGTACCTAAAGCCGAAAAGAGAAGGGAAAACAGGAAAAGAAGGAAAGGAAGGGGTGGAAAAAGGGGCAGAGAGACAAAGAAAAAAGAAGTCAGCACGAGGAACCGGTGACGCAAAGGGTGCCGGGCGCGCGGATTTTTAAGGTATAGAAGGGAAGGACAAAGAATAGCGTCACGAATGCGACCATAGTAAAAATTGCTCAAAACATACTGCAACAAAACACGACAGGACCCCAGAAACGGGGTGTCACGTCGGGGGGCCAGCATGGAACTGTGGTCAAATGGGGGACAGCACCCTGGGAAATGGAAGGAGGTGTGTGGGATATCCGGGTATCTCACGGCTAGGAACGGACACGGTAAAGCCACGGCAGCCGACGAAGGCGGGACTTGGGCATGAAAAAAGGAAAACACGAGGGGTCGCTTTGTTAAACATGAAACGAAAAAGGAAGCTGAGCACAAGGACAAAATGAACAGCCCGAGAAATCAGACGTCAAACCTGAAATAGTGAAAAGGAGGACCTAGGGGAGAAACAAAAAGGGGGAAAAAATAACACGAACAGGACGCGGAAAAAAAAGGACAGAGAGCGAAAACAACGGGGAGGAAAAAAACATACCGTAGAGAAGAGGTTATCTTTGGTTTTGGAAATTCGGTAGGTGGTGTGGCACGGACGAGACCAAAAGGGTGGTGTAGATGTAGACGGGTAGATCAGAAACTTGAGTCAAAAAAACAAGAAGGGGGAGCAAGAAAACGGATTCCTTCCCTTGTGGGAAGAAGAAGCAGTGACAATTCATTACAAGGTGCGGGATGTCACACAGGGACGGGGCTCGGAAGGCCTATTACGCAGCCAACGAAAAATTTCAATGTGACACAGAGGAAAAAGACGGCAGACAAAATAAGGTCGGAGGACGGGCTCCAGAAATGGGCAAGCACAACTAATCCTTCACCGAGGACAGAAAAAAAAAGGACACAGCAAGCCGGGTGTGTCAAAATTAAACAGAGTCTCCAATACAAAAGGCAAAAATACGTAAGATTGGAAATGGAGTAATTCGGCCGACCAAACCAGAATGGATCCAGTAGGAGGGGAACTAAGATGTCGCGGCCTGGGGTTAGAGAACACAAGACAAACCAGATAAAACACTGACGGGGGGTGGAATAAAAACTTGCAGAGGGTAGCTGGCCTCAATCAAAGGACTCTAAAAAAGACACGGGTGGGGGATGTGTGCGAACAAAAGTGAAAAGGCTCTCGATGACAAGACAGGAAAATCTCAACAAACAATACAAGTGAACAGCACCCATTCAGTTGGTTGGGGCACAGACACATTCCCCGTGCCGCAAAAAGGAATAAAGAGAGAATGGACATACTAGGAAGGAACACACGGAGCCGAGGAGAAAGGTGACACTTGCAGGGGGCAACACTAAAGTTGGGCCTGAAGTGGGTGAAGGAGACGAAACCAGTGTAAAGTGAGAAATGTGGAAGTTAGGCACAAAAAGCAAAAAATCGGGATAACATGCCGAAAAAAAAAGAGAATAAAAAGGGGGTCAGGGGGAAGCCCCGAGTGTCGATGCTGGCAACGGTTTTTTTGCGGAAGGGACACGTGAGGATAGGGGGGACAAATAAATCACCGAACTAAGTCCGTAGACGAGAACCTCCCAAAAGGACGAGAAGGGTTTGTTTTAAGGTTAAGTGGTCGGCGGTCGTCGATACACACAAAAAAGGACATCGGGGTCAGGGAATGTGCTAGGAAAAGGAAAACAAAGACAAAAGGCCCCCGCGAACAATACGGGGGGGGGGGGGGGACGGGGAAGTGACAGGGGGAAGAGAAATAAAAGAAATTGCCCAAACATCGACAACGGGAAAAAAAACAAAACAAAAAAAAGGTGGTGAAGGCACCCACCAGCTATTAACATAGGAAGAAAAACGAAAAGGAAAAGATGTGAAAGGAAGGCTAAAAAAAAGGTTTGGGAAGTGTTCTTTGGTGAATGTTTTTCAGGAAAAAATGGGAAAAAACAAACACACTCAGGGGGGCGAAAGCAAAAAGGGTAAAAAAAAAGACGGGACCCCCTTCCCAAAACAAAACCCCAAGCAAAAGAGGAAACAGGCTGGAATGTCAAAAAAGATCCAAAAGAAGAGGGAAACTTGTATGCAACAAGGGCACGGGGTGTTGGTCCATCGCAGAAGAGGGGAATTTTAAGGAAATGCACAGAGGACATAAAAAGCCGGGAAAGAACTGAAAAGAGCAACTGGGATTGAAGAGGAGGTTCCCTGGGGTTGGTCGTGTTGGGGGTGGTTGGAAACAGAGAAAGTACCAAACTAGGTCCCTAAAAGGAGTTTAAGGGGGCCCACAGACGCGTTGTCCACAGAGCCGAGAAATAGACAGCTAAAGGGAACCCCAAACACCTGTAAAACAACACGTCAAAAGTGGGGGAAAGGTGGTGGTCGAAAAAAGGTTTGAGAGAGCTAAGGGAGCAATACGAACGCCAAAAAAAACCTGTATGGGGGAGAGATCCACACTCCCTCCCGCGGTCAAACACAACACAAAAACGGGAGGAGGGAGGGGGAAAAAAAAGAGGAATAGGAAAGACCACGAGTCGCGGGGGGTCGACAACATAACGACGTACCCATGAAAAAGGGCTTGAAGTGGCATAAGGGAACAATAAAAGGGCCGTAGGGCCACTGTGGGCGTTTAGCTGAATTTCGTAAACCTTCCCAATAGGCTCACAAACCGAAGGGCCTAAGATGTAAGTGGGGAAGGGACCGTTTTTGGGTAAGTGGGGACAAAGGAACAAAAAGGACGGCAAAACAAAACAAGAAAAAAAAAAAAAAAAAAAAACAAAAGGAAGAGACAGACGGGGGAGAAGACCACAATGAAGTATTCAGCAGAAGGGTGATAGCGGGGGGAAAGGTAGAAGTGTACCTCGCTGCAACTGTGCCTTCTGGAAAGGAGCAGGGATCAATGGGAAGCTGTTGCCCTCAAAAAAGAAATAGGTGAAGGAGTGGACGTCCCATCGTGCCAAAACTATCGAAAGAAAAGGAGTGAAGGAAGGTCGGCGATTACCCCTGTAAGCTGGGGTTAATAAACGGGGGATAAAAAAAAAGAAAAAGAAAAAAAATTAACACTAGGCGGGACCAAGAATCGTTAGATAGGCGAAATAAACGTCATTGGGGTAGCAGCATACTTGGCACAAAAATAATATTGAAGAGCCCGAAAGAAGTGGGCGTCAGAGGAGAACCTTTATGGCCCGGAGCCAAAAAACCGTTGGGGCGGGTCAGGAGAGGAAACTTCGAAACCCAAATAACACGAAAAACTACACCAGGTGGAAATGGTGAGGTTTGGGATGGGGTGAGCTTCAGCCCCGACCGAATTTCAAGAGAGTGGGCAGAATCAGAGCAACGCAAGCCAATGAGGGCAGGGGCAAGAAAAAAAAAGGGGGGAAGGATGGATTCCGTGAGACCCAGCACGTTTTGATATGGGGGAAATAGTATCAACACATAAATGAAAAGAAAATGGTGAGTTTTCAACTAAGTAGGGGACACGAGGGAAAATTGAAGAAGCCACTATAAAAACCAGGATAAAGAAAAGATACTCACTAATCCCGACCAGCGCTTAAGGGAAACCAGTGTTCAGGACAAAAGGAAACCCTGGGAAATGCATGCCACTGGGGGGTGCAAGTTGGGTGGTTATGGGAAAGTAAAACTGGTGGTGTCAGAACACACAAGGTACGATGGAGGGTTGCCCGCGCTGTGGGGTAAAGTAATTTTGTAGAGAAGTCCCGGGCACAAAAGAAAGGCCCGGACGGACAACTTTGGGGGGAAGGACAACTCACGACGGGATGGGCGAAGCCACCGAGCACGGGGTGACAAACGGAACACCAGGGGGAAGCGGGGCCTAGGGCAGGGGTTAGGGGGATAGGGAAAAAAGGAGATCTTGTCCGCATAGCAAAAGTCCACCCGTTTGGAGGGTAAAGAAAAAAAAAAGGAAAGTCAGTGGGATGTCCCGGGGTACGGTACTGAGAAGTAAAGACAGTGGGGGGGAGGATAATGGGAAATACGTGTAAAAAAAAAAGCCCCAAAAAAATTGAGTCAACCCAGGGACTGTGGGGGTCGAAAAAATTGGTGCTCTGTGAGACAGATTCCACGGGGTGGTGGGAGGGAGGGCGAAAAGAACGGCAAGCAAGACAGAAAAAGGGATTGCGGGACGCGAGGCGAGAACACGAAAAAGGGTATGGGGTGGGCGATGGTAAGAGATCACTGGACAGAGCGGGCAAATAAACTTGATCCAAAACTCACGGGGGTGAAAGAAGACGGGGTTTGGTGCCCGTGTGACAGCTCCTCAAACTCGGGGGGAAGGGGGGCCACAGATTGTGGATTGGAAGTGGCGCACTGGGTTTTGACCACCAAGTGTGTTTACCACAAGGGGGGAAAAAAAAGAAACTCGCAACGTGGAAAACAAAACCCCAAATAAGAATTGGCAGCAAAGTCACCAGCTGGGTCAACGGCCCTGGGATGAAAAGTGTCCAATGCTGGGGAAACAATACTGGGGTACAAAGTCACAAGGAAGAGGGGGGAAGAATCGGATACTTCTAAAACACGGTAAAAAAAAAATAGGAAAAAAACAGGGGAAAAAAGTAGGGGGGGAATGTATGCCCAAGAAGGAAAGGGACACAGAGGGAGGGACCCCCGCGGGGTCAGGGGAGAGGGAAAAAGTGACATCGGTCCCGTACCGACTGACACTAGAAGGAAAGTCACCCCAAGGTGGTGAACTACACACCCAAAGGTAGATGATCGACGCGAATATGGAATGAAAAAAAAAGGTGTTGATTAACCGTAAAATGGAAAACACAAAGGTGGATGTAGTGCCCGGAGTGGAAGGTGAAAGGAAGATGAAATGATAACAGGGGTGGCCGTGGTTGGTTGATGTGTTTTGGGGACAAGGGTGGGGGGAAAAAAGAGATAAATCAAAGACGAATATTGCATACACCCCACCAAAAAACAAAGGCAGGTAAAAATAAAGGTGGCATGTAAAAAGGGACACAGAGGGAAGATCCCAGGGGGGATTCCACAAGAGGGGAGAGAAATCGTTCAGAAGTATAACACTCATCAAAAAAGGGCAAAAAAACCTTCCGAACTAAGAGGAAAAAAAAGGACAGGGGCTTCCCGGAAACAGAGGACAAAAATATGTACGGGGACAAAAAACTTGCGGCGCGATTTAAGGATGTAGAGGCGACGCAAATTGTGCCGAGTTTACAGCCCGGGATTTATGTGGAAGGAAGGGATTCGACCAAGTGGATGGGAATCAAAGTGGAGAGCTCAATGGTGGTAAAAAGATAATCGGGGTGTAGTTAAAGGTCAAAGAGGCCACAACCCACAAGCCGCTGAAAAAAAATAAAAGGGGGGGGGGGGGGTGTGCACGCTGCTCCAAGTGAAGGGAAAACCGACGGGGGGGTGCAGAACCAAGAAATAAACCAGACTGGATTGACATGCTAAGGAGACAAGGGTCCCAACAAACCCCCGGTACTCCGCAGTCCGGTTGAAAAAAACGGGGAACAGTTTTGGGTAATCCGAAAAGGTCGGGTGGGCTCAAGAGGGAGGGGAACACAGCAGGGACCTTCACGCGAGGGTTGCAGAGGCAAAAGCCTGGGGTGCCATGAAAGGTGTGGGCACGGGGTAAAAAGGGGGGGGACAAAAAGGACAGGTGGGCCCGGGCCAGCCACAACAACAAAACAGGAGAGGAACAAAACAAAGAGCGGCGAAAAGGGTAACTCAGGATAGTTCGTAAGACACAAAAAATAAAAGGAAAATAAACGTTGGGTGGGGAGGTGAACCAAAGACCAAACCTCTAAGCCGCAAATAGGTCAAAAAACCCCCCCTTAACAGAACGGTAATACAAGTCCCAAATAGGTAAAAGTAATAGTGGAGGGGGGGAGTTTAATGCCTGCCAACACAGGAGGGGGTATAGGGGTGAGCACGTAACAGAACACGTGGAAGTAATCACACGGTGGGACTCCCCGTGTGAGGGTTTTACACACTGTGATTACAGGAGCATACGGCGCGACAAAAAAGGGAGGTTACTTAAGGTGTGAGAACAAAACTAGCATGACCCACTTAAACCAGCACAAAAAAAGAGGGCGTTTGGGGACACGCCGGACAGAGGGGACGTCAAAAGGGTAAGGCAAGGGGGGGGTGGTGGTATTTGCCCCTAAAAACGCAGAGACAGAAGGAAGAGGGGGTGTTTCTATGGAGGATTTTGGAATTGAACCACAGGAGGAAAAAAGAGGAAAACGAAATCAAATGTTGTGAAAAAGGGTTTAAATAAAGTACGCCTTGTAGTCCTCCCATCCAGAAGGGACACAGGTGTCTTGCAAGGGAAGGGTGGTATGTGCGGAACACACCAAGGTGACTAAGCCAACTATTTGAGGGTGGAAAACACTGGAGAATTCATGAAGACTGGTCCAAATCCGGTCTTTGGGGGCAGGAAATGCACACACCTTTGGTGGCCAAGTGATTGAGTGTAGGTAATAAAAACATGGGGAACGGTCCTCGAAGAACAACGTTCACGGGCGGGGAGGAAGCTTAGCGCCGATCACGAATAACAACACGCCAAAAAAAGGATGTGAACATGTCAAAAGAGGTCCATGGGGGAAACTAAAAAAAAGTTTCGTGAGGGGGGTAAATGTGGTTCAGTGGGATGACGGGAAAGTAAAGACGATTCGGGGTTCAGAGGAACTAAAGCAAAAAGTGGTGCCGAATGATTGCCAACCTGAAAGGGAAAGGGTGGTGGGGAAAGGTTTAAGACCCACCACGCGGGGACTTGTCACCGGCTCAAGAAACTAAGAACGGACGACAATGTTGTTATCGGGGCGCTCAGGGGGATTGGAAGGGTTTAATCACGTACTCACACGGCCCCGGGAGTGGTGAGGGAAAAAAAAGGGAGGGGGAACCTGGCGGGAATTAAGGTTCAATCAGGCAAAAACGGAGGACAACGCCAACGGGAACGGGGTAAACTGAAGAGAAAAAGCGACAGGTTGTACATTGTTTTCAACAAATAAGGGGAAATTACGCAATCACAAAAAACAAAACCAAAGGGGGAAAATCTGGAGAAAAGAAAGAAAAAGGGGGCGAACGGAAGATAGGAGGAAAAAACACGAAACGTTCAAAAAAACAACCGGGAAGGAATGAAAAAAGGAGAAAGGCACTCCTATAACAACTACCCAGACCAGTCACACACAAGGAGAGGTGGCAGATTGCGAACCAGCAAATCTGCTACCTTACCCCGTGCCATCGGATATTGGGAAAAAAAATAAGAGAATTTTCTTGAAGAGTTTTCAGCAAACTGTAAAAAAAACACAAAAGAGTTATTCGTGGAGAAAAAATGATGATACACATTTGAAGATATTTTGTAAAGCACGCAGGTTCAAAAAACAGGAAAAAGACAAGACAACCTAAATTGAAATAGGGAAAAAAAAACTACACATGATAGATGACCATAAGCCCCCTAGGGGAGATCAAATATGGCCCCTAATGAAAGAGTGAAAAATCAGTCGTTTAACCACCCGAGTGAAGGGCACTTTAACGCCCCCCAACGGGGGCGGGCGAAGGCAAAGGATCCTTCAAAAAAGAGACACGAAAAGAACCATAACAGAGAGAAATTGGGCGGGGTAGTGTATTTACGAACCAAGAGGGGGGGTCACGGGAAATCCAAAATACTGCAACGGAACAATGGGTGAAACTCATACAAAAGCGGACGATGCAAGAGACCGCGTCAGCAGCTTGAAACCGGACCAAAAAGCAAACTAGTTCTAGTTAACCGAGGTAGGAACCGACAATGAAGAGGGGAGTCAACGGGATAACCGTCGGGCCAGCGCGGGCAAAAGCACGGAGGATAAGGGGGTTTGGTAACCAAACTTTGTGCACCACAGAAACCAAAAAGAAGAAAATTTGATTTGTCCAGGGCGGTAATAAGTGTCTGACAGGGATCACAAGTGTTGCAAACCAGCAAAATTCCAAACCCCCAATTTCCTGAAAGACGGTGAAAAGATTGTAATAGAGACACAAGATACAACGCCACAAACACAGGCGCGGAGGACAAAAAACAATGCCACCAGAAGCCAGGGAAAAAAAAAAGGGCAAAAAACAAACATTAGGGTTGGGAAAAGGGAGGGGTGCAGGAAACGATTCTAGTTTACCTGTGCTCCCCTGCAGTAGAACTGTGAGAGACCGAGCTCAGTGGATCAAATGGACCTGGCAAAACAGAAAATTTCACAAACCCGAAGGGGGGGGGGAAGGGGGGAAAGAAAAGCCACAAAAAAAAAAAACCCAGCTGGGCAAGTAAAAAAAACCAAGAAAGAGTTCGTTTTGAATTGGTTAGAGGGACCTGGGACTGACCGGTAAGGCCAAGGGGTAAACTCCCGGCCGGGGGGGGGGAGGGGGGGGGAAAACCCCACCCCCACAAAGGGTCAAAAAGAGGTTTCAATTATTCGGGGGGGTCCAAGGGGCCGATGGGTTTTCCGGGGACCTTGCCCCCGAAGACAATAAAACCCTCCAAAAGGGTGGGGAAAAATAGGGTGTGAGAACCAGACAAGGTGTCCAAAGGGGGGAGGACAAAAAATTGTTTCCCCCGCGGTCAAAAGCCACGAAAAAAAGGTAAACGCTGTCCGGAACCCCGGTTAATCCTAAAAGGAGAAGTTGGAATTTTTTTTGAAAAAAACCAGACCCATCCCCCCCGAAGAGCCTTTCCCCAATAGGAACCTTGGTTGAGGGTGGAAAGAGGGGATGCAAAAGCCCAAAAAAAACCCCGTTTTTAAAATCGTCCCAAGGCACACCAAAAAGGTTGTTGACCGGAAAAAACACGCCTTCATTTGCAAGGGGAAGGGGAAAGAAGGGGTTAAAATAAAATAAATCGCCGGTAAAAAACAAGAGGGCCAAAAAGACTGTTAAAGCCGAATAAGGGGGAAAGCAGGGGGTTAGGCGGCGAGAGGAAAGCGTACAAGGGGGTTTTGCCTTTTTTATTTAAAAGAAAGGGGAAGGCGACCCTCCACCGGCCACCCAGACCCCGACCGGGGCCGAAAATTCCCAAAACGCCAATTTGGTGGGGGGGTTGGCACGGAAGGATAGGTTGGGGGAAAAGCAAAAAAAAAAAAACCCAGCCAATACTCCGGGAAAAAACAAAAAAGTTGGGGAAACTTTTGTTGGACCTTGAACAGTTTTTTGGAAAACCCGTTGTGGAGGGGGTGGGGTGGGAAGGTAAAAGATGAGAGGGGAAAAAGGGAACCGGCCCGGTGGTAGACAACAAAGCCAAAGTCCCCCCCCCCCCCCTGGGGTTTGGATAAAAACAAAAAAACGATCCGTTTGTTTGTTTGTGAGGAAGAAGACCGAGTCACCCAAGTGGCCTTTAAAATTGTTAACTGAAACTACTTGGGTCCAAAATGGTTTGGACACAGAACCGCCCAACACCCAATCCGCCCACAGTAAGGGGTTCAAACATCATTGGTGTTTTTGAATTTCTGGGGAGGGTTGGGGTGCAGGTAGAGTGTGTTTTTTTTTCCCACCCTAAAAAAAGTACAAAAAAACGGAAGGGACACCAAAGAACAAGTAAGACTGGTTACAGTGGGAACGGGAAAAAAAAAACCGCCCGGTAACAAAGTCCCAGGGGGACCCCAAGGTTTAGTTGAAGGTGGTAGAGGAGGTAAAACAAACACAAAAATCGCGCACAAAAAACCATGTTTCTTAAGGGAAAAAGCACAGACAAAGACGGGGGGGGGTGCACGTTTTCCGATCAACAGAACACATCAAAAGGGGCCCGAGAAAAAAAATCCGGGGGAAGAACAGGGTCCTCATGCCTCAGAGGGGAAATCAAAAAAAACCCCCCTCCGAAGGGAAAGAGCGCCCGGAGGAAATAGGGGGGAAAAAAAGGCCGGATGCTGAAAGAAATCCGGGAAGGTGGGTTCTCGTAATTAAAAAAACACCTAGCCACAGGACCCCAGCCGTGGGAAAAGCAACAGACATCAGCCACCCACAAAATCCGAGACAACCAGAACAAAAAATGGGATTTACCCCCCGGGAAATTTCAGCACGGGAAACAAAAAATCAAGGGGGAAAAGAAAAAAGCCAAGCCCAAAACAAAAACCTCCGGGGTTTGGCCACCAACAGGTACCACCCGGCAAAAAAAAAACGGTCCCAAAGAAAGTGTGGTCATCAAGGGAAAAGAAGGGAGAGAGAAAACATATACCTTTGCATTTTCACCAAATGTGTGGTGGACAAATTGGAACAATGAAAAGTTGGCCCACCCAGGGGTGTTAGGTGAAGGGGGGAAAGTGGTAAAGAACCATTGTCCAAAAATTCAAATCCGACAGTGGGGGTGACGGACCACAAGCCCCCTGTCTTGTTTGCTGACCAGAAAGAATCCAAAAGAGAAAGTGGAAAAAAAAAAAAATGAGGCTAAATACAATCCCAAAGTAAGTTCTCCCCGTCTTAAGGGGGCCCCCGTACCAAAGCCACCCAGGGCGCGGGGGCAAGGCGCAAACCTCCAAACGCCAACCCCAATCCCCCCCATCGTGTCCCCCGGGAAAAAAGTTCTACCCCCGGGACAAAAGACCTTGGGAACCGTAAGTAGAAAGAATAAGCTAAATTCATTTTATTTTGGTTGGAAAACCTGGTGGAATAGAAAAGCCTTTCTTTAAAAAAAAAAAAACGGGGTAGAAAGTCGCCCGACGGCTCAAAACTCAAGAAAAAAAAAAAGAAGAAAAAAGAAGAAACACTAAGCCAGGAAACGAAAAAAGGGTATGTCCCCAAAATAATTCCTTTTTGGGTACAGCTGGAGGTTGTCAAAAAAAACAGCAAATGAAAAAGAAAAGCACTTTCCCCAACAAAACCAATTTCCAAAGGGAGGAAATTGGGAGGAAAAATTCAATTTTTTTCCTGTGGGAAGGGGTGTTTGGGCCATTTGGAAAAAAAAAGAAAAAAGGGTGCACCATACAGAGTGACGTGTCGGGCCCTATGGGACGAAACGGGAAAAAAATTTCAGCTTAAACTCCATCCCAACAAGGAGGGGATAACTCAAAAATGAGCAAATACAAAGCAGACATTGGGTCCAAGGGGGGATTGGAGAAGAGTATAATCCCGTAGACAACAAAAAAAGTAAAGTGGATTGAGGGAAAAAGAATGAGATCGCGAGAAAACGGGGACCAATGCTAAATATTGAAGGAAGTACGGTAACTAATGCCGGGGACTTGAGCGGGAAAAAAAGGGGACAAAGTAGTACCATACGCCCAAAAAACGTAAAAGAGGGGGAAGGGGAAACAGTCGTCCGTACCTAACCAAACTCACGAACACCAATGTAATGCTCAAGCCAAAAAAAAAAAATTTCGGGGAGGGGAGTTTTTGGGACCGCGGCCCTTTCGTAGCCACAAATCAAGGGATAAAACCCCAGAACAGCCAGAGGGGGGGGGAAAAAAGAACAAGGAGTGACGCTGGCGAGAGGAAAGTCGGCTTGAAAGGTTCGGGGAGAGGAATGTCAAGGGAAAAAAAGAAAGGAGGGGAACCTATGCCCCGGGAAGCCAGAGAGGGGGTGGCACGCCACATTGGGGGCCAAAAAATGGACAAGCCCCCACGGGGGGCGGCCTTCTGAAAAGGTAAACCCTGAGCCACCCTGTGGGTGATTACGACCCGGTACCGAACCCGGGTTTGCCGTTTGGACTGCTGAAAACAGGGAAAAAAAAAAAAGAGCCCCATTAAAGATTGAGTCGCAAAAAAAGAAAAAAAAAGAAATTTGCAGAAAAAAAAAAACTGTAGAGGTCGAGCACCCAAGGGGGGGGGAAATTCCACATCAGAAAACTGGTGGGGGAGAACTGGCGAAAAAGGGAACCGGGGCCCCATTGCCAAACCAGGAATTTTAAAAATGGAACGCTCCGGGACGGGGGCCCCCGAAAAAAAAAACCCATAGGAAAAACCGGGGGTTTTGGTGTGCCCCTGGAAAAGGTGGGAAAAACTCAAGGGTTGAGGGGTGTGTAAGGGTTGACAAAAAACAGGGGTTTCCAGGAAATTGATAAAAAACAGCGTTGGTGGTGTCCAAAAAGTAAGGAGGTTGGAACGGACCAGGGGAAAGTACACCCCCTCAAAAAAACAGTGTCACAATCCTTGCCGGAGGTCGGAAGTTATAAAAACCCGGAAAGAAGGTTTGGACAGCATCACCCCAAGGTTGTTCACAACCAACTAGGGTTGGGTTGGTTTCACCGACAAGGGAGGAGGAATGGTACAATTCGATGTGGGGTGGGGTGGGGGGGGGTTACGCGTGAGAAAGTTTAAAAGGGAACAGCAGTGCGTATCGGACGGGATTTTTGGAGGTTTTGGAAGGGGAAGAAGCCCGCTTTATGAATGCACGTTTCACCGGGGAAGGAAAAAAGGAAATGTTTGGACTTAGGGGGTCAATCCATCCACAACCCAAGACAGGGCACGACTCGAGGGAGGCCCCCCCGGAGTTTTTTGCCCGGGAACCTGGGCCAGGCACCCTCGTTGGGGCCCTTCTTGTTGTTTTTGTGTTTTGAACTAATTGGGGGGGGGGCCGGGTCCCCGAAAACTAAGGCAGTGCCCGACCCACCAGAGAGGAAACAAGGAAGGTCCAGTGTCGGAGGTTTGGGAAGGGGCAACCTGTGGGACAAGTGGGGGGAACCACCGTCGATGAATGGTGATCGGTCTTACCAAAAACGGGGGGGAAAACGGATGGTTTGTTGTTAATGCAAAAAGGAGGGGGGGGGACCCCAGAAACACCCCTGGTGTGCATCCCCCCAGGGGGATCGGAATGTCCCCCGAGATTCCGTGTGGAGTCCACCACAAAAAATCCAAGGGAGGGAAACAAAAGGTGAAGACGTGGACCATGTGGGGGCAAACGAAAAGAGAAGGCTTGGGCCCCTTGGGTGGCTGGGGTGGGGGAAAAGACAAGATTAGGGCCTCCAGGGAAAAAAAGAAAGCTGGAATTCCACACGGGGGAAGGGAAGCTGGGGAGGAGGCACCTTGGTCGGATGTCAAGTTTGCGTGAAAATACCAAATTACAAAAAAACTGCCATACCTTGGGAAACATCGGGAAAGACGGGTAAACGATCCCAAAACAAATTTGGGTTATCTGGGAGTTTTAAAACCCGATTGGGGCAGGGAACAAGAAAATTTTTAATGTAAAGCCTTAAAAGACTCATGTTGGGGAACTCAAATGAGCTTGGTGGGGTTGAGAAGGAAAGGAAACCTGGCCGATGAAATGGGAACCACCCCATCTCTACTCACGAGGTAAACCAAAAATAAACCAAGTGAAAAGGGATGTAGGGATGGGATTCCCGTTAGGGTTTCCCAAAAAAACTTTACAGGAAAATTCCTAGGGGGAAATACTGGGACACCCGTTTAACTGGGTTGACGGGGGGGGGGTGCGCGAAACCAATTTCAAACAACATGGGGTCCAAAGGGGAAAAAAACTGTTTATTTAACCCCTTTTTCTGACTTTGGGAGGGAAAAGGTACAGGAACAACGAGGAAAATCGGCCCAGGAACAAAATATTTGTGAACAGGTTACAGTTTTTGGGGTGAACCCCGAAAAAAAAAAAAAAAACAAGCCCCGCAAAATAACGTAAAAACCAAAAACTATTGAAAGAAAAAAAAATGTAACCGGGTTCGGTTTTTAAATGGCCAAAGACCAGGGGGACACTTCAGCACGTTTTACTTTTGGGAACGCCCTGGTTAAGGGTGACAAACTTGTAACTAAAAATGCCCGGGGGGCAGGGAAGCACAGTTGACGGGGGGGGAAAGAGGGAGAACCACCCCTTGAACCACATTGGGTGTTTTTGGTGTTCCCTGCGCCCACCATTGGGGAAACAATGGGCAGGTGGGGTGGGGTTGTGGAAAACAGACCCCGGGAAAAGAAAGGTTTTTGTACGTCCTTGGGGTTAAAAAGGAAGGAAAGGTGAAAAACCAGCCCGAAAACGGAAAAGTCTTGGGGGGTTGACGAAGGGGGGAAAGTAACTAATCAAGTATTCAGTAGAAGTTGTGTCCTTGATTACTAATTGTGGCCGACAAAAAACACACAGCCACGAGGTTTTGCCCTTTGTGGGGTCCAGGGTTGAGCGGAATTAGCGCGTGGATCCGAAAAAAGACCAATTGGGGAAAAATTATGGGTGCTGTAACATGTGAATTGTAGAAAACCAACAGGGCAAGGGCGGGGAAAATCGACGCTCATAACATAAAAGAAGAGGGAATGGAATGATTCTAATGGATTGGGAATTAAAGGTTACTTGGGGGGGATTGGTGGGGAAACGGAGTTAACTTTTAAAGAAAAAACTGAAGAGAAAAGATGGGACACCGGAGTTTTTTTCCGTAAGATCCCCTGGTTTTTTGACAAAGTTGTTGGACCCAACAAGGAAATGGAAGGACCGGTCAACAAGGGCCGTCTGCGTTGTTGAGGGGGGGGGGGGGGGGCGGGTTGTTTGCTTGGTGGTGCGGTCAGGGACGAAAAGGGGAAAAATTTTGGTTGTAACATGAAAGGAATCGAATGAGAAAAACAAAGCAAACAACAACACGATAGGACCACAGAAAAAAAAGGGAGAAGTCGCCCCCAGGGTTTCCAAAAAAGGGGTCCATCAGGAGTGGAAAAAGCCAACAACAAAAGGAAAACCACCCCAAAAAAACCTTCCCGACCATAAAAAAAAAGCAGGCCGGGGTCCCGCCCATCGGGGGACCCTACCCATTAAATCGGAAGCCTTGAAAAAACTAAAAAAGGAAAAGGAAGAATCAGAACGAAAGTTAAAGAGGAAAGGTGACAACAACGCCCCAAGAACTCAACGAAGCTTTGTTCCCCGTTTTGGACACAGCCCCCGATTAGGACATACCAACCAGCCCACCCGGGTATCCCCCCATGTGCCGGGCGGAAGGATCAGGCGTCCAGATGGAGTCCCCCAAACGAAGAAAAAAAGGTTTTGTTTTGTCGAACCAGTAAAGGGGGAAAAGGGAAAAAATATTGACACAAGACAAAGGTGGGGGGGGAAGTTGCAGGGAGCCAGAGGCGGGCAAAAAATTTCCCCAGGACCAAGCAAAAAAACTAAGTGCCCGTGTAGTTCACCAAGGGGGGACAAGGAAAGAACCCATCGAGAAACGGAAAAAATAAAGGCCCAAAGAGGGGGAGAAAGAAAAACAATAGTTAATTTAAAAACATGGAAAACAACCAAAGGGGGTGAGTTTTTGTTTGTCCAAAAAACTCCCCGGTTTTTCCTTTCCGGTTGGGGAAGCCGGCACTTGGACCCCAATACGAAAAATAAGAAAGAAAAGGTTGGGGAAGACCCGCAAAACCCCTAAACACCAAAAGGAACCCCCCCGGCCGGCACGGCGGGCAAAAAAAAAAAATATTGCCAAAAAAAAAAACATGCTGGGTGTAGGGATCAAGCGAGGAATATTTAAACCTGGGCCAGTCCGGCGGGAGTCCAGTTCAAACCCACCGGGCCCCCGGGGCCCCCTACAAAAAACAAAGAAAAAGGGGGGTGGAGCCAACGACCAAGGGAGCAATTAAAACCCGAAACGATAATTCCGGTGGGAAAGTTTGGAAATATGGCTGGACCAGAAGGGTGTGTTTGGCTGCGGGTTGGGAAAACGTTTGTTTCCTCCGTGGGGGGTGTCGGAAAAACCCCCCAACGAAATCCAAAAGGTTTCCCAAATTAAGGAAACGAGTTGGAAAAGGGGGGGCCGATTTTTTTGGGTTCCAAACGTTCGGGGGCCGAAAGACCAGGGGCGCCAGAGAAGACCGAAAGGAGAAAAAAAGAGTGAAGAAAACAAGATAAATGGTTTGGGAACTGGGGGGGGGAAAAGAATGGTTCCCCGCACGGGCAAACTTCACGGAAAACGTTTACTTTAAACATGTATCCTGAACTGCGCAAATGAAGTGTGTGGGAACTCCGCCCCGCGGAACTCAGAAAGAAAGGTGTTTGTGGGGTTTTAACGGACCCAGAGAATGACAGGGCCCCCCCCAAAGGGGTTCACAAAAGGGGAAAAAGTGATTGGGGGCTAATCCAAACCAGCGACTTTTAAAAAACATAGAAAAAACACTTTGCGATAACTTAGGACATCCGGATCCTCGGCCAATCTTGAAAGCCACGCCCTAAAAATGGAGCGGATGTTTTTTTGGCGGGCGGAATGGAAGAAATCGGGGGAAAAAAGGTTTGGGGGTGCCCTTTGTTGAGGAATTGAAGGGAAGGGACCAGCCCGGCCCCCCTTAACCCCAGCAACGGCCCAAAAAAAAAATTTTTCGCCTTGGGTGGGTTGGCGAAAAGTGAAATTAGGGGGGGGGGGGAAAACACCAAACAAATCCAGCCACAGCTCAACCCAATATCCCCCAAATTGTGGTTGTCCCCCACCCAACCCTGGTCCTGGAACAAGGGGAAAGCAACTGTGGATTTCTGTGGGGGTGAATAAAGCCAAAATCAGAAGCGAAGAGAACGGCGTATTCCACCATCTTCCAAGACGGCTTTTTTGGGGTGGGGGAAGGACAACAAAAACTGGATTTCAGTGACAGTGGTGTATGGGGAAAACGATAAGACCCGGAATCACCCATCGGTTCCCTCTCGCAGGGTGTTACCCTGGGTTTGTGGTGGGAACAAAAAAGGTACCCCTCCAACCCACAGCCTTAAAATAGCGTGGGGAATCTTGTGGTAAAAGGACGGATGGTGGGGGTGGGGGGTCCCCTGCGAGGAGTTTTTACGGGCCAAAAGAACAAATCTGAAAAATCAAAAAAGAAAAACAAATCTGCCACAAACTGTACTTGCCACATTTAAAACCAAAGGGCAAACTCCTTTTTAAAGGCTTTGAAAAAGGGCAAAAACTTGGGGGAGGAGGGAAGAGAATAAAAAATCTAACACTGTCCCCCCCCCCTTATTGGTTTTTGGGGAGTTCCTTCCGGTCGAAAAAGAACAAATCCCAATCCACGGGGCGAGCAACCCGGTTTAAGAGACAAGAGTCAAACCAGAAATAAACAGGTAAAAAAAAATCGGCCCGAACCCCTGTTTTGAACCGTTCAAATAGGCGACCAATCGATTCACCCCGTCGAGGGCTCGGGGGGTGGTAAAATTTCCCCCCTCACAACCTTACGGGAAAGCAATAAGGTGAAACGAGGGGGCCCTGAAAGAATCTCACAAAGGGGGGGGTCTGCTTAAATTAGCCTAGACGAAAAGAAAGAAGGTGGGGAAAAAGCGGCCAAAACTAGAAACCAAAAGTGCTATAACTACCCAATCCGGGGACCCTACAACCGTCCGCCGGAAACAAGAGGGAACAAAAGTACACAGCCAGCCACACCAGGGAAGGGGTTTTTTTTCCCCAACAAGGTTACCCCGACAAAAGGGTCAATGGGTGAAGAAACAAGGACCACGGAACCGGCAGAGCGCCTCAATAATGGGAAAAAATGTCCAAAAATGTTCCCAACGGTCCATTGGCCCTGGAAAAAGTGTCGGCACCCAACAGCGGGTGTGATTGAGTGGGAAAGGGACACTGGGGGGACATGACGAAATCGAACATGGGGTGTTTCCAGCGGCCCAATCGGGACCATTTGTTTTGGAAGATAAAGGCACAATTCCATCGAAGAGGTTCGAAAAAAGAAACCTACCTCCAAGTGTGTCCCCAAGGGGTCTGATTTGGAGGAGACAAAAAAAAAAAAATTCACAACCAACCAAGGAAATCACCCGGCAAGGGACCCAAGGAAGCCGGAACCCTATTCGGGGAAGGGAGGGAAATGACCGCCCAAAGTTACAATCTTGAAACGAAATGAGGAAAACAAAAGCACGCCCTTAAAGTAATTCAAAAGGGGGGGTTGGGTTTGGGTTTTTGTTTTTGGGCAAGGGAAAAGGGAACTGCCTTGCAAAAACGGGAAAATTGGACGTACTAAAAGCCGACAGAACTTCCATCGATGGCCTAAGCTCCCACAATCCTATTCCAAACCGCCCCCCCCTTCGCCAAAAAAAACCTTTGGATGGTTTCCCCACAAACAATGCGGTAAAGGGGGGGGGAAAAAGGTTTGTCCCAGCCAGCGTCAAAAAAAGAGGGGACTAAGCCTGAACAAACCCCACGGAAAATCCCCCGCCGGGAGTGAAATATAAGGGGGGTGTGTCGGTTGGCGGGGTGGGTGGGCAGGACCAGAAAAAAAAAAAAGGGGAAAACCAGCAAAGAGTTTGACGTCAGGGGGGGGGGAAGGGGCACCGAAAATGAAATACGAAATTCATAAGCTAAAACCGCCGACCAAACGATGAAGGGGAACGCATAGCCCCAATTGAATCAGAAAAATCAGGGGTAAAAAAATAAAGCCTTTGGAGAGAATCCTCCCCGCTGACCCACAAAACCAACGGAGGAAAAGGAAACAAGAAGAGAAAGAATCAGAACAACTCATCCCCCGAAAAAAAGGCCAGGCAGGATTGGCTCCAATGCGGTTCCGAAAGGAGGTGTTGGAGTTGGGGGTTACACTTGAAATGGAGGTTTAGGAAAAAAGAGCCCCCGACGGTTCGCCAGACAGTGGAACAATTCCGGCCTTGCAACCCGGAACCAACGGACCAAAGACACCCGTTTAAATTCTACAGAGGGCGGGAGTTTTGGTGAACACAAAATCGGTGAGGAAGCCAGCACAATTTGACCCAAAAAAAGAAAAGAACGATGGGGACCAAAAACAAAACTGGGGGGACGACTGCTGAGCCCCCCGGTCTTGAGCACAAGGTACTGCCCGGAAGAGAAAGTCCAAGTAAAGTATTAATGAAGGCGGTGAAAAAAAACCGATCGGGGGGGGACAAAGCCCCTTTGGGGGGCCGTCCGGACATAAGTGAAGGACCCCCGATGTTTTGGAGTCACTCCGGTACAGTGTTGGGGGGGGACACACCGAGCAACAACGGGTGAGTGAAAAGAACCCTTACAACCGGTGAAAATGTGGGGGGGTTTTTTCTTCAACTCATGAAGAGGATGGGTCCCCCTAAGGGAAAGCCAAACAAGAGAAAACAATTGCAAGAGAAAAAACAAACTGCCAACCGTTCGTATTGGAGAAAAACGGTGGTGAAATTTACACAAAAGGGCAATTAAACACGGTTGGGAATGAACTTGGTCAGCAACCAATGAAAACCCGTACCAAAATTTTCATGGGTCAAAGGGGATCCGCCGCCCTCCAAAGTGGAAGGTGAAGTGCTGCACATCAACTTGGGGGGGACGCAGGGACCTGGTGTGGTAGAAGAAGGCGGGGAAAGGGTGCCTGCGGTAGGGTTTTTTGTAAAAAACCGAATTTGAAAGCGAGAGCCCCCGGAGTTTGGTGGGGGGAAAGACAAAAGCCCGAAGGTTGCGAGGGGAAGGGCCAGCGTCCCAGTGGGAAATAGGACTGAGAGTGTTAGGGTAAGGAAGAACCCGTGCCAAGGCATAATATTTTTTGGAAGCACAGTACTGCGGTAACAAACTATGGAATACGGGCGAGAATGGGGACTCTAGGGGGGGTGTTGATCCGTGGACACAGGGGTGAGGGAAACCCCAGGGGAGGCAAGAAAAGATCGGAAACTGGATTTCCTTGGTGGTGTATCTGAACGCCAAGAAACGGGGCCTATGGTGCCCCGTTTTCCCGACCCTGAGAAATGTTTTTTTTGCGATGAATATCCCAAAGAAAAAAAAAACGGCCAACGAACCCCTCAAACCGTAGCGGGGGTGGGGGGGCCCGGGAACCAAGGGGGGTCCGGGGAGAAGTTTTTGGGCCCTGACCACAGGTTGGGTGGCCCTTAATGGGTCACTTGAAAAGGGGGGAAAAAAAACTCTTCAGAAAGAAACAAACACCATCTTAATGCCAAAACAAAAAAGTATTCAAAGGTTTTCGGCACATTGTGTGGGGAAAAGGTCGGGAAACCAACCATGGACAAAGAAAACCGGGAGTGAAATGGAGAAATCGGTGAACCCTGGTGGAGGGAACCAGAACAAAAAGGATCTTTGTTGGTGGTGGGTGGGGGTATGAAAAAAAGAACGGATGAACAGACCCCTGGGGGTTGGGAATGGGGAAGACCATTTTTCCCCCTACGAAAAAAGAAAATTTAAAGAACCGGGCTTTCAAAAAAAAAATCAACAAAGGGAATGTCCAAAGGACTGACCCAAGTGGGGGCGAAAAGAAGTATGCCCGTCTTTTTGGGGGGGGAAAAGCTATTTCAAGAAAAACCCCAGGGGAAAACAAAAAAAAACGCGGGAATTTTGATGCCCGGGCACCGGCCCCCAACGTGGAAAAAAGGCGGGCGGGGTTCCGCAAAAAGGAAAGTGACGGGTTCATCCAAAAGAAAAAATGAACTATCATTCCAGTCGGCAGGGCCCCTAAAACGCCTCCACAAAAATTTAAGAAATGGAGGAGTAACCGATTTTTGTAAAAGCCGGAGAAGGGACAAGGGGGGACTAAAAATGACATGTGGTGGTTATCAAGGGGCCAAAACGAACCGGGGAACGATAAAAAGGGGGGGTTCCCAAAAATGACAATCTTCCGCTTTAAAACAAGAACATGAAAAAAAAGAGGGAAGCATGCCCAAAAAACCCTGTGGGAAACCAAAAACTTACGACGCAAGTCCGTAATACGGGGAAAGGAATGGGTTTCCAGTGGGTTGCGACGGACCACAGGGGAGAAAAAGGAAAACTGTTCCGCCTGGTTATCAAAACTCCCTGTTACTTTTGGGGGGGATGCAAAAAAGATTCGGCAACGGACACCTCCATTGGAAAAGAAAGTATTAAGGAAAGCCGTGGGGGGGGTCCAAAACGAGACTCGGAAAAATACCGTCCCCCGTCCCCAGCAAACTCTGAACCGAAAAAGGAAAGGAAAGTTCAGGTGTGGTTGGGATTTAGCCCAAGAGGGGGCGTGCCCGCAAAACTCAACGGTTAAGGTGGGGGGAAGGACCCGGCAGGTAACCCTTGGGAAAAGAAGAAAACTACGCGCAAAAAAGTGGTAAAAACCCAAAAAAAAAATTGGGTTTGTCTGAGCAGCGAACCAGAACCCATGGAAAAAAAGGGACATGGTGGGGGGTTTTTTGCCGGCGAAAAAAAATGGCCGCCGGTTCAAATGGGGGAAGGGTTTGGCCGCGATTTTTGGGTACGTCTTTCGGAGGGGGGAAAGTGGGGCGAAAGTCCAAAAGAAGAAAAAAAGAAATCGTGGGTGAAAAAGTTTTTGGAATTCTATCAAGGAGAACGCCCATGCCGAGTAAAAACCCCCCTTTTAGAAAAAAAAAAAAACAAAAAGGGGTAACCACCGGAAAAAAAGAAATGAGCACTAGTTTTTGTTTGTCACCAGAGCGCGCCGACGGGGATCCGAAAATAAAAAACACTTGGGGGGAGACAGGGGGACCAGTTGGGAACATGGGAACTTGGCTAAACAACTTTTGGACAAGGGGGAGGAGCCATTCGGCGCGAAATCAAGAAAAAAAAACGGAAAAAAGGGGAATTGGGATTTATGCTAAGGAGTTGTAACAAATAAGGGAAAAGGGGTTGCCCGGTTGGAAGAACTGGAACGTGGACAGGAGTGAAATCTCCCACCAATCATGGTTTAAAAGGGTTTTTCACAAGGCCAGATCAACGTTTTAAGGGTGGGTTGCACACGAATGTGGCAGGCCTTCAAAATCCCCCTCTTGCGGGGTTGGTTTTTCTGGGGGGGTGCGGGGTGTGCAGGGGGGAGGGCGACGAAATTTGAAAGGGGTTGTGAACCCTGGCAAAAAGAGA
>Ga0179593_1517710_pt1 | contig 23417 bp, 29 predicted proteins | sample CZODoug2_1_08_16_FD_185931 | JGI IMG/M metagenome (GOLD analysis project Ga0179593, IMG submission 185931) | Vadose zone soil fungal communities from Angelo Coast Range Reserve, California, USA - CZODoug2_1_08_16fungal (PacBio error correction) | ecosystem: Environmental > Terrestrial > Soil >...
GCCAACAGATTGCGCGAGTGGGGAAAAAAAAAAAAAGGACAACTTTTGGGGAATCAGGTCACGTGGGGACCGTTTTAGCTTCTGCTAAAATTGCTGGTGGAAAAGGAGAATGAAGATAATTTGGATGGAAAGACGTATGAGATGACCGCCTCTACTATGATCCGCAGGGGAGGAAAACCCCTGTGTGGACAAGGGTGACCGTCAGAAAGGACTGGAATAAACTTATAGGGAGATAGACGTCAAGGGAACCCGGTCCGGGGGGGAAGGGCTAGACCCCGTGGGGGGGGAGGACTCCGGATGAAGGATGAGAGGCAGCCGATATCGTCCCACAAAAAGGGGTATCAACGGGAAGGAAGCGATGAAGGGAAAGCGCGAATCCTCAAGAAGCCAGAATTAACGGAAACATGTTCCCCCTACCTGAAGAAGAAAGGAGGGGCCTTCACGGAGGGAAGAAGACTCGTCGGGAGAAAACAGATCCGCTGGAACCGTGTCTCTGAACTAGAGAAAATCTGACTTCGAGCCTTCTGAAAACCTCTAACCCAAAGAGTCCGGCTCTTAATAAAACTCGGCGAAAACCTTCAGACCTGTCCAGGTTATCTACGCAGCAGTGGGAAAAACAGCATCATGACAAAAGGAAACAACGCCGAAGGACAATACGGCAACCTGATGACGATGATACCTGTCCGCGAAAAAAGAGGAGAAAATCTCGATAAGCGGAGAAAGAAGAACGAGGAGGGTAAGAGGGGGCAGTCGCTGGACTCCGGCGGGGGAAGTTAGGGTGCTGGGCAGATCGAAAGCCTCCCCGGGGGGGAAGGCATATAGGGAAAAAAAGGGAATGGAGCCACATGCGTAATAGCGAAGATCAAGCTATGGGGAAGCAACTAGAGATCGCCTTCCACTTATTCATCACCGGAAAAGGGAGGGCGCTATCGGGAAAGGGGGGAGGGAGCCCCGACGTGGAGAAGGAGAATGTTCGAGATTCCAAGAAAGGATGGCCTCAGCTTCGCCTCAACTCGCAATACAAAGAAAAGAAGAACGGTATCCACCAAAGAGAGGGGTGCTCCTCGAAGAAAGGAGGACATCCCTCTCATGAGAAAAGAAGGGGAAAACATCCGAAAAGTCTTCCATTCTATCTTAAAAAAAGTTCTCTTTCGAATGAAAACTGGGAAGGGAAGCAGATGATTATCAAAAGGGAGAATGTTTTATTGCATCCAAAACATGTGTCAAGCAAATATTGTGCACACCCCGCAAGAAAGGAACTTCTGACTCGGAAGACCGGGAAAAGGGGCGCCGGAACGCCGAAAAAAAAGAAAAGTGAAAAAGATGATCGCGAAGATCACTAAGAAACATATCACGATTCTACCGAAGGAAGAAAACTTGACTAGGAAAAGGCGAGAAGTATCTCGAGAGAAAAACCCTCGACCCACCACGTCGGGGGGGGATAAGGGACGCGGAAACGCAGAGGCACCATAGGAGACGCGGGAGGGGAACTTGTTGTTCTCCGCGATCAGAGGAACGCAAGAGGAAAGCGTCAAATCACCAAAGACGCGTTATAAATTAATCGGGACTTAAAATGAGCAAGTGGAAGTGGTCGGCGCAGAAATCGAAGCCGGTGGGCAAAAAAACTCAAGGAAGTCAAAGGGGGAAAGAGGAAACAATTTGATCCTTCGGGGGAACAGTCGATGGGTCACGCAACTATTACAATCCCGCTCGTCGGACGAAGGAAGGAAGATAGACTCGCTATCAAGCGCGGCCCGAAAAGGCGGGAAAAGCAGGGTCAAGCAAGGGGCGATTCTCAATCGGCTCGCCGAAAAGAACCGATCCCCCCAGGGGGAACCCGAAACCGAACCCTAGACCGTGAAAACGTCAATCACAAATCAGAGCAAAAAAAGGGAAGAGCGAAGAGCTCTGAGAAGGAAGCCGCCCCTACCTGGTCCGAAAACCGCTCTTCTGCGTAAAAAAGGGAAAGAAAAGACGGCCCTTCGACAGACCTGAAGGGCGATGGAGAGGAAAGAAAAAGCGAACCGTGCATAAGACTGAGAGGATAAAGAACGTGTCCGGCAAGGGTAGGTTGAAGGCTCTTGAGGATCTCGTCTTAGGGGGGAGAAAGGAGGAGACCCAGTTTGGGGGGGGGGGGGAGGAGTAAAAGAAAGAAAAAAAACACGGAGGAGGAGGGGAAATTCCGGCAAACTTTTTTATCATCTCGAAAGGCCTATTAGGCCTTATCCTCCATCTCCTTCAAAAAACGAAGACTCCATCTGAGAACGGTGGGAAAAAAGAAAAGGATCAGCCGGTGAGCATGAAAAAGGATCTTCGGGAAGCGCGGGGGAAGGCTTACTTTCTTTCGCTCAATCGAAAGAAGGAAAAAAGGTCGAAGTTGCCGGTCGGTGGAGGGGATGAGGACTAGAGAGGTTTCTGGCAGAAATGGAAGCATTGTCCATAAATCGAGCAGAGCCTATTCGGAGAGAGTTGCGGCGCTGATTTTGTTGGAAGAGGACACGGAGAAGTTCGGTGTTCGGGTTCCACGGCGGGCGCTTTCGGTTTCGAAGGGAGAAAAAGAATTGTGCGGCGAGAGGGAGGGAAATCGGCGCCATTTGGAAGGATCCCTTGACGGAGGGCCGCTGCTTGGATCTCGGGGAAAAGGGGGAAAGAAGTCCGACGAGCGGGGAATGGAAGATGGATGGGGTGACAGAAGGGCAGGTGCCGTCCCCCGAGTGATCAGTCAGCCTTTCCGTCCAGGTTTGCCCGATCTGGAAAAGAACAAGGGGGGGGAGCTGCGCCTGAGGGCAAGAGGAAGGACTGGGGGCGTAATCTTTCTGGCAAGAAATAACTCGATTACGGGGGGGGGTGTACAGGATACGCGGTCGCTTAGGATGACGCGGAAGGGGAAAAAATTCGCCGCGGAGGAAGAAAAAGAGGAGGGAGAAGGAGTCAGCCGAAAGGAACGACGCTGGTTGGTCGTCCGCATCCTTCTCTACCTGGGGGAGGAAAAGGGGGGATGCAGTAAGGAGTCAGTGGTGATCTTGTCGGAGGGGGTGCGGTCCTCGTCGTCGATCATCGGGGGGACTATTGAGGAGGGCATCTGCGTTGGAAAAAAGGGAAAAAGGGACTTCTTCCGAGAAGAAAGAAGAAAGAAGAAAGCCCTTGCGGGGTGTGAAATGCCTGGCCACCGCGCGAGAAAGGGAAGCACTCCCACCGTCGAAAAAGAGGTTTATCTAAAGAGGAGACCAGAAGGACCAGAAACTCGGTCTGGCGGCGGAAACGGTGCAAACTGGGAGGATGGTCTGCTTTTCCGGAGAAGAAAGGAGGAAAAAGTTCATTACTGAAGAACGGTGTACCATAAAAGGACAGGGAGAACCAAGGGCGGTCAGCATGCGCGGACTGTATTGGGGGGGACGTCATGGTCAAGCCCCGACTGCGCCCGCCGCGTCGGGCAAGAATGAGATGAACTTCGGGGGAAGAAGAAGTACACGTCGGGAGACGCGCGCCCTCGGCGAAAGAAAAAACCAGCCCTTGAAGAGGAGAGGGGCTGAATAATGTGGAAAGAGGTCGAGGGTCGGCGGGAGCGGCGCCATGGATAGAGCGATCTCTTGTACTGGGGAGAACGTAACCGCAGGTGGAACGAAGACTGCAGGCCCACCCAACCATAAAGTCCCGTGAGCTTTTCGATCTGCATCAACAGGAAAAGAAAGAGGCCCCACGCCGCCGGGTCAAGCGAGGAGTGGGAGCCTGCGAGGAAAGGAGTAGGCTCGCCTATGCTCCTCGGGGGGGAGATCCATCGAAGCGAGTTTTCCTATGACGGATGAGAGGGATCGTTTGAGGGAAAAAGAAAAAAAATGATGTCGAGTGAAAACGCTGCCTAAAGGGAGAAGAGGGGGGTTTCTACGACCGATTCAGAGCCGAGAAAGGTTCGAGTTATTAGGGAGAGAGAAAGGACCAGTCGCACGGATCGTAGGAGGCAACACAGCGGGCGTTATTGCATCTCCCAGGGAAGGAGGGAAGAAGCCGATTTCTTCCGCAGGAGGGGAAAGGGTAATTGCGGCTCCAGTTAAACTAACGCGCCCATAAACATCGCGGCGTCCAGATCTGCTTATCGGAAAAGGGGGGAAGACCTCGCTGCATACACACAAGGAAGACCGGAGGGAAAACCGCCTCCAAGGGGGGAAGAGTATCCAGACCCGGGTTTCTTGAACGATAGAGAGGGGGATCTCCTTTAGGTCCATCCGGTTAAGAGAAAAAAAAACACTGGACCAAAACCGGGGGGAGGAGCAGGCGCGAGAAAAAGTCCCTGGTTCCCAATAAGAAAAAGGTAACGAATTAACGCATTCTCTCCAAGAAGAAAAAAAAAAAAGAGCAATTAATGGCCGGGGCGGAAAAAAAAGGACACTCGCCGTCCACGTGACTGAAGGGAGGAAACAAATGTTTTACGAGGGCGCGCATCTGTTGCGCATTCGATGAAGAGATCTCAACAACACAACGGAGGAGGGAGAAGAGCCGCTTGCTCGCAAAAAAAAGATTGGGGGCCGAGTTTCAATTTTGTGGCAGCCACGGGGATGTGTACGTGTAGCGGCAGAAAACAATTGCTATGGAGCCGGGGAGAATTCGGGAAAAAAAGGAAGATCATAAGGAAGAAGAGAAGTGGGCATACTCTCCCTTAGGGGAGCAAAGGCCTGACCCCTTTTTTGGGAAGGAGTCCTCCAAGAGGAAAAAGGGAGACAAGGAGATGATCACAAAAAACCGGTCCTGGAATACGCGGCGAGGAAAAAAAAAGCCGAATTACTTCCCGCTGCTGTAAGAAAGGGGAAAAAACCGGAAGAGAGGAGGGACGCCTAAGAAAGGAATACGCCCTATGGGGGGGAACAACTTAACGTCAACTTTTCCCCGGAAGGAAAAAGGGGAGGGATTCGAGCGGTACGGAAAAGGGCGAATCAAGGAAAATAACTAGAAAACGGACGATCAGGTCGACTAAATCGACTTCTTCTCAAAGGGAAAGGACCTCTACCCCGGATAGAAAGTCCGGAAGGAGAAAGACGGGTAGAAAAGCCCGAGGAGAAACTTTCGGCGCCTTTTGGAAAAAAATGAGACTCCTGCCCAGCAATTTTGGGGGGGGGGTTTTGGTGGTGTTGGGTGGGGGAGACGTTTTTTGGAAGGTGTTGTTTTTAGGGGTTTTTACGGACCTCACTCCCCACAAGAAACAAAGCCGCCGAATCCGTCAGAATACCTTTCGCTTCGCTCGAAGAAAGAGGGAAAAGCAGCGACTCCGGAGGAGGTAGAGGCGCTCCACGAAGTGCAGTCGCTGGAAAAAGGAAAGCAGCTGCGGATGCCTGGTGCGGGCAGGATCGAAGCCTCAACCGGAAGAAGGGGGAAAGGGAGCGTGACCAGTCACCTGCGTTAAGAAACGCGAGGATCATGGGCGCGCCCGATTGAGAAGGAGAAAAAATGATTCAGCAACAGGGAATCCAAACGCGAGTCGGGCAAGCGTGTAGCCCGACGTGGGAAGGAGATAAAGCATCCAGAGAAACGACTGTATGTGCGGGGGAACAACTCGCAAAAAAGAGAAACAACAAGCGAGAGACGGATCCACCAAAGAGGAGAGTAACGAGAGCGGGCCCTCCAGCGAATTATAACATCGAAGCCTCAAAAAGTCTGCAATTCAAGAGGGAAAAAACGAGTCCAGGGCGAATGGTACTGAAGCCGATGATGATAAAGAGGGTTGGATTGCAAACTCCCCCACCGGAGAAATGCCCGCCAATATTGCAAGAAAAAGAGGTCTTAGAGCTCCTGTAAGGGAGGATCGGGAAGCCTTCCAGGGCCCCATGGAGAGTACTAATAAGCGAGTTAAAAGATTATCGCCTACGATAAAGAAAAAAAGCCATATCACAACGATGCTAAAAAAGGCATAAACGTGACCCGCCTCAAAAAAAAGATCGCGAGGGGAAGAGGAGAACGGCCGTGTACGTAATTTGGGGCGGAGACAAGAGGCACAGAGTGAGACGCGGAAAGGGAATTTTTTTGATAAGTACTCATAAGAGATCCGCGTAGAAAGAAAAACAACCCACGTACTCGCGTTATAAGGGGGGCAGGAATATACGTACACCGCAGTCCAGTGGAAGGGGGAAAAGGCGCAGCTCAAAAAAGCTCTAAGCCAGGGGACAAGTCGGCAAAAGGGAGGGGAGTGCTAACAATGGAACTGCACCTGCATTCGGTCCTAGTCACATCAAGAAAAAAAGGAGTCGGACTCGCCTACAAAAGCGATCAAAGGGAGAAAAGACAAGGAGAGGGACGAAAAGCGGGAGAAAAGCCCGTACCAAATGGAGAAAGACACAGAAGGCGTCCGAAGTCGACCTCATCTCCAAGAAAGAAACCTAACCCGAGCCGAGCGAAGTGTTTCAAAGGAAGAAAATAATCGCCGCAAGCCGGAAAAGAAAAAGAAGGGCCTCGATATGGACAAGAGCCGAAAAAAAACCGCGTCCGAACCCATCCGCCGCACAGGGGGAGGGTAAGAGGGTAGCCTGAATTGGTCGATGGAAAAGGAAAAGAGCCCGCTAAAAAAAAGGAAAGAAGGAGGCTCGTTATCAATCAACCGGTCTAGAATTAAAGGAAGGGAATCTAGCGTCATACTCGTGTATAATTCTGCCGGGCAAAGAAAGGGACTGAGAGAACAACAAAAAAGAGATGTCAAGTCCGCAAAAGGGGCAGAAATCCACCGAGGAATCAGATCCTCCGCGCCGAAAAGGGGAAAGACCCGCGAGCCGGTGATGGAAAAGAAGGCCCGGTGAGCAGAAATGTCTTAGAAAAAGGGAATTTTCCGGACCAGTCGAAAAAATCAGCTTAAGGAGGAGTCGGTGCCCGGCGGAAGAGGAGTCGGTTTCGGAAGAGGAAAGGTAGGGGCTGCTCTTGTCAACTGCGTCATGGGGGCTTTCGTCGCTGATGGGGGCGGTGAACACGGCGATAAATAAAAGGGGGAGGTCGGGTTCACTGGAGAGGCGAGAAGGTTTCGATCTGACCCTCCTTGTGCGGAAAAAAATTTTGTCCGGGCCTTGGAAACAAGGAAGTGCATCCAGCTTTCGGGAAATCTCGGTTAGAGATCGGCGTTTTGGGGGAGAGATGGAATAGTTGATGGGAACCTCGACTCTACTGCAAGTGAAAAAAAGGAAGGGATGTCTTCTCACGAACGCGGGGGGCAAGGCAAGAGTGTTTGCAGAGGGGGGGAGCTTTTGTTCTGCAAATGCTGACTGTGGGCGGAATCGGAATGTCAAAGTCCCTATTCCTTTAGAGGGGGGGGGGTGATTTGCGCGGAGACCGAAGGAAGAAGCGGAGAAACAACGGGGGCGTCTCCTCTGTTGCCTCTGCAGGTTATCGAACGTAAACAAGACGCTGGTGGGTCGAGGGAAAAAAATCTCTATACTTCGCGGAGGAGGCGGGGGGGAAAAAAGGGGAATTCCTTCTGTAGCAGAGGACAGTTAACCGTGAGGGGCTTTGGGTGAGCAAGGGAGGTTTCACTCTGCGCTGAGAGGGAAGGGCGTTCCTGCCGCCCAGGGGGGGGGCCCTGGAACGGCTCCGTAAAGAAGAAGTGGACTGGCGGGGGGTGACAAATATTTGCTTGCCACCAAAGAGAAAGGAGGGATTCCTCCCACCAAGGCTTCGGCGAAAGAGAAAAGCGGCTTCAGGCAAGATAACTGGGGGTCTGGGAGGGTACTATCGACTTGAGAAGGCCTCGACTGATGGGGAAAGGAGAGGATGCCGGGAGGGTACCGTCTCTTACGGTCGCGAACCTCGGGGGTGGCTCCGTTAAAAGAAAAAAAGGTGTATTGCGAGTGTAGGCCGGCGCCCAAGTATATGTGATGTAAGAAAGGCGCCATCCTTGATGAAGGAAAAGAAAGGAAGGGGAAAAACACTCGTCGCCACAGGGAGGAAAAAAAGAGAAGCCCGGGCCGCGTATCAGGGGTGATCATGTGGACGTGAGATCCGTTTTCTAAGAGGGGAGAGGGCTCATTGATCTTCGAGATCTGGGAGCTGAGGGGGGGTATCAGTCACCGCATTTGAAGGACCACCTCAACTTTGAGGCTTTCGATCTGAAAAGAGAGAAGAAGCCGCCACCCGGTCCAGCATGCCTTCGTGGAGCGAAGATCTCTCCGAGTAAATGCTCGAAAGGCTCAGAGCGAGCGGAAAGGGGGAGGTTGCGATGACGGAATTCGTCGCGGCCGATATTGTCGGGGGGGAGCGGGGGCATGTTAGATAATACGCCTCGCGTGACAGGTCGCCGAAAAAAAGGGCACGAAAAATTCTTAACAAACCGGAAATCTTAGAGCAAAACCGGGGTCTAGGGAACGTAAGACAGGAGGCCGAAGGGGGCGGTAAGAGGGGTCGCGACCACCGGGCGCTCCCAAAAATCGTTGATTGCCAGAGGAGGATTCGAGCCGTGACTGCCGCCGGATCACGAATTCTTTCACGCGTCTGGAAGGTTAACTGCGGCAAAGGACCGCCACAACTATAAGCCCAGACATCGTGCGTCCCAGAAGCGGGAAAAGGGGTTATCGGAAATGGGGGGAGCTCTCGGCTAAGAAATACGCCCACCGGTCCCTCTCCGTCTTCTGGAAAAGGGGAGTGACTATCTCCTGGTGATATAGGTAGTTCCAGCCGGACCCGACCAATGGACCAAACTGGGGTCAGAATGGGAAGAAAAAGAATCTAAGGAAGAGTCGGCAAAGGCTCATCCGGAACGGAGTAACGCATAAAACTGTCCCGAGCACCAAATCAATTGAACCGCTAAACGTACAATCTCAAAAGGGAAAGGATCTGAAAAATGTGGGAAGAGGTCCCGGAAAACTCTCGAAAAACGTCTCGAGACGAGCAAGGGGCTAGACTCAAACAAAGAGGATGAGGAAAGATATAGGGCGCTTGCGCAACTATTTCTCGAGGGTGAAGGAAAAAAATCGTACACATTTGGTTATAAAAAGGGGAAAGTGTACGGATACGTTATCGAGGAAATTGCTAGGGGGTTATCATTAAATCTCGGGGGAGGATTCCGGGGAAGAAAGGGGAAGGATATCTAAAGGGGAAAGACTCTCACTAAAGTAACCACGGTTTGGTCCGATTTGACTGTGGGGGGTTTGGGGGGGGGGGGGGGGGGGGTTTGGCTACTAATAACCGGCTGGGAACGAAAGGATATGATCACCCAGAAAAAAAAAAAGAAAAACCGGTTCCTGGAAGGAAAACGGAAAACAAAGGGAGCGGTTACTCCGGGAGGGAAAAAGAGACGGGAGGCAGCGAGAGCTCACAAGAAAGCTGCTGGAAACTCGATGCAAAGGGCGCTAACTACTCCCGATGGTGGACGTAACGGCAACCGGTACAACGACGCGGAAAAGATTCGGCGGCGGAAGAGGATCAAGGACTCAATATACAGACCCGCTGCTGGGGCAGGGTCTCAAGAAAAAAGGGACGACATCGACTTAGGGGGTGCGCGAATACCTCGACCCCGGCTAGAAAAAATTCGGAATCCGGGAAAGCCCGGGAGGAACTTTCGTCGACGATCGGAGAGGTATCCTCCGAAGGGGATCGGCCAGAAGAATCCAAGAAGGAAGCAACGCCGCCGAATCCGGAAAAAAGGGACGATACCGGTGAACGCTTCGTCTCGAAAGAAAAGCAATACCCGGAGGGGAGAGGAGACTCCACGAAGGTGACGTCGGGCTGTGCGCGCGAAAGGGGAGGCATATCGAAAGCCGAAACGGGAAGGGGGGGGGACTGAAGATACGTGTACTGAAATGCGGTCCTGGAGACCAAGCGAAAGAAAAAGCATGGCGGCGCCCTATTGCACAGAGATATCGCCGGAAAAGGATGCCGCAACTGAAGAAGAGAGCTATTCGGTCTCGGTGGAGGAGAACGGAAGGGTACTTTCAGCAAGGATTGCGACTATACATCAGAAAGGAGATGTAAGACTACAGAAAAAATCGCAATACAAGGAGAAGGAGATAACGGAGCCACCAAAGATGGAAGCGGCGGTAACGTCTTCCATATAGAGAACTCGGAGGTAAAAAAAAAAAAAATCAAGTTGGTAAAAGGAACCGCCAGACCGAGTGGACAGGATTGCCTGAGACGATGATGATCAAGAGTTCACAGTGGGATTGCATCCCCGCCACAAAGAAGGCGACGTGGGCACAGCCAGAAACCCCTCAATTCCTCTTCGAGAGAGGTTAGAGTAAACACGTAGGCCCCATGTTCGGCTGAAACGCCGCGGAAGAAAGGAAGGGAACAATAATGATCGACGAAAAGAAGGCACAAAAAAGAAACCGACGACCTAAAAGAAAAGAACGTGGACCCGCCGCACCAATAGGAGGAAACATGAGAAATCCCCTCTACCCACCATCTGAGGAGAGTTTAAAGGCTGAAAGGAGAGGGAAAAAAGGGAACAGGAAGACAACGGGAGGGCCTGTTTGTTCGAAGCTCCGCGAGACCGCGTCAAATCAACCCAACCCACGTCACTCGCGTTATAAAGGGGGAAGAAGAACGTACACAGTCAGTCAGTGGAAGTGGCAGAAAGGGGAGCAGATCAAAAGCTCGAAGAAGGAAACCTCCTGGACGGCATCGTGAAAGGGAGGAGCCCAAGGGGGGGTTGAACGACCTGCTTCGGTCTGAGAAAGGAATCACAAAGCATCAGGATAAAAAGACCGATCTCTGGCACCGCGAGCAGGGAAGAAGGAGAGCAAGTGGTCCATTCCCGGAAGGCTGCCGCCTCACCAGGAGCGTCCAAAGAAACTCCCTCTCCATGAACCAGGAGAAAAAGAAAGGATCTCGGGGGAAAAACCTCATCGCCGCAAAAGATGGGACGCTATTTACAAGAGCCGCCCTACCTGGTTCTACAAGGAAAAAGACGACCGTCTTAGGAATAAGCCAAGCACCGACGGCAATGAAAACTGATTTTTCGATGGGAGAAGAACCGGAAAATACTGATCACCCGAAGGAAAAGAAAAAAGAGGTGTCCGGAAAAGGGCTCGTGGGAAGGGGGAGGGAAATCTCGGCTTCGAGAAGGGGGAAGATTATACCCCAGTTTGCAGAAAAGAACCATGAATGAGAAGGAAGGGATGGTCCCAATTCCTCCACTTGGGTATAAAAAAACGCGATTTAATGCCGACCTCCAGCGAAAGGCAAGGAAGGGGAACCGCGGAGAAAGGGACTCCTTCCGTTTAGCAGTAAGGGCTCGAGTCTTCGGTGGCCGGCCATCGAAAATCATGTCTTCAAAAGAAGGTGCTGCGGGATGAAACGAAGGAAACGGCGGAAATCGCGGTATAGAAGGGGGGGGTCCAGATCGGAAGAGCTGCGAGCTGATGGGGGATTTACGCTGTTAACACGGAGGAAAAAAAGAAAGAGGGGGCTGTTTCGGGTTTCCAAAAGGGAGCAGGTTTAAAGTGAGGACTCCTCCTTTTCGGAGGAGAGGGTAATGCGCCATTGGGGGGGGGGACCCTTGGACCACTTTTTTGCTTAAGAAAAGAAAACCTCTTCGTGGAGAGGAGGGGGAAAAAAGAAGGGGGAGACGACAGACGAGGCGGGTGATTTAAGGGGAAAGACCGAATTCAGTTGCACGGAGACATTTGAGTCGATCGAGCTTGCCGTCCAGGAGGGGAAAAGGGGAACCTGTCTTCGAGCTTTAGTAGAGACGGAGAAAAAAGAAAAAGGCCTGCCTGGGGAGGGAAAAAGAAACTATTCCTTTATAAAGTTTTGGGGGTGAGGAGCGTATACGCGGAATTCGCGGGGAAGAAACACAAGACAAATTCTCCAAAATGGGCAACTCTTACGTAGAAAAAGGAAGGGAAAACTAATTACTTACACTAAAGGGGAATTATGATCCACTTCGCGGACGGGAGGAGGGGGGGGGTCACGTTGGGGAAAGCCTTCCTCTGTAGAAGGACGCACGGTGCCCTTGGTGCGGAGGACGTCGTCGATCATCTTTTCACTCCACGCTGACTCTTGGGGGGAGCGGAGGGGAGCCGCCCCATGGAGTACCCGAGAAGAAGTATCGGAGAAAAATGACGGGTGTTCACATATTTGAGGCCACCGCGCTGCTCCACGAACTCCCACAGGGGAGGGAAACGCTTTGAAGTACAGAGAGGGCAGTCATCAGACCATGAAAAAGCGAGAATCGACCTGGGGCATAATTGAGGATGGGTCTGAGAAGGAGGTTCTTCATGGGAAAGGGGACCGACGGTTTAACCGAGAAGGAACGTAAAGCGCGCACCGATTTGGGGGAAGTCCAAGGACGCTTGTAGGCGAGTTGATGTCGACGCGGGAAAAAAAGTCGTTCATGGATGAGAGCCAAAATGATGAAGTAACGTCTTCTCCACGGAAAGGCGCCCGAATCGCGGAGGGAAGAGGGGGAAGGCAGGAGAATGTTGACTGCGGAGATGCTAATCGGAAGCCATGATCTTCGCGGGGGGAGATCTTTTGTACTGGAGATAAAGTAAGGGTGCCTTCACTAAATAAAACCACCCCAAGCTTAACGGGGAGGAAGCTGCCATGACAAAAAAGGCTGCTCTCTCAAAATAGAAGAATGCAATTCTTGAGAAGGCCTCTGCTCACCCCGACTCCGGAGGGTATCTCGCAGAGAGGAAGGTTCTCTTAGAATATGACTCGAGGGTGACCAGATGACGGATTCGGCGGGGGAAGTCGTGGATGATGCTGAAAAGAAAGACCTGCGGAGAGAAGAGAGGGGGGAACCGAAGAAGGTTTTACTTTAAAAAATTCTAAACCGAGCAAAAAGAGGGGATCCGGGGGTAGGGAGGCGAAGAAGGAAGAGGGGAGAATTCGGAAAGGGCGGAACCGGGGAAAAAAAGCGGAGGGGGGGGGAGGTGCAGCGGATGAAATAATAGCCGACCCGCCGAAGCCGATCTGAGGGGTTTGCCGGGAATTGGAACCGTCCTCCAACCACCCCCAGGAAGAAAGAGAATCGAGGCGTACCAGAAGCGCTTATAAAAAGGGTAAGCTCTCGGAGAAAAATCCTTCAGGGAGTACCCGCCTCCCTGTTCCTCGAAGGGAGACGCGGGTTCTTGACCGAGGGGGGGAGAATCGAGAAGGTTAAGCTGGAGAAAAGAAATACCGGGGGTCAAGTTGCTTTCTGCGCGATCCAGAAGAGGAAACAATAAGCTCATCAGGCCAAAGTAACAGGAGGAAAGGTCTCCCGCGTTTCCGTTCCCGAATACAATTGGGAGGAGGGTGCTCTCTAAACATGAAAACTTGAAACAGGTCTTCATCAGGGGTTACTATAATTGTCCCGGCAGAAATCTGTTGAGAGGCCAAATCTATCTCTAAGAAGGGGATGAAGTAGGAGGAGAGATTTCTTCGAGAGATGCTCACAGATGAGAAAAAGTGGCCCGGGACAAAGAGAACATTTATCAGACGTGTACGGAGTTGTCCGGGACCGGCAATTCAAATGGAGAGTGGGAGGGGAGCCAGGAAGTTAATCCGGTGAGAGTGGAGCTTATTGGACCCATACTCTTCACTTAAATTCTGACCCCCGGTTTGGTCAAATAATCCGGTTACCGGCAGGGGGAGAGCACCCAGAGAGTGGAGCCGGCGAAGGACCCCGTGGATGCTTTACTCCGGAAAAAAAAAAAGGGAGGCATCCTAAGCCCCACAAAAAACGGAAGAGAGTCTGGAAAAAAGAGGGAATACCCCGATGGGGTGGTCGAATAACGGAACTTTCCCCGACCGAAAAAAGGGGGATTCGGCGGAGGAAGAGGGCGATCGCGGGAAATAACTATCCGCGCGCGGCGCTAACGAGCCTTTCTACAAATCTACGAAAGAAGCTACGAAGACCTCGAAAAAAGAGGGAACGGCCTGAGGGAGGGGGAAAAAAGAGAGGAAACTTCCTGAGCGACTTTCCGCTAGGGGAAAAAATCATTTAGCGTCAGAGGAACACCAACAATATCCAAGGACAAAGAGGAATTCCGTCATCGGCAAAGAGTACTGGCCGCTGCGCTCGTAATAATCGCGAAAAAAAGGAGTAGAGCATGGCTCTCAAAAGTAGGCGGGACACGGCTTTCGGGGGGAAGGAAGAAGAGGGGCCTGTGCTGTCAAAGAGCCGAAGAAATAGGGGGTGCCTGCAGATCGGACCCTTCACCTTCAAGGAGGACCAGCAGTGACAAGGGGGGCAAAGGATGTCGAACGGAAAATCGTAGATCGGAAGGAAGAACGGGAATCAGCGCACTTGCTGCTCTATCGGGCTCAGGGGCGGAGGGGGGGGAGAACAGAACTTTTTACTGAATCAGGGAGGAAGGCTATCAAGATTAACTCTATTATGTCCAGAAGGCAGAGAACTACAAGCGCAATTCCTTGAAAAAAAGTATCCCATCCGATAGGGGAAGGGGGAAAATTAAGGATAAACGTCGGGCAGAAAGGAAATCTCAGAGAAGCAGACCATCCTCAAAGTCTGCCAGTAGAGAAAAAAAGACCCGAGTTCCTGGCGAATGGTCTGGGGGGGGGAAGGAAGCCGATGATGAAGAAAAAAGAGCGACGAGGTGTGAGTGAAACAGCGGGGCCATCAAATAGGCACACCCCTCAGGGGGAAAGAAAAGGCTTAGAGAAGGGAAAATGGGCTTCGGACGAAGCTAAAAAAGCGCAGAGTAAAAAGATGATCAGAAACAGCCCAAACCCGACGACCAATCACCACTATTCTACATAAGGAGAACCCGCCGCAACGTCCGCGAAAGGAAGGAAGAAAATGAAGATCCCCTAGAAGAAAGTGTACTTAATTAGTGTAACGCATAGTCACAGAGAAGACAGGAGGGTTCTTCCGCTCCTCCTAAGACGAGGAACCTCGCGTCAAGAAAGAAAAGTTAATAAGGATCGGGACTTTGACAGGAAAGCGCAAGGAGTGTCTCAGAGAAGCGAAAGACGCGCAGCCAGGTTTTCGCAAGATCGCAAAAAAGGGGGGGAAGCACATTGATCCTCCGTGAAAAAAAGGGAAGTCGGTCGCGAAACAAAAAAAATCACCAGAGCGAGGAGCAACGCCGAGAGCGTGAAAAGCGATTCCACTCAGCGGCAGCAAGTGGGGGGGAGGGAAAGGAACATGCGCGATAAAGGACGAACAAGTCGGCTTCCTAAGAGGAGCAGCTCCGTGGAACCTGAAACCTAACCCGGAAAGAAGCTCAATCACCATCAGCGCAAAAAGAAACCGAAGAGGGGCTATGAGAGCAGCAACTCCTGGTCTAAACAGACCAGTCGGCCGGACCAATCCTCCTCACCTACGTCAACTGAAAAGGGTTTCGAATGGCGCGAAAAAGAAAAGAAAAGGGGAAGACTCCCGGCCCGGAGCTCGTGAAGAAAGAAAACGGGAAGGCACGGGCTCGGTGAAGGGCGCTGGAGTATCTCCCGGCCTTCTACAAAGAAAACCGAGCTGATAACACAAGTTTGAAGGGGAAAAAGAGAAGACCACAACACGGAAGGGAAAGGGGGAAAGGTCATTTCCGCAAACGGGGGGAAGAGAATATAAAAGGAGAAGAAGAGCCTCCAGCTGCTTCACCCTCTAGCCCTGAAGAAAGACCCGTTGATGATCACGAGCTCCGAAAGATGATGCCCCAGGGGGAAGAGGAGGGAACTTGCAACGCCATCGAAAAAGAAAGAAAAAAAGTCCTTCGGTGCGTCGAATGAGGACGCAGACAAAAGAAGGGTATAACAGGGAGGAGGCTAGGGAAGATCGAGCAGAGCCCAAAGAAGGGGCTTGCGGGCCTGATGGATGGGACAAGCGATCCAAGCAGGGGTCTGGTTTCGGGGAGAGAGTCTCGTGTTCGGGAGGGGAAAAGAAATGTGCGGGGAGGGGAGGAGCCATTTGGTACGGGTAGTCTCCAGTCGGTTCGGCCTCTGTCCGTGTAGAAAGGGAAAAGAGAAAAAACGAGAGGGGGATGTAAGAGGTACATGGAAAAGGAATGTCCTTCCACCATGGCTACACCAAGGGGGGGCGTTCCAGGAGAAAAAAAAGGGGGGGAAAACCTGGCTTCGAAGAGGGGAACTGCGCACGGGGAAAGAGGAAGGGGAAGGACTGTTTACGTAATCTTAAAAAGAGTCCGTCCTTTAGAAAGATTACGTTGTGTTTTGGGGGAAAAAGGATTCGCGGATGAGACAGGAAAAAGAAAACAAGAAGTCTAAGGGGGGTGCCTCTGCGTCTCAAAAGAACGATGGGTACAACGACCTTTTGTGAGGGGGGGGAATCTGTCCTGGGAAGAGCGATACTTCGCGGAAAAAGCGGCACGGAGTCCTTCCTTCTGAGGGGGGGGGGTTATATGGGTCGGGGAAGGGGAGGGGTGCGGTCCTAGGAGAGAGCGTTGTTTCAACCTGAGAGAGCACGGGAGTTCCGAAGAAACTGGGGAGAAGAAGAAGTAGCTGAGCTCGAAAAGGCCGGCGGGGGGGTAAAGGGGGAGGCACAACCAGAGGCTCCGGTGGTCACCTAGGCGGGGGTCGACCTCGGGAAAAGGAAAATTCAGGCAAAATCCAAACTAAGAAATCGTTCGGGCGGAGGAAGGAAGCTTGGGAAGGATGGCGCGTCTCTATGTTCGGAATGGATTTCCGACGTGTAAGAGAGCTGAGGGAGCAATAGCGAACCGAGGTTTACGAGGTCCAGTCATATTGTATGGGGGGGGGGGAGAAAAAGAGGGGAGGGCACATCCTAGGGGAAGTCATCTGGATGCACCCATCCGTGATGATTAAACTTCGTTCGAAAAAAAAAACATTGCTGACCGAATAGCGAGAAACGGGGAGAGGATGCTGAATCAAGGGAGGAATCGCCGGCCGTCCCATTCTCTTCGGATCTTTGGACTGAGAAGAACCGCAGTTTGACTGGCAAAAAAAGAACAGCCCCCCCCCAATCTTTAGACTTGGCAGCAACAGGCACTCTCTCCTGCTTCGAAGAAAGAAAAACAGCCGGGTCCAAGCGACTGCAAAGAGCTACCGAAAAAAGACCCGATGCTCGCGATTTCTTCCGGGAGCGGAAAAAAAGACACAGGTGATGACGGAGTCGACGGCGGCGTTTGTAGGAAAGCTCCAAAAGGGAAAAAAAAGGAGAAGAGGACCGAAAGGTAATGGGAAAAAGGTGATACAAACCTATTCGAATCCGGAAAAGAATGTCTATTTATTTCGGGAAAAAGGGGACCGAAGTCGATGGAAGGGGGGGGGAAAGGATGTTCGCTACCGGGAAGGGGGATCGTTGATTAAGCCTCTTATTCTCCCTCAGGACGCGCCGAAAGGGAGGGAAGGAGTAGGGGAACAGGTGGCGGCCACGGGGACGCCAAAAATCGGTCTATTCGCCTAAAAAAGCAAGCATCGAGGACAAAAAGAGAGCTTATAGGAGGGGGGAGCTCTCGGCGGAAAGATAGACTGCTTTCACCTCCTCCAGGAAAAACCTTCTTCTAGAAAGGGGTCTGGGGAAGTAAAGAAGCTCCTTTATTTGAAAAGCAAAGGAGGACTGGTCAAAAGAGTAAAAGGGGGTCGAATTGTGCTGAATCCTAAGGGAAAAAGAAAGAGACAAAATAAGTCGCTTCATCCGTAAGGTACGGATTAACGCATGCTACCCCCTTCAAGAAATTTGAAATGCCGTGAAGGAGGCGGCCGCTAAACGTAAGGTAATGAAGCGGCACAAAGGTCCCTCGGCAAAGAGCGCAATCGGGGGGAGAGAGAAGCATCGATAGGGCTCACACAACAAGTATGGAAGGGAAAGATAGATCGTATTTGGCGATTCCAACAATTGGGACGGGACAAAGGGGGGGGGCAGCATCAGTTCAAGGGTATATCGTCAGACCCACCCGAAAAGAATTCAAATGGGGAAAGGGGGAAATCGGAAGCCGTTGAGAAGAGACGGGGATCATAAGACTTCTCGCTTATTTGAAAAACTTATTAGAGGCGCAGAAGCAAATGAAAAACCCCCTCCGTTTGGGGAGACATCAGAAAGAGACCGGCCTGTCACTAAATGTAGAAGAAGATCTGTCAGAACCCGGTCCTAAAAAGCGAGGACAGGGTTGTACTCCGGAGGAATGGAAACCGCAAAGGCGAAGAGAGACCACACCCTGTCTCTTGACGCCTCGAGAGGACGAGAGAGCCCGATGGGGGCGGAGAAAGGCCAACCTGTTTCCAAAAACGAGGAAGACTCTGGCTTAAAAAGGAAGGTCACTTAGGGCGAATACAGAGAAAAGAAAAACGCGCTGGAGAAGAGAAAAGATCAGTCGACGAAATCCAGGAACACATTATTCGCCGAAAGAAGAGACCCCTGCATAAGAAAAAGACTGAATCGTATAAAGCCGAAAGAAAAAAGGACTTTCGGCGCCAGGGGGTAAAAGAAGGGTAGCTCAGCCACAGTTGAGCGGAAAGGAAATCCGAAAAGCTCCGCCGAGGAAGAAAAGAAGGTACGATTGGTACCTTCCGCTTCAAGAGAAAAGCATCGGCACGAGCATACTACAGAAGGACGGAGACACGAAGTGCAGTCGCTGGGAAAGGCGCGAAAAGCGCGAGGAAGGGGATGCAGATCTAATCCTCAACGGAAAAGCGTGACCAGTCACCTGCGGTTAAAAAAAAAAAGTACAAAAAAGGGGGCGCCGATGGAGCAATAAGCGGAATAGTCAGCAAAGGAGAAGGACGACGGTCCCCCCTGTCTTCGCTAGTAGGGGAGGAGGTGGATCCCTACGGGTTACTTCATCAAGGGAGGGAGAAAAAAGAATGGAAGCGCCAGCTTCGCCTCAAAGAAAAAAACATGCGGGACCGCTATAACTTAGGCAAAAGGAGGGGCGATTAGTCAAGGGTACACAGGATCCAGCTCATGAGGAGCCAAAGGGAATCAACATAAAAAGCAACGTCTGCCAGTCGATCGACAAGGAAATAAAGAAGGGCTGTATTGGACTGAAGAAAGAAGGTCGCCGAAGAGGTGCATAACTCCACCGTTAGCAAGAAGCCAAAATATGGCACACCCCTCAGGCTTTCAAAAAAGATTCTTCTCGAAGCCGTCCAGGGAACGGACGGAACGCCGCTGCTTCCTGACAGAAGGAAAGATGATCGCGACCCGGAAAAAAGACGCCAGAGAACAAAAAATGCTACATACGTAATAAAAGCACATGGGCTTCTCGAAAATGAAGATCCCCGTCCGACCATCAGGGGAAAAGGAATTAGTGGAAAGAGGAGGACGCAAGGCACAGAGGAGGACGAAGGAACATTTTGGGAGAAGGACCTCCTCCTCACTAACACCCCCACCCACGTATCGCGGAAGGGGGGAAACGAAAAGAGGGGAAAGGCATTCAAGTTGAAGTAGGCTACAAAAAAACTCTAAGCCTTTTGAAACTCCTGGACGCCAAGCGTGGTGCAGAAGAGCATCTCGGTGGAAACGGAGCAATGACGGTCGATGGTCACATCCACGAGGAGCAAAAAACACGCTCAAAAACGCCGACTAGGAAAAAGCCACGCGCGGCCGTAAAAGCTGTAGAAGGAACAAATGGCGCGATTAGAAAAAGAAAAAGGGGGCGTCCGAAGGAGAGGAGCCCGCCTCCAGGGAAAACGGAAAAGAAGGAAAAAGTGTTCACCTTTCAAAAAAAACAAGCCCATACGGCTCGAAGAGGAGTCAAGGAAGGGGACAAAGTCCGCAACCGAGGGGAGAGAGATGCCTAAACCGACCGCGTATGAAAAAAGTCGAGCAAAGAAGGCAACTTCTCCTCGGGTGATTTTTCGCTGCGGCGCAAGAAGGAAAAAGAAGGAGAAACCGGGGCAGAAGACTGATAAAAAGGAAGGGAAGACATCAAACCGGTCTCACAGGGGTCCGCAAAGGAAAAGAGGGTGCGGAAGAAGAGGTCTTCTACTCGGGGAAGAGGGAGCTGATATACCCAAGTTTGAGGAAGAGCTATCACACCCAACACGGAAAGGAAAAAGAGATTCAATTCCTCAAACTGGGGGGGGGAAAAAAGATATCAAAAGGAGTAAAGAAAAAGCCTCCAGCGGCCTTCAAAAAAAAAAAAACCTCTGCGCACCGTGATGACACAAGGAAAAGGTGAGATCCTTCCTCCAAGGCTTCGGGCACGCGCCATCAGAAAAGGATAAACCGAGGCGCCGTTGCCTTCGGTGCGAGGAAGCCGACTCGGTCCGGTTTGAGACGGGGAAAGAGCCATGTAGGGGAGAAAGGATGACGGGCAGAAGCCTCTTCCGGAGAAAAAAGGCGGGGATGGGGATTGACGCTGTGGAACCCGGAAAAAAAAAAAAAAGAAGGAGCGGGGGAGGGGGGGAAAGGGGGGTACACGAGCTGGCGCGGGAAAAAGGGTCGACTGAGAAAAAAAAAAAAAATTCGCGGACTCGCTCACTTGTTACTTGGATTGACCCTTTCTGATGAAACGGAGGGGGAAAGTCGAAGGGGGGAGTGGAGCCTGTTCCACGATGTGTTGGGTGTGAAAGAAGGAATGCAGTTGCTTTCCACCGCGAGGAAAAAAAAAAATCACGCTCTGCCGTCCAGGAGTGAGGAGGGTGGAAAATGGGAGGTCGAGCTTTTTGAGAAAAGAGGCACCTTGCCTGCCTGTTTACGTAAAAGCGGAAAACTTTATAAAAAAAGTACGGGGTGGGTGGGTATTTACGCTTATACTCGGAAAAAACAGAAACAGATTCGCCGAAGAGGAACAGAGAACTCCGCGTCAAGCCTTGGAAAAAGGGAAGGGGGTCGAGGGATCGCATGTCCAAAATGCTGAAAGGTGCCGGCGGGGAACGTTGATTCCTTCAGTCTGGTCCGTCGGTGAGGGGGAGAACTAAGGGAAAAGCTCTCCTTTCAAAGAAAGAGTACAGCGGCTTTCCAGAAGAAAGGGCGATTCAAGGAAAATATCGGATTCTCGACTACCTTGCTGGGGGGGGGGGAGGCCACCGCGCGGCATCACGGTGAAGAAAAAATCTAAAAAAGGGAGAATCATCCACAGACACCATGTCGCCGAACTCGGAGAAAAATCGACTGCAGACGTTGAGGATGTAAGAAGAAGAGGGAGAAAATGTCTTCAAAGGGGCACGACTTGTACCGCGAGGAAAGAAGAGAAACAATAGTGGGCTCCGTTATCTCGTAGGGTATTGCGAGGGAAAAAGGCAATACTCAGGAGACGGGAATGGTATCTTCGCCATCCTTGAGAAGGCTCCACGACGCGCAAAAAGATAGCGCACCCGGGAAAGGAGTCGGTTCTGGAAAGAGCCGGAGAGCTCGATTGCTCCCTAGCGCTCTCAAAGGGAACGATACGGAATGTTGTACTGCTTGGAAGGTGGGTACTGCTAGATGCATGAAACCCCACTCTTCCCTTTGTATGGAATATTCGATCGGGGAGGAAAAAGGACACTCGCAAAAGCGCCCACGCCCGCCGGGTAAAAGAAGATTTTTCGCCTGCTCTACCTACCAAAGGAGCGCCCGATCTCGGGAGGAGAGAAGAAGCGGAATAGTAATCGAGGTTTCGGAAAACGTCTTTCGGAGAGGGTAGTGTATGATGCGCTCAACTGCAAAAGAGAGCGCCGAGAGGAAAGGCCGAAGTAGGTTTCGAAAAGGGGGTACGGGGGTCAGAAAGGACTCTAGGAGGCGTCTAATAAGGAGCCGAAGGGAGGGCTTCGAAAGAGAGAAACCGGTTGCGAAAACAAGTCGTTGATTGCCTCCGGAAAAGGATTCTCCCTCCGTGGAAGCCGAAAAGAAGGCCTGCCTCTTCTTGGAAAAGGGGTATGGGGCGGCACCGTCCGCCACCCCCCCCATCGGGAGGAGCGCACCAGAAGCGGGGAGGAGTCCATAAGCTGCTTATCGGGGGGGGGGGGGAGCCTCTAGGCTGAATAAAGAAAAGGGGAGTTAATTAAAGAAAAAAAAGACAAGCCTCCCCGTGGAAAAACCGAAGTCGGAAACGTTTTCTTGACGATCTCCACAAAGGGTTTCAAAGCCGGTTAGAGGGAAAAAAAACTGGCCCAACCCTGGGGGGGGGAGGGTCTGCAAGATCAGAGGGGGAGTCTTTTCCCAATAATCTCATAGGACGGATTAAAGAAGTGAAGAAAAGGCTGAACGATTCCCACTACGGCTAAGCTAAACTCGTACACTAGAAGCCTGTCAAAAAAGGGGGGGAAAGGGAAAACTGCGAGAAGAAAAGCAATAAAAAAAGCAATCGGGAATCATAAAAACGAAAACTGATTATTATTCAAAAGAGGGGATCTCTCGATGCCAACAGGAAAGGGAAGGGGGACATAGCGGAACATTTGGAAAACTGTGAAAGAGAGTGTAGCGTGTAATTTCTTCGCAACTGCATTAAATATTGGGACAGACGGGGGAGAAGGAGAGGGATAGCATAAGGACGGATGAGCTTATGAAAAACTAAATTAGGAAAAGCAATTCTTACCCCTTTTTGGAAAAGGAAAGCTACCGGCCTGGAACTAAGAGAAGAGAGGAGAACCCGTCCGGGAAGGGGGAGGCGGGGACTCCTGAGGTGAAGGTGAAACCTAGAAGCCCCCCCAAAAAAAAAAAAAAAAAACCAAAAAAAAAAAACCACCAAAACACACGCCCAAACCGCAAACGGAAAGAGCTCTTCTGGAAAAAGAATCGATGCTGATGGTCGCGACTAAGGACTTTCGCAATTAACCCGGAACACGACGAAGCAGAAAGGAGGCGGCTCTTAGAAAACGCGGCGAAGAAAACGTCCTCGCTGTTGAAGCCGTTTCGAAAAAAGGGGGGGAAGGGACGGCTCCTGAGGAGAGCCCTCGACCAAGGCTTAAGGGAAAATCGGAGAAAAAGCCCGAGTTTCGAAACCTTCCTGGGGAACGCTCGGCGATTATCTCAAAAATGAGCCGTCAGCATAATGAAGATCCACGCAACGCCTGCCTATCGAAGAAAGAAAAAAGAAAATGAAGATGATAAAGTTCCTCTTCGCTCGAAAAAAATCGGCAATAACGGGGTAGGGAAAAAGTGGCAGTCTCTGGGAAAAAGAGTGCTGGACGCGCGCAGCCTGCGCGAGTGCCTGGGAAGATTGGGGTGGCCTGGCAATAAAAAAGAAAAGGCGGTTCCTGGGAAGAAGGAAAAAAGAGCGAAGAATGGCGCGCGAAGTCACAGGATATAGAAGGACACATGATTCAGCCCTGAAAAAAGAAGCTATTCTTTCGCCGGGGAAGAAGTGAGCCAGAAGGGAAAAAGGAAAAGGGCGAATTACATCATCCAGATAACGACGGGAGGAAAAGGTGCGCCCAGGGCATACAAAGAGGAGGGAGCGATAACTGATCCACAAAGAGTTTCAGAGAGAGCTGGTACACGTCGGAAAAAGAAGGACGAGCAGCGGGAGGAAAGAAATCTGCATCGATCGTAAGAAGAAAAAACCGGAAGGTCGGATTGGAAGAAGCCGATGATTATCAAAAAAAGGGAGTTCCGCCTCCAAAAAAAAAGGACGGGGCCAGCAAAGAGAAAAGAGAATCTTCCG
>Ga0179593_1619096_pt1 | contig 23415 bp, 20 predicted proteins | sample CZODoug2_1_08_16_FD_185931 | JGI IMG/M metagenome (GOLD analysis project Ga0179593, IMG submission 185931) | Vadose zone soil fungal communities from Angelo Coast Range Reserve, California, USA - CZODoug2_1_08_16fungal (PacBio error correction) | ecosystem: Environmental > Terrestrial > Soil >...
TAGGGAAAAAATGCCTTGATCTGCTCGCGCCAGAATTCTGTGCGAAATACGCTAAACTGAGCTCGGGGAAGGGCGACATGTTGGCCGTTCACGGGAGATCTTGAGAAACCGTAGGACGGGGGGAAATACTCCCTTAGGAAAAGAGAGGAATTAGCAAGGAATGGGGGGGGTTGACGGGTCTCCAAGGGAAAGGGTCCGGGCGAAAGGGGGAGGAAAAGAGTCTGCTCTGTCATGGGGTTGAAAAAAAATCGCGGGGTAAGGGGGGCGCGAAGGACAGGCCGAGCGGGGCGAGGGGGAGCCGCTTGCGCTAACTCTCACCGTCCGCCGTCTGTCCAGCGGCGTAAAGAGGGCGTACGGAAGGAATCTCTAATCAGCTGTGCCGTTCAAAAAAACTACGTCGGGTCAGGGGAAAAGGAAGCGCGAGGATCGACGCCGGGGAGGAACGGAAAACTGATCTTCAAGGCCCCGAAGCACCCTCGAAAGTCAAGATGGAAGGGAGAAAGCAAGGAAAAGAGACACTTTATTCCTGGAGGCGAAGGGGTTACCGGACAGAACAACGACGGACGGTGGACGTTTCCAAAAAGGCCTCAAGTCTGTGAACGCCTCGTAGGTCCACCGCCGTCGAATCTAACATGAAGAGACGCAGGGGAGCCTCTGAGGCACCAGCACGCGACCGAGAAAAGGGTTCGGGAATCGTTCGGGAAAAAAAAAGAAAAGGGAGCGGGTCCTACTCAAGAACGCGAACGTCGAGCCGAGGAGGTGCGGTAAAAGGGAAGCGTTCACCACATGAACAACAAGACGACAGTGGGAGTTCATCCGGAAAATCGACAGGGGGAAGCTCTTGAGAACGAAGGGCTCGGAAGTCGCGAGGGACCGTGAAACGAACTAATAACTGTGTCATGCTGCAGAAGCTATCGTTCTGGAACCGTCCTTTCTTGTCTAAGCAAAATTGAGACGGGGGAAACGATCTCGCCGGCTCCGAAACGGTCGTGGGCGGAAGCGAGGCAAAATAAGCTAGGGCCGAGGAAGGGAAGCAGGATAGCGCCCAAAAAACTTTATAGGAACAAAGACGCGCGGCACTCAAAAAACGCAAGGACCAAATCGGGAGGTCCGCAGTGCATCCGAGAAGCGATCGACGGAGTGTCGTCACAACTCAAGTTAAAAACGTTGCGGCGAGAAGAAGCAAACCATCTCTCAGAGCACAGACGTTCGGGAGGGGGGACTCGGGATACCGCAACGCTCCATAGCCGACCGGTTCGAAAAAAGAGACGAAAAGAGAGCGTTAAGGAGGGGGGATGGGAAAATGAAAAACCGAGTTTTCTGGGCCACCGCGACCCCACCGGGGGAGGCAAAAGCCTACCGTGTGAAGATCGAAGAAAAGGAGGTGACAAGACCAGCCCGCGGTCGTAAAAAAAAGGCATCCAGAAAGAGCGTGGAGGGGAGCGATCAGCGACCGCGTGGAGGGACTCACCAGTCGACGTGCCCGCCGACATGCAGTCCCGAAGCGGGAATGAGGGGAGGACAACAAGAGACGTAGCGTAGTGGGCAACGGGCGCGCCGTCGATGTGCCAAAAGAGACGCAATCTAACTCCTAGCGGGGACCCTAAGCTCTTGCTCAGGGCTAAATCGCTAAGATACCTCACAAGAAAGGCCAGGAGAGCTTTTACGAAAAAAACCGAAATCAGGACGGCTCACGAGAAGGGATGCGGAAAGTGGCGGTTGTCTTCCTCGTGGAGTTCGTAAACTAGAAAAACGGGAACAATATAGATCGTCTGTGATCGCTGGAAGGCAGGCAGAAATCTCAAACTAAAAAAAAAAAAGGATGAAAGAAAGAGATTGCGGGCCAACGACCGGAGAAGACTTCTACAGACCGGTCCATGCGCGCGATGGTACAAGACACCGAAATCCTGTCACGGAAGGAAGAACCGAGGGAAAAAAAAGAAAGAGCCGGACGGCGCGAAGGAACTGGGGAGGGGAGAAAGACTGTTTCGGTGTAGGTAAGGTCGGACGCCGAAACTGCGCAAGGCGACGGAAAAGACGGAAGCGAGTCATGCGGGAAAAAAGGGGACACATCGAACTGAGGGGGAAAGGAAACTACATCTACGGGCTTCCAAAGTGAAAGAGTCCTGAGGAGCATCGCCGGCGACGGGAAATGGTTCAAAAAAAAAAAAAAGGGGGAATTGCCCCCGGGAAAATAGCGAGAGAAAAAGCCTCCATCGAATCGAGGGCAGCGGGCGCACGGCGAATATGATGGCGCCAGCAGCAGAACGAATTCGATCGACAGTTCGACTGCTCGGGCCTACCAAGAAGCGGAGATGAGGGGGAGTCTCAGGACTTCAAGAAAGCGAGGGAGAGCTATACCAGGCTCTGAAGTGAAGAAGGTAGGAAAAACCGCAAACGTCCTCGGAGCGCGAAGTCAGGGGGGGGGGCGTCCGTCTTTAGTCTAACGGGTTGCAGCACTACGCGACGGGTTTGGTAAGCGGGGAGGCCTATCAAGGGAGTCTCCGCAACCGGGGAAAGGCACGGCTGAACAAGGCGGAACTTCGGGGGCAAGAGCGAGGAGGCTTCGGTCCGGTTACCGAAACGTTTTAAATCTCTGTTCTCTCAGGAGGGCCGAAGGGGCGAGCTCGTCGAGAAGGACAAACTTAAGGAAGTAGAAAGGGAAAAAAAAAAACTAAGAAAGCGCTGAGAATCCATCTTTCACGGATAACGGAGGGTCAGAAAACTGCTCGCTAAACAGGAACAAGAGCCTCAAGAAGGAAAGTCGGCGCACCGATCTAAAAGAAGGGAGGGGGAAAGTAGAAATAAAAGAGCCCCTCTTTCGGTCGGAAAAAAAAAACCGGCTGAAAATCGACGAGCGTTCGGAAGACAAAGAAAGCCCTTCCTTGTAGGGTGGAGCCCTCGAGACACAGGAACCGGGAGGGTGGGGAAATCTAGGATCTTCTGTCTGCCCAAACTGAAACGAGAGGACCGAAGATTTTCACGGAGGAAAGAAGAAAAAACGACCCATCGTCTGGAAGTCACCAACCGGGATACTAGTGTCGGGGGAGTCTAAAAGCCACTTCGAGATCACATTGGCTCGGGCCTCTCAATAGAGGCGGAGTCCGGCTAGAGAACATTCGAGCGTCGAGGAGAAACCAGACGCAGATGGAGAAAGGGCGTCACGCACCCGGCGTCGAACTTACGATCTGGAAAGGGAAGAAAGAGAAACAGTCGCTCACGAGACCGTTAGACTCTTCAGAAAAGGGGCGGTAGGAAGAAGACTTGCTAAGCCCGCGGGAAAGAGGGAGAAGCGGAAAACCAGAGCAACTCGCCCCGCTCAAAGGTCCAACGCGCCCGGAGAATGCCAAGAGTAAGACAAACATGAACAGCGTAATTAGGATCAAATTGAGGGCCCGTACCGAACGTGGGGAAAAAACAGAAGAAATGACGGAGAGAAAGTGCAGAGATAAGACGAAGAAGGAAAGAAGAGGACTTTCGCCCTAGATACGGGAAATCATCGCTGAGGACAAGACGTAAGGGAAGGGGGAGGAGGAACAACCAGGAGCCCGAGATGCTTCCAGCGCTCCGATCAGGTCTTCGCAAAGAAGACAATGGGGAAAATCAGCACTCTCACAAACGAGGAGGAAACCAAAGGAAGAGATGCTCGCGCCATGAGACTGTGCGAAGAAAAATGGCTCGTCGCGAAGGAGAGGGAAGGGAGGAGGGGGGGAGCCGGAAGAAACTTGTAGCCGAAGCCCTTTTCATTTCACTTAGCCGATCGGAGGGCCTGAATATAAGGGCGAAGGGAATTCGTTTGCCTGAGGAAAGGCGGGAACTCCCTGGAAAGTGAGCGTCATGGGCGCGGAGTTCATTTCCTTTAAAAAACGGGACGGCGGGGGTGAGGCGGCGAGAGCTGACGAGGAACCGCTGGGGCAGTCTCGCGTACGGAGCGGACGGGAAAGCAAAATGAGCTGAAAAGGGAAGCGGCTCCTCGGTCACGAGGTCTCAGGAAAAGGAAAAAATCACAGGTATCCGGAGAGTTGACGAGGAAAAGGAGAGGAGGGGCAAGGGGACACACGTCGGAGAGAAGGGAAGGAAAGAGGTCGCGAGGAAGCGCCGGCAGGCATGTGACGCAGTTCGGGCGCCAGCCGGAGAAAAGCGCTCGAAAGTTCTAGAAAAAAATTCGCGCAGAGGCGAGAGAGAAAGAAGGGGGGGGGACCGGGAGCTAAGGAGTAACCAGGCGGCACGCAAAAAAAGAAAAGGGGACCCCCGTGGTGACGGCCTCCAAAGGTGTGAAAGGAAAAAAAAGAGGCTGTCCCCTCTTACCTTCCGCTTTGGGCAGGGGGCTCTGGGAAGGGCATCCAGCACGCGCCAACCGGAAAAAAACGCGGTGACTTTAAAAGCGGGGAGGAGCCAAACGACCAGATGACACGGAACGCCCGAAGACGGGGGCGGTGCGTAGAGCGACCGCGAAAGCAAACACTAAGGGACAAAGACATCACGACGTTTTCTCGAAAGGGACGCCAGAAGGGGAAGGGAGACAACATCTTGATTACGTTCTCGGAGGTAAGTGTAAAAAAAGGGGCAAACTGTCCTATTATACAGACGATGAGCCAGCTTTCTTCCTCCCTCTTGAGTGGATCGAAAAAACGGGCGAGGGGATTGACGACGAGCTCGCCGAATAACTATCAGTAAAAGACGAGAAAAAAACTCAGGTTATATGGAACGACCCGAAATAGACCCGTCATATGGCACTACGCGTCGGGAGGGGAATCGAATCCTATGAAAAGGAATGCCAAAAAAACGTATACCCGAACAGAGAGCGGAAAAAGCTTTGGGAAAGCACACTCTCGCGTCGGGTTGACTAAACGTCGAAGAAAATACGACAAAAGTAATCTCCGCAAAAGGAAGTAAGGGCTCGAGGAACCACACGGCTACATAGATCCCCAGGAGGACAAAAAAAATAGACTGAATTCTGGGAGGACGGCCAACAAGTTTCCTTCCCAACGCCGAACCGTTGTGCGCACCTCTCGAACGGGAAAGGCGAAAAAAAAGAGCGGTGAAGGCAGGGAAAATCTTAGCGGGATCCAGTTCATACAAGGTTGGGAAAGGGGGCGGGACTCGAAAGCATCCGGGCGGCCACGCAAATATGGGGGGAAACCGCAGCAAAGAAGGAAGGGGATGCGGGCAGCGTCACTCATGGTGGGAGAAAAGGAGTAGAAGATGGGAAATTTGACCGTCGATGTTCGCAACGAGCACGAGTCCTCGGAAAAGAGAGCTTTTTGGTGAAACCTTTAAAAATCAGGGGAGACCAAAAAATACCACAACGAACCGGACCCGTGATAATAACTACGGAAAGGCCCCAAGAGCGGCCGGCGGGAACGGGAGAAAGAAGAGCTGGTAAATCTTGAAGCTGACCCCAATTGTTCTGAGGGAAGGAGTTAAAAAACGAGGACCCAAACTGTCGAAAAAAAAAATGAGGGGGACGAGGAAGAACTAGCCATCTCAGATCGAAAACACTGATGATTAAAAAGAGAAATCATTGAAATCGCACATCCAGAAGAAAATAAAATCTCGTAAAGACATGTCTATTACTACGTCCCCCGAAGCCTGAAAAAAACACGCTAAGAGACGTCGCGACGGCCTCTTGCTGGTGCATAGGAAACCGATGGATTTATTCATGAACGTCCTGTGCCGAGCACCTCAAAATCAAGCGCGAGGGAAAAACACAGCGGAAGAGGAGAACCGTCTTTCTAGTCCAAAGGAGCACTACGGAGAAGGAAAAATGCTAGAAACGCGGCCCTCATCCGGCAACGAGAGGGGGGGGAAAGGACCTAAAGGGCGTCACAACTAGGTGACGCGTTCTTCAAATGGGTCAGGTCGCGCTGAGGCCAAAAAAGGGCTGGAGGTCACGTCTCAACGACAAACGAGTAGCCCGCGAGACAGGAAGGAGAGAAACATTCGGTCAAGAGAGTCTTCCAACGAAGGCGAGGGGGGGAAGACGGTGGAATCCATCACCCGAGAAGCGCGATCGATTCACCAAGGGGGCGAGGAGCGTTCCGAGGTCGGATCCTCGAACTCCTAATCGAAGAGGGAGGGGAGAGATGGACGATAGTGTCTGAACTTCGGAAAAAGGGTTTGGCAAGAAAGTGCAGCGTGGGCAGGAAAAAAGTCGTTTCTTGGAAGAGCACTATCGGGAAAGAGGACGAGTACCGGGCAGCGGCTTCCTCTTCGAGGAGAGAGCGGGGTGCATATTCCTTTGCGAAGGGGGATAGGTTCCGTGGCCCGAAACGGACTCTGGAGGGAGAAGAAGAATCACCGGCTATCTCGTCTAGCTAAGACAAGAAGAATAAAGCAGGACTTCATAAACGCGGAGCAGGGGGAAGCTTGCGAAAAACCAGTCGGGCAAGGAGGGTTCTACACAAAAACGACCTCTCTCCGTCGAAGCGGACATCGCGAAAAAGGGAACACAGACTACAACTCTTCAAGAGGAGGGGGGGGAAAAGGGACTGGTAACACCCAGCGTCGAAGAGAACCTAAAGAGGCCGTATTCGTTCTGCTTCTTCAAAAAGGGAAAAAAAAATTGTGGGGGTGGGAGACCTACGATTTAACCGAAAAGGGGGTGGGTAAAAGAGGCCGCGGGACTGGCAAACTCCTCAGAGGCCGCGAAGCGAAGGAAAAGAATGCGAAAAACGAAGGATCCACGACCCATCGTCCGGGAGTCCGAAAAGGGGGGCCGAAAAAAAGTCCGTCTCGGTGGGCGGAAGGATCAAAAAAATTCGTCCCTCCAGGATCACTGTGGGACTATCGCTGCGAAGAAGGGGGGAAGAGAGCAAAGAATCGGCGTGCGAGGCGGGACTTACGATAGGAAATGAAGACGTCGTCTATCCCTCTAGAGGATCGGAAGAAAGACAAGAAGCACTCGGCTTCTTCAAAAAACCGGGCAAAACCTGGGTTGAAGAGGGAAGCGGAGTCGAAGAAAAAAGAGGCGTGAAAGAAAGCCGCTGCGCCCTCGCAGGACAAACGCTCCGAAAAGACTCAGAGAGATTACCAGGAGAGAGAGGAAACAAAATGAAAAAAAAAACTTAAAAAGACCGCTCGAGCCTCCGACGAAGTAAACCACGTGGCCTCCGCGCCCCCAGGCTCACAGGCAAAATCCCTAGAACAAGAAGGGCACGAAGGACTTACGCAAAAAAAAAAAAATGCAGCGGACGCAACTCCCGATGACGGGACATGGGGAAAAGGCTAAACAAAAGCGCTCCCTACTCCAAGGGACCAAACGAGCGCTGACCATCTTTCTTCGCATAACGATGGAGACGAGCAGCGGCAAGAATTGGGACGAAGACAACAACGGGAGGAAAAGAAGAGATTCGTAAAACATTCCTTGAGAAAAAAAGATTGACATGTCGTGCGAATACCCTCGGCGCAGGCTGGGATCGGCGAGGGGGGAAAATCCGGCATCACATGGTTTGTAAGCCTAGCAAGAGATAGGGAGGGGGGGAACGCGATGCAGGGCGCAAAGAAGTCGTTCCTTCTTGGGCGCAGGAAAGAAAAATCCATGGGGGAGGGAGGGGGAAAGGACCCACGTTCCCCTTTCAAGGCGGTAAGGGGCCGAAAAAGAAGTCAGTACTAGGGGTTCAGTCTCTTGTCTTCTCGCGGGAAAAGAGGGATCGGGGTCGCGGGGGGGAAGAGGAGCTGGGAGAGAAGTCAATGGTCATCCGCAAAGTCTGACTTCGACATCGAGGCCGCTATGTACAGTAAAAATAAGGGGAGAAAGAATCCTCGGAAGTCGTCATTATACGTGCACGTTCCGGTAGAGAAGCCGACAAATGTGACCGCTGGCTGCTACAGCGACTCAACACGAGCGCTGGGCAATCATCCGAAACGCCAGAAGAGAGGAAAGGGCCACTGTATTCTGGCGAAGGGATGAAAAAAAACACACGACTGGGGGCGTTCTTTGGAAGGAAGCCTCAAAAAGGGGTCGTGGAAAGCCGAGTATTTTTCCTTCAAATCTTAAGGGGGAAGGCGGAGGAGTAAAAGTCCGAGAAGAGTGCTCCAGCACTCGGAAAAGCCTAAAGGGAAAGCGGATTCGAAGAATCCACGAAAGGAAACGGGGTCGGATACTCGAGAACGCTAATTCCGCTGTATGGGACTCCGGATTAAAGGAAAACAAGCGGAAAACCGAAACGAGGTCTCCGAAGAACTCGCCGTGGGAAAGGACTTGAAAGGAAACGGCAAAGGGGGATGTAGCGCCTGAGAAGAAAGAACTTTATGGACGCGTTGGGGAGGGGAAAGCCGTTTCGGAAAAACCCATCTGCACAGCCGAAACTAATAAGCTGGGGGAGGTCTCGCACCTAACATGCTTGTGTCGAGGAGAGGACTCGGGGAGAGCACGGCGTCCGCCTTCGTGAAAAACTCAGAAAGTATGGCACCACCCAGCTCCATCTCCCAAAGGCAGTCGATTGCCAAACCGAGAGACTGTAAAGATGAGACCGCTTTCCCCTGGAGGAAAAGGAGACCAGAGGGGAAAGGGCGAATCAGAATTGGGAATAACACAGACGTCTAAACGTCGCGAAGAAAAAAAAACCCACAGTCCGCGAGCCGCTCCTCCTAGGCGAGGCAAATACGACCGAATCAAAACAGTAAGCTCTACGAACTAGATAAGAAATTAAGTTGACTCCACCAGGGAGTAAAATCCTGATCCCTTGTGAGAGAGAAGTCAAAGGAGAGGGGGAGCGAAAAATTCCCTATTATAGGGGCAAGCCACGAGGACGTCACGCGTGCATCCAGAAAAAAGGAGTGGCCGCGATCTGCGATCGCCAAAAAGGGAAAAACCGAGAAACGACGTGAGGCCCTAAAAGTCAGTACCGGCGTCGGGAGGGGAGAGCTAAAAATAGAGTAAGGGTCCACCTTTGGCTAAAAGTCGGCGAAGGACTCTCTGACCATCAGGAAGCTCTGAACGCGGGGGGGAGAGTCTGTCGCGGAAAAAAAGCCAGGAACTCGACGATGGAAGAAAGAACTCAACTATCACCTCGGATTGTAAAGCAAAAGAGAAGGCGCCGCGAAAAGAACGAACGTGGATAACGAGGCTTCGTATGCGTGGACTCTGTACTCACAACGAGCATAAACCCAAGTTCGAACGCTGCAGGGGATGGCGTCGGACGGCGGAAAAAGAAAGCAAAGGATTAGGGGAAAACTAGAATTTGTGACAAAGGCCGCCAATAATACTATCTCGGCTTGAAAGGAAAAAGGAGAGTAAGAAGTACGAGAATCAGAAAGATGGGGGCTTACTCTCTCCACCTAGGAAGAGTTGCTGAAACGCTCGGATCCCTGGAGAGGAAGGGACCGACTGCTGGATTTATCATAATGGGAAAGGTTCTAGAAAACTGCCCAGAAAACGCGCGCAGGAAAAACAAGTAGCTCTGATACGGCTGATAAAAGAAACTGCGAGCCAAAGGTACGAATCTTCTACGAGGAGAACCCCTAGCTCCTTACCGTCGAAAGCTAATCAAAAAAATAGGGGGCTTCGGGTGAGACTACCGGGGTGGCCCTTTGGTCTAGAGGTCATAGAAAAGACACTGGCAGTGGGGAGTCTCAAGCGACAGAGGGAGTGTATTACGCCAAAAATCGATAAGAATTCGATAGGGAAAAGGCGGACGCAGTACTCCGACCCGGGAAGGCGCGGTGGTAAAAAAAAGGCGGGGGGAAGTCCAAGGGGGCACGCTAGCGTTCGAGAGTCGAGAAACGGCAGGAGTACCGTTCCTATGTCGGCTCCAGACCGCAAGAAGAAAGAGAGGCTTCGCGCGGAGAAGGGGTCGTAAGGGGAGTCCTTCAAAACGTTGGAAGAATGTCACGAACCGTCGCGGTCTTATCAAGGGCTAGAGGAGGACCTCGAAGGGAACGGAGAATAAAAAAAAAAAAAAACTCGGGCAGTGGGAAGACGACGCGCGTCGGAAAGCGAGGGCGCTCGACCGTTGCCCGTATTTAATTGGGAAGGAAAAAGGCTGCCGGCTATGATCGAGCTCCTTACACACTTCGAAAGGGTGAAAAAAAAAGAGTGAGAAACTCGAGAGGATCTTCGTGTTCAAGAATCTACAATTACCCTCATGCGCGCCTCGTCAAGAAAGCGATCAAGGGGATCACGACACGTCGTGGAGAAAAAAAAAACTTCGGGGGGGACCCCAGCATGTCGAGGAGGGGACATAGAGGACCTCAAAAGCGGATTAGTGATCTCGGCAGGGAAGAAGCCACCGTGCGGGGGAAAAAAAGACCACGAGGGCCGAAACCGCGTTGGGTTCCGAAAAAAAAAAGGAAGAATGCATAGTACGCCGAGAAAAGAAGAAGGGACCTTCTTTCGGAAAAAAGGAAAAGGGGTCTAAGGGAATGGGCGTCACCCCGGGGGAAGAAAAAAGAAGGGGGGATCTGCCGCCTGCCATCACAAAGAACCTACAAAGGATAAAGTGGGCTCGTACGTTCTCTCGCTAGGAAGACGGGGGGGAGACCGAGCGAGCCTTTCGATCATGATGGCTAGGCGGAAAAACTGAACAAAAAAAGAAAACCGCTTCCTTCAAAGAAGAAGGGTTGCACGCGAGCTACCCTTGAAAAAAAGAGCCAAGAGAAGGGGAAACTCCGGTAGTGACAGCGGGACAAAGGGAAGAAGAAGGGCGGACCGACGATTATCCCTAAGAAAGCCCGCGCAGCAGTCAACGCGCCCCGCGGCATTATCGAAAAGGACAAAGGAGAAGAAATAGATAGAGGAAAAACAGAAAAAAGCTCTTTCGAGTCCATAAAAAGGGAAAGGGAGAAACCGGGACCGTGTAACATGACAGACTCAAGCCCCCCCCCCCAACCATGGGGTGAATCTAGGAAAGTTAAGAAAGAAGAAGCAGAAACAAACTCTTCTAGGGTCCTCATCGACGGCCAGATCGGAAGAAGATTCGGTCTAAAAGGCCACCTAGCCGAGGTACCAAACAAAAAAACCCCGAGGAAAACGGGTATCAGGTTTAAAAATCTCAGGGGGGGGAAGAACTCAATGAAACAAAAAAAATAATGAGGACCGAGGAGAGATTCGCGCATTCCGAAAAAAGAAAAGCTTCAAGGGAAAATGACAATGCTCTGCTGGGAAAATAGGAGGAGGGGAAAAGAGTCGGGGAACAGGGTTGTAGCCGAATTCACGTAGAACTTAGGCCGAAAGCGTAGGAAAGCGTGAGGGAAAAAAGAGAGGAGGATAATTAAAACATCTCCAAGTTAAAAAAAAAGGGGAGGGGTGCCCTTTTTCTTTCCCAAAAGGCCTCAGGGGGGGGAGGCGAAAGCGGGAACGGGTCTGCCTGCCGAAGGTAGGAGGCGTAAGGAGAGAGGGAGGCGGCGTTGAGCTGAAACGAAGCTAAGAGGAAAAGGGCGGGAAGGAAAAGTATTCACTTCAGCTAGAGATCAAATACTCAGTAAATTCTAGGAAAAGTAAGACTCGGGAAAAAGAAAGGGGAGGGAACGACGGCGAAAAAGACAGATCGGTCGCGAGGATCAAAAGGCCGGGGAGTCAGCCGGAGAGGAAAGGGCAGGCGAAACGGAGAGTTGCTCGACCGGCGAAAAAACACGCTCCGGTCTCTCATGAGGGAAAGAAAGGAAACTGTTAAGGGAAAGGAGTACCTGCAGGCAACAAGACCCGACCTTCGGGAGTGAACCCCCCTGTTTTGACTTCATCATAATTTTTGGCCCGGGAAAGGAAGCGGGGGAAATAGCAGAGTTGGACGTCCGCTTAAACGGGAGCCGAGGCAGAGTGCATCCATCACACGGCTCATAAGATCCCACAAAGAGGTTAGGGCCCCACAAAAGAGGGCTCAGGGAAAAAGAGAAGCCTAATTACCAAAGTGTCTAGGTGAATTTCAGAAGGGAGATACGCCAAAAGTGCACCCAACACTACCGAAGAAAAAAAGTATGAGGGGGGATCCTTCAAGCCAGCAGAGAGTACTTTCTCCTATTAAAATGTCAGTTAAGCGAAGGGGGGAACCTAGCTGGGAAAAGAATTAAAATCGGCCGCGAATTTCAACAAAACTGTGAGAAAGAACGGGGAGCGGGGGCGAGAGATCCTCCGTCTCAAAAGGGGCAGGGTCGTCTTCGCCTTCTTCTTGCAGAAAGAAAAGGACCCAAGGGGGGGGTCAAGCCGTCACCGTCCAGCGCCAGAAAGCAACGACAGAGGGGGCCTGGGCACGCAATCTCCTATGAGAAACTTCGGTCGCGGCGATAGAACGAAACGAAGTTGGGGGGGAGGTCAAGTCTACGCAACCGTCGGCGCAGTAATAACGCCAAGTCCCTACAAGCGCCGCGCCTCGAGAAGGGAGAGTATAAGTATTAGGGAGGGTAATTAGGAGATGGGGGGAAAGGGTATGGGGGGGAAGGGACGGGGAAAGAGAGGGGGGTAGACGGAGGGGTAGGTGAAGCGGAAGAAAGAGGAAGATCATCCCAAGAGGAGTAGAGGCAGGGGGCGGGTTAGACTTAGATATGAGTTCGAGGGTGACAGAGGTTAGGGGGTGGAAGGGCTCGAAACGGAAATCCCCTTTGCGTCGTAAATGGAGGTGAAGTCGAAATGAATTCAAAAGGCCAAAGCGCGCCGCACGCAAAACGAAGGGTCGGAAGGACGTTCGGATGAGATGACTCTTCAGGGAGAATGAATCCTCCAAACGTCACCCGTTCGAAAAAAATAGCGGGGAAGAGGACGAACGCCAGAAAAACGAAGAGTCACAACGAAACTTGAACAATCATGAAGGGGACGGAAGTTATAGGAACTTCTTGAAAAGCTAGCATCGTTGGGACGCTAGAAGAGGGGGTAAATTTCAGGTGTAAAGACGGGAGGACTCTCCCGAAGCGTGTCAAAAGATAAAAAAAGGAAGGGGCGAAAGGGGGGTGCTCTCCCTTGAATCGATCGTCAGTAAGACACTAAAACAGGTACATCCTCGCGTGAAGTAGCGCCCTCGCGCGGAAGGGCGAAAAAAAACGTCCAAAGATATGAGGGGGGCTCATTTACCAGTATGCTATTCAGTGATCGTAGCAAAAGGAAGCACCCCCGTCTGAGAATAAAAAGCTGGGCGCGGCTTAGGGAAGCCATCGAAAAAAAAAACGAGTATTATGAAAATATAGAGGGGGTCGGAATGTCAAAGAAAACCGAACGATCTCGAAAGGTGTCCCGTGCTAAAAAAAAGGGTCAGGTACGACGTCCCCGAGAAAAACTCGTGCCTTACGCTGCAGAAAGCTCGAAGTCGAGCTGGAGAGGGAGAAGCTGGGATCTTCCGGAGAGCGTACGGGGGGCGCGGGGGGGGGGGAATCGTAGTGAGGCACCTGGGAAAAAATACAGACTAACCGGGACAAAGATATAAGCTCTATCGATAAATGTCAGAGACTAGGAGTCAAAAAATTCTACATCCGGAAGCTTAAATCAAAATGAGGAAAAACAGGAAGAGAAAAAAATCCGCTGCGACGGGGGGGGGATGCAAGGAAAGAAAGGGGGGAAACATGGGTTCGCGTGACCTAAGGGGGATCTCTAATCCAATCTCTAGGTAGGTGTGCAGAAACGCCGCTGCGGCGGGCGCAAAGATGCTGATAGCGACACGTCGTGAGCGGGTACCGACCCCGGGAGGTCTATCTTACACTGTGTAAGGGAAAATCCCTAACAGGAAGGGTATTCGACTACCAGGTTCAGCAAAGTGCCTAGGATCCTCGACCGCAACTCGAGAGTCGCGGTAGTCTGCTAGATTGGGAGACGTCTCTTCGCGACATTGAAGCAAAATCAATCTTTTGCTAATCACACGCCTGAACTACTAGGATCGCCGAATAGGGGCACGAAAGTAAGAGCGGGCCGAAAAGTCGGGGCACTATGCTGGCGAGGGGGGAAAAAAAAAGGAATACTCGGAACGGATGCGTGTCGCAGAAGAGTGCTAACTTCTCTGGTCAGGAGGGAACTCTCAATTAAAAAAAACCAGTTCGGAAACAAACGCCGGCGGCAAATCGCGGAAAAGTCGGAAGGATTTCGGGGGCACTGCCGGTAGAAAATCGGAGAAAAAGGGGCGTCATCTGCGCCTCTTCAAGCCGTCAGCCATCGTCAAAGACAAGGAAAGAAACAGAGGGTCGAACCTCGTCGTGCTGGTGAACAAAAAGAAGACTAAAAAGGGGGAGAACGAGGACCTCGCAGAGATTAGGCGAGGACTAGCGTATGCAACACGGAATTGGTCCTACTATGTCCCGAACCGCCGGTGACTGAATCCTGCCAGAGCAACGGGGCTAAGAAAACAGGACAAAAAAGAGAACTACGAGCTTGAACAATTCTGGATGCCTAAACAGGTTGAAGGCCCCGAAGACGGAGTAAAGGTGACGTAAAAGAAACTGCACCCTTCGCCTCCAATCACATTGGGCAGCCGAAGGAGATAAGATGGGGGATCACCACTAGATCCGTGCGAGGCGTCCAAATCGTAGAAGCCCTCTCACACAGGAACCCCGGCGTCGAAAAGGGATCTGGGGAAATGCAACCGAGGCGGACTAGGGAAAGAAAAACGCAAGGAAACGAGAGTTCCTCGATGACCTCCGTGGGGACCTGGTCGAACCTACGTTGAAGGACCGCCCCAAAAAGGAGCAGCTCAACGAAAACCGAAGGCAGAAGGGGAAAAGAAACGATGAAGAGAGAGGAACCCAGAAAAACTAAGTTTCGCGCCTCAGATGCTGGGGCCACCGGGACAGGGTTTAAACAGGAACAAATCCCACCAGCAGGAAGCTTCAAATACCTCCGGAATAAGGCCGAATGCTAAAAAACTTCAAAGGAGAAGCATCGACTGCCTCAAATCGGACTACTGAAGCTACGGCAAGGGGGGGGGTTCCGACCCTACTCCCTAGTAAGGGGAGGCGCGTCAGAGTCAGGGCATTCCGGCACAGAGCAGAGGACACACAACAAACGGGATGAAAGGGGAAAGAAAAATTCAGTGAGCTGCTCGCGAAAAGAGTACCAGGGAAGAGAGATCGTCAAGACCGAGGAGCAGCAAACCGGGTTTAAGAAGAGGGGAAGAACGAAGGGGAGGGAAGGAGAGAGGGAGAAGGAAATGCGGGCTTGACCTTCTTGAGAGGAGGATGCACTCCCAGGGAGCAGCTTCATGGGAGCGGGAGGGGTCCAAACGGTTCCGGTCCGGCGAAGAGCGGAGAAAAAGAAAGGGAAGGGTGTTCCTCAGCGATTAGAGGCGTACTGAGGTGATTCCGATCTTTTTGAGCGTTAGCAGCGCGGGGAAGGGGAGCAGCTCCGAGTCAAGGGGTCCTCACCGAGGAAAAGGCTGAACGATCAAAAGGGAAATGGAGTCGACGGTCAGTGGAAGAAGGGCAAGTACTTCGTCAGGAGACTGCTTGAACTAGACGTTCGGGGAAGAGACTAGGACCCGGGCGTCTCCGAGCGTCAAAGCTCGCAAAAACGGCGCAGAGTAGTGCTCGCAAAAGTCTCTCATCCGAGGAACGTTCACCAAAGTTCCGGGAAGAAGGGGGGATGCAGGAGAAAAAACACGGCGTTCGGGGCTCCCCCGAAAAAAACAGGGGGAGGGAAAAACCTCTTGTCCGACACACAATCCGTCCCGCTTGGAAGGCCAAATGCGGAGCCAAAAGAACTGGAAGGGGGACTGCACACGCGGGGCGAGGGGAGAATAAAAACAAAGGACCGGGCCATCAGCAGAGAGAACGCCCTAATTCCCTAGGGGTCCAAATCATAGTCAGCCAGAAAGACGGGGGGGGAAAGACGAGGTATCAAGCCCTCGAGGAGGGGGAAGAGGGGGGAGGAAATACTTGAGCGCTAGGGAGATCCTTGATGACGTGGAAATGTCCGCCTGCACACAAGAAGGTGACCGCTGAGAAAAAAGGAGCTGGAACTGCCCCGGCGGACTGGTCCGGAAAAAGGAAACAGGGAAGGAGATACCGAGCTCCGGCACTGTTAGGGGGCAAGTTCTTGTAAGAAAAGAATAGACTTCCCGAGAAGAGAAAGGAGCACCACCCAGCAGTCATATATCCCAAAAAAAAAACGAAGGAGGGAACGCCCGACAGAGGAGAAACTATGTCCGCGGCGATCTCCAAAAGCGGGAAGGGAGGAGCAGGGGGTCGGAGAAAACGATCGGAGCGGGATTCCAACCTTGGCTCTAAGAAAAATCCTACAACGAGCAACCGTCCTAAGAAAATCGGAGGGCGAGCGCGGTCGGAGAATACCACACGAACATAGCCTCCCCTTGTCCGTCGAACTCGAAAACGGAAGTTGGTATTTACTGAAAAAAGCTTTTAGTCCACCGGAGGGCTCCACCGCCCGGGGGGACGATCAAGCGAACCGACGTGTAGATCGAAGCAGAAAAAAATCAAAGAAGGGGGCGTAAAGGGAAGGAGAAGGAAAAAGCCTCTATCTCTAGACGTCCCCGCCGTGAACCAACAGTGGGGGCGACCCTCGCAGTAGAGGGGAACCCTTGAAGGGCAAGTACTAGCATCGAGGAGAACGTGAGTACCATTTTGGGGAAATATCAGTCTAGGAAGCCACACTTGAGAAGAGGGCCTTCCGGGAGGTTACTCCGCTGAGGGTGTCGATACGGAAAAATGAGCGACGAAAAAGACCCACACTAAAAGGGGCTTTCTCCTCTCAGACCCTTCATATAAAAAAGCGCCAGAGTTGAAAAATCTCAAACTAGCTGTGATAGCGCCAGAAAAAGGTGAGGGAAGTCGAAGTAAGTCGGAGAAAAATGGACCAAAAAAAAAAAAGTCTAATCGTTCTTCGGGTGGGGAAGGGGAGGACGTCGGAGATCTCAACAAACGGAGGGAGTAAGGGTATTCGCCGGAAGCGCGCAAAGACGATCTCGAAAAAGGGGGCACTTGCTCGTATTCGAGGACGAAAGAAAAACACGAAGCCAGGACCACCGCTTCAGCTAGAAGCGCGGCGCGGCTCTCTGGGCAGCACCATCTCTCACGGTACTGTCGGGGGCGACGACGAGGAAAGCACCTGGACCTGCGGACGCCTGACACGCGCGTGACTAAGAAGAAGTGAAAAAGCTAAGGGCGATAACAAAGAACGGAGAAGATCTCGCAAGATAAAGGGAAAGAACCGGGGGGCTAAGAAAACGGCTGTAATGAGCTAAAGGCGATTGATCCGCCAGGGGGCGACGCAGAGGGGGACTCCATCTCTCAGAGGGATCCGGGGACCACCCGCGGATAAAAAGTGATCCTCCCTCTCGATGAAAATGATCGACACGGGGGCGCAAGACAAGCGGCGCGCGTGGGAAGACACGGGAAGTAAGACAAAAAAGTTCGAAGTAACGACCATTTTCTGAGCCGGTGCCCAGGTAGTAGCCTATCCAAGGACTCTCTCCTCGGCGCGTGAGGCTATTACTTGGCTTCGTCGGAGGAAGGACAGTCGCGAACGCGAAACCGAGCTGTGGCGACGGCGCGGGGGAAAATCGGAGAAAAGAGGTAAGCGGACCTCGTAAGGGGGGGGGACAAAAGACTTGGCAAGGAAGCTCCGCGCGTCGTTGCTATTCCGGATTTCTATTTCCACGGGGCATGACCCGTGAAAAGCAGGAGAAGCTGGTCGCGCAAAGGCGGCCGAACGAACGGGAAAAATCGAAGGGAGACTTCACACACGAGTACCAGTCTGGACGAGACCAAAGCGTCAGAAAGCGAGAGCGCTGCAAGGCACAACTTCAGGGAAAGAGGTACGGGGGAAAACTCGCTTCCATCAAGGCGCGCGAGAAGCGAAAACAAAAAATCCGACCGTCGAAGACAACTTCGTTATGCTAGACGGGACCGCGTTCGATTCTGAATCACGAAAAAAACAGGACGGAATCGGAAAGGGATCAAAGTAGGCAAAAAAAAGGAGGGGAAAAAGATGCCCGAACCGAGTCCGGCTCAGAAAGCCCTCCAAAGGGGAGGACTCTAAAACGGGACGGAATGGGGAACGACGGGGAGGAGTAAAAACTAGGCGGGAAACAAGAAAGATGCGTAAACCCGGGGGAAGGCACGAAAAAAATTGCTTTTGGTCTACTGCCTCCCCGGATTAGACCCAATCCCGTTGCTGTAATTCACTCAAGGGAGTCTAGAAAGGCACGGCGCCGAGCACTTTCGAGCTCGGAAGGGAAAACGAAGGGAAATGCCCATAAGGAAAAGAAGCCCCGATAGGGGATAAAGAAGGGGAGGTTGCACGTGCAGAGAAATCGGGACTAGCAAGGCACGCTCAGTTTCACGAGAGGAAAGCGCTGACTTTATAGCGCTGTCGAAGAAGAAGGGGGACTCGCAGAAAAACCAAAACGAAAAGGCTACAAAGGAAACTCAGGCATTCCGTCAGAAAAAAGATATATTAACCAAAAGACATCTGGGGAAGTGAAAACTCCGCTTCGGAAACGTCAAAAGAACAGGACCCCGTGAAGACCGCGCCCCAGGAGAGAAAGAAAAAAAAAGCACGAACCGCTTCAAGCAGGTAACGTAATGAGAGAAAAGAGAGCTCCTCGCTCTGGAAATCCAATAGAGCCACTACTAACAAAGGAAGAAAAGGTGCGAAAGGCTACGGGGCAAGAAGAAAAAAGCCGAGGTTCGCACAGAACTCTGGCGCAGACTCAAAGGGAAGGAAATAAACAACAAAAACAACTTATGATGTAGAAAAGGAGATATTCAAGAAATGCCTGGAAGCTACTCATCATCTGAATTTCTAATACCTGCCTCACCCGCGCCGGGAAAAAACATGTCACAACTGGGGGGTCCGAAGCCTCAAGAGGATTGAAGAAGGGTGGAGGAGAACGGGAATAAAGCCCACTTCGTGCAACTGCTTGAAGGGCGATGAAAGAAAATAATTATAAACGAGGGTTCTCTGGGTCCAAACTGTCCCGTCAAGGCCCTCAAGCGGAAAGGAAGGCTGAAATGGAATTTTTTCTCTCCAGACGGGGCAGGAAGGACGGAAGGACTGGGGCTCTTTGAGCTGAAAAGTTCAAATAGTGCTCCTCTTCAAAGGAAATTACAGGTCTTCGTCGACAGCGCGTCCAGAAGGAAGAGTACGGGCCGGAAGAAGCCGCCGTGCACGAAAAAAACGCACGGTGGGAAGATCGGAGCGCGATTGATCGACTCAACTGGCCATTGACGCTAGTCTGACCTATACCTTCAGGCCCCGCCAAAAGCCAGATAAGAAGCATCGAGCGTTCTCTAACGAGACAGGAAAGGAAACCAAAGAGGCAAGGAGGAGGAACACTACTCAACCCGAAAAACGTCGGTCTTACGGGGGAGAATCACAGACGAATGGGAGTGAAAACGCAGAGAAAAACGGGTCGTCACCATCTGTCCGAAAAAGGGAGGAGCCAAGAAAGAATAGGGCAATACAGCAATATTGCAAAGATGGGCTTTAAATCGGGGGAGTTAAGCACAAACGGAGAAAAGAAGAGGAGAAGAAAGCCGCAAAAAACTATTTAACGAGAGGAAGACTTTGAAACCAACTAGTATCCAGTCTCCTCAACCCTACTATTCATAAAGGTTTATGAAGAAGGACGGAACTAAGCCTTCTACGAATGCACCTTTGAGACGTGAGGAGGTCGGAATAGTTACCGAAGCTGCACATATCGGGTTCAGCCCGTATCTGTTCAGAGCAAGAAGTTTCTGGCTTAAATGGAAGACAGTTTGTCAGAGCCGCCAAGCCTAAAGGGGGAGCTCCTTCTTAGGAAACAGAAAGCAAGAGGGAGTGCCAAGACCGGATTCCCCTATCCGCCGTAAACGCCTGCCTTCACAAAGAAAAGGAAAAGGAAGCGGACTGGGATCTTCCCCTATGGTATATGGAAACTCAGGGGAAGGTTGGGGGGGGAATCTCAACACGCTCAAATTCTGAACCGTGCTCTAAAAAAAAGACTCCCACAGTCCTCCAATAGAAGGAACTAGGAGAAGAAAGAAGGTAACCTCGACCTCCACTCCCAGCAAGGGAAATCAAGAATACGGAAAACTCGATCTTTAAGAGTGACTTCCAACAGCTTGTCTTCAACAGGCTCAACCCGTGGGGTCGGAAGAATCGTACCGGACAGGGAGCATCGAGGCCTATCAGTCCGCAGCGCCCGGGGGAAAGACATAAAGATCAGTGATCTCGAGATATTCACCCTCCTTTCTTGACAAATCTCACCGGCTTGGGCAGGGAAAACGAGGTCATTCAGGAGAAAGGAATGAGCCGAGGTCCGGATCTCGCAGAAGGAGAAAAGGGGGTGTTCTTTGTTGCTAGCCCGAGACGCTCTCTCTACTCCTTCCCCGTCAGGAATGAAGGCTGCACAGGCATAAAAAAAAAATAAAACGATTAATAGAAGTCCGTGGGAAAACTCTCTCGGAAGATGCAAGAGCGCTCCCTCCGGTCGTCGTACTTACTCCACTATCAAGAGAAATTATCAGGAGTCTTGGGCGGTGACTGTAAAAAGGGGTAGAAGACAGGAAAGAAATTGGACCCTATCGACTTTTGCTCTGCAAAATCAACAAAAACTATAGGAGGAAAGAGAGGGGAGGGCGGAAGGTGCAGTCGCCCCCAGAAGAGACGCAGAGGCCCCCACACACAAAAACACCAAAAAAAAAAAAAAAACAAAAAAAAAAAAACAAAAAAAAACCCCCGCAACCACCACCAAAAAAAAAAAACAAAAAAAAAAAAACGTCAAAAAGAAAAACACTCCAAAACAAACGTTTGAAAAAATCTCTCGGAAAAAAAGAAAGCAGACGAGTTCCTGGACCTATCCAGTCCAGCAAGGAAAAACTGAAAAGGGGGGGATCTCCGGAAAGCGAGTAGAGTGAGGATTCATCGTCTCTGAGGGGCCGCGCACAAAAAAGCTCGCTAAACGACGGGAGAAATTTGATCGACGGAAGAGCGAGCGAACGTCGACGGCGAAAAAGTACTACAAAATACGGAAGGGCTTTCTCCGCGATCAAAAAAAACTGAGGCGGCCCAAAGGACAAAAAAATGACGACAACGACCAAGGGCGCGTTGGAAAAAAGAAAAAAACGCTCAAGATGCGGCCTCAAAAAGCGCTGTTCTTTAACGGCACAAACGAAAGAGGGGCAAGTGATATCGAAAAGGAAAGAGATCAGTCGGTCCGCGCGGCTCAGGGCCACACGGGAAGGGGGGGGGTGGAAAACGCGGGGGGAATGACGTAAAGCTAGCTTTCGTCGATGGGGAGAGTCTACCAAATTCTCTGGGGACCGTGACGAGGTGGACTATCGAAAAGAGACGCGGCGCGCGACGCGGGACTGGGGGAAGAAAGGCTTCGGAGGCGAATTTTTCACACTAACGAGGGAGCCAATCGTGCTTCAAAAAAAAGATCCGCTTTTAGATACTGCGCGGACCTCGGGGGAAATTCCAGCGGCTCTGAAAAGGAACGTCAAGAGGACCATGCAATAATTAGGATGGGGGGGAGATGTTCCTGCCCTTCACTTTAACTGCTCTTGCGCTAGCGTACTGAAAGGATGAGCCCGAGCTCGTCGACCTGAAAAAAGTAAATGAGGTTGAGACCAGACACGCAAGGCGAAAATAAATCGGCTTCGCTGGGAGCATCGAAATTCGGGCACGGCGGTCTACACGTCAAAAAAATTCAAGAAAGCGGAATCTTCGCGGCGGAAGGGAAAAGTTCTATAAAACGTACTATGGGCTTCGGAAAAATCCGGACCAAAGAACCCCGCGCGGACGTCTGACACCGAAATCAGTCCTGTCCGCTCCGTGGCGCTTGGCCCGGTAGGAAAAGGGTAGACGAAGAAACTGGTCCCGCGGGGGGTTCGTCCTCCGTCTATGGCAGTTAAATAAAGCACTGGACGGGGAAACAGCGAAGGGAGGAGTAAGTACGACGGAGGCGGAACCGAAAAAGGAAAAGAAGGGGGACTGAGGCCGTAACCCCCAGGAAGGCACAAAGGATCCTGTCTTTTCTGGTGCTGAGAAGCCCTCAAGAAGCCTGAAGGAAATCACGGCTCGGGACGTCCTATCAAAACGGATAGGAGAATCGAGCACTTTAGGGGCTCGGGCAGGGGAAAAAGAAAACTCCCTCTCACATGCAAAAAAGTCGAGACCGCAAGGGGAAGTGCAAGAGATGAGACAAAAAGAAAAAAAAAGGCGGGGATACGAACCGTTTACGACTTCAAAAAGGGGAAAAACGCAAAGGGCCGGAAGAAAGGTGCGTACGAACCAGGAAACCAAGGGAGAACAAACGCCCCGCTTGGCAGAAAGGTCGAGATAAGAAAGAGTAACCACATGACAAAAAAGTTCGCAGGCCGCATGGGGCTTACACGACCGGGACGGGAAAGGACCCCAAGAAACTCGAAAAAAAGAGACGCTACTGCAAGGAGCAACTTCAGGGACTTGGAAATTCGCCCTGCGTAAACTGTCGCTCATCTACGTCCAGCATCGCAGCGGTGAACGGCTGAACGACTACAAAAAGGGAAAACGACCCAGCGCTCCACGCGTCCGCGATTCGAAAAAAAGAGCGGCGAGAGAAAAAAGATTGTACGAGAGATCAACAAAACAACGAATGAGGAAAAAGGGATAAAGAGGGAGGGAGCTCTCTCTCCAGAGCAGGTTCGAATCAGACTTAAGAGCACTCCAGCCTAGGAAGAAAATCGCAGCACCGGATCAGGAAAAAGGAACCCGTGGAGACCGTCGATGAGGAGCAATAAAAGCTATGGAAGCGGCCTTTAAGGCGGCTGTAGTTATACTCCTTAATTATGGTAGAAAGGAGGTGCAGGGGAAGGGGAAAACGGAGGTCCGGGCGCCTCAAGCGGAGGGGGAACTCGGGAAGTGGTTCCTCTTGCGCTGGCATCTCGAGCGGCGAGAAAAGGGATCTTGGCGCGTGGAGCGCTAAATAAAAAATCACGGCAAAAAAAAAACTTCTTCGGGGAAAGCGGAAAAGTGTCGAGAACGGTCTCGTTAAGAACGGCCAATGAAAAAGAAATTCAGGGAGGTGAGAGGTCGCGGGACACCGGGCGGACGGGGAAGAGTAAGGAACCAAACATCACGAAAAAATAGGATTGTCGAAGCAACGGAAATCCTCGTCCAGGGGAGAGATGAAAAGACACTGTGATTCTAGGCGAGGAACAGAAGAGCCAAACCAGAGGACCGGGGGTGCTTCCCCCCGGGTCACTCGAACCCTCAGGTTTCCGACCGTGCCGTTCCCACCAGAAGGCTCTAGGGGGGGAGGCACCGTCCTCTAGAGGTCAGGAAGGAACCAAACCACACGAAAATGGTGACGGTAATGCGGATTCTAGAACAACAAAAAGGACGGTCAGAAAAAGAGCAGTTCCGCGGCGAGGTCGAGAGCGGTGCGGAATCGGGGTGGGAAACAGCAAAGAGTATAGAAGCCCTCGAAAGGGCGGAGACCTTTATCAAAAGGACCTCCCGATGTAGAATTCGAGAAGCTTGATGGAATTCGCAAGAAAGGAGAATCCGTAACCATAAAA
>Ga0179593_1287129_pt1 | contig 23413 bp, 20 predicted proteins | sample CZODoug2_1_08_16_FD_185931 | JGI IMG/M metagenome (GOLD analysis project Ga0179593, IMG submission 185931) | Vadose zone soil fungal communities from Angelo Coast Range Reserve, California, USA - CZODoug2_1_08_16fungal (PacBio error correction) | ecosystem: Environmental > Terrestrial > Soil >...
GCTGGCGGATACGCTGGGGGTGCCAATTCCTATCCTGGAGCGAAGGGGTCGGAAGGGTTACTCAAGAAAAGCGAGAGGTGCCCTTCCAGCAGAAAGCGGCATGTTGGCATCGTTCCAGCAAGGGCAACGGTGGAGAGGGGCTGAAGGGAAATTAGGACTGTGCCAGGGGGAAGGGGGGACTGGGCTGCAGATAGAGGAAAACGTTACGGCGGCCAGGAAATGTAATGATGTCAGGGAGGGGCAAGCTCCCCGGATCGAAGGAGGGGTCATGACTTATTAACAGGGGGGAAGGGTGGACGCGGAGAGGTCTTTGAAGGAGCGCAAAACTGAAAGCCCGAAACACTACGGGGAGGGGAATCCAGAAAAGCACGGTTTCCTGCCCGAATAAAAAACAAGTCGGCTGGAACATAAGGAAGAACCGGTGAATCCACAAAAAAAAAGGGAAGCAATCCAGGGGTGCGGCTCAAGCTGTCAAGCCGGATCTCGCAGATGGCAGGCAAAAAGTCAAGCCCAAAAACGAAGAATAGCAGTTCACCGGGAACTGACAGAGAGGAACGGTCCGCTTCGCCAAACAGGTGTGAGCTTTCAGAGATCCCCAAAGGGAAGTACGACAGTTAGTCGGCAGAGTGAGAAAGACGTGGGAGGTGGGTTGAAAGGGAAAGGGGGAAAATGCTGGGAGTCAGGTCAAAGTTCAGCAACACTGGTTGACAAGACGGATGAAGTTTGGCACCACTGGAGTCCAGAACCCGAACGAGTTGAGGGAAAAGGTTTTGCGCTGGAAAAAAGGGAGGTTAGTAGAGGGTCGCATAAAAAAAGAGACGCAAAGTTTCTCTGGGGAGGGCTCTGTGTTGTGTCCCACATCTGGAATTCTGCTGCAAGAGAGGAGAAAGACAGTTCGATCGTCGCGGGACTACCTAGGTATCGCGGACATGGGAGCGGATGCGGAGGAGCGCGAGAGGGCTAAAATTGAGCGGAAGAGTCTTATCAGGTGACGGGGGAGGCGGTAGGAAGAAAAAACGAGGCGTCGAGGAGAGGGAAAAACCGTGAAGAGTTTAGTAGCGCAAAAAGAACGTCTCCAACGGCTAAAAACTGAAGCACAAAAAGAAAGGATCGAACGGGAGGGAAGGAAAAAGAGGAGGCCACGAAAGGGTTCATAAAATCAAGCCAAAGAAAGGTACCCTACGTTCAGGTCAAGACTGGACCCGGGAGACCGGTCCATAAAGCCTAGCATTTGGAAGCTGTACGGCAGGGGAAAGGAGGGACTGACAAAGGAAACGGAAACAGCCGTTCCAAATGCAGTTGAACGCCACGAGGGAAAGGGAACGAAAGGGAAAGGGTGGGTAATGAGACCGGAGTAGTCCAGGAAGGAAAGAAGGGAACCTGCTCATGCGACAAATTGGAAGGCCAACGGGCGCAGACAGGGGAGAACGCGCGCCAGCCTCATAAAAACTCCGAAATAAGGCACCTAAAAAAGTTGCCACAGCGATGAACTGAGGGGGATAGTAAAAGGCTCGGCCAACCCAAAAGGGGGGTTGCCGGGTATACGCGTTTGGAGAAAATCCGAAGGGGGTTTTTGCAAAAAAAAAAAATGGTGCGACATCAGAAATCCACCGAAAAAAAAACGAGCTGCAAGAAAGGGGTGGATGTCCAGACGAGGCGATTTATAGAGGGAAGGACCTGGTTGAAGAGACGCAGCGAATAATAATTCAACCAAAGGGGAAAGAGAACTGAAAGTAATATTTAGGAGAAGAGGAAAAACACCGAAGAAGACCAACGTAGGGGAAAAGAAAAAGGGTACTGTATGCCAACTCATCTACTGATGAGGAGAGAGACCGACCGACCTTTGTATAATGAAGATTCAGGAAAAAGGAAAGGATGACGCGAATCGCAAAAAAGTAAGCGGTGGGGTGAAAGAGGAAGATGCTCGGCGAGCGTGAAAACTGTGAAATCGCCTTTCGATTAGGGGATACTGAGTAAAGGAGACATGCACCGAAGACCTTGAGGTGTTCAGAAAGCGTGAGAGAGAACCCAACCCCCCTTCTAAAAGAGAAGACGAAAAATTGCTAAAAAATCACGGGAAAAGGAGCGACCGGGGGACCGGAGGAAAAAAAAAAGATCCGAGGGCACGTATCGCTCGGAAACGGGGTCCGGAGGAGGGAAAAACATTCGAAGTGGAGCGAGGGGGGGGGGTGAAAGCTGGAAAATGAATTAGGCGTGTCCTGCGACGAAAGATTCCAAAGGGCGAGGACTGCGCAAATCCGGGAGACTGCAAAGCTCAATTCAAGACTGCTGGAAAGGGAAAAGGGGGGAGTCCAGGGCTTGGCGGAGTCGTCCGCAAAAAGAATCGTAGGAGGAGGACGGTAGTTCGTTTGCGAGGAGGACGCTGACCCGCGCTTGACACACAATGAGCAGGACACCATCAGCCCTCGGCAAACCTCTTACCGGGAAAATGTCCACAAAGGGGAGGGGAGGAACGTTCGGCGAGGAATAGGGGGAGGAAGGCTCCACCACTTTAACTGCGGCCAAAAAACTGGAAATATATCCAACGAGGAGAACAACTGTACACCACGTCTCTGTAACGCTGTAAGAGAGGGGGTCACGAAAAAACTATTCAGTAAGAAAAGGTTTTCCAGCAGGGGAGGGGGGGGAAAGGACTGAGACCGACGGGGTTCTTATTATGAGAAGCCACTTCTCCGAGGAGAAATGGAATGGATCATAAAGCCAAAAAATTTAGAACAACGTCCCAGTACAAGCTAGGACGCACTTAAAAACACATGAACCACAGTCGTCACGGAAGGCAGGGGAGGCAAACGTATATCGAAGGAATTGCTAGTAGGTCCATCCATTACACAGTTCACGGGAGTCCACGAGGATCAAAGGCCTCTATACTCGGACACAAGGAACCCTTTCGAGGGGACTAAAGCAGGAATGACCCCCGCTAGGCAGAGACCGAGGGGGTGATGGGGAAAGAAAAAATAGGGGGCATCAGCATCTTGTCAACCTGACGGCCGCATAAAGGAGGAGAAAATATAACGGGGAAGGCACTGGTGCCGGGGGGGGAGTCATCTCACCAGGGAAAAAAGGAAAGAACTATTCTCTCTCCGAGGTTCGGGCTATCCACAAAAGAACATCCCTATGACCTCCTAAAAGCGTACAGAAGCAGCGCGTCGCTATCTCCCTAGCTCGGTGAAAGCAGCCAGCTGACACTAAGGGATAACCAACTTTCCCCCACAAACCTCCTCCGATAAGAGGGAGGGGAACGTCTTGAGAAAGCCTGGCGTACCAATGAACTTAGATGTCAGTGGTCACCCACAAACGAGGGGGGAAAGAAGAGGCCAATAAGTCCTCCTTCTAATATGCGCCCAAACGGGGAAAATCCCCTTCATCAACTTGAAAAGTTAGCCAAAAATTATCGAAACGAGGAACGTTTAAAGACTTTGTGGCCATCCCCAACCAGGAATAAAAAGAATCTTCAGCATTTCACCCCATGGATTAACGGGGAAAGCCGAAATAAAAAGCCAGGACGCCCATAACAAACTCCAAAAAAAAAGCATTTCCACCCGGGCGACGGCGGGACTATGGCTCGCTAAACTATGAGGGACTCGACGGGGGGAGCTACTTCCACTAAAAAAGTTGAGGAAGAGGTCACAGTCGAATTTAAAAAACTCTTCTTTGAGGTGAACGGCTGCGTAGTGTTTTGTCACGTCGGGTACAGGAAGGGGGGCTTGCCATAGATAGAAAATGAACAGACGGTAACGGTGCCCCGCGGGGAAGCCTGGCACTTTTCGTTTCGGGGGGGGAAAACAAAAAGTGGGAGTACGGTATGGAAAGCAGCAGGTTGTCGTAGGAGGGGAAGAAAACTGTCTGGAAAAGAAGGTTCAGGGATTCTTTCAGGGCAGGCAAGCGCAGGGCCAAAACCTCTCCGCGGAAAAATCTCACCAAAGGGGACCAAAATAGACGAAGCCGGTAAGCCAAAAACCGGAATATCAGCGAAGGCCAGGAAGGAATCTCAAGATAGTCGGGGTTGGGGGGGGCATTAAAAGAGCTTGGCCACTGGCACATTACGGTTCTCTGACCAAAGCTGAGACAACCTTGGAACAGGAGGCTACCGGGGGGAAAAATGAACGCACATGCAAATTTTCGGAAAGGGGAACCCGGCGATGTGATGCGACCGTAAACATAGACGCAAACGGCCAGCCCTCTTTACGAAGTAAACTGTGCCGAGAATACCAGTTTTCGGGAGGCTCATAAGCAAGAGACCGTTTGGCCGTCACTTGAATCAGTGAGGGGTAGAGGAAAACCAACTATAGTGGCGGAAGGGCTTGGAAGGAAATCAGCGGCATGAAAGCAAGACATTGAAAACCAAGGAAAGTCATTCAACGCAGAGAAAAGAGAGAAATTTGGGGGCGCATCAGTTCATAAATAAATCTCAGGAGTTTCATAAAAGAAGAAAGAACAGGCTCTAGCAATTGTGGGGAAAAATCCCGAGGACAGGGGAGAGCGGCGATGGTCCTGGATCCGCCCTGAACAGCAGGGGTGACCAACGTGGGCGAGAAGTAAGGGCCGTGGCCGTGGAGCAAAAGTGTGCTCAGTTCCGACGATCAACTGAGCGGGGGGAACCCTGGAGGTGCCGCTGCCAGCTTCCAGGGCCATAAAAACATCTACTTTAAGTGCCGCAGCGCGGGAACTCGTTAAAGGGCGCGAAAGAGCGGGGGGACAGCATGGATACCGTAAAAACAACGAGGCGGTACGGCAGGAGCTCTCCCCAGGATAAAAAGGGGAGGAAGTTGACTTCGAGGCGTTCTCTGCATGGGCTCAGGAGCCGGCATAAAAGTTCTAATTATCAGATGGTCCAGAAAGACCGGCAGGGCAAAGACGTACCTTCGAAAATAAAATGATCACAGACTCGAGGCGGCATTCCGAGCAGTGTCTGGCGCACGTGAGGTGGAAAGTATCTCTCACAGAGGAGGGAGGAGGAAAGACAGAACAGCCGGCAGCATACCGAGGCTAAAAAGAAAAAACACCGAGAGGGCCACCTAAGGCGGGGCTGGAGAAGGGAAAAGGGGTACCCAAAGGCAGTTCGCTCGGACTTCACAACGGGAAAACCTGTACTGGTCACAGTCAAATAAAAATCCTAGCAAGCCCTCTAAAACGAACAAGCGCATCATGGCGCACTTACGGAAGGGGTACCTGGGGAGTTTGCAAAGCGGTCTTAAAGCATACTATACTTAACGCTGGGACCCAACCGATCAACAAGGGGGGACAGTTGAGCGGAAGGGCATCCCGGGGGGGAACCAGAAAGAGGGAAGAGGACCTGAAGACATTAGTCCATGCAAACTGAGAGGTACGGAAGCGTGGCTTCAAAACCACGGGTCCACGTTTGCAAACAGGAACGTGATCGAATAAAACGCAAAGTTTGGGCCCAGCGAGAGACAGATCGGGCACGGGGGAGGATGCAAGTCCCAGAACCCAAACGAAGGATAACGAAAAACCTTACTTGTGGAATGGACTCCTCAAGGCGGTGGCAAGGGGGGGAGAGGATTTCGAATACCTAACAGCGAGATGTGGGACGGAGAAAGGGATGAAAAAAACGTGAATCTAGGTTTCAAACGACAGGAAGTTTAATGGGGGAGCGAATTTTCGGGGCCTCTTCAATTCCTCCGAGGGAACGCGACTGGAACCCAAGAAAGGGGCGTGGACCGGGCTACGGAGATTCAAGGAAAGACAACCGCGGAGGAGTGAAGGGCGCACTCAGGCTGGCGAGCAGCGGGCAAGGGGTGGCACGACGGAAATAGGAACAGAAGTAAAAAGTTCGATGAAACGCTGACCGCAATCAAAACATCGGCGCGTGAAAGGTTAACGCCCCTCGGCTGTTTGGGCAAACGGCCCACTCCTAGGTCAAACGGGAAGGGAACATCGCAAAACTCGTCGTCCAGGGGCCAGTGAAGCTCTGGAAATGCGCGATCATCGGCGGCGGAGGCCCGGAGAATTTCTCTGAAGTTATGAAACGGGAGAAGAGCGGGAGCGGGGTCCCGCGCGGCTGAATGCGGATGTGAAACAGGAAAGGCCGGGGCATTAACGAAACGGCAAAGAAAAAAGCCAAAAACGTTTAGAAGTAAAAGAAGCCCCGTTCCGAACAAAAGGAGACCCGGTCACAGACCAGAAAAACGTTACTCCCGTCAAAAAAAGAACGGGGCTGAGAAGCAGAAAGGCGCGACAGGAGGGAAACCGAATGGCCTGATAACAGTCCTATTCAAGGCACTGGCAGTCCTAGACACAAGCATCCAAAACGGGGTCCACAGCAAGGGGAAAGCGCGGACCTGACTGCATTTCGACCTAGGGCCGACAGTGTGCCTTTCAATAGCTCCCAAGGACGAGGAGACAGGTGCTTAAGCGAGCCAGAAGTCACCGCAAACCGGCAAAAGGGGGACGCGGGGGAGGTGTGGTGGGCAAAGGGGGCCGGGAGGGAGGGGGGGAGGAAGGACGGCAAACCCGGGAAGCAAATGGTGACCTTCGAAGATGCGAGTCTTGGAAACCTTTATTTCCAAAAGTAAACCGCCCCGTTTCTAGAGGGGGGCAGGACGGGGGGACCGTTTGGCTGTACGGGGAGGAGGGACGGCTCAATAGGTCCGATAGAAAAAAAAGCGGAAGGGAGAGGGCTGGTAGTTGGGGTCCAAAAAAAAGAGTCAGCCGTTGTAACTGCCAATAAGAAGGGATCAGGCGGAGGGGGTGCTCGTCGATGGCAAAAACCACTAATCGCGCAGCCAGGGGGGGTTCTGCAGTAAACCCGAGATACGGACGATCGCGACAGGTCGCTGGTCCGCATAGGCGTAGGCAGGTTTAATGGGGCTAAGGGCCACTACCTGAGGGATAATCAGAAGCTTCTGCTCGGGTACTAAAGTTAAATATCGGCAAGCGGCACCAGGAGAACACTGCTCTGCGCCGAACCATCGTCGTTCGGTGGGAAGGGTCTTAAGATGGAACACAGGGGGGGGGAGGACCGCAACTTGTTCATCGTCTGGATCAGAGGTGGTCAGGAAGTCCGTGAAGGGTCAACAACCGAGGTACGGCCTCGAGGAAGCGCAGTTGGGGAAACGAGACTGCCAGACAGTGGGCACAGGGCATCCACAGAGCCTTCGAGAACAGGTTTACCGGCCGCCAAGCGCTTTAAGAAGCACAAAAAATTGGAATGACGAAAAAGATTTAGCTTGGACATGTGACGTAAATAAGTTCCGCCCGAAGGAGAACGGGGAAGGGCCGAGGGCGGGGGGGTCTCAAAAGAGCCGAACCTCCGAAACAAAGGCGAAATCCGGACGGAAAATCTTCCCGGCGAGGGCAAAGCGCGGAAACGAGCGAGTGTATCTTTCAGCTCGGCCAGGTGCCCCGGCGGCGGTGGGGGCGGGGTGTCGAGCGGCGAGCCACAAGAGGGTTGGTCCAGGAAAGGTGCAACGGGGGGCGCCCTCCTAACGACCCGAAAAGCCTTAGGGAAACGCTAAAAGACAGCCCTGGGTGGAGGGGAACTTGTACATGGGGAGCGTAGGATCCGGGAGTGGTTGACGAGGTCGAGACGAGGAAAAGGCCTCAAGCTACCTCGCCAGTGGAAGGGTCGGATCGAACTAGGATCACCGACCGACTAAATCGTCCCTGAAGCCGTATGGATAGTTCCTGGAAATCACTTTATTTACAAAAGAAACATCCGACAGGGTATCCTGGGGGGCGATAAAAGGGCCACCAGTTACCCTAATCGCTAGCCACTTGGAAGTAGGGACGGTGGTTCCAGCGCTCATTAGCTGAGGAGCTCAACACAAAGAGGCGGGATCGATGGCGAGCTGGAATCTTCGGTCACGGGAGGCCTGGCAAACAAAAACGTATGAACTTTTGAGGGGGTCGCCACGTAAAAGAACGGGGTAACCCAAAACAAAGAGCCGTCCAAGAGTATCTACGGGGCGGAACCCAAAAAACCCGTGACAATCGACCGTCTCTACTGAAAAACAAAGCATCTCCATCGAGAAAAGGAGACTCTAAGGGAAGCACTTCATGCTGGCCAACCCTCTACAGGGGATTTTTACTGTCTATGGGGCATAACAGTCGCGTTTCCCGCTCGCATCCTGAGAACAAAGTCTGCTGTCTGCGCAGAATAAGTGAGTGCGAAAGAAATCAACTAGGACTTCTTAACGCGGTTTAGGCGGGCCTTGTGAGTGGGCGGATGGTAAGAAAGTAAATGGCATCTTAACCACGTGAGACGTGTTAAAGACCTCATTACCGGCTAGTCCACCACCGCCGGCTCCAGGCAGCGCCAACCTACGGCAATGACGAAACGTTCCCCACACCCAGGGTGCAAGAAAAGCAAGTGACGGCGGCGGAGTCTTGCTGCGGCAGCGAACCCAACTTGTGGGGGTGTTGGCTTCCAAACCCGTCCGCGGCGGGAGGGGAAAAAGCAAACGGACTAGCAACCGCCAAAGGGGAAGAGGGGAAACCTGTCCCCTTTCACAAAAAAAAGGGAGAGGCGTCCTCGAGTTGACCTCGCGGGTACAAACAGGAAGGAGAGCCTTCTTGGGGGGGTCGGGAAGGCAAGTTGAACGCGGATTCATCGCAACCTCGAAAATTCAAGCAGGCTGATCATTCGGAAAAGGGGAAAGAAAATAAAGGGAAAACTCACGTGTAGGAAGAAGCCCGAATCTACTTCGTTCACCCATGGAGAGGAAAACCTGGGATCGGCGGAAGGGCTAGTTTGGATGTCAAAAGGGAAAAAAAAGGGCACTGGAATAAAACGGAGGATACAATTTCTTTAGGGACGGAACTCGAAGGCCGACCTGAAGGGCGCAGAACGTCCAGGGACCTTTCAAAAGGAAAGAGAAAAAGGATATGAAAACAGTGCGGGCCAAAGCGGGTCATAAGGACAAAGTAAAAAAATGACCGACGCTGTAGAACAGGAAAGTGGAGGAAGGTCCCTTTTTCAGTCTCGGACAGTAAACGAGTCCCGAGAAGCCGTAACTGATTCGCAAGGCACCGGCGCTATCCAAGCCAATAAACTTCCTAAGAACAAAGGGGATGCGGCGTAAGAGCGTGATGTCGACCCGAGGCTCTTTAAAAAAAGCAAAATTTGATGATAGAAGACGACCAACTTTCAACCATAAGGGACACCCGCCAGAGATAATCTCCCTTCGGAAAATCAACTGGCAGACACGGAGGAAGGAAGGTATTGTAACAAAAGAAGAAACTCTCCAGGGTCGAACAAGCTTAAGAGGTGGGCGATGCCGCAACCAGCTACAGGAGAATCAACAAAGATCAAAAAAGTCTCGAAACTGACACGGGGGGGTTAGATGGCAAGCCCGTTGCCCAAATTAAGCGCGGCTCGTCGAAGGTAAAAATGGAGTCCAAAGGGGGACCGGCCTGGCCGACTCAAAAAACCGGCAACGTTAACAAAAAGGAAAACTCTTCAAGGCTCCTTGGCGTGCTGGCGAAGGCTATTTCGTACTAGAATTTGGGCAGTAAAATGCAACAAAGGGGGGATCGGTCAGCAAGGCTAACCGGGAAAAAAGTGAACGCAGTGCGGGGAACGGAGGGGGGCTAGTGTTTGGTCGCGGCCTGCCCGGTGCAGTGCCATGCCTTAGAAAAGTGGCCAGGTCGCGCCGTGAAAACGGCGGGGGGCACGGACCAAAAAAAAGGGGGGGAACCGGGGATCCGGTGCGTACCTTATGTGAAGCAGTCAGTGTCGTATTAGGGGAACCAGGAGGGGCGGGGAGGCTAACGGGGCAAAAGGGTGATTCTTGCAGTCGTGCAGTCGCACCCCGCCTCAGCACAGAACAGAAAGGACCATCACGCGGGCAAAAAAGGGCGCAGCCGGGTCAAACCATACCTGAATATCAGAAAGAATTCGGCGTGACGAAACGCGACGGAGAGAGAAAAAGTAAAAGGAGGAAACTGGCAAGGGCATAAATGCCCCAATGCAAAGCTCTCAAAGTGACAAGTGCGGAGGAAAGGGAGTCAAACCACAAATAGGGGGAACTTACCTTGCACAATCTCGGGGAAGTCAAATCTTACTAATAGTCCCCGGATCGACGCTGTAAAAGGGGGCGGAAAGAAATGCCGACTAGCCGAGCAAGCTCGACCCGCATCTTGTTTCCTGCGAGCAGCGCGGGACAAGAAAAGAGGGAGGAAAAGGCGCGCTTGAAAAGCAAGGAGGGCAGGAAGAGAGAACAGGGGGAGATCCGGCATCAGTCAGAGCTCACGGGAAATGCAGGGGGGGGGCGCAAAGGTACCCTTACCACTCATCGCTTTTTCGGTAAGCGAATACATCTACAAGCGAAGCCCTAGGAGGGGCTACAGACAAAGAGGGGGAGATGTCTGTGACTGTAGAAACCAACCCAGGTGGATCTATGCATGAGTCAGGGGGGAAATTATGGAGAAGAGACTTGAGCCAACGGGGCGTTCTCGCAAAACGCAGGGAAGAATTAAAAACGCAAAAAGGGAAGCGTCCAAGGAGAAAAGGGAGGAAGGAGCGCATCTGCAAAACGGGGGGGACAGCCATCGCCTTAAGTGCCTACTCGAAGCTCGGTTCAGTCTCTCAACCCACGCCGGCCGTTTCTGGGACCGGCTTGAGTACCGCTCTCCGCCGAAGAAAAAAAGACAAAAAGTAAGAAGGGAAAGGGGGAGGCGACCCAGAGGAGGAGGGGGCGGTCTTCGTGAAAAAGGAGCGCGGGGTCGGGCAACGGAGCACGGGTTCCAGTCCATTCTGCCGGGTTGTGGGAAATCAGAAAAGAAAAAGCATGTCTGCACTCGTGGACCTTCGCGAGACGGGAGGGGGGAGCACGGAGACAAGGGCCGTACCACGTGTTCTGCGGCCGGCTGGGTTAAAACTCGAAAAAACAACAACTGGCTTCGGAAAAAGAAGATATCAGAAAAAGAAGACCACGGCCCGGCCTTGCATACTCAAAAAGCTGCATCTCGCCTTAACCGAAAAAAAAAGAAAAATGGACGCCGGGGGGAGAGAGAGAATCTGCTCACCAGGAAAGACTGTACTGGTCACGCGGTCGCCGACAGCCTCAAACTCCCTCGGGAAAACAAAACTCCTAACTGGGCGAAAGGAGCCGTACCCAATAGGAGGAAGAGGGGAACGCCTACATTGGACGAAAGAGGGGGTCCCCCACAGACACACCGGGGAGGGGCGCACGGTTTCTATGAAAACATGACACGTAAAATAACGTCGATGCGGGGAACTTCCAAGATGGAAGGCGTAAGGAGAAGCTCCCTGCGTGATCATGGGAACTAAGTCACATCTTCTCTCACCACGTAGCACGGGGGGAAAGCCAGTAAACTGCTCGACGAGTGTGGCAAGAGAAAAGGATCGAGAAAATTATGATTCATTAACCCCGCCGCTCGCCAATTAAGCTTCCGCCCGCCAGGGCTTATGAAAAAGGTCGGATGAGGGGTCTCTAAGAAAGGTTGGACGGAGGACACAGAGGCGAAAAAACTGTTCAGGCTGGCGAAGCGACGCTGTATGTCGGCACTGTACTAAATCCTCTGCAATGCCGAAGTTAAGCAGGGCCTGCATCGCCAACCGCATCGGGGGCGTGGGAAACCGGGACGCGTGATAAACAGAAAAACCAAAAAAACAGCTGTAGGGGGGGCAGCGAAGCAAACCCTCTGCGAGCAGAGGGCAGGTTGCTATCGTTAACTAGGAAGAATGCAAAACGATCAGAGCTGGCGGAGCGGGGGAAAAGAACAGATCGCTTTGCACAGGTTGGCCGCCACGAAAAGTTGTCAATAAACGGGCCCCGCCGCATGAAGGTGGGGACTGGCTGGGGCGCGCCACGAGCGTGCAATTGCCATCGGTACGGAGCTAGAGAGGAGGGCGGCCCGGAGAATGGAGCCGATTAGAGGATTTCTGGGGTCACTGACCCTGCTGTTCGCGAGTTGCGAAGGGGGAGGGCATGGGGGGGGAAAGGTGCCGACTGGAAGAAACGGGGCTCTGACAAAAACTGCCACGAAGCACCCCGGAAAGGATTAATCCCCCCCCGAACCCGCAGGAGGGTTTCCTGCAAGAAAGAAAAAAAAAAGCTTGCGTGGTAAGTAACCGACCCTTCCCCTTCAACCCGTGACGCCTAAAAAGGGCAAATGCGCGAAAGCTGGCACTTCTGATGACGCTATGGCAAGGCAACCGGGAAAAGGGTCCCGACGCCCAAACACTACCGATCAAGGCCAGGGCCGGGGGGCAGGGCGCATCTAGTAAAGAGGGTAATCCCTGCTGACGAGGGGCAAGAAGCAGTTTGTGGAGGGAAGGAGAACCAAAATCTGTACTACATATTGCTTATCGGAGCGTATCCCGAAACAAAAAAAGGGGGGTCTCGAGTTTTATTTGACAAGGGGCCTTCTTCTTGTGGGGAAAGGTCAGGCTTCAAAGGCAAAAGGGTGTGACCGGGTCGAAATGACGAGGGGGGGGAGACTGTTACGAGGGAAAAAGGGGTATCCCCTTCCCTAGTTTCGGGGGGACCCGGGGGGGGGGGGGGGGTACTACTTTACCTGGTTTTGCGGGAAGGGTTAGTCGTAATGGTCTATCGTGAGAAGCAGGGGAGACCAGGTCGGGGGAGGGTCTGTTTTGTGAAAAGGGGAAATAGTAATTCTCCTTCCAAGGCATTCTATCAGGCGATGATCATGGCGTCGCGGGTGTCACAAAGAGAGGGTTTCTCCTGTTAGAGGGAAGAAGAGACCTGTCTGAGACAAAATGGAGGGGGCCCAGAGGGGCTCTCGGATGCTTCAACTAAGAATAGGGGGGCTTTGCTGGCTGGGGGCGAGAAGGGGGCCGACCGCGAGCGCCATCGGAGGGGTAGTCTGGACTGCCGGGCAGTTGCCTTATGAAGAGCAGGTCACAAGGAAAGTCTCCAAGGCGCCACTGCGCCTAAGAGGAGGGGGAGAAGTTTAGATGGAAAAAGGGGAACAAGGGGTGTCGGCCCTCAAATTGGTCAATAGAGGGCGCAAGAAAAAGGTCCTGGAAGTTTAAAAGTTCAAGCCCTGTCGCAAAAGGGGTAGAGGAAGCAGCGGGGGGGGGGAGCAAAACGGGACGGAAAAGGTGCCTAATGGAACCGGGAGGGAAAAGCATGCTTCCTCTATGATCCATTGAGGCCAACGCCTGCGTCACTACGTCAAGAACTTGGTTGAGGGTGAAGGGAAGACCTTAGTGAGTGGGAAATGCGGTGTTCTCCACGGGGTACGGCCTCTCAGGAGACCGGGGGAAAAATGACCGAGCGGCGTGGGGAAAAACGAGTAGCTCGCCATCTCGCCGTCCTTCTATCATGTGGGCCAGGAGAAGGGTAAACCCGGAAAAGAGGGGGGCTGGCTTTACCGGAAGAAATTCAAGAGACCATTTTGCTTGGGGGGGCTACGCGGTTGGAGGGAACGGAGAAGGTGGGTCCCGAAGTGCCCGTTGGAGGGAATCCCGCAAAAGCAGAAGCCGAACCGCTGAGCGAAGAAAGGGTTTAGGGCCCTTTCTAAGGGCCTAATAAGGGGAGGGATGAGAGAAGGGTTACGAGCAGCGGCTCCGCGGAAAAGAGGGAAATAAGCGCTCCTCTACGAATGCACGAAGGGGAGAATCCCAAGCACCGGAAGCGGGGAAGAAAAAAAAAGGAGTACGCCAGGCATAGGGCCTTATCTGGGGGCAGGGGGGGGGGAAGAAATATCTTCGAACGATAAAAGGAACGAATTGGAGAAGACCTCAAAAGAAAAAGCCCAATGATAGAATAGAGAGCATGTCCGAGGCTGTTGGCAAAGGAATAGAGCTGTGGGAATCGATAAGGACCCTCAGGGCGGTTCTAGTACGTCCTGTCGTCCTTGCACGCGGGCATTTAGTTGTTTCTCCATAGGGAAGCGATCTCAACAAACACCCGGAGGAGGGATTCCACAGGAAAGAGAGAAAAGAACTTTCGACCAAATCAAAAGGCCATTCCAGGCGAGACCGTGAAGGGGGGTACAGGGAAACAATCCGCTCCAAGAGGGGTACCGAGAGGAGAGGACACCCGGAAAAAGTAAAAAACAAACTCGGCTCGACACGCAGATCGTCTCTAATCCTTTCTGCGTTTCCGGAGAGAAACGACTCACCAAATGTCGGCGGAAGGAGGGAGCCGCCCTGAGTATTTACGACTCAGTCAGAAAGCTGCGGTTAAACCTCCTGTCATCAACCATGGGGAGGGGGCGAGCAGAGCCATCGTCAAGCGTCGGAGGGGAGAGGGCGTGATCTCCTCGGCGCCCTAAAAAACAACCACTTCTACGGAAACTCAGAGAAGAAGAGGAACGACGGGGAGAAAAAAAAAGGCGTTCTCAGAAGGGGGGCGGGCTTGAGGCTGAGAGGGAGGAGTACCACAGGCAAATGCGGGACCACAACTGAAGGTCGCGGAGAAAAAAGTCGAAAAAAAAAAGAGGCGGGGCACCTTCCGCGTTGCAAGTAAAGTAGGCTTCCTCGCTTTTTCCCTCTTCGGATCGGGGCTGAGAGCACTGCGTCAAAAGGCTGCTCAAACGGCGCGGCTGCGCCCAAGGGGAAATGAAAAGCCAATGAGCAAGGAAAAGGGGAACACAGTCCCATTAAAAGCATCACGAAGGCGGAAAAAAAAAAGACACCCCAATGAAAGGAAGGGGGTCGTTCATCCATGCGCGGCTTAACCGGGAGATCGGAGGGAAGGGGGAGAGTTTCGGAAAAAGGAAAACCGGGGAAGTGAAGTCCACGCCTGCTCAAAGTTCTCTGCTTCCGAGAACGGAGAACATTCAAGAATGAACGTAAACAGGACCTGTCAAGAGACTAGACGGGATGACCAGGGGGGACTTGCCGCAAAAGGGGGCAATCGAAGCTTTGGAAAAAAAAGAAAAAGGTCGCATGAAGAACTGGAGAACGGCACGGCCTATAGGCATAGCAACCTTCCAAGGAAGTAAGCGCCGCTAGGAGCAATCGTAGGGCTATCCCCTGGCGCCAGGAACGGGAAACACGAAAATCAAGGTCATCGGAGCACAGCAAGGCTCATCTCACGCGCGATGGGTACGGCATAAAAAAAGGTGCTGGGGGGATCGACGACGACAAAAAGGTCACAACCTAGACAACAAACCTCGACGATTCAGAAAAGGCTTGAGAATATAGCATGACCACGCCAGAAGAATTGAAAAGAGCACACGACTCAAAAAAAAGCGCAGTCGCGACACATAGCTTCGGCACTTCTCAACGTGACACTAAGGTCAAAAGCAAGGGGGGTGGTGGTGGGTTTTGTGTTGTTTTGGGTTTGGTTGTGATTGGTTTTGTCTGTGGTGGGTTTGTTGTGAAGGGGGGGTGAGTTGTGTGGGAGGGGGGGTTGGGGTTGGGGGGGGTGTTTTCTTGTTGTTTTGGAGGCGTGGCGGTTTTTGTGGTGGATTGAGGGGGAGGGGTGGGTTTGTGTGAGAGTTGTTTAGGGGGGTGTTTTTTGTTAAAAAGTGTTGATCGGGGGTTCGTTTATAGTGGTGGATGAGAGTATAGGGTTGAGTTTATGTAATTGTTATGGGTTGAAGGCTTAATGGTATTGTTGTGTTCTTATTTAGTTGTTTAGGGGTTTTTTGGAGAGTTGATTTAAGTGGTATTACGTTTCGATTATTGGGGGGGGGGTGACTTATCCAAAAAAGATAACCTGGGGGTCGGAAAGTTGTTAAGAACTTACCTCAAGTTCCCGCGTATCTGAAACTTTAAACCAGGTGGTTGTTTATTCCCTGAAACGCCTGAACAGCACTAAACGGCAGCCGCCCCTTTAACAAACTAAAACTATAAGTCGCCCCTTAACAAGGGGCGTGAACTATGATCGCTAAGACATGATAGGTCTTCCTCCTGGGGGGAGATAGGAAAGATCAACTGGGAACCAATCGGTTCACATGGGGGTCCCGGTCCGCTTGCAAGGGAGTTGAATGGGTTCTTGTTGCGTCGTGTTTGGGGAGGGCCTGCCATGTGCCTTGCAGGGCCTGACGATCATTAAGGTCCAGAGGGCAGCGAAGGGGGCGCTTTGAGGAAAAACGGGGGGCGTGCCCGGGGGGAAGTACCACGGAGGGAATGTATGTGAAAATTTTCTTATTCGGGCAGGAAAAGGGGAAGTGTTCGGGGTGGAAGACAATTCCAGGGTGAGGGTCTTAAGACAACTGACCCGCAGGAACCACTCTCCGAGGAATCAAAAGGTCATCCGCTCGACACACCTAATCACATCACGGGGGGGACATCCCGACCATACAGGAATATCAGAGGAAAGCTAAGGGGGGAAAGAACGCGCAACGAAGATAGAGGGACCAAGGGGAGGAAAACACAGACGAATTTGCGCGAAAAGAGCAGAACACCGGGGGTGAATGCGGTCTGGCCGGTCTGGAAAAAAGGCGTTTAAAAAAAACTGGCACAAGGGGGGGGGCGATTATGACGGACCCGTACTCCAAAGGCGCAACGTTCAGGGACCTCTTGCCACCGTAGAGAGAAATTGAAAGAGCGGAGGCCGCGGGGGTGATGACTCAAGGCCAGCACCGTTGGGGGCAGGAAGGGCAGCGGAGAAGGGTCCACAGAACCGAGTGGCTGAAGTGCTCTCTGAAAGAGGGGGGGTGAAACGGATAGAACAGTGCCGAGTGGGGAAATGGAATCACAAAGCACGCGCTACGATGGACACAGGGGTTGGAGAAGCAGACAGCCGGAACTAGATCGCTGGTGTCCAGCGCCGACAAGCTCTAAAAAAAAAGGGGTAGGCAGGGTCCCCGCAACAACGTAAGGGAAAAAAAAGAGCGGAAGCCTGGAGAATGCATCCGAAAGGTGAACGAATGTCGACGCGTGCCACTGGGCGGTGAAGAATCCTGGAGGAAAGGAACGGTTGAAGGAGGCACCTTGCTAAAGTACATCTCAAAAGGCGCTTCCGAATAAGTCCTGCAAGGGAAGTAGGAAAATGGGGGCCAGGGGCCCATCTCCGTTAAGTGAAGTGCATCGCGGGAACTCGGCCGGTGCCGACCCTTCCTTTCTTTTACCACTTGAGGCAAGTCTAAAGTCGAGGGGACCGAAGACCTCTGCCCGAAGGTAAGGGGAGAAATCGAAAAAAAATAAAAATGAGTGGTGTGGGGGGGGGGGGGGGGGGGGGGTGGGGGCCCGCCTGGCTGAGAGGGCGGGCGAGGGAGCTTTGCCGGGCCGTTGAACAGTACAGGCTGACCTGGTGTATAAGCTGGTCAGCGGAGCGAAAACTGAAGGGAGTAAAGCGTGGACCTTCTCGCGGTCAGGAGAGCTGAAAGGAAGGACGGCGGACCATTAAATTATCCTATGTCTGAGGACGCTGTTTCTGATAACTATCAACAAAAAAAAAAGTCGTAGGGAGGAAAAAAAAGAGAATAGAAGAACAAACGGAGGAGACATCGGAAGGCGAAGGGCAGACTCGCCGCTGCACTGCCAGATCAGGAAGGGAGAGCACGAGTCAAACTAGTGTAAAACCGTAACTCCGGTCGAATAAGACTTCGGGGCTCAACAGAAGACACACTTTACTGGTTAACCAACCAAATCCGGCGACCAGAGGCAGCGAACGCCTCTCTAAGAAACAGGCGACAGAAGAAGAATTTTTAAGAAGTCGCCGTACCGGGGGGCAGGGGCTTTCGCGGAGAGGGGGTGCGCAGAAGACGGTACGCAAAAGCAGGGTCCCCTCAAAGGAAGGAGAATGGGGTTAACCCAAACAGAGCTTCAAGGACCGGCGATGGAGGCCCCTGGGCCCAGCTGGCAAGAAAGGAATGAATGCGGAAAGGGGCCCGCGAGGGATCGAGGTACTGGCCAGAGTGCGCTCAACGGCCCCAGGAAAACCGTAAATGCTTCGGACGCACGGGGCAGACCCCGCGATCGAAAGGATACTGGACGGGGAGGAAAATTCGTCCGCTCGCCACGTGGGGCTGGTCCCGCAGCGGAAAAGCTCCGGGAGGGGGCTGTATTCTCTTGGGAAAAAAAAGGAAAATAGGATAGGTGGTCCGCAGGCACCTGAAGGCAGGAAAAACCGTGCATCCAAATACGGGGGGGGGTTTTATAGCGCGCAGACTGGACGGGGAAAAACTGGGGGTCGATACGCGAATTCGCCGTCAACAACATTCCCGCCCCGAAGCGGTGAAAATTGGGGACAAAATCGCGGGAGCGCTGAATAATAAGAAAAAACATGCTGGATGATCAGACCGCAATCGAGAGGCAAAAAACAAGATCTTCAATGGATAAGAAAAATGGGGTCCATATTCAGTCTTGCGCCGCTGGGCGGAACTTTTAAGCATAAAAAGCGCGCTGTGTCCAGTGCACCGGGAAATCGGCAAGGTGGGTCAAGAAGTAACAAGCTCATTGAAAAGGGGGGGAGCTGGATGGGCGATACCACTTCGGAAGGGGGACGTGGACGCTCGGGGGACTTGCCTGAGAATACGGCGCGTTGAGGCGGCCCGGCAATGTCGCTGATCAAAAAAAGGAATGGGTCAGGGCGGAACACGGAATGCGAGGTTGAAGAAAAGCGTAGGAGGGGTGGGGGCGATGCCTGCGGGGGGAGAGGGGGCAGCGAAACGCAAAAGGACAAATGCCCGAAGCAACCGTCTTTGGAGGACACCCGCCCCCGCCCTGTTAAGGAAAAAAAAAACCAACTCCTGCTTTCACTCCTGGAAAAGGAAACACAATAATCCCAGGCAACCGCCCGTGCCGCTCCCGAAGGTCAACTGATCTAACAGGGCACCTTCAAGGAGCCAACGCAAGGGGGGCAAGCACCTTTATTTCCGCGGAAAAAAAAAAAACACTACGCAGCAATCCGTTCACACGCACTTCGCAGAGGGAGGACTAGAACTCCAGGCTGACCGAGGACGAAAAAAAGTGTGTGGCGCTTTAGGATCCACAAGGACGAGGACGACGGTGCTTGAGAGAATAGTCAAACGAACAGGGGGAGAAAGGGGGGACGCGTCGTGGGATGGGTTTCCCGGGAAGAGGGGCTGGGAGTACATGACTTCCCGCCAGTCAACTGGGGGGAACGAGACGATACGCGGGATACTTTGGGGGAAAAAAGGGAGGCCCAAAGTACCCCTGAATCGTTTCGAGCAAGGGGGGTTTTTTTGGGGGGGGGAGAGGCCAGTTGGCTGGAACGGTTAGCTTGTACGGGCGAGAGCCACATGGGGGGGGGGCAGAAGAGTATTGGTGCTGTTGGGTGAAAATGAACTCGTAACACAATGAAAAAAGCAAACCAGAGCTTCTCAAGCAGGTCGGATCTAGGAGGAGGTACCGTCGAGGTTGCACAGTTGGCCGTAGCAGAAGCACCTTGGCGCTTGACCATCGCGGTGCGAGGAAAAGAGAGGGGAACGCGCTGCTGCTGTCCACAAGACTTCCAGAGAGGATGGAAAAGGGCCCCGGCGAGGTCGGAATATGCAAAAAAACGAGGAGGGGCGACTCTGCGGAGCGTGACCCTGGACTGTGAGAGATGCCAAGCGGAATCCAAGGAAGTCTCAGGTCTGAAGCTCCGACAGCTTTGATCAGGTTGTAAAGGAGGGAGAATTAAAATGTGGGGGGACGGCCAAACCTTTGGTCTCGGGCGGTCCCTAAGCCGTAGCTTGGCCAGTTCAAAGTTCAAGGTCAAAAAAGGACCCGAGGTCACCAGGGGCTTGAGGAATCCTATTCAGTGGAGCAGCGGGCTGGAAGAATGTGGGCCCTGGATTGACTAACGAGAAGGGTCATCAAGAACCTTTGATAAAACGCGGAAGAGGGGAGCAAAGACGCGAGCACAGGTGGGTGACTTACGAAAGGGAGCATGGTACAAGGCACTGTGTGTCATAACCGGTGGGAAAACGGCACTCTCAAGGCGACTGGAAGTGCGCGGGAGGGGGCGCGCCGCGAACTCCAGAAAGAAAAAACTGCGATCAGGCCTACGTTACCGGGGGAGTAGGGGGGGAAGACTCTAGTCCATCGCGGTGATCGTGGAACGGGTCGCGCAGACATGGGAACCGTCAGAACCGGGGGGGGATGGGGAGACAAGGTGGGAGACACGCCGCGAAGGGGTTGGTACCGCATTGAAAGGTGGTTGGGACTCCTCCTCCCGAGCCGCAGAAGCAACAGGACTCTGCGCACCGAACAGGGGGGGGCGGTCTTTCAGAGGTGCAGAGGGTCGAGAGAAAATATAATTTGGTTGACGAGCGCGGCGACCGGGTATAATCCTAGAACACTCTACCGCGACAGAAAAAAATGCCCGTAAAAAGGCGATCTACTACACTAAGAAAGTGCCTAAGGACCAAGAAACGACAAAGAGGATGGGGTGAGCTTGCACAGACGAAAGGCGGCTGATAAAAAGCAGAATGGTGAGCATTGCACGGCGAGCAAGGAATAAGGCAGGCATTAAAGGGTCCGCTATACGCAGCCACGGGCCTAGGATGGGGGACAGCGTACTGCGGAGAGCGATCGAAGGACCTCGCTGCAGAATCGTGTTCTAGGTCGTCACAGGTCGAAGACTTTACCGGGGATGGCCTTGGAAAAGTGTTTTCATCAGTAGCTCTCGACAAAAAACCAGCCAAAAGGGGGATACGCACAAAATAGAAGCTGGGCCATCTCGACTTGCCGGAAGAGAAAACGCAAAGCCATCAAAAAGAGGGTCACCGTCTCTAGCAGAGCCAAAGGACTGGCCACAAATCCAATGGGGTGAGAGGGGAGAAGAGACGGTCCTCATCGGCGTAACTAGCGAAAACTGCTCACCATGTCGGGAGTCCGTTACGCATAAGGGCAGTTCGCACGCTCAAAGGCACTCGCTGGCGTCCATCCGGGTCTAGGCAAGGGGCTGGCGATTCGAAGGCGCCAATCTGAAGAGTAGGCGGAGCGTCGGGTTCAAGAAAAACGAACCAACAGAGCAACCACTTCTCCGGATCAAGCATCGGAAGAAAACCCAATCTACCTTTAAAGCCACCCCGGCGGGTGAAATAGGGGGTCGTGGTCGGCGGAGGAGGGGAGGATTCTCCACCAAGGTCATGGGGGGGGGGGGGAGGGACCCACCAATCGAGCCAACGCGTCGAACAGCCAACACGGGGAGGGGAGGTGCACCGGAACATCCTGATCCCTATCACCTCACGTCCTCGAGGGGGAACTCAAAGTCGGGGAGCGTCGGAAGAGCCTGATTGTTGACTTCTTCTTTCTAGAGGCGCGCTGCCGAAAAACTTCACTGAAAAGGGAAAGTTAATGAAGGAAAGGGAGAACACAGTCCCGGTAAAAGCTAACGAAGGTGCGGCCATACTCCAAAGGGCCGCGGATCTTCTATGTTTGGGGTGGGGGGCGCGGGCTCACCAGGAAGGCGAGTGCATGCCATCAGTCCAGGAACAATGTTAACAATTGGAAGTCCACGCACGCCACTTACGAAAAGAGGCCTCGACCGGCAAGAAAAAAATGGCTCTCTGAGAAAAAAGGTACCTGGCAAAGCTCGCGGAGACACTCGATGACCAATTGTGCAGGACGCCAACATCGGGGGCATCTTCCGAGGCCCTGATCCGAAGGAGTTCGGCAAAACTGGGATACGGCCCTGACTAAGGAAAGAAAAGAAAAAAACGTCGTCCGTAAGGCAGCAACGCAAAAGGCAATGCTAGAGCCAGTCGTCTAACGAACGAGGACAAAATTCAAAAAAAGACTAGGCATGACGGAAAATCAAACTGCCGGTAAGGGAGGCAAGATGCTCGGGGCAAGACATCCCAAGTCTAGCCGCCGAAAGCAAACGGGGGCAACCAAGAGGAACACGCACTAGAGCATCGCCCGTCTGGAGAAGCTCTTTAAAACGGCAGGACGAGGTCAGGGTCCACCAACGACAGAAACAATCAGAAAAACTGCTAGGCCCAGCGGAGCTGGCACTATGCGCACTTAGCATAAAAGTCAAGAAAAACCTGTCAAGTAAAAAAAAGGGGGAACGAGGACGTGGGGAGACTTGTGCCCCAAGGGAACAATCAACTTCATCGTCTCAGACCAAACCAGTGGCTGAAAACCGTGCCTCAGGACGAAAAACCCGCAGGCCGGCCCCTGTGAACAAACTGAAAAAGACGCGTAAAAGGGGGACGCCTGGCGTAAGGGGGATCGCTAAACAGGCGTAAAATCGAAATGGGAGACAAGCAAAAACTTTGATCCTCGGCATCAGGGCGTAAGACCGAGCTTTCTAGTAGGGTGAACGGGAGAGATAGTGTTTGGTCAGCTGGACCTGAAGGGAAGGTTAATGCCGGAGATTCTAATGCAGAGGGCGCGCCGTTTACGCGGTCTAGTAGGAGGTGGCGTTTTCCGGGTATACCCGTTTAAAGGGGGAAATCCAGCAGTGTCGTGAGGAGGGGGCATAAAAGGATGGGGGGGAGGGTTAGTCCTCCAAAGGACCGTTTTCGGGCAGGTCGTGCAGCAGACTCCCCGCCAAAAATCAAACAAGCATGCCATCCGCTAGACCACCTCGCAACGGGTCAGACCGGCAAGAAGGTAAAGGATCAGCGAACATTCGCCGGCCTGCAGGGCTCGATATACATAAAAGAGCGTAAAAACTGGCAAACGAATTGGCGCCACATACTCACCGTTGCCCATGCGAGGGACCGTTCTGCCAAAAAGGACGCGGCACCGCACATACGGAGAGGGGAACCGCTTAAGCCAGCGAGCAAACGATGCACTCGGACACTGTCAGGGGGGAAGACGTAAAAAGTGACTTCGGGTGCGAATTAACCGCCAGGGAGCAAGTGGCCTGCCTTAGAGAGCGTCGAGGTCCAAGCAAGATCAGGGGAGGAATGTCTCTCTTAACTCGAGGCATGAAGAGTAGAACATTCAGAAAAATCCAGCGGCTCGGCGAGTAAAAAGGGCAACGTTTTTGCTATCAGGTGGAATCACGAAAAAACCGACGCGTTCTTTAGACGAGCTAGAAGGGAGCTGTCCCGTGCGGGCGTTCAACAGCACCAGACGTGGCGAGTTCGCCAGGGGACCTGCTCGCCCGGGTCTCTAATGTAGAGCGCGGGGTGCAACGTTCGAGCAGTACTGGCGTTCCAAAGGGGAAATGGAGTTCGACGCTGGCATAAACCCTCGTCAATCCGGACCGAAGGCCGCAAGGGGGTCCGCCAGACTGGGCCGGCAAAAGCACGAAAGGGAAGTCATGCAGACGCGGTAACGCGGTCCATGAGAGACCGTCCTTCGGAACCACCTTGCTGACTCAGGAAAGGGTAGGAGACGAAGGACACCATACGGGAAAGAAGCACGCGCAAAATTCGGAGGAGGTGCGCCTGTTCGTAAGGGGTTTCGCGGCGGGGGGAGCCGGGCCGGTGAACAAGAATGCGAACAGGGGGGTGTGAGGAAAGGGGCTAGACAGCATGAGGTCCAACCATGGGGAAGAATACTAGAAATGCTATCTTCCATCCCTTCGGGTCACGCCAGGGACTGAGCCGCATAAAGGAAGGCGCTGGGGGGTTCTGG
>Ga0179593_1574382_pt1 | contig 23407 bp, 19 predicted proteins | sample CZODoug2_1_08_16_FD_185931 | JGI IMG/M metagenome (GOLD analysis project Ga0179593, IMG submission 185931) | Vadose zone soil fungal communities from Angelo Coast Range Reserve, California, USA - CZODoug2_1_08_16fungal (PacBio error correction) | ecosystem: Environmental > Terrestrial > Soil >...
CGCCCTACAAGTGGGGTAATAAAGAATATAGGTATGCAAAAGAAGAAAAAGGGAAAAAAGACATCGATCCTTGGGAGGACCGGTTAGATACTGTGCTTTTGGCAATTTCAACCCTTGAACATTTGGGACTCTGGGGCTAGGGAACATGTTTTCTTAAGAGCGAAACGCCCATTCCTCACCTACCATTGGACCCTCTCAAACGCCGAGGGTGGAGGCCAGGCGAACGAAGGGAGAAAGAGGAGTCCCGCGAAGAATAAAAGCGAGCGAAGGGGGGCGGATCATGCCGCATCGATGTTCTCAGCCAATTTCGGCAGGAAGAAAGACCGGAAGCGTGTCTATGGGAGGGGGAAGTACTTGGATAGGAGGTGTGCGCGGTCAGGAAACTGTACGCGCCAAATAGCCACGTTAGGCCCGGGTTACGGGCGATGGGAGGCGGCCTCGAGCAGCAAATATGGAGGAAATCGCCTCGTACGCCAGCCTGGGCATAGATCACCTAGGGGAGAACCAGGCCGCGATGAAAAATGGGAGCACCACACAGGAAGGAAACTCCAGGAGAACATCCGGTTTAAAGCGGAGCCTGCCGCAGGATACGCCTATGTTGAGCAAGAAGCGGTAGGGCGGCAATTACGCAAACAGTGACAGAGGAGAGGGAATCGCGAGGTGTGCCATTGGGTCAGATGGGGCGTCGTGTTGGTCTGAGGAGCAGCGGGGGAGCTCCAGTCTAGAAATCCGCAAGTCAGGAAGAGGGTACGGCTGCATAAAGACAGGAAAGGTGGAGTGTAGGATGAATCAAGGGGGGGGGGAGGAGGAATCAGTTCCAACAGAGGATGTGCTGTTGGTAGATCATCCTTCTATACGGCTAAAAAGTCGGAGAGACCTCAGAGTCCATCTTCCCGGGGGGAGGGGGCGTAGTTTAATCGCAATAACGTGGTCAGGGAAAAAAATTCATGGCTCGAAGGTGGGGGCTCCGAAAACACGTTTAATTGGGGCTAAAAGTCGCCTCGGAGGTGCAAGAGCTAAAGGTGCGAAACCGCATATCTATCCGAACCGTGCGTCGAGGGCGTTCAACGGCCGGGGAACGACAGGAACATCTAGGTTGTGTTATCTACAAAAAAGAGTTCCTCCTAGATAAGAGTATAGAGGGGGGGTAAATCTCTGAAGACCTCCAACAGATCTCAGAATTAAAACATGATCGAATGGGAGATCGAGGAATAATCGCTTAGGCTGCGATTACAAAGCGAAAGCCTACATCTTCAAAAAGGGAAAATGTGTATCAATTGTCTAGAGAGAAAGTTCGATCACTCATTTCGAGCCGGGATCCACGACGAGCACGCAGCACACAGGGAAGTTACACAGCGGTGACGGGGACTAGAGGGGTGGAGCTCGTAAGGAAAACAAACAAGCGAGCTCATTGGCTCCAAAAACGCCCAGTCGAAATGGATCGGCGGAAAAAAACCGAAGTGTCTCAGAGGAAACGAATCACTGCCGGGGGGGGACAAAGGGGTGGACCAAAGGGTTGTTAAAAAATGGCGCAGACGGCCGCGCCATGCATCGTGGCAGATATTCCTGCCTCCGAAATGAGGAAGAGGACGGCCCGGATTCTTAAGGGATGGCAAGTCGTGACAAATAGGATGAGGAAGGAATGGACTGGAGAGTTGCCACATTGAGACGATCTCACCTTTGTGGAGGGGTGGCTCTTATACAAGGGGATGGGCTCTATACGACCGGATCCGATCATGAGAGAATTTTGAAAGATTCAAGTTAGAATAACCCCTCAAACTCTGCCCTAAATAAGGATGCCTAGATCGTCTGTGTCGTTATTTAAGGAAGAGCGGCAGATCCCATTTGGCCCCCATTTTAAAAAAAGGGGAAAAAGGAATTAGAGACGGGGAAGAAGGGGCAAGTCCGGCGTTCCATCGTCTGAACAGGGGCAAGTTTGTGAGGGGGACAAGGAAAAAAACAACAGCAATAATCACGGGGCCTTCCCTCTCTCTACAAAAGGAGGTCTTGGGGGGATGCCACGAAATATGCGGGAGCTGCTTCGAAAAATAGGTACAACTGGTGGGCTTTAAGCCGTTTTACCCCTTTTAATATCCGTCATAAAAAAAAAAAAAAATTCGGGGGATAGGAAGACACGGGCAAAAGTGAAAAATCGGCTTAAAAGCCCAAGCGGGAGGGGATCGGAATTTGCTCGGAAATCGATCTCTCGCTCGGGGATCGACCAAAACCGTTGAGGTCCTGAAGGATGGAGCGGGAGGGACCTCGTGGGCACTGGGTAAAGGATGTCAAATGCGAAAATGGAGCCAAAATTGGGCCCATGGACGCGAAAGCGGTATAATTAAAGCCGACCCGGGTTGAGGCCCGGCGCCTCTCCAGACCCTTGCTAAAACCCTTGGTGAGAAGGTCCAAAGGCGCCTCCGGCAAGGACGACCCTGACTGAAGGGCTTTGCATCGGCGATCCCTTCAATCAAAGTAGGGTTGGGGCAGGGAAAAGATCTCTAACCATCCCCGTCTCGAATTTAGACGGGGGAGTTGGAAGAGGAGAGGGGGGTCATCCACGAGCGAACGTTGGCTCACCACCCAACACAAGGGGAGGTGCGCACCTCCGAAGCAATTTCAAAAAATCTCCGGACGACAGAATTTGACAAAGTCTGGCTTCATCTCCGAAGGAAAAGGGGAAGGGCCGCTGCACTAAAGTACGAAAGGGGATCTGGAGAAGAAAGCTGACTCATCTGCTGGCGAGTCTGCAGGAGGAGGGCTAAAAACCGCCTGCCTAGGGGTTGCGGAAAACAGGGGGTTAACTTTTCGACGTTCAGAGATTGGAAGTGTTGGGGGAATATCGTTTCCAAGGAAGCTCGAGACGGAGGTACTCAAGGGGAGCACTTGAAGGTTTTGTACGCATCAAGGCAGTTCTGAAAAACAGACGGGGAGACAGAGATTGTAACCGGAAGTTGGGTGCGGGAACCTCGGGAATCCATTGGGGGGATCTTGAATCGGGAGGTCGACACTAATCGTCGAGATCCTTCTCCTGTCATCCCTGAAGTCGACTCACAAAAGAGGGAATTTAGGAGAGAGTTGAAGCTTGCCTAAGTATCGAGTCGGGGAAGCGCACGTCCATGGGAATTGGCTCGAGGGTGTCTTAGGGGTGGGCTCTGCTGAGAAACAGCGGCCGGAGATTCGGGCGGCGCCTTAGATTTGGAATGATCAACACACAAAAATTAAGGATGATATGGGGGGATTCGAAGGCCGTAAAAAAAAAAGCACACTGGCGCTGTAATATCAATGCGCCGGTAAACTTGTTCGCGGCGTGCAAAAACAGACGCGGCGAAAGAAAAGCACCAAGATTAAGAACGTCGGAGCAATTCTCGAATAAAAAAAGGGGCATCAGATTCTTCGGAGGTCTTAAACTGACCGTAGAAAGTTTGCAAATGACGCTCATCCGGGATGAGAGCGCCACATTATCAAGCCGTGGAGAAGTAAGAGCGCGCCACTGGCCCTGAAATTGTGAATAGAAAAGGCAGGGCAATGAGAGGGGAAGCTCGACAAAGGAGGGAAAATCGAAAAAATCTGGGCATGGGGAAGTCTACAACTTCCAATCGAAGTGTAGTCTGGAGTCGTAGGGGAGAGAAAACAGCCGCGGTTGCTCACAGTAGGACGCCATATTCCCCATCGGGACCGAGAGCGACTCAGCGCCAAAATATGATCATCAGGGAAAAATTGGGCTTAACTTGCATCCCAGAGTGCTACCCATCGAGGTAATGAAAGGAAGGATCAGTTGACCCCTGTTGAACTGGGAGGACGATTCAGAAGAAGGGATTTGCGTATCGGTTCCAACGGGGGACGTCAAGAAGTTCGTGGATAGCATAGGTCTCGCTTCCGAGTGACTATTTCTTGGCGAGCCTCCGGGCCCTCGCTGGAAGACGGGAATCCTTGCTAATGGCGAAAGTACGGCGTTTGTCCCCAAAGCTCTCCCCATAGCCCGTCCTGTACCCCATCGAGTTCTAGGCAATGCAGGGAAAAGGTTTTTTCGAGACGAGAGATCCGGCTGAAGGGCATGGAAGAACCATAGCCTGAGCTGCGGCACGCATCTGGCTCAATTCTTGTCATGGCCGACCTCGGGACGTGAGTATTTCAACATCTTTTCGTAGGCCAAACAGGGTCGACGCAAACACCTGCGCGCCCCTCTATGTAAAGGGCACCTTAGGCAATTGCCATGAACCAAACAAGGCCAACGGATCGAACAGTCGCGGAAACGCGTCTGGATTGCAGTGCCCTCGACTTCTCCTTCTTGGAACTTGTCTTGCGAAAAAAAGGGGGGGATGAAGGGGGCCCGCTATATACTCGAAACAACAAAAAGGTAAAACTGACACGCTGGCCCACGTCGGGACTTTCTGAAGAAAAGAGGAGCGCTGGGAAACAAGAAAGGGGCAAGACATCAGTTGGGGGGGGAGAGAGGGTGGCGGATAGGGGGACGGTTGGTGTAAGAGACGACGTTACCTTTGGGCTCGCGCGAAAAGGTGTTTTTCTGGGAGAAAAACTCAGTAAAACCGGTGGAAATCACATCTTTAAGAGTGGAGGCAAATGCCGTGCGGCCCTAAGCGTCACCCACAACTACTGGTAAGCTATGGTTCTGCATGAAATAAGGAATATAAGTAATAGATGTTCTAGGAACAAAAGGAGGGGGAAGAGGGAATCTTAGACGGGGGACTGGTATCTCTTGGGATTTCAAAAGGGGAAAGAGAGGACCTCGGGCCATGAGCATGTGGACACTGATGCAGGCAGAGGTCGGCTGCTAGATCTCAAGTTTCGGAAGGAGCCCGCTATCCGACATCTCGGCGATCTATTTTACCCAAGGAACGAGCCAGATTACGAGAAGAAAAATCAAGGGGACGAATCCGTCCATTGGGCGAAAGTTTCAACGAGGGCATGGACGGCATGAGGAGGCACTGGTGTGAGACCCTCTTTTCTGTTAACTTTAAGCCAAGAGTTGGAAAGGGATGAGGATTTGGTCTAGCAGGCGAAGGGCATGAGGCATATGGCCTCCTTATGCTCAAAAAAACTGCGCGCTGGTCGGGATCAAAACGTCTCATCGAAGACTCCTAGAGCACTGGTAGAGCTGGCAGGGAATGTGAAAAGGTTGTGGCTTAATGCCTAAAAGTGGTTCCTCTGTCTAGCTCGAATTCATGGTCAAAAGGGGACAAGGGCGAATCTTGCGGGGAAGCTCGCAAGGTCAATAACCGATTCAGGTCTACGATATCAACTATCGAGTATTCAAGCGAAGACGAAGGGGCAGTAATAATCTGAATTTTCACGAATTCCCCGACTTTAATCGCTGTCTTGACTTTATTAACAGCGTCGCGGGGTCAAAAAAGGAAAAAACACCACGGTCTCAGTACCCGACAGAGAAGCTCTTACCTCTTGCTTAGGCAGGGAATGGGGAACGGCCGTCTCAAAAAGAGAAGAGCCTTCAGGCGGGTTGGTATCACAACGGAGGAAAAATCATACGTGCGCGTCATTCTTGCGCGCGCGAAGGGACTGACGCGCATAAAAAGAAATTGACAGCGCAACTAGATGAGGTGGACGCGGAAAAGGGGAATCTTCAAATCTGAAAGGCTTTGCCAGGGTTGGCCTGAGGGAATCAGGGGAGCATATTACTGGTAGGGCGAGACGAGTCTTCTGATCGGCAAGCGGATTCACGGCAGAAGGCCAAGTTACTACAGGATCTCCTGGACAGATAGGTGTGTTAAAAACTGCAACTGCGAAAAGGCACGGGCTATTGAATAGGGGGCAGGGGGATAAACCGATCTTGGAAGCATTCCGAGGAGAAGAGCCGTGATTCCCTTGGCCTGTAAAGGCAAGAAAAGAAAGAACACAAAAAAGTTGGACCAATCAAAAAAGAACCAAGGGGAAAACAACCATGGAACAACAGGAACAGGTCAACAACCTCTGAAAAACCGGGAAGCCTCGGAAAGTGCGCAACATAGAAGACACCGAGCCATAAAAAGATTCCCTCGCCGGGACGCAAACTTGATCGCCATTGAGGGAAGGAAGGGGTAGTTTAGAGGACATAAGAGATTGAGCTCTTCATGAACATCTTCGGGGACCAGAGACATGAATGCCAACGCCGGGGGTGACAAAAAAAAACTTGGTGATTAGAGGTGAGAACTTGGCGCGGGCCCCGATGATAAACTCAGAAAGTCTAAGGAGGGGGGTTGAGAGAGTAAGAGGGGGGGGGGGGGGGGGACACCTCATCAGCCTACTATATCATGCAAAGTGTGCTTTCTTGTGAAGGAAAGGGCGGACAGGAAAAAGCCTTGTCGGGGGACCACCGCTCAAAAAACAGGGAAGAAAGGTCAAGGAGAACGTCACCGCAAACTTTAAGAGAATGGGAAAGCGAGGGAGATGCAGAAAAGGTGAGGCCGCTCCATGAACAGTCAAACAAGCCGGGACACACGATGGGCGCATTCAGCAGTAGCTCAGCAAGACCCAATAAATGACTGGGGTGGCAGAAGGTCACCTCCGTAAAGATAGATCAAGAAGTTAGGGCGGGAAGAAGCAAAAACAAAGCTCTCGATCAACAATCTTGGGGCTTGACGGGCCGCTTTTGAAAAAGGGGAATTTGATCCAAGTCAAAAAAAGAGAGGGGGTAATAGATCCACGAAACATTTTAACACGTCACGGTCTAGAGTTTTTGAGCACCTATCCAGTCTATAGAGGAGAGAGGCCTCGGAAAAAAAAGCCTGGCGGGGCCTCGGCAGTCGGATGGAAAGGGATAAACGTGTTGGGGGGGGGGGGGGAACGTGCTGGTTGTCCGGAAGGTGGTGTCGGCCGGACCACTTCCCATTGTAACTCAAGACGTCAGGGTCAGAGCCAAAACGAAGTCAGTCTACGGGTAGACTCTTATCCCTGTGGGGGAGGGGAAAATAACGAACTCCGTGAGCTCCTGTTCCGTAAATAAGAAGCTCCATGCTATGCGCAGTCCTCTTGTATCTTTGACACGTGCAAGGAGAGAAGACAAATTGCATTCGACGGAGTTACGGGCGGGCGCATCGCCGACCCGTTTGCGCCTGCCAACAAAGTCCAAGGGGAGAGGGGCGCAACGCCTCCGTTTCAAGGGCCGAGAGGCCGCCCGCAGGGCCACGGGCCGTCAACTCAATCTGCAGATCGTAAAAAGCCCTCCAGGCCATCAGGGCAGGAAGGGAGCGGGGGAGAGAAGACCAGGGGAAAAACTCACTGATTCAGGTTGCGGCGGGGCCGTTCTCTCGCCCGGGTTATTTGCGGACAAACGTGAACGCGAGGTGGATCTCGTCTTTCGAGAAGGGGGGACAATGATGTTGGGGGTACTCATACTGGATCTAGTGGGGATACAAGAGCAATTGAAGCTAAATGTTGTTTACAATGAGCGCACGATGAGGCACACCCCTCGCAATCGAGTTTCCGGGCCCGGTGCTGCTATTAAAGAAGTGCTTGCGCTGGGGCCGAAATCGAGGAGCATCGGTCGCCGGTTGAGACCTGTCAACCACAAGAGGCAATAAGGGCTGCACCACTGAACTGGGAATGGAGGGATAGTAATCGAGCCTAAGCTCGTATAGTAGTCAGTCCCGGGGTAGAGCAGGGTCCTTCGAAAGTTTGGAAACAATAAATCGGGAAAGACCAAGGCCCTGATTGGCCTTCGGCTCCTTCTCTTTTTCTCCCCTCCTCCAAAAGTAGGGAAAAGGACTTTTCGTCGACCGGGGGGTGAAGTGGTCGACGCAAGGCGACGGGGATCTAGGCAAAAAAGAAGGAGGTCTGAGGCTGGGGGTCAACCGCAGCCCAAAGAAAAAAACATCAGCGTTAAGGTCTGGCAAGAAAAAAAAAAAAACTTAAAGCAGCATCGAATGAATTACAGGAGGGAGAAAGCAAAACTATCTTTTGGTCAGGGGACGACTTATTGAGCGCGAACCTGCGCGGACTCTGAGAGGGAAAAATGGATGAGACGTGAATAAACCGGGGGGGGGCCGAATTTCAAGTGCGCAACCACCATGAGGGGCAACTCACCTTAAATATTATGCCGAAGAGAAAAAAAAGTGGATGCTGTGACGTATTCGTCGGGCGGAAAAAAAGCCGCTGTACAGACGCAAAATATTCCCCTCGGCAAAATGCCTCTCAGAGCGAAAAACACAAAGAGAAGCAATGGACACGTTTTTCTTAACTGGTGAGAAAAAAACCTCCGCCACGGAGAAGGGGCCTAAAGCAGGGTTTTCAGTGCTCACCAAGGCTCGAGTGGAAAAACCAGGATTGTGGGAAGTTCAGTAAGGGCGAAAAAAGTCGCAAGTTTCACTCATCTGGTTCAGACTTCGTGGTCAGACCATGTAGATCGAGGAAGATGCCGAGATGCGAGAGGAAGAGGGGGAAGAAGTCTTTATGGAAATAAGAGCAGGGAAACGGCATCGCTAATGGCGAGGAGATGCTCTTTTTGTTCACCGCTAAAAAGGGGGCACGAATCCCAAACGCTTCCTAAAAGAAACAGCTGAAAGGGGGGTCTAAAAAAAAGAAAGACATGTTTTGACGATGACTGCCAGAGGCCTTCAAGGAATCCGCCAAACCTCCTCAGGGGAAGGAGGAACGTTAAGGAATCGCGGTAAGCGGGTCGCCTCTCCAACTCGGACTGAGATTGTCCCAGGATTTGAGGGACGCGGCGTTGGCTACGCACACAAATTGCGAAAAGCGTTTGCAAAGGGTCACGGTGGGCAATACATTAAACGTCCGAACCAGAGAGGGACGGCGCCGACATCGCTGTCCTTGCCTAGATGAGGGAACAAAGAGGGACACAAAGGGGAAGGGTGTTTTTGCGAAAGGTGGCCGGAAGGGGGCAAAGCGGTGGCAAAGCGCTCCACCACAAAGGAAGGAGGATTAACGAGAGATAGAAAAAGGGCCCACGGGCCGGGCAGGGGGGGGAAGAAATTATACACTGGCTCAATGAGAGATCGTGGTAGGCCTTTCAGGGGACCTTGGTTGGGCGGGGGAAAAGGAGAACCGTGAATGTTGCAGGGGGAAAAACGCATGTGTGTGAGTTACGAGAAAACGCGCAATCCGATCATACCTGAAAATACGGCGGCCATACCGCGGAACCGCGTGCGGAACCTCGCCAAAAGAGAGGAGATGTTGGAGGGAATGCAATTGAACATGCCGATCTGTTGCTCAGACAACATTTAAGCTTGGGAAACGAACCTAATCTTTTTCTGGGTTAGAGGACTTTACAGCGGGGAAGTTCAATCTCAAAAACTCCTCTCTCATGACAATTTAGGAAGTGATGAAGTCTCAGGGAGGAAAACTCTAGGAAAGTGAACCGTCAATAGCCAATCGTCCTCCAGATCTATCGAAGAGTGGGACGAACAAAGCCGCGATGAAAAAGACGCGAACCAACATATGGAAAAGATTCTCTCCATCAGGGGAAAACTATCCGGGGCCTGGGGGCCTGAGGAAAAATCTGGATTTTTGGTGAGCACTAATTGGGCGGGGAGGAGGGTACTCCAAGAGGTGACTTGAGGCTTGTAAAAAAGAAAAGTGTTCAAAGATGGGGCATGGTTCACTAAAGGTGGAGACATCAAGGATGTTTCTCTCACGAAATAGGGAGCGCCCGGCATAGATGTTGGGAGACGGCAGCATCAAGTGAAGGGAGTTAGGAGATTCACTAAATGGAGGAGAAACGATCGTGTCTCACGGAATCTGAATTATTCCAAGGTTGCGACGCTCATATTGAGCTCGCGCGAATCGGAGAGAAGCAGAGGGGGGATCAGAGCACAGGGATCGGTTTTGAACGGACGACGAAGTGTCGAGGAATGAGGTGTTCGCTTGGCCCGAAACGCTTGAGAGGCGGGCTGTTCGGTTGCGCCGCGTCTCGGTTCCGCCGAAGACAGGTAGCCTAATAGAAGGAAAGTACGCGCATGGCTTCTCTTCATGTACAAGGTACAAAGAAAGATCATCGACGGGTTCGTGTGGGTCGGGCAAAGATACGGGTTAGAAGAATTGAGAACGCATTTTCTCAGGGTTCCTCATCAGGGGAGCATCGAAAAGGAAATAAGTAAATTAATGACAGTGCGAGAGTGAGTCTATACCGGAGTTAGTAGAGTTCCAGACTGAAGAAAACATCAGAGAGTTGGATCTGACGGGGGGGGGGACAGGAAGTTAGAAACCAGCGAGACCCTATTTCTTCTTACGCCGCGAGAAAGAGAAAAAGGATTATCACTGAAAAAGACAAATTTACAATCGGCTTGGAGCAAAAAAAGGTTTATATTGCGGTGCAACAACAAAAGCGTAATTGCGGCCGGCGAAAGAAAGACCGGGCAGAAATCTAATGAGCCAACCCCGTGGCAAATCTCGAAGAGAGGTAATAGTGACACGGTCCGCAAAAGCTGCACCCATGCGGGGCAAACTCTATCGGGGGGGGGGCCTGAGACAGGGAGAGTTCTCTTAGAGGGTACAAGACTCTCCACCTCAAATACTTCAGGAAACGGAAAACTGGGGGGGGGAAAAATACTAATCCAGCTTCGGATCTGCTGTGTCCTATGGCCATGGACTTGCCACGGCGACGGTGCGGGCTCCCAGAATTGGTGGAGAGGTGGGCTAGTATTATCCACCTTTGCAGGGGGCTATTCAAGAGAGTTATAACGGAAATCTGGAGGGTCCCTCACGATCCGTGTAATAAACTCCTACACGGACTGCGCAATAAAAAAAGAGACAAAAGCATCTTAAGGTCGGGAATGGAAGGAACAAGGCGGCCGGAGCCCTTGGGCAAAATGGCAAGACCACAAGGGGGGAGGGAAGAGAGTCGTCTAATACAAGTTTGTGTTTCGGGCTGTTTTCACGCCGGCGTAGGAGGGGACCATTGAATGGTGGAGACACGCCATCCTTACCAAAAAAATATCACGAGGTAAGGCACGCTCGTGAATCAGGTTTGGGATTCCGTCGCGAGATCCAATGACGAAAGGATTCGGATAAAGCGATTTTAAGTCCAGGGGCCGTGGATACGAAAGAAACACCAACGGAGGGGAGAGAAAAAAGAAGGGGAAACGGACCATGACCATCTTCGGTAGATAACCATAGGGAGGATAATAGGAGGTGTTGCAATCTATCTGAAGAGGAGCGATTGACATACCCCAAAAGACAAATGGTTCCGTATCGAGGGCGAAAGCGGGAGACCAAGACTGTTGTCAAAGGGGTAAGGAGGGAAGAAACCCAAGGGTGGGGCCCAGGGAAAGAGCGGCAATCAACAAGCCGCTTTGGCATCGAAAACCGGGAATGAAGACAGGCGCACACTTGGTGGAGGTGGGGGACACGGCGGCCAGGACGACCTGGAATGAATAAGAGAAGAGACTTGGGCATAGGCTAAAGAGGGAAAATCACGCAGGATGATGGGTGTCTGAAATTCAGGGTTGGAAAAAAAGAGAACCCTCACTTCACGCGCGGAGTTGATATCGGGCGGAGCGGCATCTCCGAACGGGGTCTAAGACCACAACAGAAGAACAAGAACGATGGGAGCGCACTCCTCCTCCATAGGCCGCCAGAAATGTCAAGGCCCGCATAAGGACTTATGAGAGGTAAGAAGAAGGCCTAATGACATTTGAAGGGCGTCGCAATCATCAAAGGTCTAGCCGGAGAGCGGAAAGCTGTGGCAGCGTTGCGGAACTTTGGTCAAGGAGGGGTCTCGGGGTCTGAGGAGGGTTCATTCTTTTTGGGTAGGCGGGGCTCTACGCGGGGAAGACGGGAGCGCAAATTTGAAGCCATTTGTTGGGGACAAAAAAGAAAACCGGGAGGGACAAAACCACTATAGCGCCAGCGGGTTGGAAGGCCTTGGAAGTCCTACTTATGTGGTTCTTGATCTTCGGTCGCCCGGGAAAGCAGGAGAGAGCAGCCGGTCTGAGAAAATAGAGCAAACAAGGAAGGGTGAGATGTAGAACTTGGAGCAGAGGACAAATCTACGGGGTCTTTGCACCGGTGGGAGCAGGGTAGTGGCTCCTTGGGAGACATTTGTAGAGGCAGGAGAAGCAGGCCGACGCGGTCGCCTTCGCCCTTCTATTGGGAGGGGGGGGCAACGAACGAAGTCAAAGGATAATATTGTAAACGGATGCAGCTGGAACTGCGTCTCGGTAGAGGGGGAGAAGGCGCGTCTTTCACGGTCGCGGGCATTTGAACAAACGATACGCGGGGGGGGAAAAAAACGAGAAGTGCGATTCAACAGTCGCGAGAAGACCTCCATCTGAATTCTTATTCGAATGAGCTTCAAAGAAAACGTGCCTTTTCAGAGGACCTAGACCTGAGGAAAGGAGAAGTAGAGGCTCAAGGGCTGAAAGGATATCTTCCAAAGGGGGGGGGGGGAGAGAAACACAAGAGCAGCCGAATCAAAGGAGGAATTACCCTAGAGGAAGAAAAAAACTTACAAGTGAAAGGAAGGGGTCTAACAACCATGGAAGTCCGGGGGGGGGATAGGTCTGGAGTCGGAGGCGAACGCGACGAGGGGGGAGGAAAAAGACCAGACGTACGAATATAACATGGAAAACTAAAGTCGCAGCGAACAGGAACTCACTTTCAAATGGGGGGGATGAACTTGGGGGACCATGAAATGGACCTTGGGCAAAAAATCGGCTGTTGCAACATCAGGCCAGCATGATCTAGGTGACCGGAGTCAGGGCCGAATGCTGACAGGGAGGGGGTGGTAGTCGTAGCTGAATCTCTGAATGGGAGGCCCGGAGGTGAAGTGCATAATGGCGATAGGGGTCGATTTACGAAATATTGGATTAGAGATCCGAAAAACACTTAAAAGGAAATCAAAGGGTAAAAACGTAATGCTATAGGGAGCTTATATTGAAAAAACGCGAAACACCTGGACCCAGGTCCGCTTCCAGTACAAATACCCGAGGGAGAATCGGGGGAAGAAGATGGGTCTGCAAAGGAGGCTTAAAGGAAGGAAGGAATAGCCAAAAAGCTCGTGGGAAATCGGGGCAGGGGGGGGAGGGAACTACAAAGAGTTGGGGATGTGCGGGAATGGCCGCCTCTTGGTACACGGGAGGGGGTTAGTAAACGAGGAGGGTAGAGAGTACACTTCTCTCGACTCAAGGGGAGGGGTCACGTCTTTCCTTGGACAAACCTGTCGAGAGAACGGCGCACGACAACGATAGATTTGTAGAGGGAAGACGGAAGGGAGTGAAAAGAGGGAACTCTCAGTAAGTTTCTTCGGAAAATGGGTCGAATGAATTTTCCAAGAGATCTCTCAAAAAAAAAAAAAAAGGAGGAGAGAACGATAGAGATACCGAGGGTGCTTACGAGCTTCAGGAAAAGAATAGGAGGTGGATGAACCTAAGACAAAGTCAAGGGAGGGCGGCGAAGGGTCTGTATCGGGGGGGGGGGGGATGGGGCAATAGAGAATCCGAAGGGGTCCAGTATGGTCGCGACAGTGTTGTTCTCTATCGAAAAGACCGCTCAGAACAAGACCCGTGGAATCATCCACAGGTCCGAGTCCAAGAAGACCGAGGAAAAAAAGAGAGAAGACAGGTCAAGGACCTAATCTATTCTTATTGGAGGGGGCAGGGCCTAGGCGTAATTGGAAGAGAGTGTGACTACAAAATGGACAGGGGACCGAGAAAAGGAATCGGGGCTATGGTGAGGAAGATATGTGTCGCGTGGGAGTCGGTAGGAGAAAAAATCTCCCCTCCAGGAAGCCGGTATCCCTTGATGAGTCAATTTCTGCGGAGGAAAATATGAGTACAATCGCCTAGATCCCAATCTCGGCATAAATCCAGGATCGCAGAAGGTGAAGAAAAAGCCGAGTTAACCATATTACCAAAACACCGGGGTAATTCTGAAGAAAAGAAAAAGAGTTCAACCTCTTTGAAAAAAGACGATTGGATAAGCCTCTGGCTGGCGGGCAAGTTACAAAATGTTTACCTGGTGGTCTTGGGAACTGAGCTCTCTAAGAAAATTGGGAGGGGGGAATGTTGAAATGGGATTCTGCCAACTAGGGGGGCATCTTCCAAAAAGAAAAAAAAAAAAAATCAAGACTGCGATGGCAGAGTGACATGGTGGTCAGGGGAGGGTCACGCGAATGGGGGTTAAGGGAATTCCGTCCTGGAGTAGATAGGGGAGAAGGTCGAAAAGGCCGCGATCAGCGGGGACGTCTCGAGGGCTCTCTCCTCGACATCTGCAAACGCTGGTAGGTGAGCTAGACACGGGAAGGAAAGGCCTGTGTAAAAAGAAGGAAGTGAGAGAAAAGATTATTTTTCTGTGGGACAGCCTTGTTTCAAGATCTCCACGTAGAAAAGCGGGATAAACGCCTTGCGTCGGTCCGTGAAAGGGCCGGTGAAAAAAAGTGAAGCAAGAATCTCTTTTGCCATTGGTGGATCTACAAAGGCTTCCGGACGTAAGGTCGGCTGGTCGCATGCGGAAAGAAGAAATATAGTACAAGGAAAGGATCCTACATCAGAGGAAGAGAAGATCTTCGGGTAAGAAGTACACGGAAAAGATCAAAAAAAAGGGAAAAGGGGGTGAGAAAACTGCTGGGCGCAAATTCGAAAGACGACAAACGAGAAAGAGAAGGATTTTTATCTAGGAAGAAACCGGATCATCGCGCAGGATGTACAAAATCGTTTCACGGGATAGGGGGGGAGAGGATGCGTCACACAAGCCGAGCTTCACCTTCGCGGTAACGAATACAAGAAAAAAGAAAAAAAAAAAAAAACAAAAAAAAAAAAAAAAAAAAAAAAAAAAAAAAACCCAACAAAAAAAAAAAAAGAAAAAAGAAAAAAAAAAAAAAAACCCCCAACCAAAAAAAAACACAACAAGAAGAAGAAAAAAAGAAACAGGTAGAAAAAAATAGCCACTCACCCCTAAGGAAACAATCACTAAGGAGATGTAAGGAAAAAAAGTGTGAAGAAAGCTGAAAATGCGGTCTCTAATTCCTCTCCTTCAAGCGTGACAGGAGAAAAAGGGAATAGGACGCCATATCTAACATTCTGAAAGGGGTATAAAGGGCAGGAAGATGAGCCTGTGATCGATGGAGGAAGCAAGGAACTTGGACCACGGCTGAGGTTAGGCCTCTCCAGGGTTGGATAGGATGAAGCAAAAGGTTCTTCGCGAGCTCCTCTATAAAAACATCAAGGAATAAACGGGTTTCTGGTAAAGCCTTGGAAGAAAACCCCTATAAAAAGGCTGAAGTACAACATAGCCTAGGCAACAATCATAAGTCAGGGAGGTAAAGGAGGAAAAGGCAAGTGTGAAGGAAGGACTAGAACCTGGAAAGGGGAGAGTAACTTCGCAGTTTGGGAAACTCCCTGGTGGTCATTTTAAGATTTAAAGGAGGTGGTCAGGTTCCCCTTGTTGGCCCGTGTTTCTTGCGGGCGTAAGCCCGCAGTGCACGAAGGTACAAGCACAAAGTTTCTCACCGATTGGCATGATCTAGAAAAACCAAAGGGGACGAGACAGAGAAGATCACGGGAGGGAGAGTCCAAAGGGGGAGGCCAGAGAGGGGAGGAATGCCTCTTTTCAACAAACCTTTGTATCTCTCAAAACCAAAAAGAGGGGAGACAAGATAATAAAAAAAGAAAAAGGACCGGGAAAGGACGAATAGAGGGAAAGATATATTTTTTCGCAGTCGAGCAGTGAACTATAGAGGACGCTCTTCCAACAAAGAATCCGGGCACGGGTCTCTGCGATAGTGGCAAAAGGGGAAGAGTTAAAAGGGGGGGTCGGCGGGGAAAGGGCGCGGCTCACAATAAAAATGTCCACGTCACGGCTCTGCATTCAAGAAAACGTGGGGGAGGGAGGCTACTTCATCTACGACCTTTGGTGGAGAATGGGGTGCCAAAGCGGCCGAAGGAAGGAAGGTTCATTAATAGAAAAGCCCGTCTTGGTGGGAAGAGGCTATGAAAGGCAGTCAACGCGGTCGTAATGAGGGGGGGGGGAGGGAATAGAGACCCAACTAACCGTTCTTGAATAACTAGGGGAAGGAGGAGGGGGGTCTCAGAGAGACAACCGCGGAAATCCGAAATAATCCCACAAGGGGAGAGTGAATCCACGCTATTGAAGTGGAAGGGAGCCTGCGCGTTCATTGGTACCGCCGCTTCAATCGTCCTTCTTCGATACCTCCTAATGCAGAGTGCTGGGGAGGAACTCATCACGAAACTCCACGCATGGGGGAATCGAAAGGGAAGAAAGAGGAGGGAAAAGAAGGGGGGGGAAGTGTTGACGGTAACCACCCTGGGGGAAATTGGGATCGGGTAGGGGGGAAGTTTGAAGGGCTTGGCGAAGAGGCGGTTCATCCGTCTCGCCGATCAAAAACGCGAGGAAATGTTTTGACCTGAAGAGCTGAAAAAGTTCCAAAAAGCGAGCGCCAGCGGGAAAGGGCCTGTGCTTGGGAAGCGGATCCTTCATTTGAAAAAGCTGTATCTCGGGGCGCCGGGGGAAAGAGGGAGAGCGCTCAGCCCTTAAGGAGAAGACTCACCACGGCATTGGGAAGATGTCAGTTGAGCGAGCGAAAGAGCAGGAAGATCGGGAGGGCGCCGAAAAATGTATAGCATGAAACCGTCTAGAGGGGGCGGATTGAGAAGAACAACTCGGGGCAGGAAGGAGTCGAATTCTATGGGATCCCGCACAACCGCGATGAGGAGTGGGGGAAGGGAACAGGGGGAGGTTCAACGCGACGCAAGAGAGGTATGCTATGCAGATCAGAACTTTGACGGGGGGGCGTGCACCGAAGGAGAAAGGTCAGAAGCTAAGTCGATTAAATTCGTTGCAGAGCAGGAGGGGGAGAAGTCCTCTAACAGAAGGCCGGCATCTGAGAACAAGAGATCTGACCAAAGGAAAGTTAACAGTCGACCGATAGGGCGTTACCCTTCACTACACAAGATCTCTCTCCACGTGGAATGAAGTAGGAAATGGATGGGGGAAAGCGGCCAAAAAAAACAAAAAAAAAAAAAAAAAAAAAAAAAAAACAGAACTGAGACTCGGAAAAAATAGCGAGGGAAAAAGAGCGTGTGAAGCGACACAAGCAAAAAACAAAGGTCCTCTTGTGACATCAGGGAGAAAAAAGACCCTCGAATGAGGAATGAAGAAAGCACCTTCAGATTTATCAAATAAAAGCCCCAAAAGTCGGGGAAAGGGGGGGGCGTCATTTCGATAGAGATCAAGAAAAAAAGATCTTACTAGAAATGCTACCAGAGGGGGGCCGGCGGGCACTAAAAAGAACAACAAACTGACGCACGAGCGAGAAGCAAAAAGAGGACCTCATCAAGTCACCGGAGGAAAGTTCCTCATAAAGCATGCTCCACCATGGAGGGGGAACATGAAGGAATTTCAGCGTGAACCTTGAAGGAAAAAGAGAACGACCTAGGTTAGAGGCAGGGTCATCTGAAGCTGTGAGAACACGTCTATTAGAGGCCGGATGTCTACGCGTCTTGCAAATAATTGGGGGAGTCGGAAACTCACGCCCTTAAAATCCATCACGGGAAAGAAGCTCATTGAGGGAAAGGCTTGGGAAAAAGAGTGGAAAATCAACTAGTCCCATTCAAGCAGCTTAAACGAAAAAATACATAGGAAGGTAGAGTGCACCGACAGGTGGTCGTAAAAAAAGAGGAGGCCATCTCAGCATGGCAGCCAACCAATATCCTATGTGTCGGAGGAGAGGGACGCCTAGGTCTTTGGTAAGCCGAAAGGTAGGGGGGATGATTCCAGGTATTACGGAGGATCCGCGTATACGTAGAGAAAAAAACCGGAGAGACTCTTAGGGTTAAATGCGTCCAAAGGCAAATTGAGTGGCCAAGGCGAGAAACAGGAACCCGAAAACATCTGGTCTTGCCAGGAGGCGTGACACTAGAAAGAGGACTTAGGCTTCGAAAGGGGGAGGACGTGGGAGCGGGGACTCACAACAAAAACGAGGGGGGGGAGGAAAGAGAAAGGAGAAACTGCGGGCCAAAAAGCAAAAAAAAAGGGGCGAAGAAAAAAAAAAAAAAGATATTTCGAGCACGAAATCACGTCATCTCGACGTGGTCGGCGCGGGGGGGCGAGGGAGTGGGAGGGGAAAGGAGAAAATGCTTGACCTTTGCGATCTGGGGCGCGCAGGGTTGGGTCAGGAGTATAACGACGCTCCCTCAGACATACGTTGAATCAAAAGGAGTTAAAAGAGACCATCACAAATTATGCGAAAGCCGCTCGGGGCTGTTTGGAGGAAAAATTCTATTCCGAATGATTTGTCTCGGACCCAATTGAAAGACGGCATTGCCGAGAAAGAGAAGGCAGTTTTTAGATTGTAATAACTAGGAGCTATTGTAGGGTACGCTCAAAATACAGGGGGGGCTCTATTAACGTTATTCAACCTATGGGCGCCGGGAGACGGACCGAACAAAGTTCGTCAAGCATCGAAGATCTTAATGGAGACGAACTAGTAAGAAATTCGATAAACAGTGACTCGAAACACATCTGTCGAAAGTAAAGAAGAATCCGGGTGAAAAAGATCATTCCGGCAAGAACGGCAAGGGGGAAACTCACGCGGGCGGGCTCAATTTAAAAAGGTGTGAGGCGGTGGGCGCGCGCGAAGAAAGGGTGCCGGGATTGGGGAGAACGCCTGGAGGGGTCGCCAACGGGGAGGGCTCGGTAACTCCTAACCGAAAGAGGGGAAATAAGGAAAACAGTTGTCGACGGCGCATCACTACTTAGGGAGTTGGTGAATTCCGACATGACGAACAGGGAGCAGCCATGAGGCAAATTTGTAAAGCTCAGAAAGTTAGAGAAAAATCGCGAATGCTCTCCGAAGGGTCCCATCTTGTAGAGGGGGGAGAAAGAAAGACTTGGGGCAGAATCGATCGGTTGCCTCAATCGAGGGGCGGACCTTTAAGGAATTGTATTCAGTCGAAAGAGTCATTGAGGGTAAAGAAAGGACGGGGATCAAGAATCTTTCAGTCGAGAAGGGAACGCCTTTGAGAAGACGATTCCTGTGACTACAGAATCAGAGAAGTGAAACGGCGTGTTTGGTCGGCAAGCGTAGGGGAAGTCCTACTCGGAGGTCTCTTGCGGAGGAAAAGAGGCCTCCAACGGACTTCAGACCTTAGATACTTTCCAGGGAGACTAAGGGGCGGCGATGAATCATCACAGCGAGGAAGAGTCTTCAAGCTTGGTTGCAGTAAGGCTAAAGAAGGGAGTAAGCTAGGAATCCGGAGGAAAAAAAGAAACGCTATCAGCTCCCTGAGGCACGAAAAATTCAGCAAAGGGAAGGGAGAAAATCTTTTCTATCAGTGGGGGGAAACTCAGAGGGGTTTCGCTTAGGGGGGGATCAACCGAAAAAGATGTGACCAATGAGGGGACAGAACAAAAAAAAAAAGGTCGAGAAAGCGATAGGAACAACAGATGGTCTAATATATGAAGCGAGGAAAATCAGTGAACAGGGGGAAGACAACCGCGGCTCCGACTCATCCCGGCTAAAAGAGGAGAGGGGATCATGGGGACAAGCGAGGACATAAAGAACTTAATGATTAAAGAAGAGGAGAAAGGATATTGAAAAACTACTGGTTGAAAAAAATCAGACTGCGCCGAGCGGCCATGAAAATTCCAAGAGGTTTTCGCTCCAGTCCCTGGTTTATATTGGGATAGGGAGGGGACCCGTTTCTGGGGAAAAGGGAGGAGAGTCAAAGACGCGTTATAAACGCAGAATTCGAGACGGGATTAACTCAGACAAAAAATGGAAAAAGAAACCCGAGAAGGAAAAAACTGCGCAGATGCAAGCAGCGTCGTTCTTATTGAATAACGGGAGGCGAAACTTGGAAGAATTCTACAAAAAGTTGGAAGAAAGGGAAGATGCCGTCTATAGATGTTAGGCAATGGGGAGGGAAATCGCTTCTCAGGGGGATGAAAAAAATTGGGGCGAGCCAGACTCAGAAACATCCAGACAGCAGGGTCAAGGACAGGGACAACGAATCAGAACCATGCTTGGGGGGGAGCCGAAGAGAAAGAGCGACTGCTATGGGAAAAAAAGGGCTAGAAAACCCGAGTGGGTGGAACTTTGTGGAAAAAAAGTGGATACACGAAAAAAAAAAAAAAAGGAGGAGAGCGCGGGGTCACCCAATGGGAAAAACGGGGGAAGGGGGGCACCCCATCGGGAGAGAAGAGCTTGAGGGGGGAAGGGCTGTCCATCTGCACGAAGGGGGGAAGAGACAAGCGCGTAAGAGGAGAAGAGAGGGGGAGGGACCGAGATGTACTGGGGGAGGATGGGTTCAGGGCGCTGCGACCAATTGAAGGGGGCCACGAGGCTGCGAGGGAACAGAAGGAAAAACACCACGGGCGTTTAAACGAAGGCCATTCCCTTCTCAAATTGGGGAAAAGCGGAAGCCTTAAGGGAAGGAAGGAAGAAAGACTCGGATGCTTGGAACATGGGGGCTATTGCTCAGAAGAGGGAGATTATTTGAGGGAAAAGGAAAAAAGCACCTTCTAGAATGGGAACGTCTTAGTTTTAGCCGTAGCGAAAATCAAGCTCGCCGAAAAGTTTCGAAGACGAGCCACACTCAGAAAATTTATATTGATCACGAACCTCATCCGTGGGAGAACATTCCTGCAGACAGAAAGGGAAAAGAGACTAGAATTCGGCACAAGATCGTAAATCCTCAGAAGAAATCAATGCATTAAGGAAAGGGTAAGGATGTAGAAGACTGATCCCAGTGAACTGGAAGGAGAGAGGAATGCAGACCACAGGGGGGTCACAGAGTGCTCTCGCAGGGAAGATTGGCCATTTTTTTACCATGAGGAGGGACTCTACCTGGGAGCTGGTCCGGAATTTAACTCAGCTTGTGTTGACCAGCAATCAGCGGGACCCCATTCTTTGACAAAAAATCCAGAGATTGGGAAAAGGGAACTTCTGCGAGTTATCTCGTGATTACGTGATCGGAGCGCCTGGAAAAGCGAATCGAGAAAGGTAGCCATGCGGCAAGACTGAACCCCTGCAAGGGGAATATGTCTGGGGAGGACGTGGAACTATCCAGAGGGTACTTTTCACTATAAGGGGGGAAGGAGAAACTTTTGGTGAAGAGGTGGAGGCGTCTCGAATCGACCATAAAACCATGAGGAGGTTTACTTCTTCTCGGATCTGTGGTCGTCAAACACCGCCCCTACTAAGAAGAGGTTCGATTCAAAAAAACGCCGTCAAAGGCCAGGAACGCAAGGAGGGAGAGACCTCTCCATAAATAACTCTCTGGTACCAGTGGAGCGCGAACCTAAAGAGTAAAGCTTTGGGGAGCAAAAGGAGCAAAAAAGGTCATACGTCGAGAAAAAGGGACATTAGGAGGGAGGAGCAACGGCGCCTTTTCCTATTTAAACTGATATCGCCCTAGAGAAAAAAGCGTAGTCTAAGTAGGATATGAAACTAAACGTTGCCTAAAAAGGGGTTGATAGGGAGAAAGATCCCGAATCACCCTGAGGGGACCTACTCAAACCGAGCGGGTTGAGACAGGTCGAAAAGGGGGGGAAATATCACGTTTGGTAGAATGAGAGTCGGAGGAGGGGAAAAACCAGCGAACTGAGTGGCGAGAATCCACAGGGCGGAAACATATCGAGAATCTGGCTCTCCGCTCCAGAGGAATCAATGAAGGTACTGAAGAAAGAACCACTGAGGGGTGCTCCAAATAGTCGTTTTGAAAACGACAGGAAAGGAAGTATCCGTAACCGGATGAAGTGCGGCGAAAGAAACAAATGTTAAAGCGTCATCTGTCATAGGGGGAAGTGGAGGCCACAGAGGTGAAGTTTGATTCCGCGGAGAGCGATTGGTACGGTACGGTTTAGGACGCCCGCCACAGGCAAAGGATACCGGGAAACGGCAGCAGGGAGAGGGACTTCTCTGGTTAAAACGCACCCATTACGAGGTCCACCAAATAACACAAACGTCCGGTGAGAAGGCTCTGGGGGCGAGAAAGAGTATGCGGAACTGGACAATTCAGGCATAACCCCAAATCTGACGGCATTGTCGGAGTAAGGTAATCAAGAGGAGGGGCTAGTTCGCAATTGGAAAAAGGTACAGGAGGATTAAAAAAATTTCGGAGCAGAGGGTTTTCGATCCTCAAAAGTGAGAGACCCTAAGGGGGAAGTCACCTAAAGCAGGGGAAAAGGGACCAATTCAGATCGAACCGGAAAGCCCCGATACTGCAAAAAGAAGATGAGGGGAAGCAAGCCGATGAAAAGGGAGGAGGACAGGAAATTGGCCTTACGTTTTGAGGCCCTAACAAAAAAACCTGATAGGGGGGGAAAGTAAGGTATCGCCGGGCGGCCACGTTCCTTTCGAAAAAAAAAGAGGAAGAGGAGAGTGGACGCAGTTCCAGAACGATCATTGTAACGGAGCCGGTTAGACCGGGGGGGTGGGGAAACGTGCAAGACCATACTTCCCTTGGCGAATAGGGGAGAGCCTTTGTTTGTGATCAAAGATCGAAAACGCTGCACCAAAAAAACAGGGGGGGTATTCACGGTGTAGGAACGAGAGAAGTCATTTAAGCTGCCGATGATGACGACGAACTCCGACATGAGGTAGTCGGGGGGAGGTAAAAGGAAGTGCCATTGAAGATAGTTTGGAAACTCGCAAAAGAATGTCTTCAGAATAAGAGTGGTAGGGTGACGGAAGGGAAGGGAAGTGGACTGTTTCGCACCGTCAAGGAGCACCATGAACCTGCATCATAAAAATGGTTCCCTGGAAATACGTCAAGGGAATTGACTCTCAGAAGAAATGGGGCAAAAGAGCCGGATACGAATCTTACATGGAATAATCAAAAGGAAGGGGACTACACGACTTAAGTGCAGAACCAAAGCTGTCGAGCGTCCCGTGAAAAGAGGAAAAAGCAAACGGGGCCTGATTAAAAAAACGCGAGTGTCACCAGAGGGAGGGAGGCCAATTGTCGATTTCACCTTTGGTTAAAGGCACCGCAGGACGCAGTGAAGAGAAGATGTTGGAGGGGAGGAACCAACGCGGCGCTGGCTCACTACAAAACGAGACTTCAGGCATCTAAATGTGGGGGAGAAAGGGACTCCATCATGAGGGGGGGGAGGTGCGTGAGAGGCTGGTGACTATTGAGCCAGTAGAGAACCATTAGTCCAGGTGGAGGGCCGAGATCCTTCGAATCGGGAAGGGGATTGAAGTAGGGCAAATAAGGAAAGATCGCGTAGGGCGAAAAAATTGGAAGGAAGGAGATTGCAACTTCGGGCTTTCGCACGAAACGCATGGTTGGGGGTGGAGAGCTGTTTCTGAGGGGAGAAGCAAAAAAAACCGGGGAAACACTTGTCAGCCGCGACCGGTGAGCAGAAGAAGGAGCATAGGATACATGGGGGGGGGACTTTAAGGCAGTTACGACTGAGATCCCGACCTGGGTTGCGTGGGGGCAACTAAGAAGGAGGAAAAAGGCCAAATCGTCAG
>Ga0179593_1431408_pt1 | contig 23406 bp, 35 predicted proteins | sample CZODoug2_1_08_16_FD_185931 | JGI IMG/M metagenome (GOLD analysis project Ga0179593, IMG submission 185931) | Vadose zone soil fungal communities from Angelo Coast Range Reserve, California, USA - CZODoug2_1_08_16fungal (PacBio error correction) | ecosystem: Environmental > Terrestrial > Soil >...
CAATCAATCCAGGAGAAGAAATCATAACAAAAATCAGCCTCTCTCAGTGCGAACAAGATAGAGGGAGAAGTAAGATGGGGGTGGGGAGCGCGGGAAAGCTGGGATATCTCGAAAGAAAAGAATAGAAAAGGGAACCGCGTTGGTGGGGAGAGGAAACAGATTGTTCTTGGAACGCGAAAAAAAGGAGGCGTCGACTAAAAGCACCGAACAGGGAATCGCCAAAAGACTCAGGAGAACATCTAACCGGCGAAAAGATCGTTGTGGAGTGCGTTTAGTGGGAACACTGTACAGGACGTCTCAGGTCACTCTAAGAGACGCTGAAGGGGGCCCGAACGAAAACGGGGGGAGAGCAGGCCACAGTTAAAGAAGTATTGCCCTAACGAATTCCAGTGTGAAGCCGGCAGCAAAGGGGCTGGGGGGGCAGAGACACAAACTCAGGGGAAAATAATTCTAGGTGGGAACGTGCGACGGCGATGTGTGGGCGGGGGGGACTGGGGGTGCGCTAGGATGGGCGGGGAGGTGGAGGTTTCAAAGGGCGTGGACCCGGAGGGAGGGAGGAGGAAAGGGACAGAGTCACCGGAGTTTCTAAAGAGCACAATGGGGCAGTGGGGAGAGTCCGGCAAAGACACACATGGCGCTGGGCAGAGGGCAGGGTCGTTTATTACGGGCGAAGAAAAAGCGGGGAACACGGGGCCGGGCATTAGGGGTCAACCCTGGAGACATTAAACTTTTCGGATACCGAACGGGCAACAGATGCAGAAATTGCGAATGGCCGCCTATTTGCGCAAAACTAAGAACGGGAAAGGCCCAAAAAAGGCCGGAGCTGCAAAAAATAAGAAAAAACGGCCCGAAGCACAAGAGGTTCGTGTGGGAAAAACAAAAACCCCGAAGGCGAGGCTAGGGAAAAACACAGCCGGGAAAGGCAAGTTGGGGCAACTGGCCCAAGCTCAGGGGCTCGACGTAGGGCATGACCAGAAATAAGGCAACGTGGGAAGCGATACAGGAGGGGGTAAAACAGGTGAATGACAAATGTAGAGGGGAAGGTCGTCGCGGGAAACAGCGATTTTCTATGAGTAGGCGAAAGCCGGAAGGACCTAAAAAACTTAAAAGCGAGCTCCAACTGGGGAATGTGGGGGTACAGCGTGGCTAACCAAAGCGATGCGTTGCATCGGGAAAGACGGCTTAGAGCTTTCCAGAAGGGAAGGTGTGTCTTAGGGAGAGCAGGAAACACCCAATGCGGCGCGATAAAGAAATGCCGGTATGAAGAAGCATAGGGGGGGGGGGTGGTACGTGTTAACTGGTAAAGACAAATGCGAAAGAGGGAGCAAAAGGGCATCAAGGCAGTAAACGAAAACCCATCAAGGGTATAGGCGGCCGAGAAATTCAAGAGAACAGAGGGGGGTGGTGGAGCTCTTTTTCCCGTCAAAACAGGGAAAGAGCGCATTTACGAGAATCTCAAAACTACAATCGGGCGCTAGTCTAGTCTGCACTGGGCTACGGTACGGAACAACTTCTCCATCAAGGTAGCGGAAACCGATTTTTGCAATACCATGAGTAGAAAACACGCACGGGGGAAAGGACACAAAAAAGCCACTATGCGAGCATGGTCCCTCGGGACGTGATCCAGAAAGACTGCCGAAAACAGCGCCAAATCCAAAGATAACATTCGAAAAGGCGACGCAAAACATCAGGCGGAGGTCCTGAAGACAAAGGGTTCGCAGGCGGAGGATACCAATGGTCCAAATAGGTAGATACGTAATGTCGTGCCAACACAGCAGGTCACCCGGGCATCGCCTACAGTAAGGACGAGCAACACGATCAGTGCCGAGAGCTGACGAAGCGGCCGCCGAAGTCCACTCAAACTGCAAAGTCATGATAAGCGCTACAGGGAGTCATCATTGAAAAGTGTGGCCAAGCGGCAAAAGAGAGGTTCGCACGAGGAGGCGAGGGGAGCGGATCCCATTCCTTTCCGGGGAAGGGCGGTGGACCACAGACTGGCACGGATGTTCATGATGCAGGTCAGTGGTAGCCGGGCCCTCGACTCAAGGAGGTCCGACAGGCACAAACTGCTTCGACGGGAATCTTCCACCGGGTGCAGACCAGGAGGAAGCGGCAAAAAAACACTGACCGGTGAAAGGCCTGTTGTCAAGGGGAGTTGGCGAAAACATGGCGGAAATTTGGCTCGAAAAGACAAAGGGGAATCTGTCGTGATGAGAGGAAAAAACAAAGCGGAACTGAACAGACTACTTAGGATCTATGAAAATGGCAAGTCATACAATTGGGATGTGTCCACCTGTTGCGACGAATTCAAGCTCAGGTTCACCCTCGGGCATGGGAGGTCTGACTGTGGAGCGTCACGGGCGAGGGCGTTCCCTGACCAAAGCGGCGGAAGATCGGAGGCTCTCAGAGCGAAAGGATGGGCGTAAGGGAAAACATCTGGTGTGGTGGTTGGGGGGGGGGTTTGGGTGTTGTTGGGTGTTGGGGGGGGGGGGGTCAGTGGTTTTGGGGGGGGTGGTTTTGTTGGGTTGGTGTGTTTGGGGGGGGGGGGTGTTGGTCGTGGGTCTTTTTTTGTGGGGTTAAAACAAAAAACGCACGATATCGAACTCTCATGCGGTAACTTGAAGAAAGAGTCAAAAAAGGCTCCAAGGTAGTGGGAAGGTCGAATCGGGGCGGGGACTTAAAAAAAGTGGACCAGGGAGTTTGACCAGAGAGGACGTTGCGTGCATGAGTTCCGTAACGCTTGTTTTCACTCTGGAAGACGGCAATCAAAAAACCTGATAACGTCAAACCTGTGAAGCTGGAACTCCAGAGGGGACTGCACAATCGGGCCAGGACCGGGGGTTTCCCAAAGCGGGGTTTTATCTTTCGGGCGAGCTCCCTCGTTGAAGAAGAGAGCGGCACAAACACTGGAATTGCGTGGGGAAGAAGTGGTAAGTGAAGACACGGGGTCTAATCGAGCGTTATGCTCCTAAGTCGACGGCCGGCAGGGTTCGCGGCGACCTTTACGGAGGAAAGGTCCCGTAAGATGCGATCCTTGCCAAAAGCGCTTGACGGACGATCTACCAGACTAATGAAAGAACCTAAAAAGCCCAGGGTGACTCCTCAAGAAAAGGGGGGGGGGGTCCGATAGTGTGTCTTGTGGGAGGAAACCCCAAGCGGAGTTTTCATGGATTCAGGGAAAAACGCCGGCCCACGTATCGTGTCTTACCTTAAAAGGTAACGGTCACGGTGTAACCCGTCCTCAGCGGGTCCCTTCCGATAAAAAAAAGGGGCAGTCTCCCAATCACAGGGGTCCTCTTCGAGGATTGGAGACGGGGGGGGGGACTTCATTCGGAGTCCACGACTACGAGGGGTTGAAAATCGACGGTTGGGGGAGCTGAGAGGCCGGTATGCCGGCATGGGGAAACGGACAAAGAGAGAATGCTTTCGAAGGGCGGAAAAGAAAGCAACTACACTCTGAGACTCCTGAAATCAGCTTGAAGGCGCAGGTCGCAAGGGACAATCTAAAGGAAAAAGAGGGGTTCAACGGCCATCCCCCCTGGGGAGCCAGCGGAACTACCGTAACTAGACAGGGGCGACTGAACTAAAAAAAGTCGCGAGCGAAGGGTATTCTTATAGGGACGAGTAAAGCCGTGCCCGTAGTGGAATTAGCCGCGCAGCGCGGTAACGTCCGGTCCTCTTTCTCAGGGGCGCGCGCACTAGCGCAAAAATTGATCCGATAAAAAAAAAAAACTGGAGGAAAATAGAGGAGAGACAAGTGGCTCGGGGGAGTGCGAGAATACCCCCGGTCACAACGCGACACGAACGAAAACGGAAAGTCACTAAAAGACTTAAACTGGACCGGACACGTATAACTAAGACTCCGTACCGCGCGTTGGAAGGATGGATGTTCATGTCAACAGTGGAGAGTGTTACGGGGATGTCGCCCAAAAAGTGTGGCCGCTGCGACCGCCCCTCTGGGGCTGGGATTGGACAACTGCGAACCAGAAAAAAGCAACTGAATGGGCGGAAACCTTCAGGGGGGGGGGCGTTTTTCGTAGAACTCCAACATATCGATCTGGGAGGGTCAGGAAAAACAGGTGAACGGAGGAAGGAAAGCGACCAAACACTCTCAACCTCAGTAGTCGTGGATTGAGGAGGGTTCACCGAAAGCCAAGAAAGGGAACTCCTGGGGATGCTCAGAAAAAAAGGTGAAGTCGAGGGGGGTAGAAAGGGAAAAGCTCAGAGTTCTGATGAGCAACGACGTGAAAAAGGGACAAACGGAACCACGCTGAGAGGTCCGATCCATATACCTTCTGGAGAGGGAAATGACCACACGAGGTTGGGGGGCACCTCACCTGCTAAACCGAGAATGTTTCCGCGCTCACAAGGGGGAGGGGTGCTATAAGAGAAAGATGTCAGAGGGTTCGCAAAGAGCGTGTTCAGGATAGAGTCACTCAGAAGGGAGGGAGGGCGGCCTAGATGGAAGAGCGGGAAAATCGAACTCGGCTGACGAAGAATAAATCGGGAACCTCCAATCCCGTCCACCTTAGGACATCCAGCGGGGACGCTTTAGCCGACCGCGGTGACTCGTCGAATTTAAAAAGATATAACCAGCAAGCGAAAACCGTTCGGGAAGATGTGTCCCAATTCAACACTGAATAGGTCTTGATCCATTCGGGGAAGCAGAGGGAGGGATGAGTCTGCAACAAAAGCGGTGTAAACTCATGCTTATCGTCGTTGGGAAAGAAAAAAAAAGGAAGGGGGTGCTTAAGCGCGAAATAAAAAACCTAACACCACCACGTTCTGCGCGCAGGGGGGAAAAAAGGAGCAAATGCGAAAAGAAAGGGGGTCACTGGGGGGATCAGCTAAATGAGACCGCGTGCTTGAAAGGTTAAAGAGGAAGGAGTTACAAGGAAGAACCCTCCCCGCGCGGATGGGAAGAAGAGAGATTCTTGACCAAAAATGGAAAAGGGGGAAAACGGGACTGCTGCCAATGGCGTGTCCGGAAAAAAAGCGGACAGCAGAAGAGGGGGAACAGATGACTGTTAAGAGGAGAAAAAAACAGTAAAGAAATGGGGTGGAAGGGACCAGTCTAGACAACAGGGTCGCGGTTCTTCAAAGCATGTGTCTCAGCACCCGAAAAAAGAAAAATAGAGGAGGTCCCGATCCAAAACGGGTGGGCGACAGAGGCGGCATAGTACCTAATGAAAAAGCAACACCTGGACCATGCAGGGTGGGAAAAGGGGGGGCGGCAGAATCGGTCCACCATTTTTAGGAAAAACTGGCACAAGAAAGCGCCGGGGAAATGAACTGCCGACAAGACTTAAAGGCAAGGCGCCCACGAGAAAAATCGAAGAACCGTTTCACAAAACGTCGTTAAGGGGGACACTACGAATACGAAAGAGGACGGGGGGGAAGTACTCTCTAAGAATACTAAAGAACTCGGAGGGAGGTTGGGGACGTAAGTACCAAAGGAAAAAATCTGTACTGGAAAGACCTGAGCTGAGACTGATCGTTGTTTCATCCCTGGTGACTTCGCGGGCCTGAGGGGCAGCTCTGGCACGACTGTATGAGGGCACCGCGCAGGGGCGGCGGGTGATCGCGTGTTTGCTCCCTCTATAAAAAAAGGAGATGCCCGTAAGGAGCCTGCCCCTTATGGCGTTCTCGGAACGCGCGGCTGCGCCTTCTGTAAGGCTGCTTGACACGCTTGTCGTGGGGGATGGGGTGATCGTCTAGGGAGGACAGCTACGTGCAAAGAAGGTCGCACTCTTTACCATTCAAGTAGGGGTAGCCGACCAGGGGGCAGGGTGGACCCGCCGGTAGGGAAAAAAAACAGAATCGTTTCCTAGCATTATCGTCTCTGTCGCCGGGATTCTCTAGGAGGCGAGATAGCCCGGGAGAGAACCAGCGGGGGGTCCTTGTGGAAGACCAGGGGGTGGGGGTGGGGGGTGTGTTGTTTGGGGGTTGGTTGGGGTTGAGGGGGAGGGTGTGGGGGTTTGGTAACGACCAAAAAGAAAGGTGGGGGCTGGGAGTCTAGGTAAAGGGGAGGGCGAAGAAACGAAGCTTTGCTTTTTTACTCCATAAAAAGGAATAAGCGGAGGGAGCAACCTGGTTGCCCACCTTCCAGCTGGACGAGGGGCACTAAAAAGGCACGCTTGTGGATCCGCGGGGGGGGGTTTAAGGGGAAAAAAAGGGGGGAAAAGTCGACATAGGGGGACAGCGGGGGAAAAAGGCCGGGGCGGGAGGACAAAGCCGATGAGCCAACAAAAAAGAGGCAGTCGAAAGGGCCGTCCAAAAAACGAACTGCGCAAGGAAAAATTCGCATGAAAAGGAGCGGCAGCCTTCTACGAGGGGGGAATCAAGAAAGCACAAATTCGGGTGCTGGAAAAAAAAAACCCCCTGAGGGGACGGGAGTTTCATGAGGGGACGGGGGGGGAAAAAAATCCTAATGGGTAGCATATATCTTACCAGGGGGGAGGAGGCGAAGAGGGGGAGGCACGGGGCACCCATCGGGCCGAATAAACAGACATTGAAATGCGCCGCATTTTTGGAAAGACCTGAAAAGGAGGTAAGAAAAGAAAAAAGGAGGAATCGCGCACAATTAGAACACTCAGAGAGGCGAACTTTGAAGATCGCAGGCGGGAGTATTACATACAGAATTCCCAAGATTTGGGCCGTCCGCCTGGGTGAAACTTAAGGTACCTCCCTATAAAGACTGTGAGGGGAAGGAAGATGGAGTCCTACCTACAGCAGGGGAGAAATCGCTAAGAAAAAGTCGGTTCCACATTACGCAAAGAAGGTCAGGCGGAAGCCACTGCCCACCAACTCAGGACACGACAAAGTAGGAAGTAGGTAAAAAACAGTAAACATGTGTCTGCGAAATCAAAAAGGATCGGCAGGCTGGGACTAAAACAGTCATGAAAAAAGGGGGGGACAGCGCTACTCCACCCACGGGCTAACGAAGCTCGCTAGCAGAGGGGGGGGTGGGCAGCAAAAAGAAAGGGAAGGGGATCCGTTGTTGTTTACAAACAAACCTTCACCAGCCACAGAGGAAGAATCGGAAAGTGAAATAGCAAGAGAAGTCGAGGAGGGTACGGGCCGTAGCCAGAAGGCGTAAGGCGGCTGGAGGAAGTGCGGAGCAGGAGAGGTACCAAAACATGTTACCACTTCGAGACATGATCGGCGGGAAATCGCCTACTGAAAGCACCAGGGTAGGAAAAGGATTGCGGGTTATAGAAAGCAGAGAAAGGACAAGACATTAAGCCGAGTAAGAGTTCATGCTTGAGGAGGGAGTAAAAACAGGTCTCGGCCGGGGCGAAACTTCTTGGAGTAAGCCGGTGAAAGGGGCAAGGTTCCAACCATTTGAAGGGGGGCTTGCGGGGAGGAAATGGCGGCATTCCCATTTGCGGGTTTCCAAAGTGGGGACGGAGGGTCGCTCGTGCTTACAGCGGAGTGTCTCTCTCTAAGGTGGAGGGAAGGCTTGGAAAGTGCGTCGAGCCGGGGGAGCCGGCTGGGGGACGGGATTGAACAAACAGCATTAAAGAGAGGTCTATGAAGAAACTTGCGGAACATGGTGGGTTGTAAATAGAAGGATCCACAAGAAGTTGAGCAGGGTGCAGGAAAAATGATCATCGAACATAATCCATAAGGTAGGATGGGGGAAAAAAAAATCCTCTGCTCATCACAGTCATCAGAACGCCACGAGGGCCAACCTAAGGTGGCCACTTGAGGATCCGCACACCACCCCGGCTGGGAGTATAGGGGGGGGAGACTCTCGGTAAAGAGGAGTCCAGTGGCTCTCGCCAGGCCAAACAGAGTGAGACACGAACCTCCTATCATCGGGACAGCTCGGAGATAAGCTAAAACAACAACAGTCAAAATATATATCCGAGCTTCAAGAAAAAATTTTCGTGCGATCACCGGGACGGAGAGTGCTCACGTGCACGACTTCACATCAACGGGGCCAACAAAAAAAAAAAAAAAACCCCAAGGAGGGTAAGAAGATGAAACAGACGTTTTGGCGGAGCCGGCCCGGAAACACCAGGGGGGGGGGGGCCTTGCGTTAGGATAAAAAGAACAACCGGCGAGAGTGAATGATCTTTCTCAGAAGTCTCATCATGAGGGGCTTATTGTGGAACTCAGTGGAAAAAGAGGATTCCAACGGAGGAAAACAGTGGTTTCGGGATCAGGGCAGGATGGAAACAAACCCAGGAGGAAAATTTCGAAGCGAGGAGATCGCTAGAGGGTCTGGTTGCTAGTCAAGGAAACAAGAGAAAGCTCAAAAACCAAGCAAAAGCAGACACGCGAGACGTCCAGCCCTCAAACTGAAAAACACGAAAGACGTACAAACTCCCAAAGATGGGAATACGCCAAGGGTACTCCAGTAAAAGAAAAGGCAACTGAAAACAGAAAAAGGAGGCCGAAAGAAGAGCGTAACAGGCCGGGGGGGCACCAATGCGGGCCTCTAGCATGAGGCTTAAACCCAGGGTGGAAGAGGTGAAGGGGGGGGGTTTCGCTTACTGCAACAACAACAAATAACTTGACGACCTCAGGGTGGGAGAGCAGCTAACTCGCTTAAAGGGAACAAAAAGGGGAGGATGGGACCGGAGGCCGCGCGGCCAGTCATCCTTCGCCGTCGGACGAAGGGAGGAAAGGGGAAAGTAAGATTTATTTACCAGTAGAGGATAGTCGGCAGGGGGGGGGGAAAGTTCGGTTGTGTTAAACAACATAAGATACAGGGTCTGGGGGCCCCAGCCGAAGATGGATGACCTTAGGGGGTAAGCGTTGGAAAACCCGGGGGAAGAACCTGTCATGACGGATTGACGCAAGCATTCTGCGCCGAATGAGTGGTCGCTGAGGAGGAAAACTTGAAGAGAAGGATGACAGGTGAAGTGGCACCGACCCGCTCCAACCGGCGTGGGATAAGCAAACAAATCGTCACTTAGAAATACGACGGCGCGTTGGGCGAAGAAAAGTGAAACATGTTCCCCCTGGCCTGGGGGAAAGGGTCTGGCAAAAAGGAGCTTGAGCCCGCGGATAGGGACAAATTGGAGGTGGGAGCCTGAAATCTTCGCAAGCATAACAAGAACTTGTTCGCTAAGGGGAAGGAAGAAAGGTGTATTTAGCGCAGTAAAATGTTCTGCGGGATTGAAAAGGCAAAAAGGTACAGAGGAGATTGTTCGGTATTTCAAAGCATGAGGTACGGGCACGCCGGTGGCGAGGCAGGATCAACGAGAAGACTGGATCAGAAAACAAGGAAGGAGAACGCCAGCATAGGCCGCCGTCACATCCTTGTCGGGAAAAGGAACGCAGGAGACTGCCACGCGATACCGCTGAAAGGAAAGGCCGGTGAAAAAAATAAAGCGATGGGAGACAATAGGAGTCTGCACAGTCAAACTCATTAAGGGGGGTCTACCGTGATTAGAGGTGCGGGAGGCGCGGGGAAGCTTATGGTGGCTGCGGGGCATAAGGCAGGACCCACAAAAAAAACCCGCTGGATGAAATCGATAGGTTTTTCCTAGGGTAAAAACGACTAAAGGAGGAGGGTGAGGCCGAGAAAAAAATCCTTAGTTTGGGGGTGGCACCGCCCTGTGGGGGCCGAACGGAAGACGAGTTTAAATTAACGTTTTAATTCGTGGAAAAAATTCTCCAAGCTTAGTCACGCCGCCTCAGAACAGACCAGACAAAGGGGTTATCGAAAAAAGAGGCAAATTCCATTAGATTGTAGCACTCAAGTGAAGATACCCGACTTGGAGAAAAGGCAGGAACGAAATCTGCGCCAGCGGCAATCAGAAGGAGGGAAAACGCGAGTGGTGCCCATCAAGGGGAAAGGGAAAAAGTTCCGGACGGGACATCGGAATTGGACAGGGCTATGAAAAAAAGGTGGCAAGGATGACGGCGCCGAGATTCATGACCATCTCAGCGCGGACGCCCCGAAAAGGACCGAGCAGGACCTGAAAACTGACATCAGGTGTCTGAAAAAGATATAAGGGGACCATCTTGGGTGTGGCGCGCCAACAAACGGCACCCGGGCAGAATGCCTTCCTAGTTACAAAAAGCGTGCATCAACGGCTCGGGGCCGAGGAAAGGCAGGAAAAATCCTTCAATAAACAGTATATCAATCAGTTATTAAGACGATGAAGAGGGGGTTGACCTAAAGGAAAGGGGATCGGAGAAGAGTCGTCGCGATTTGAGGGATTCCAGCCAATACTTCGTGCTTCTAGCGTAGAACACAGCTGTGAGCTTTGGCTATGGCACTGGCTGGACGGAATTAAGAGAGGCACACTAACAGGAGTCTAATACCAGGAACGAAAAAAGAAACTCTTGGCGAACCGGGCCATGTAGGGGGCCACAAGACCGAAAAAAAAAAAAGATTCCGCGGAGAGGGGGCCAAAAGATAACCTGGCCTTGCACACTTAACTTTATGGAGGGAACTACATCACGAGAAATGGCCTCCGTGGCGGAAAAGGGTAAAGTGTCCATGAATCGAGGCACCGTGACGCCCGGAATACCGGAGAAAAAAAGTATGGGAATGGGCACGAATACAATTGTTTAAAAGTTTCCGACGTACTCAGCGGGGTAAAAAGCAGAGAAAAGGAGGCGGGGAAGGGCGACTTTTGTCGCGGACCCCAAGTGGAAATAATTCCCGGACCCGTATGCACGGGAAGGAGATAGGCCGGAAAAAAAAAAAGGGAGGTATAGGGGGTCAACGCAGCAGGTCAAACCCATCTCCCCGCGAGATCGGAGGGTAGTCTGAAAGAAGGAGCATTGCTCAAGACTGAAACTTGACGCCAATAGATGATAGGGGATCAAGGGGCTCGTGCCTGTGTCTGTAAACACTTCGATTCGGAAGGGGGAAGGATTGGACAGGGGGTACTGGCTGTACCAAAAGCCTGTCGAGCCATGCTTTAAAGTAAAGGAGGGAAACAATATTGAACACTAGAGGTACAATAAAATTCTCGACTTCAAGGCTGGATTAAACCTGACCAGAAGACTGGGGCACAGAGGGAAAAACGAGTGTTCCCTAGTGGGGGTGATCTATTTATGATTTCAAAGCTACACAAGAGTGGCTGGCAAACATCACCAGCACCAGTGACAGGAGTGCACGGGCAGAGGATTTTGTCACGGTGGAAGCAGTTGTCTTGGGCAATTTGCGGAAGGAGCGAGGATATTCGGATTCAGCCGTTCGACGGAACCAACATCCGTGAACCATTGACCTTCTACTCCACCCAATGCTGCCGGAAGAAGAGATCTGGAAGAGAGACCAGCAAGCAGGACAACTCTACGCCCAAGGTGAGGCCGGAGAGGATCTCGGGGAATCGTCGTAAGGACGGCGGGACCCAAACATCGGGGTAAGGGGGATTTCCTAACGTCTCGGGGAAAACCGCCGCCGGAACACGCACAAGGGGGAGTAAGTTCGTAAACGGGGATACAGTCGTTGCGAAAAATCAAAGAGACGTTTCAGGAAGAGGAAAAACCGCAGTAACCCCTATCCAAGGTGAAGGTTGACGATCGCTGGCACGGTACAACTATGGGGCGGTGTAATAAGGGCAAACAAAAGAAAAAAAGACGGGGGGTCAGCGGGGTGGCGCTACCTCGTAAGGTCCAAGTGCAGGGGAATTACCCAGAACAGAGAGAGAGGGGGAGAGGAAAGAGAATTTCCATAATCCCACCAGAAAGGGAGCGGGCACGCCGGGCAGGACTCTTTCAGGCTGAGAAAGGCGAAGGGGGGAAAAACACTCAACAGAGCGTAGAACAGACGGGGCACCAAGCCGGCGAAAAGAGAAATCGAGTGCCACCTAAAGACGAAAAGGCAACGCGCAGTTAAGGCGGCCGTGAAGGTAATGGGGTAACGTTCAAGCTTGGGAAAGGAGTAGGTGCAGCGCAGGCTCGGTTCAGTTACGGGCGTTCGGATTTTTTACTAGGGGGGTACACACAAAACGCAATTGTGAAGCCTCAACAACAAAAAGAGGGATGGAAAAAAAAAAGTACTAGGAAAAATAAGGAGAGAAACGCCCCCGGACAACAAACAAACGGAAGCCCTAGCGAAGACATTCACACGACGACGAAAAGGGGCTTGCCCTCCAGAACCGAAGGCGCCGTACCGCGCGTGGCCTTATTGAACAGGCGAGCCAGGACTCACTTCAAGGTAAGTGCCGATGGCGCCCAAGTGATTTAGACGAAAGGGGACCCTACTCCGGGGAGTGAGTCTTGTCGACCGCAAGAGAAGGGAAAAGACTGAAAGATGGAAGGTTCGGGCAGCTAAGGGGGGTGACTGGTGCAAGACACGTGAGTCCAACAGGTCGAAATCTGTTGCCGGTCTCCTAAAGTAGAACGAAGAACAAGCGCCAAAACTGCGCTCCAAAAAAAAAAGGAGTGTGCTCTGACACCTCCGAACAGACTGAGTCAAAGCATCGAGACCCGTGATCGGGGACGTGCGTGGGAAAAGAGGAAGAGAAGTGGAAGCGGAGGAGCAACGTGACTGGGACCGAACGTTCGCAAAGTCCTTGGGCCGAAAACTGCGATACCGATAGCCTTACCAGTACGAAGGGGGTGGGCACAACTAAACGGAAAGATTGGAGGAAGTCGAAAATTGGGGCAATGTGGCGGGGGGAAGTCGGTTCTTAGCCGTTCGAGAGTTTCGGAGATCTGGCCGGAGGATTCTGTGGCAGAGAGTCGTCAGCTGCAGATGACACAGAGTTTACGTGAGACATAATGAGCAACTCGCTCGCATTCGCACCGTGAAAGAGAACAGACCAGAACAACGACCATCTTGAAATTCTAAAATGGACGAAGAATCTTTGTAATCTAGCAAAAAGATCACAACGAGAAATATCACCAATTGAAAAGTGGCATATGGGGGTCACTTCCCCTCGCAGACAGGGAAGGAGGGGGGAAGGAGAAAAAAGGTATGTGGACTGACGGCCCAAAAGATACTCCTTCAATCAGAACGTAAGAGTGGTCAAAAGAAAAAAGGGAATGTTGGCTTAGCGATGAGGAAAGCCCCATGCCGGCCGTGGGAACGCAATGCGTCAAGTGGAAGGCAAAGGGGGGGTTGCTAAAAAAATACTACTAGGGTCGGGGGAGGGTTTGAACCCTTGGTTTACCAGTGGGGGACGTCCAAAATTTGACACGCAAAAAAAATCCGCGGAGGGTCCTCTTCCCTTGTCGTGCCTGGGTAATCAGTTTGCATCAAGGTGGTCGGGGGAGCCCGACTTAAAGAAAAAAAAGGGAGATTCTACTTTTTCAAACTCAGGAGATTGGGACGCGAGCGAAACATTAAACATTGGGAGGGGATCAGGAAAAATAATTAGGTCCAAAAAAAGAGTGCATGTGTCTCTTCACTAAAGCGGGGGAGTCGGGGGGGTCAGAAAATTCATGGAGAAAGAGATTAGATTCGAACTAACAGGGAACGCAAGCAGCGGAGCGAGGGAATCGGTGGGAACGCAGGTTGTTGAAGAGCCCGGCGAAAAAAAACAGAGCAGGAGGGGAAGATTCTTCTAGAATGAGGGCCAAGGGAAGTCTACATCTACTGCCGAGCAAAGAAAGGGAGCACAGGATGAAGGACTAAGATCGAAGGAAAAAACGAACTCCCTTAACAATCGGAGAGAGAACGATCAGCTCCCTTCGGACGGGGGGGGACGCTGTTCAAACCGACGGGAGAATTGACTGCAATCCTGACAGAGCCAGGCTTTGTGCAGCAGGGCTTGGAAGTCGGACGGCGGGGGGGAGGGGGAAGGAAGAGGGGGGCGACGAAAAAGCAGACGCTCACGGTAGAGGCTTGTTTTGCTGACCGCATACACCAAAAAAAGGAGTCCCGGAACTCGACCTGAGGTTCCGGGGGGAAATACGAGTGGACTTCTCGGCGGCGCGGACGCGGGGGAGTCTGGAATCGGGGCGAGCTACTGATCATATGGTCAAAGCTGGAAAAAGACTTGCCGGCTGGGGATTCAGGGAAAAAGGGGCGAATGGAAACACTCCTTGCACACTCAGGAGTGGGAAAAAAGAGATCGTCATCGATTTGAGCCGGCGCCGGCGCGCTGCTGGCGAGGCGAGCGAAGAGTCGACCCATAGGGTCCCTGACCGGCCTCTAACCTTTGAGATGGGGCTGAGCTATTTTAAAAAGCTTGCGAATGTCTCATTTCTACGACTAAACAGGGAACGCTTAGGGGAGCAAACTGTTCAACAAAACCACCGGGAATCAGGAGGGGATCTTCCTCAAAATCCGGAGATGCGCTTCGTTGAAGATGACAACTCCGGGGAAAAAATTACATGGGGGGAGAGGGGGGAAGCAGTAGTGTGAGAACCACAGATACGGATGAGCGAGCACCCACAGGACAATATCGTGTAAGTTCCACGTTCACCCCTCGGGAAAACGGAGATGCTCATGAGGGAAGCCGGATGAATGGACTCTTGGAAAATCTCAAGCGTGGGTGACTGGAGAAAGTGAAGGAGGCCTTTGCTAGTCTGTTGGAAATTTCATTGCTGATCCCAAGAATGTCACGAATGGAGGCATCGAGAACAGGGTGTGTCAGAGGGCACCTCTTCTAAATAAAGAAGGGGGACAAGAACTTTAACGGCCTTCCTCGTTTAAAAATTCGGTTAAGGGAAAATCACATCGGAAAAGTGGGGGGAGAAAGAAGGAATGCGCGTTTTGCACTTGACGGAATATGGCGAAAAAAACTCCCAACTAAAACGAGAGAAGGAGAACATGGCTAACCCAGATGGCAATCAATCGAGGCCGAACACCGACGGCAATTAAAACGGGGAATTGAAGGAAGGGGGGATTAATCACAACTCCGGATCGCTGAACAATAATCCAAATCCCATCGAAATGGCAACTTAGCCAGAAAGAGGGCGAGGCAGAGTCTAGGCAAGGACCATGAACCGACAGTCTTACTTAGGAGTAACCTCCCTCACGTTCGGCCTAAAGGAGAGAATCATGTCCCCAATGAAGGGGAAAGGTGAGAGTCGTTTGTGTAACAAATCCCACTATAATCCTCAGAGGGAAATCACTAATACAGAAGAATTTCCTCAGGTAGGCACGAAGTTCTAGACTGGTCCGAGAGGGAAGTTCTCCCTCGAAGGGAAATAGCCGAGACGCGAGGGTCCGACGAGATCATCCCAGGAGGTCGGGAGAGGGGGGTGTAGAAGCAGAAAACCAAGAGTAACGGGAAGACGCACTCTCATAAAGGATGAGGAAGAAAGTGTCCAGAATTCTTGGAGTCAAACCTGTTCTCGAAGTAACCCATGGGGAGTGTTCGGGGGGCGTATTCCGGACCTGGCGAAGCACAATCCTTCGTAATTAACTTGTCCACGTAGGTTCGGGTCCGGAGGTACCGAAGGGATCTATGCTCGGGGTGCTTACCCGAGGTGGAAAGGGAGGTGGGCCGGGTACTGTGCGCCTTACAGTTTGACGCGTTAGTTAGTATACCAACGTGGGAGAAAAACGCAACTGTGCAAGGCTTCTGAGGGGGAGAAATTCCTCATGGGGGGGGGACCCTCAAGAAGCTCCCGAAAAGAAGTGGGGGCTCTATTTTTGTTTTCGAAAGACAAAAGCCAAACGCATCGAAGAAAGGTGGTATTACGATTGAAAGTAACATCCTGCCAGACCGTGGGCAACGTCGGGAAGAAACGAAAGAAACAACGGGTTCAGGCGGGCGAAACAACACCCTTCGCTCATTACCACTGCTTGCAGAATATATGGAGTAGAATTACAAAGGGGGGGACAGCGGACAGGATCCTCCGCCGGTAGATGTCCAAGCTAATTCTGGCCTTCTACATGAGTTGCTGGTAGAGACTCAAACCAACTATACGGGACAAAACGGGACAGAGGAACCTAGCGTAATCAAAGGGGATGTTAATGGAATCGTCAGGGGGGGGGCACGGGGGTACTCTCTGAGATGGGGGAATCGTCAAGAATCAAAAAATCACAAAAGAGGAGCAAAACGCCAGATTAACATCCTGTGATATGGGCAGAAATCGAGAACCGGTGAAAACCCCCTTTGGGGAAAGAGACGACTAGAAGGGCCCAAACGAAGTATTAACTTGTTAAGGAACAATCTTCGAAGAGGGAGGATTGTTGGAGACATGATTTCACGGTGGCATGGGGGCCAAAAAATTTTCGGAGTCATTCTAGAAAGGGGGCAAGAACATCTGACGGGAAGAGAAGTCAGCACGATCGAATTAGGCCAGGGGAGCCCGTCAAAACCGGCTGCCCCAGATTGTCAGAGAACTATACCTCAGATCACAATCGGACAACAGAATAAAGAAAGGTAACCGCAGGGACTAGGAAACGGACCAGCGTTGGCGCAAAAAAAAACAGTAGAATGGCCGCAAGGGGGAGAAGACGAACCATCAAACCACAAGAAAAATGGCGGGGACAGGAAAGGGAGCCAAAGCTCATCAAGGCACTTTTAAGGAAAGAACCGATATTCAGAAATGCAGAGTCTGACATTGCGAGCCGATGGGGTTCAAGCTGGCAAGCTCCAACCGCCGAGGTTCCTACGCCATGGGGTGGGGAGAGACTTCTAAAAGAAGTAACTGAACCATTGAGGATGTGAAATTAGCTACTGGCTCATATGCTAAATAATCATCCATCTCCCTTCGGGGATAGAGGGAAAGTGATGGAGTAAAAAATCTTAAATTGATTACGAATTATTCGCTTGTGTAGGCTGGTTTGGTGGTGGCGGGGAGAAAACAAAGCGACAAAGCGAGGGGGGGTCAACCCACGATGATCATGGGACGTTATCCGAAATGAGCGGTCTCCAAATCGAGAGAGAAGGGAACTTGGGGACAGATTTCCTCCGACGTGGGGGGATAGTTGTCCCGCAAGGATGGTAGCGTCGATCAAGGGTAAAAAAATAGTACAGTTATCGCTGGATGGCTTTGTCATTTGCAACCCGAGCGCGCGACCAGGTGGGAGTGTCAAGACATTGTACAAAACACGGTGGGTCAAGCTAGGGGGAGTATGCTTATCTAGGAGATCCGTGACCGGTGAGGAGGATGTGTATGCGAAAGGGGGTTAACATTGAACGGGGTCAGATTCCCATTGAGGACCTTCGCGTGCAAAACTGGTTTTGAAGCATGGCGCGAAGGCGCTCATGTCAACCGACGAAAACGGTCAAAAGGGTGCCCTTTCGCAAATTACTACGGGTTGATTTTTCTCAAAGTCAGCGGCGATGGGTTGCAACTGCTAGGGCTGCAAGTTTTGTGGAGGGAATTAACGGACTAGACGATTACTCTGGGACAGGCAAAAAAGAGGGGGGGCTTGAGGAGGAGAAATCCAGGGGAGTGGCGAGGGCGTGGAACTACTAACAAAACCTCAAACGGATCGATCAAAATAGGGTGAGGGAAAAAAAAAAAGAGCTCTGGAACACACGCGTACGGAATTCGCGGGAGAGCTGTGCAGAAAAAGGAAAGTGGAGTGCAATGGGCAAGGAGGGTATCTGAAAGAATAACATGTGGGGAAATTCACGCTGAAGCAATCAATGTTGAGTAGGAACGCGTCTTCCCAACCAATCGCACGGGGTGGAACGTTTGGTATCAGCTTGGCCAGCGAGAAAATAAAATAGGGCTGGTGTCAGGTACGGTGGTCCAGCCATGAGCATTTTGGGGAAACATGGGGCAAAAAAAGGGGGGGGAGTGGGAGAAAAAACTGATTCACCACACGAGAGATGTCGCCGAAAACACACAAGAAGTGTAAGGCTGCATGCTAGACCACGATGAAAAGGAAAAGAAGTAATAGACGGGAACAAGAAGAGGAAACAGAGAACACGAAGCATCGGACGAACCGAGTAGGTAAGACACCTTTAAAAGGGAAGTTAGAGGGCAAACCACTTGAACAAACAGGCGAACAATAAAAAGGTCCATACGTAACAGATGATTCCTGCCTATTACAAGATAGACAATTACGTCCGACAGGTAAAACGCCGATCAAAAAGCGAGTGAAGCCCCACCATGAAGGCGCAAGTAGCATTTCCATAGGTTGAATATCTTTTCTTCGAAAACCACTACAAACAAGTCCGATACCCCGGCTACGAACCTGCATGCAAGACGAACAGCGGAGTAAGAGCACGTTGGCAGCACTAGTTTTACTCGTTGTATAGTACGCACGCAACCCGGAAACTGATAAAATACGATATACGTAAAAAATGCAAGAATTCTATTCACGCGGTGCACCAGGACGTCCCCCGCCGAGTTCGGAAAACGCTTTGAGGTCTCGCAACTGCTGGGATTGCCACCAGGGTGACGATGGGTCTAAAACAGGTTAGCTAGATTGCGCTAATCCCATACCAACATAGGGAAGAAGCTTTGGCGATTGGAATCGGTACCCTAATCTGCCTGAGCGACCGTTCCTGATCATCTGAAAATCGCGCAGAATAGGAAAAAAACGAAACAAAAGAGGAATAAGGAGAGAAGGAACGACAGGACTTCAAGGAGTGAAGGGGGTGGGAACAAAAAAGTCAAGATGTCAACTCAACTTGGTGCAAAACTGAAAGGGGCGGGGCATTAGTGGAGGTACGGGTGGGCGAGAGAGATATTCGAGAGGATTGTAGAGGGTGAGATCGTGGGCCGGTGAAAAACGCAAATGGTTTCAAAGGCCGATGGGGCGGAGGTGTAGGGATATGAATAGAGTTCAGAGCGCAAAAGATAGAAGGAACGTGGAGGGTAGAGGGGAGGGTCGGGAATAGAGGCGGGGGTTCGGGAGAGATGTAGATGCAAAGGGTGTAAGTGGCGGTGGACATAGGTGAGAGGCCGGAGCGGAGGAATAGGGCAATGGAGAGGGTTAAGATCGGTCGGGGGAGACACTAGACAGATAAACGGATGGTCAATGGATGCGAAAAATTGTAGGTACGGGAGGAGGGTGAAGGTGGGGGAGGTGGGGGGTGGAGGGATTGGGGTAAGAAGCGAGGGTTGGCTAAAAGAAGAAATGTAGGGGAGGGGGGAATGAAAAAGGTGGCGGGGGGGGAGTGGGGGGAGGTTGGGAAAGACGTAGGGGGGAGGAGTGGGGGGGAGGAAGCGGGAGAGTGAGAGATGAAAATAAGGGAGGATCGGAGAGGGAATGGTGACGGGATGGGAGGGGCGGGTAATGAGGGGCAAAACACGCTTGTGAGGGGAGGCGGGGTGAAGTGGGAGAACGTGGGGGGGGAGGGGAAAAGGTCAGAGTTGAGGTGAAGAAGCGAAGAGATGGGGGGGGGGGCGATGGAGGAAAAGAGGGAGAGGAGGTGATGGTTGTAAGAGGACGAGGTAGCGGAAATTAGGGTGTGGGGGACTGAGGGAAGGGGGAGGGGGAAGGGCGGAGGAAAAGAGAAGAAAGCGGAGAAGGGAATGCGAGCGGGGTGAGGGAGTGTGGTGGAAGGAGGATAAAGGAGGGGGATTGTATAAGAGGAAAGGATGAGGTGGAAGTAGAAGATGGAGGAAGAAAGAGTCGGGGGGCGGGGGAGAGTGCGGTGTGGGGGGGGAGGCCAAAATAAGTATAGGTGAGGGGTTGTGGAGGAAGGATGATGGGGAGAGAACCGGGGGGGGGGTGGGGGGAGTAGACTATTTACGGGGTGGGGGGGAGAGAGTGGGGGGGGGAGCAAGGGGGGGGATAAGGTGAGGGGGGGAGAGGATAATGGAGGGGAGGGGGGGGATTTTGTTGGGCGTGAGGACGGAAGACCTGGGGGAGGGAAGAGGGGGGGGAGTAGGGCAAACAGAGAGGTGGGGAGAGGGGGTCGATGGGGGTCGGTAGGGTGGGAGAGTGGGAGGGGTGAAGGGGAGGGGGGGCGTGCGGAGATTTCGGGTGTGGGAAAGGTATATTGGGGGGGGGGGGTGGGCAGTGAGAACCAAAGTTGAAAGGAGAGTGAGACGGAGGGGGGGGAGGTATTCAAAAGCGGTGAGGGTACAGGAGGACTGGGGTGGTAGAGATAGTGGCTGGACGGGGCTGGGAACAAGATATGGGAGGGGGAGAGTTCCTGTATGAGGGGGAGTAGAATAAAAAGGGAACGGGGACGAGGGGTGGAGGGGGCAAGGGGTAGGAAAGGAGTTGCGGAGCGGGAGTGGAAGGGGCTGGAGTAGAGGGGGGCGCGGAAGGATCTGGGCGTGGGGGAGGAGGGGGAGGGTAGGGGAGGGTATGGGGGATGCTGGATCGGCAGTGGAGGGTGGGACAGTCGAGAAGGGATGGGAATGATATGAAAAGGGCAGTCAGTATTAATTGAGGGGGAGCGGGGGACCAGTGGGTGAGGGGAAGGAAGGGAAAACCAAAGGGAGGATTGGCAGTGGGAGAGAAGGAGTGGATGTAAAGGAGAGAAACATGGGAGGGGGGAAAGTGAGGTTAGAGGGGGGTGAGAGGGGGAGGGCAGGGGGAGAGTTGTTGGAGGGGGTGGAACGGGTGGAAGGGGGGGAAAGGGCGGGAGAAGAATCTGGCGTCAAGACCGGAACGATAAGGTAACCATTGTACAGGGAGACTGGGGAGATCCTGATTCAAAATCTTTGAAGGACGTTCGAAAGCCACCCTCTGGCAGGGAGAAGGAGGATAGACACAAGTTATTCTGGAAAGAGAGAGAAGTAAGCGAGCCTCCATGTGGGGGAGAGGGAACGACGTAACTCAACTCCATGTGGGGGGGGAGGAAAAGAGCAACCAGAACAAGTAGCTGCGGAAGAGTCCCCTTTCCCGTGAAAAAGGAAAGTGCAGCCGATGTCCACCCGTTAAAAGCAGTACACATATTCGGGGGGGTACACGCCTCGATAAGACTCGAAAGAGGAGGAAGTGAACCTTGGAAGTGCAGACGATAGCCGAATTAAAGAAACCCTCCTAGAAGGGGAACTACCGAGCGATCTTAACGTAAACCGGGCAGAGCCGCGGCACCAAAACACGGACTTTGGGGTCAAATTGACAGCTTAAGCGTTATCCGATTCAAAATCCTCAGGGGGGAGACGGGGGAATACTCTGAAGGGTGAGGGACAGGAAGTCAACGATCGACACAAAAGAAAGAACCTGACGTAAGTGAAAAACAACAAAAACCCCCACAAAAAAAGCCTATGCCCCACAGCCGAGGCCGCAAGTCCATAAATGAAGGGGATTGGGGAGAAGTTCCGGCCACCTCCCTTCGTGGGTTGGGGGTGGGAGGGGGAGGTGTTGGTTCCGAGGTTCAACACGGTTGGGTAAACAGGGGGCCGGCGTGGGGGTCTTCTCGGGGACGGGAAATTAAGGACCCGGGATCCCTTAACACAAACTGGGAGAAGGGATACTCTTCTATCAGATCCCCGAGGGCCGCGCCGAAGGGGGGGGCGAAAGGGGGGTGTGGGGGGAGCCATAAGCCCACAGGCCCGACTGAAAGACATTTGGAGTTTTCACTCAACCGGCGCAGGGACAACAAGGGGCAAGAATCTAGGAGTGCTTGATTGGCCGCGGGGCGCCCCGTCAATGGTGACAAGTCCCCACCACTTTGAAAAAAAAACGGTACAGGGAGATGGGAACCCCATCACAACTTCATCAAGACGCTAGTGAAAAAAGGCTAAAAACACGATCACCAGGGAAGCTTCGGCGGAGAACGCCGGTTTGCTGTGGTGCGGAGTGTGAAGGTGGCACTAAAAAGGGGAAAGGGACTGCTATTAACCAAAGCAGGCCTGACAACCCTGGAACCCGTGCAACGGGGGGCACAGAACGGCGGGGTGATCCAGCAAGCTGTTCGGTCTATTGTTCGGGAAATACTCCGGAACCGGGGGTCAGCACGAAACGATGCCGAGAAACGGGGCAAGTCTGAAGGGTTTGGGGGGGCTTGGGGGGGTTGGGATTGGTCAGCACGCCTTCGAATGGTCGCGGGTTTCTGGGAGAGGGGAAGAGACGCACGACGGGGAATTTGAGGCTATGCAAGGGGGAAGGTACGATTCTCCTTCCACGGGGGGGGAACAAAGAACTCTCCGTGGCCTGGACGGCGGGGAGGAGAAATGACCAGTTTAGGACTGGGCAAGCCAAGGGAAAGAGGCGGAAGGTTGTAGATAATCAAAAAACCTATTAGGGTAAGAATGTAGGGGGAGATCAATCGAGGAAGGGAGGCGCCAGAAAAAGGCAATGCCTGAAGAATCCCGAAGTACATGCGGAAGGTGAGTTGGTGAACGCTCAAACCCCCGGGTAGCAATGCAACGGGAGCAGGGGGGTGTTCCATTTCCATTTCGGTCGAGGTAAAAATCAAAAAGACCTGTAGCATCACCATAGGTCCACTCATCAAGAAAGACAAAAACTAAGTCTGGAAACTTCCCTCAAACAAACAAACCCTGCCGCCATTTAGTAGGGAAAGCAGGCAAAATGCAATGACAAACAATGGTACCGAGAGTCAGTTCCAGGAACCGCCGAATTGAAAGGGCAGAACCGCGGCTCGTATCCTAAAGTGGGGCCCCAAGGTCGTAACTGGGGGGGGTGGGGTCGATACAAGGGAGATTTTGGAATGAACCTTAACGAAAAAACCGCACAGGAAAAAAAAGGAGCAGAGAGGACCGTAATGGCTAAGGGTTATGGGGTACGAGGCTGGCCAATATTTGTAAGCGAGTTGTGCTGGATGCGTTAACATTGGGAAAGGTCGGGAAATGGGGGACGGACCTTCCCCGCAGGTGGCTAGGTACCACGTCAGCCAAGGAAAGGTCGCGGTGGGGTTGGGAAAACTCATCTTGGAGGAAGGAACTGGAACACCGGGTCTCGTTAAACGGGGGGGACATCTGGGGGGCGGGGGGACAGCAAGAAAAAAACAAAAAAACTTCTCCCAGGAAGGGAGCGGCCCATAGCGGATCGGAAAGAAGGAGCCCTCTCCCATGGCAGTGGCAGCAGGGACCCAAGGAGTCAATCGGCAAGAGTAAGAAAAAGAAAACCGGCAAAAGAAAAAGGCGTTGAATCTTAACCCAACAATGGAGCCACCACAAAAACCCTGGAGGGGGGTATACAACAATCAAATACATTTAGGTACGGGGAGGGAACTCTCATTGGGGGGTCCGCGAAGGATGTTGGGTTGGGTGTTGGGTTGGTACGGGGGGGTGTTGAGCGCAAAGGGTTATGTTGCTGAATATCGGTAGAAACGCTTCAATTCCAGACGAGCGAGCAAAGGGAAAACGACGTAAAATGGAGGACGAAACAGTGCTTCTCAAGAAAGGTGCTAAAACGTGGGGCGGACGCTGCCAAGGCTTTCATCAACAGTCGAGACTAAGTGGAGAAGATTATTCAGTTTGGGGGAGAATGGATAGGGTGCTAAAGAATCAAAGAGACGTTAGGAAGAGTAGAATGGAGGATTACCATTAACGGGGAAACGCTTTGGTCATCGCTTCACTTTGAATGCACGGTGAAAGTCACGACATCGTTTCCGGAAAAAAGAACAAGGAAGGGGGAGATGGGGGGGATATAGAACCATGGCTGCGGGGGACGGGCGAACGAGCAATAACCTCTGCGGCTCTATT
>Ga0179593_1630539_pt1 | contig 23405 bp, 22 predicted proteins | sample CZODoug2_1_08_16_FD_185931 | JGI IMG/M metagenome (GOLD analysis project Ga0179593, IMG submission 185931) | Vadose zone soil fungal communities from Angelo Coast Range Reserve, California, USA - CZODoug2_1_08_16fungal (PacBio error correction) | ecosystem: Environmental > Terrestrial > Soil >...
GGTCGGCCAACCGAATTCGTGTTGGGACACAGGGAAACGTGCGACGAAGACGGGAAAATGGGTTTCGAATGGGGGTCTAAAAGCACCATTGGCTCACCCGAGCTGCAGCAATTCACAAAGAGCCGTGCGCAAACACAGCTTCGTCCTAAAAAAAAAAACCTGGAAGCGAAAAACAACGTTAAGGAAATGTGTTCTGCGGCGCTGCACTCCGTGACAAGCGTCAGGGGCCGAAGCGCCTCGAGAACCGCCTTTTCGAAACGGGTTGTAAGGGGCCAAACCGGACGGAACCAACCACCCAAACCCGGCCAAGACAGCAGCAACAGGGGGCGTGGACGACGACAAAGAACTGGGGTAAAAACCAAAATTGTGGGAAGGATTGTTCGAAGGACAAAGGGACCCGAAAATGCACTGCCACGACAACATCTTGGGGGGGGAAGCGCTGAAACGAACCCGAAAGGTGTGGGTTGGGAAAAACACCAACAAGAAGCGCACAACAGGGGTAAACGACAGAAGAGTACTCGGTGTTGGGGATACTAGGTGGGACCCGCACGGGGAATTCAGGAATAACCTTCTGTTGGTAAGTATGGTCTCTTCCTTAAGGGACGGTAGAGAGAAGGGGATAGATGGAAGACAAACATGGCTCTCCAGACAGACAAATAATCAAACCCATACTTCGTGGGAAGTCCTCCTGGGGGAACCGGATCCCGGCGGGAGAATACCGGGTCCAAAGGGTTTCTTTCGGACGGGGGGACTTTTGGGGGGGCGTCGAGATTGTATGTTTATAACGAAAGACGGCGCAAAGTCACGGGCCAGGCGCCAATCCCTGATACTGCCGCGGAGGAACCAAACCCGGCCCAAAACCCTAAGGTGGGGAAATAGACAAAAAAAATCCCAAACCATGCAAACCTTGCTCAAAAAACGATAAAAAACTCCCGTCTGTAATTAGAAAAAGAGGAACACAGAAGTTCAGGGGAGCCGCGGAAATCGAAAGGGCGGAATCGGACACGAGGGCGCACTGGTCGGACCATTTAGAATCAGAGAGCAGCTCCCCAAATTCTTTGCGGGGTCAGAAACGAGGTCTGGGGGTGGGGCGGAACAAAAAAATGGTAAGTTCCCAATGGGGGCCAAGGTTCCAAACCACTCGAAAAAGGGTAAGCTCGACCCCAAGAAAACTGTTTTCAAAGGGGGGGATCATGTCGAACCCCTCCCACAAAAAGCGAAGTGCTTTGGGGGAAAAGGGATAAGGCGGTTAGCAGGATCTCGGTTTTTAGGGAAAAAACTGGCCAGGGGTCAGCACGAACCTTACGACAAAAGGGCTATGGATGGGAGGAGGATGTGTCAGAGAAAGCTCATGATAACTTTGCAAGGCGACGGAAACTCTACGGAAAAAACTGAAAAAAAGAAAAGGCCGCTGTGGGGCATCATTTACGTAAAATCCTATGTCGAAAAACCCAGAAACAATGCACGAGAGAATGAAAGCGACAGTGGGAAGGGTCTGATCTACGGCTCGGGCCAAAACCTACTATGACACGCAAACTGAATCTGGGTCAAGGAAAAAAACACATCAAGGTTCCCTGCCCAGTCCCGTAAACAAGGCCTCTATCACGTGAGGGGGACAGAATACCTCAAAAAACACCCAGCTGCAGTGGAACAACGAAAAAAAAGAGGGCGAGGATGTCAGGAGGAAGAGTCCATCGAACGTTTTCCCTAAACCCGAAAATGAAAAAGATTGACTACGTAAGGGCTGCATCATTGGAAGTAACAGGCGCAGAAAATGCCTCCTCCCGTCGGGGGGGGGAGATCAAAGCCACTCTTGGCAGGCAGCAATATTGAGGGGTACGATTGTCCAGGGGGGGGGAATAAAGGCAGATTCTCGGCTTCGCGGGGGCTCATCGGTGTTGGGAAGAGCTAAGGCCGGAAGGGGCTTAGGCGGGAGGGGCCATAACAAAAGGATGCACTCGAGACTGGGGGGAAAAACGGTCGTCCTGCCCATCAACAGTAGAGCAAAACCTGGTGACTTGGCAAAAATTCGACACATTGAGGATAGAAAAGGAAGCTCTACAGGAGACTGGAGAACCACGAGCCAGCCAGGGGGGGGGGGAACACGCGGCCACAGAGAAAAACTCAGGGTCCAAGGGGGCAAAAACCCACGGACGGAGGGCACTCCATGATACGCTGAGTCGGAATGGAAACATCCCCCTTTCCGTGCCAATAGGACAACAGAAGCGTAGATATATGGGGCGAAACACGCAAGCACATGGGGAGGTACAAGTTTGAGAGCACACAGACTGGTAGCTCCACGCAGGAAGACAGAGGACAAAAAAAAGCACCGAAGCAAGGGAAAGACATCAAGATACATATCGAAAAACAACCAAAGGGGGGGGAGGAAGATCCGGAAGGGGTAGCCGGGCTTCGGTGTGAAAACTGGGGGAACACAGAACAGGGGGTAATATGGAATGAAAAGGGAGGACAGAGAAAAACATGGGAAAAAAAAAACCCGGGGGGCGCATTGGGGGGAAGCAAAGGCTTCGGACGTCCTACAATGGCAACTGGGACCCACGATTGCGAATGTTTGGACCGCGAAGATTTTGACGGGTCCCTACACGCCAAAGTGTGTTTTCCACCGTGGGTGACGAAAGGGAGAAGGGGTCTTGGGCAACGCGGGTTACCTGAAGTCAAGACATGGAGATAAGGGGGAAGCGGAGGTAAAAAAAAATGAGGCAAGGGCAGGAACCCTCCACACACGGGGACTGAAATGAAGGGGGTCCATCCTTTTATTGAAAGCCTTAGGGAACCGGCAGCAATGACCATCGGGAGGGGGGGGTCCCCACATCACTCATTCCCCTAAAGCGAAGGCACTTAAGCGAAAAAGTGAAGCTCTATTATACAAGAGATAAGTGAGGTAAGAGGTGAAAGAGTCCCTTCAAAAACTAAACCCAGTCTACAAGAAAAGCGGGGGAGGGCTAAAGGTTCCTATGGGCTCAAGGGCGAGGAATGGTCTTCTAGGAGCTCTTGAAATCAATGGTCTTAGAAAGGTCCGACACTCCTGTATTGGGAGTTTCCCAAAATGGGGGGGCGATGAGTTAAACAACAGACTAAGGGTAGATAGGTGAACTAAAAGGCTTCCCTCGGGGGGGGGGGGGGGGGGGGGGGGGTTGAGGTTAAAACCTTGTGAAGATCTGGGAAACAACGTTAAAACCGGCACAGGAGGTGGGGTGACTGTCGAAAGGGGCATTACGGGTGCCGGGGGACCCCAGAAAAGCGCCTGGAAAACGCCCAGTACACGTCGCGGTGTACCTCAAACCTCAGAACGGGTTGGTCGGGTTGGGAGGAAAAAATCAGTGTTGAGACAAGGGGAACCTCCTGGCGGTGGGCGTCCCGAGCGTCCGTCAGGAAAGGGACACAAGGGGGCGGGAAGAAGGTTCTATTGGGCGGCATAAGAACATATCGGGGAGAGGGTGTACGGAGGACAACAGAAAAGGAAACAGGTGGGAACGAAAAAACCCTTCAGACAGAAGAGAAAGAATAAAAAGCCAACCATCCCCCGGAAGCTCCTGGGGTCAGGGGAAAGTAAAAGAAGGAATTGATGGGTGTAGAAAAATAAAGGAAGGGAACACGAACATCAAGACCTAGGAAACACAGACAAGAGGGACACACACAAACAAAGGATCCTCACAAAAGAAAAATGCAGCACTGTCTCTAGAGGGTGGAATCAATCATAAGGAACACCAACTCGGGCCGGGGTTAGTGAAAGAACCCACGATTTGGAGGGAGGTTGGGAAAAAGAAGGCAGTGTTGCGCCGGAAACGGGGGGGGGCAGGGGGAGGCCGGGGACAGAGCGGACCTGGGCTGAGGAACAAGAGGTCGAAAAAAAGACTTCTCGGGGATCCAAAAAAAAGTCCTGATAAAAGAACATCCAAAGCGTCAACAAACGGGGTAGGGAGGGGTAGGGGGGGCATGTACATCTATTCAGATGGAAGATGTTCCGATGAGGGTGTGGAGTGGAAAATTCACAAGGTTGGCAGACCCAGCTCCATCCCGCTGAGGTCCTCTAAAAAAATCAGAGCAAAGAACAACGCAGGGGAAAAGCAAAAAGCAGACTGGCAACGAAGTACAAATAACCCCGGCCTCGGGACGCGTGTAAAAAAAACGGTGAGGTTATTCCACGAAGGGGAAAAGCAAAGCCCTTCCCAAGGGTGAAGGTGGAGAACTCCTCTTCAGACAGAAAGGAATGGGTGGTACTAGCAACAAAGAACTGTGTAGATTTTGGTGGGGAAAGACCCGTAAAACTGTCTCATAAAGAGTAAGGTCTCGATAGTCCCCTGGACAAGGGGCGTAAGGAAATTATCTCGAACTACAAGCAAAGGTAAAACTTAAAAAACGCCACAATGCACTTTTTTGTAGAAAGAGGGGGGGGGGGGACGCCGGCCGTTTTTAAGCCTAAGGGGGGGAGGTGAAAAGAAAGAAAGATCAAAAACAAAGAGGCGCTGTAAGGAATCCTGGCAGGGCACTGCACCCCCGGGGGCCGAAAGTCGTCCGCAAGGTTCCCTTCGGGGAATCCGGCCTGGTACCTCAAGGAAAAAAAACCAAGAAGAACGAACGGCCGGAAAAAGGTTGGCTTGGGGAGGGGAAAAAAGGAGCGCCGACCTGTGGGGTCGTCCAGAAAAATTACGGAGAGGGAGTCCAAAAAAAACGTGGCTGGGTGAAGGCTGACATCCTTGAAAAAGGAGGCGGAAAAGGTACGGGGGGGATGGAAGACTGGTTTAAAGACTGGTATGAAGTTGGGAAACTCCCGACTATGGAAAGTCGCACATTTGGCGCCCCTAAAGTACTTTAAAAACCAGGGGGAAGGATGCGCAAGCCTTGACAGAGAAGTAGAAAAAAAAACAACAACGAACACATAGGGGGGGGAGGGGGGGAAAAAAAAGAAAAAGATATGTGAAAAGTATCAGACTCTGAAAAAAGGAATGGTCCAGACGGCAATCACCACAAAAAAGGGGGGCGAAAACGTCAAAAGAGAAGGGGGAGAGGGAAAAAGCAAAAAAAAAATTCTTGAAAGGGAAAGGGAGAACGACACTACGGCAACCTACTACCCCTCTGGTAAAAAATATGTGACGATATATAGCCGGGAAACACCCCAAAAATTTGCGAGCGGACGAGGTAACTGCGGGAGGGTTGGGAGTCACGTTGTACAACCGCATCATGTTGAAACGACGCGAACCGGATCATAAATTAAAAAAAAAAAAAAAAGGGCAGGGGGGGAAGCTTACTATCTGGAGGGGTAAGGTGAAAGGTTACCAGCACCTAGGTTTGACCTAAGAGACACGGACGAAGGAAGAAACAGACTGCGTTGTGTCTGAAAAAGAAAAATCTTGGTTGTGAACACGTGCAAAAACGGTCCCTCGGGGGGTCCCGGGGGTCACACATTGGTGGGGGGGGGAAATTGTCTTCGACGCAAAACATGGCAACTCCAAAACAATCAGGCGAACAAGAGAAGGGGCCAAGTCAAACAAACCTGGGGAGGGGCTAAACAAAGTTTCCGGAAACATTTTGGGGGCGGATACATCCTAACAAAAAAATCGCCCAGAAGAGAAAAAACCAGGAAAGTGTAGGAGACTTTTGTAAAAACTCTACGACCAAAAAAATACTCACTCGTCGCGTTTTTTTGCTGGAGGGCACTAAAAATGTTCCCCGGGGGCACCCAGGGTGGACAAAGAAAGGTCCCGGAGCTTGAAAAGGGATGTGGGGGGGAACGCTGTAAAAAAGAACCGAACGGGGGGTGGGGGACAACATGCGAAAAATCAGATTTTTTGGGGTTGGGGGGGAAATAGGAGGTGTCCTTCTGAAAACTTCTGTGGGGGGGGGGGGAAAGAGAAGGGGAGGTGGACCAGGCTTAAATTCAAGAATAAAGGGGAGGAAGTCAAAAAAACCATGGCCGCGTCCTAAGAACCTCAACTCCGGGGGGGAAATTAACTTTCTTTCGAAAACAAGCCCGGGTCAGAGACTTTAGGCGAACAGGGAACATCCCACTTAGAGGGGAATCGGAAACGGTCGGACGGCCTGGTAGGGGTCCACTTGTGGGGTACAGGGAGAGGGCCAGGTATTGGGAAAATCGGGAGGACTGAACTTCTCACAGTAAGCAAGGAAAAAAAGAGAAGAAAGCTGATACCCCTTATACCAAAAAAAAACCAACAAAAGCGTGAAACCACCAACAGGTCCCCGTAAAACAAATTAACTTGGACTTCCTTCGAATCAGACAAAGCTTATCCACCGAAAAGTGGGTATTGCGGGAATACTCTCAGAAAATGTAGCTGACTCCCCTGAGCAGGTTACCAGTGGTCTCTGAAAGGAGGCAATCGCAGCTGACGAAGATCCTTGTTCTGGGGTCGTCTGGGGGCTAGAAAGCAGACTGGGGGCGGTTGCAAAAAAAAGGGGGGGGGGGGGGACGGGGATTTGGGTCCATGTAGGAGGAAACGCCCGGAGGAAAACCTGGTGGGCTAAAAAACAAACCACTTTCCGGTGTCCCGTCCCAGACAAAAGAAGAAAAAAGGGGATGGTGGGGTGCCCGAAGCTAGGATTTCATAGATCGAAAGTTGTCTAAAAAAACCAACAGAAAGAAACCAGAGAACAAAAGAAGGAACTAAATGAGGGTCGGAATTGATGGTCCCTCGAAAGAAGGACACACGGTTTATCATGGCATAGAGAATAATCGACTGAAGACCATACAAGTCGAAACAAGGCCAAGTATCTGACCCCTTCGTCACACGGGGGGAAAGACGACGCGGGATGAAAGGTTTGAAAGGAAACGACTGTAGAAACGAGGGAAAAAGAAAGAGAACGTAAAAAGAAAGATCCCTTTGGTGGGGGGGGAAACCAACCATGTCCTAGCCCAGGGTTTTGGGGCCGACTGGGAACTGCAAAGGGCCTATCACTGTCCAACTTCGACCAGGAAAAAAGATGAGGATAGAAAACGTCTAACTATTGGAAGGGGCGGGGGACCGCTCTCGGGCCCAACTTTGTGCCACCGCAACAAAACCGCCTCTTCTTCACTGTCTGGTACTCTGTGTTTACCAGAAGGGGGACTGCTCAGCAAATGCCGTCCTCCTTTAGAAAGGGTTATGGGAGAATGCCTCTTCTCGGGACCCGGTGTTCAAACAGCGGCCTAGGTTCAGTTGTCGAAGGGGGGGGCGAGATCATCGGTATCATCAAAACAGAGGTAAGAAGATACGGAAGAAAGGGGGGGAGACCAAGTAATTAGGGAGGTCCAACTCAGTATTTCCTCGGTCTGGGCGACAAAAGGTCTCCTCCAGTCAGAACCCTCTCTCCCCTGAAGGGAACGAAGGATCCGGCGGGAAAAAGTCATAGGGAGCAACGGAGATCACGGAAAGCCCAGAGCGCGCTTACGTTGGCAAAAGAAGCAATAGAAAATAGTATAAGGAAAACAAAGGGTTTGGTTGTGGGGGTCCTTCTTCGAACTACATAGAGACAAAGGGGTCTCAAAACAAAGAGAATCAAAGGAGGGGTGCAAACGTCCCCCTGCCACCAAAAGAGGGGAAAGGAAGAGCGGTTGGTGCATTCTCAGCGATGGGAAAAAAAAAAGGTCCCCTTCACGAGTTGGACAAGGGGGTGAAAAAGAGCCTATATCTTCCGGAGCGGGATAGAACCCTACGTAGACCCTAAATTTCTCCATCAAATATCTACCGAAACCAAAATCTGTAGAAGAAAATAGGAAGGAAAAGGCAGAGTCTTCTTTCGCCACGAACTCCTGGAAAATCTTACTATTAGGTCGAACTTTATGACTCTAGAACCTTGGGAACCTGGGGGAAACGGGGGGGATGGCGACCCAATGATATCGGGTCAACTTGGAGACAGGAGAAATTGTAAAGGGAAGGAGAATGTTGGGGCCTCTTACGAAAGGAAAGTTCCTTGTGCCCTACCCCTTTGGGGTCCGGGGTGGAAGAAAGGGAGAGGGTCAGGGGGGGGGGAAGCCCGGAAATGCTACGGATCGTTTGTAGTGTTCGGCGAGACCTTCCTGTTAAAAAGGGGCGGAGAAGAAAGGAAGCGAGAGGAATAGGAAAAAAACGACACGAACGTGCACCAAAAAATACAAACGGAAAATCAACACACACCCCTCACAACACAGGAAAAAAAAAAAAAGAACATCGAAGGCCAAGGGAAATGTAAAAATGATGGGAAGGGGGTATCAGGCGTGAGGGAAGACTGAGCCAGGTCGTATGTAGGGGGGCCATCAAAAAAAAAAGGAAGCTCCCTGCAGATGCACTGGAGAAGTGAGAAGGCCCATGATGAGAAAAAAAAACGGCACACTCCAATCGAAACGAGGGAAGGGCGCACAGAACTGATTTCCTTTATGGAAAACGAGTTGGGAGAAGGGACGATACCAGAGACAGCATCCTTGAAAATAGACATAACTGGTAGGGAGGGGGGGGGTGGGGGGTTTTCTTATCCTAAAACAGGGAGGAAGTGACATTCAAAGGCAAACGATGGGGTGCACTGTACTCCTTTAAGACCAGAGGGGGGTCCTATAAATAAGACGAAGGAAGGAAACGGGTAGCGGTGGGTTTCAACACATCTCCAGAATGTCAGGGGGGGTTTCAAGACATCGGGTCAGCATGTCAGCAGCAAGGGGGTCAGGGATCGAAGCGGGGACTTTCGAGACATGCTCCTGGAGGAAGGGTAAGTGTCAGGGGGGCACCGAAGCCGACGAAGAGTTGGGTGTATTTGCTTGCAAGACAGTGGGGGTAAGGAAAAACAGGAAAATCTCGAGACGTCTATCACCCTTCAGGAAGGGAAAAACAAGAAAAAAAATGAGGAGAAATGGTGAAAATTGATTTGGGGGTCAAGGAAAAAACGGAAGCCTCCTGCCAGAACAATAAAAAGCACCCTTCTAGAAAGCCGAAGAGGCATTAATTTGCTAAGGATATCAAAGAGGTACCAAAATCGATAAAAATCGGCCACTCTAGGGAGTACGAAAAACCCATATTATCTTTGGAAAAAAAGGGGGAAATAGGGAAAAATTCCGGGGGGACTTCTTCAAGGGGACGGGGGGGGGAAAAGTAAGGGGGGCCCGGTCCCGTGATGTGTCATCTTGGCCTGTGACTTCTAAACACTGTAAGGAGAGAAAATAAGCTTGAGAAGACACAAGACCTCCACACCGTGATAGAAAAAAGGCGAGGGGGGAAACTGGCAAGGATGTACACCTCCGTTTTTTAGAATTCGTGGAGTAAAGAAAAGGGAAAGGGGGGGGGCCCGCCACCATCCTGCCTTGTTGCAAGGTAGAATAATAAGTAAACAAGAGTGGAAAAAAAAAGGACAAGCGACATTTCGTAAAAAACAGGGGGGGGGACCAGATGGTAGGTCGTAGCTGTTGGGGGGGGGAAACAAAAACGTTCAAGCGTAAAAGGGGGACAAGCATCGGGGGGGGACTTTCCGGCATAACGACCAATACGAGGGGGGGAGAACATCATAGGTTGAGCTTACGTTGCAGAATGGGGGGGGGATTGAAATCCCTTACACGGCGAGGCAGGGGGGGGAAGATGATTAACTCCCAAGAAGCTGGAAAGGGAAGGGTGATGAAAGCGCCGTCAACAGAAGGGGAACTTCAAACTGGGGTAGGAAAACCTTGTTGGGGGGTTAAAAATGTGGGGGGGGGGTCAGGAGGGGGACTGGCTCCCATGTCAGAGGAGAAAAGGAAATCGCCAACCCCTAACGCTTCTCAGGGAGTACAAAGGGTGGGGGAAAAAACAAAAAGAATTATTTTGTCCTGTCGTAAGGAGGGAATGGTGGAAAAGGGGGGTAACTGGTCCAAAGGGATATACGATAGGGGAGGCAACTGGAATGATAAGGGCCCTTTAAAAATGGAGACTACCAGCAAGGGAGGCCAAGACGAGAATGGAAATAGAAGGGAGACACAACCGTGTCTTTATCAAATGCCCAAGGAAAAAAAAAAATGTGATTAGTTAGTAATTCCGCGACGGGAGAGAACTTCTGATGCGAAAGAAAAACAGACAAGGGAGGAGAAAAAGTAAATTTTTGAGAGATTCTAGGGACAACCGTGGGGGGGGGGAGGAAGAAATAAGCCGAAACAACCGGTATGAGTAAAGTTCTTGAGGGATCATCGAACAGGCCAATTTCTAGCTCTCAAGAAAAGTCTAAAAGTTCCAAAAAAAAACCTAGTCATGGCCCTATCAGGAAAAAAAAGGAGAAAAGAAAACTACCGGACTCAATCCAAGTTACGTGAAAAGAATAAAGGACCAGAAGGCCGAAGACCCTCAATCAAGAAGAAATGTTTTTAATAGGATAAATGGAAAAAGAGAGGAAGTGGGGGGGGGGAGAAGACTTCTTGCCACACAGTCAGTAAATCCCCAGAAGAAAAGATCCTGAAGAAAAAGGAAAGAAGAGAAAGGCATCTTGTTTAAAGGGGGAGGACGGAACTCAGACGGGAACGAAAAATTAAAGACATTCGGGAAGAATATAGGGGGTGTTGTCAAAACGTTTCCGATCGCGTCAACGAGGAAAGAGGGGCGAATGGGTGACGAAAAAGTTTCAAAAAAGTGAAATTTCACAACAAAAAAGACGGAGGACCAAACAAAAGCCGAAGGGTCATCACAAAAACGGGTTCAGGAAAAAAACAAGTGGGAACGTGGACATTTTGTCGGACAGACAGGACGCCAGAAGAAAAGGGAGAGAGAAAGTCGGCCCCAACCACTTTATTAAAGGAGAAAAACTCCCACACCGACCCAATAGGGAAACGGGCCTCGTTGACTCGAAAAAAAGAAATGACTAGGGCGGTCAAGGAGAAAGGGAGTTACCGTTACGGATGGCCAAATCGCGAAACGACATAAAGGTGGGGGGGAGAAAAAAGGATGCCTTGACTCAAAGAAAACACACCTGGTGGTTTACAGAAAGGAAAAAGGGAAGCGGCCCGAATAACCTGAAGGGGGTTGAATATTGGGTCAGACAAGCCATGTCTCAAGTCAAAAAGGGGAATCATGCATCAATTCACGCACAGATTCACTTTGTACTGTCTCTTCCAAAATTCAGAAAGGGGTACTAGTAAAGATGACAAAAAGTTGTGTGACTGGGCCTTGTGTAGTAGTCAACGGTAAGTAAGTTAGATAGTTACTAGTAGTCCTTCGGTCCCAGCGAGCGCAAAAAAGTAATTAAAAACCCAACCTTAACGCCCTAATGGGAAGAAGCAGCCAAAAAATTTGGAATCAGACACCGCCCTATTTTTAACTTAAAAGGGGGGGGGGGAAACTTAAGGAACACGAATAAAAGAATTCATGCTGCAAAAGTCCTAAAAGGAAGGATGAACTGGCCCCTATGGCCATGCGAAAACTTAGTCGGTGTTCGGACAACCAGGGGGGGGAAAAGGCAATTCGGACCTGGTATAAAAGGGGGGGATCCTTGCCAGGGGACTTTAGGACCCTGTCCCAAATGGGGGGGTGGAGAACAAATCAAATGGCAATGTCTCATCTACTATGGGGGAACTGTGGTGGAAACCGGATTAGTCGGAGTGGTGGAGAGAAGTGAAACAAAAGGGTAACGGGCCAGGACACGACAGCGACACGGCATTCGGTAGATTCAGGGAAGAAACTACGAAAAAGGAGTGTTCTCCTGGAAAAAGGTGGTAAAACTGAGGAAGAAACAAATAGAAAAGAAAAAATCAGTTGTCTAATTTACAACGTATTTGGACCCCAAGCAATAACGCTGTTAACGTGGGGAAAGTGAAAAGAATGGAAAGATTCAACCCACGCGAAAAAGGGGTCACATTGACCAAAATGCCCTTTCAAAACACCAAAAAAAACCCAAAGTCCCTTTGCCAGTCCAAGTTTCGAACGGACATAGAGAAAATTCTTCTACAAAAGACAAATGGTAAAACGAAGACTGCGTGCAACTCTAAGGTTTGCTTGGGAATGCAGAGGGGGGGAACCAGAGGTGGAAACTCCCCTCCCTAGGGAATGGAGAGGGTCACTTAATCTTTTGATTCGTAAGGCGGGGAAAGGGGAAAAAAATCAGACTCCAGCGTGGAGGAAAAAGGCGTAACTCTGTTCAAATGTAAACTCTGGGAACACAATTTAAGCGGGAGGAGGGGAGAGGTAAATATCGGTCATTTGAAGGGACGGAGGCATAGGCTTTAAAGATACGGAATGGGGGACTAGTAGTTTTCAAGTTGAAGGCGGAGGGCGGTTCACCGTCACTGAAAGGCCCCTCCACGGCAAGCTGTTCCTTTCTTACAGCGAGAAGGGGGGGAAAAGACTGGTCAAAGCTCACTAATCGGAATACTCAACGGACTTATGTACCCAGCTCTCCAAAAAGGAAAACACGAAACAAACACCGGGTCTTCTTCACATCCCAGCTTTACCAGCGGAGGTTGTGGGGAAAAAGAAAAACATCGCTCACCCTCCAATCGTGCCATCTAAATGAACGGGGTAATAATAGGTGCTTCTTAAAGGACTCAGAGTTGAAAGTAAAAAAAACAACTTAAGAAGAAATGTCAGAAGGGAAAAAAGACACCGTCGGGGTATACTGTCACCTAATCTTTTCTCGACAACGAAAAGCGCCTGTAGTCGTCCTTCGAAAACCCAACAAAAAACAGTATTATTCATAATCTTAGGGAAGTTCGGCAGGGGGGGAGGCCGGTTACACTCCCAATCATCAGAGGGTAAGACACGGTCCTACTAGAAAAGGAATACCAGGGGCGGGAAAATGTTCGTTGCGTCAGAAAGCCTGAAGAAAGGAAGAGGACGGGGCCCAATATATATTTTTGGGTAAGCGAAAAGCAGCTGCTTGCACACCCCTGTTTGGAAAAAGTTAGACGATGGGGGATTGGACGGGGGGCCGAGTCCGGGAAAGAGGCGGGGGCAAAAGTTCAGGAGCTTAGGACGCCCAGGAAACGGCAAGAATGGAAACTCATGTCCGATTGTAGTAGGAAGGGAAAAAGAAAGGGGAAAAAAGGAAGAAAAGGCATCCGTGAGGTGCCCCGCAGCCTGAGACTCTAACTGCCGTAAGCAGGCTTAAAAAAAAGTAATTAATAGATCGGTTCAAGAGAAAGATACTCAAGATCCATCACTAAGTACTAAGAAAGGAAAGATAATTAAACGTGGTAGACTATCCAAAAAGAACAGGAAAAAGGGACGAGCTTTTCTTTGGAGGAAGGCCAGCTACAGAAAGGAAAACGTAAACCTCGAATCCAGCCGAAGGAAGGGGGAGGGTAACACGGGGCTATTGAGAGAACCAGCAGCACACAGAGCTTCAAAAGGGGACGCAAGGCAGGGGGTCTGTCGTAAGCGTGTAGAGCGGGGGAAGGGGAAAAAGGGACAGGCACGGGGGGGGGTTTGCTTTGAAAGGGTAATTGGCCGAAAAAGGGGAGGGCAAGGGAAAGCGCCAAACCCGAGTCAACTCGTTGTGAAGCCAGCTGAGGGACGTGTCAGTCGGGACATCGGGGTCAGCCACCTGAACACATGGGGTCGGGTCGCACCCCGAGTAGAAAGGAACAGAGACAAAGGGAAGTGGTGACGATCCGAAGCCAAAAAAGGGGAGAACAGTGGAAGAGGGGGTCTGCCCGCCTACATGTGGGGACAACAGACACGGGCTCGAAGAAAGGAAAGACTCAATCAGCAACATCCGCGGCATTGCGAAGGTTGGGGAAGGGGTTAAGTGTTCACCTTAACAGGGGGGGGGAGAAGCAAGCAAGCTTACGCCGGGGGGGGGAGAGGGAACGTCGAAGAGGAGCAAAAAAAGGAGCAAGAACGGGATGCTCAAAACTCTCGCCTCTTTCCATCCGAACTCCTTCCGACGAAAATAGTGAACTGGGTCCCGGTAGGAATAAAACAAGGAGGATCGTGATACTGTGGGCAGGGTGCGGGGGGGCCGTTAACCAAGAGGGGGGGAAGGGGGATCGGGTCCAGCATTCGCAAGCAAGGTGCAACGATTCTGTCCGAAGAGGGGGGGCAAGAGGAAAATCGATCAAATAATAAAAAGACTTCAGACACCGACAAAACTTTTGTCCTATGGGCCTAAAGAGGAGGGACACCACGGGGAAGAAGAATACGAATTTTGGGTGGGGGGGGGGTGGGATTAAGAACTATTCTGTTTTAAGCAACGAGTCCGCCACTGACAGCCCTTCCGGACTCCAAAGATGCGTCAACAACCGTGGAGTAGGAAAAGCCACGTTTGCAACCGCGTCGTCCACCTACATGCATGAAGTTCGGCGAGGGGGGAGGAAAACAAAAACTTAGTTAGTTCTGCAGGAAGGGTGAAAAGCTCTTGCCAGGGAATTCTGAAAAAGAAATAGAAGGGGGGAGGGGACAAAATCGTGATTTTTGTAGAGACAAAAACATGGGGGAAGGGCGGGGGTGTGAAGTCAGAAGTTAACAAAAGTAGAGAGTTTTGGGATATTTCTTCGGGGGGCACCCACGTACTCACATCTAGATGCTCAGAAAAAAAATTAAAAGGGCAGTGGTGTTACAGGGTTTTTTTGGTGAAAAATTGGGGGGGGGGGCAGAAGGTAAGGGACATTTTTCGTCGACACAATAGCAACGGGGGGGGGGGGGGGGGGGGGGGGGGGGTGTGGTTTGGAACGGGGGGGGAAAAAAACCAACGATCCTGTTTGAAGTAAAACCTTTGACCGAGGGGGGGGAACGACCGGCCTTATCTAAATGGGGGGGAAAACGAAACGGGGCTCACTTACAGACACGGGAGAGACGAAGAGGGATCACCTTAATGAAAAAAAAACACAGTGCAACTAGTACTGACTCATGAAAAACGTGGGCAGCGGGGGGGAAAAAAGACTAACACCTGTGCCTGCCGGGGAAAATACGTGGGTGGGGAGTGAAAAAAAAAAACAAAAAGGGCGTACAAAGGCGACGAGCTAAAAAAGAGAATTCCAACATTGGGGGGGGGGGGAGAGAGAGAAAGGGGAAACTTGAGCGCGGTCCAGGAGGACTCACAATGGGAATGGGATATATTGTACGGAGCGCACATACTTACAATGAAGAGGGAAAAACAGAGAAGGAAAAAAGGCGACGTCCACTCTTAAATCAAAATTGACGAAAAAGAATCCAAGAAACAGTCGCCCAGAGGATAAAGGAAAAAGACCGTAAGGGGGGGGAAAGGGGAGGACCTCTCCTCCATAATCACAACAGGTTGGGACAGATGCTAGGGACATACTCACCGAGTGTGTCAGAAAGGGAGGGATCAAACAAAAATGGGCCAGAAATTCTCAAGGATCAAAAGTGGCCTAAGTAAGAGCGTCTAGGAGGGGGGGAAGTAGGTACCCGGGACTCCAACCCAAGGGAAGCAAAAGGAACAGGGGGGCCCAAATCAAAACTAGTTTTTTCCAAAAAGGTTCCGAAAAAAAGGGAGGGGAGACCTCGCGTATGTGGAGTTGAGGTCGAAAGAATCATTTCTCGAACAGGCAAAGGTAGAAAAATCTAAGGATACTGTTCCAAAAAGTGAAGAGACCCTGAAGTGGGACAAGGTTAGGTAGGCTAAAAAAAAATGAAGAAGCGGTCAAAAGGGCGAGCGACTCGGATTCACGAGCGAAAAGTGGGTAAGGGGATCACACACACAAGAAAAAAAACGGAGACGTTTGAGAAACCCGACCCATGCCCTATGGTTCCGAAGAGAGGGGGGCGTGTCACCGAATGCGCACGGGAAAAGCCAAAAAAAAGAACCGAACCTTGTGGTGTCAGAAACAAAGAGAACGAGGGGGGGGGATATAAGTCTGTTGGGAAAAGAAGGGATTTGCCGGCCTGTCGTAAGAAAAAAAAACCGCTGGGGGTTTTTGACGAGGATGTCGAAGTACAAAGAAAGGTTCGGAAGGAGGAAAAAGACTTCAGCACCAATGTCCTAGGGCTACAACAACCGGGGAATTCAGCACCGACATTTTAAGGAGGTAACTCGTCCTGCAGGGTCCCTTCTGAAAAAAAAAGGAGAAACAGTGGCACGGGCGGGGCTTGGTCGGAGGGGCGGGGGGGATAGTGGCAGACGAAACGGCGGAAAAAACCACAACTTCAAAGAACAGCGGGGCAGGCGGAAAAAAACAGAAACCAATAAAGGTGCGAGCATTTCGAAAAAAAAAAAAAACCCTCCGGGGGGGGTCTGCGACTCAAAAACGGACGAAGTAAGGGGGGCGGAGGGGGGAAACTCCCGTCTGTTGATTAACTCGGTTCTATCTCCTCGGAGAAAGGAGGGTAGAGGGGAGTCGGGAAGCAAATTCTGTGGAATTTGAGGTCGATGTGAATGGTCTAAAGATTCACAAGGGGTTGGAATCATCAACTCTCAAAGACAAAGACCGAAGGGGCTGTTGGACCCCAGGGGGGCAGAGGGGAGGGACGACATATGAGGGTGGTGTCAAGAAACTGGGACAAGGGGGCCAAGGCAACGAAACTCAAGAAAACATAAAACATCATGCAAAAAAAAAGGGAAAAAATGGCTTTTTCGTTCCGAAGAGGCAAGGCTCCAGTGGGGCTGGAGCGAGGCTCTCGGAGGAACCAAACAGCTGGCAGACCCCGGACCCCATTTCTGCTCAGAAAACTGTAATATTAGAAAGCAAAGGATTGAGCACCCACAAAACCTAACCAACGGGGAATGAAAGAAGACTGTGAAGCGCAGGCTCTCCAAAGTCTCCCCAGACACGCACGTTCACATGCACATCTCATGCCAAAACCATAACCGGCAAACGGTGGGGCACGGCCAAACCTTAAAAAAAAAACCGTTTCGGGAAAAGGGAGGAAGGCTGCTTCCACGGGAAAGCGAACTATGGGGCGGTGGGAACTGCGCCCCTGCAACCACGTGGGAAGACACCCCTGAAAAAAAAAAGCTGCGAAAAAGGAAATCATGAGACATTGAGGGATAGTTAAAATTCCTCAACATAAAGAACGCTAGGGACCTGCCGAATGGGGAGAGTGCTAAAAACCCCCAGGGGATTAGTCGCGTCACCCTCTTTCGTAACTGCGTGCGAGGTCCTAGCATGTGTGTCGGGCGGGGATCTGCTGTAGGATCTATCTGGGAAGCCGGACGAAATCATGGATAATGAAAAAAGGCGGGAGCGTGATGGGATACCATCACCAATTCCGCGGTGTAACTGACCACGGGAGGCAAAAAAAATCCACCTCGGCCCGGAACCCCTGAGAAGGTCCAACAGGACTAGGGGGGGGGGGCAAAAGCCTAATAAAACTTAGCTTCGGTGATACTCCTTACCGTGGGCCCACCTGACAAGCAATTTCAAAGGGTAAGGTCCCCACAACCTTGGTCAGATCACTCAAAGAGCAGGGGCCTCTGAAAGGGGGCTCTTAAAACATAGACAACGACTCACCATCAACGATCAGGGGGGGCTGGAGCTGGTCTGCGCAACGCGGAAAAAATTTCACGTACATTTGCCGAGTGAGAACACGCTCACCATATTCAAAGGAGCGGGGGACAGGGAGAACCAAACGGTTGCACTTGGCCTCCGAAGGCCCAACAAAAGTCAAAAAACAAAAGGGCCATAAAAAAAAACCACCATATTAAAAATACAACTAGAGAGTTCAAGATGAAGTCCGCTTCAGGGTTTCCAACGCTGAAATCAAATCGCTGTAGGGGAATCAAGGTCGGGGATCTTCACTTGTTACGCAGGTTCAACGAAACATCAGATCTCAGTAAACTCTAACGGAGGTGGAACTATTAGGGCGTTTTGGGGGGCACCTACTGGATTTCTGTGGCTGTACCAACTTTGGGGGGCCGGGGTGTTACGCTACTGTTGAGGAGCGGGGGGGGGCAAGAGGAACACGGAGAAAAAATCTACACTTAGCTTAAATCTTCTCCGACTCGACCTCGAAAAAAGAAGGGGAAAAAGCCGAGGGAAGGGGCTTTACGACACGCTCCGCAAGAAAAGAAGGGGGGAGGGGGGCAAATCGGAGCAAAAAAAAAAAGTTCCCAACTTATACTCCTGAACAAAAAAGAAGGAGAAAAAAGAAAAGGTTCCCTCCTATGTGGTATCTCTTAAAAAAAACGGGAAAAAGGAAAAACGCCAGTTGCTAGACTCTCTTATCTGAGGTAAATCGAAAAAAAACGGGGCTCAGGGGCGATGCTTCTGGCTCCTGGAAAATATGGAACCGCAAGATAAAGGCTTACAGGCGGGGGTAGCGGTCCCAAAAAAAGGGGGAATGAGGTCCACCAGCAACACTCCTGGAAAAAAAAAAGCAAGGGGGGTTACTAAAAAGATGGTTCGAAAAAAAACTATAAGGAAACTGCCGGCCAAGGGGAGTTGGTTTGCAAATGTCCGCTGGGAATTGGGTGGGGTTAAAGTTGGAGGAGGCGGGGCCCTAATAATCGCATCAGAAGCAACGTTAATAAAAAACCGGTACTGCTTGGTCGTTGGGGTGCGACATCAGGGGGGGGAAGGCTGTTAAAGGGAGGCAAGCGACTGGGCCTTGTCTCAGTCTCAGTTCTAAGCAAAGGGACCAAACGGCGAAATGGGGTCCGAAGGAAGAAACGGCCTACCGCATATGGAACGGTTCGTGTCCGGTCAGGGGACGAGGGTGAGACAACCCTCTCTAGAAAGGATAGCCATCCTTTCAAAACTCCCCCGGCTTCCAGCATGAGGTGAAAGTGGGTGGACCAAAACCTTGGCAAGAAGTAACATCCAGGAAACCCCTCACATCTAAGCGCAAAAAAAACATCCGAAAAAACCAACTTCGAAATGAGAGAGCTCGAGGCGGGTAATCAGAAAGAAAAGAGACACAAAGCCTAACTTAGTTCGGTTCCAGGGGGTCTGCATAAAAAATGAATCGTGACGAAGTCAAGGGGGGAGGCTCCGTCAAAAAAGAGGCACCTGGGGGGTGGAAAAAGGACCGGACCCAGGAGCGGATTCTGGAAAACTAGACTTACGTCTGTCGGAAAAAAGAAGAAAAAAAAACGCCGACGCAGGAACACAAGTGGCCGAGGTTCTAGAAGCTCGGACTCGCCGAGAACTAACAAATGACGGGGAGGGAAAAAACGAATTGGAAGTTCCTTGTGGGGGGAGACTCAAAAGGGAAAAGGGGAGCCGTCGTCTCGGGGGCAAAAACGCAAGTGAGAGCCCACACTAACATCAATCAACACGAACAACTTGAGGTTGGAAAGCGCTTTTGCGTCAACCAACCAAGGGGGGGTAGGGTTGTTCTCTAAACTGGCAATTCAAAAAATTGGGGCTGAAAAACTGGAACACCTCGCGTTGGGGGGGGGGGGGGGGGGGGGGGGTTATACATTCATGGGGGGGGAAGGGACAACGAGAAAGGGCAAAGGGGCGGGGTCTTAATACTTAAAAGTCAAATAAAGTCAGGACGAACACCCGGACAGGGCGAAGAGGTCTACCGAAAAAAAAAAAAAAGTGCACTTCACAAAAGTTGTAAACCGGGGTGTGAGACAAGGGGAATGGTGCCCCGCCCTGGCTGGTGAAGGGACCGGAAAAAAGGGGAGGGGAGGGGACGACATCGCCACCCTACTCGGGTCAAACCAAGGTTCAAGGGCCAACACACAAGGAGGTGCCGAAACGGGAAAAAGAAATAAAAAAGAGGTACTGGGGGAGACTCTACCGGGTAACGAAACACCAGAGATGGAAAAGATAGAAAGGAGGCAAAATTTCTGATCCTTCGAGTAGAATTAGCGACAAAAATTGAGAAAAAGGCGAGACTTAACCAATCACAACCTGGGGGGGGGATAGGGCGCGACATATGCGTCCCTGAGGTCCCTTACGTAATATCCAAGGGAGAAAGATCACTGGCGAAAGGATCACTCCGGACTAAAGTGCCTTTGGCAAAAAAAGGCTCGGAGGACGGTGACCTGTAGATTGCAACGGACAGACTCTCCTCTAAAACAAATTGAAATAAGAGGGGTGGGGGTCTTCAAAAGGGAACGAATTCTACAAGGTCCAATTCGAATCGCACCCGAAGAAACTCTAAGGGAGAAACCTCTATCATGTCTCCCCATTATCTCACCCGGGGGAAAAAATGTCACTCCAAACCAAAAAGAAGAAAGGTCAAAGCTCATTAATCGCCGAAAACGGGTTCATATTATCATTACGGTCGGTGGCCAAAATGCCGGGTGCCGCAACAATTTCTGCCCCGAACAGCGAAGGGCAGAAAGTCTACAGAAATCGAATCAAGGGATTGTACAAGGTGGGGGTATTAACTCCCAACAACGGACAAGGCAAAAAAAACGTCCCGGCCCACCCTTCCTCTGGTGTTTGCAAACAGTGGGCAAAGAAAGAACGTCCCTCGTCAAGCGGGAAAGGGTGGGATATTTCGTACGGGACCCCTGGCGCAAGGCAATCCGTCGCAAAAAGAATTGAACGACAACAACAAAAGTTGAATCATTACCTAGTTTGGACGGGGGAAACATTTGGTGGGAGAGGAGAGCCTCCTTCCTCCAGAGGCTTCAAACCCGGGATCCATCGAAAGGGTGTACGCTACTAAAAACCCCCCCGACACCGGGGAAAAGCGGTAAAAATTTAAAAAACGATCCAGGCGAATTGTGTTGTGGCCAGGGGACACCCAAATCCCATAACGAGGCTGTCAGCGCACGAACACGAAACGGTTGGGGGGAGCAACAACTTCAACTCAAAGCCTGATAAGTGTGTTACAGAAAAAAAAGGGGAACCGCCGTCTTGTTGCTAATGTGGGGGGGGTTACGAGGATGTCGTACGTCAAAACGAAAGTGACCAGAAAGAGAAGGAGGGGAAACAAAAGGGTCCTCACCTCACCAAAAAACAATAAAAAACGAACGCAGTGGTGCGAAGCTTTGTGAAAACTTCTGGGAAACGGAGTCGACTTATCGACAGGGGGAAAACACGGTTGAAGGGGGGCGGGCCGGGGAAGTTCGCGCGGGCTAGGTATCGAGAAAAAAAAAAGGGGAATCCCAAACGGAAAAGCGGGGGCCAAAAAAACCAATCGATACGGCAGGAAAAGGGAATACAAAGCGCTTCAACCCCCTCAACTTAACGTAGCGTCAAAACCATTCCTCGACTTCCCATCAAACGACAAAAAAACGACCAACGTGGGTCTGGCGGAAGGTATAAGAGATTGACTGAAAAAAAAAAAAAAAGTGACGCCCTAACATCGGGTCAAAAAAACTAGATCTTGGGGACTATCAAAAAAGGGATCATGGAATAAGGTTCGGGACTGCAAACGAGACATCTGCGTGGCAGGGTAATTTCCCTGGGTTGTGAAGAAAAAAGGGAGGGAGCCCGTTCTCTAGAAACCAAGGGGGTCTCAAAAGCACTCTTCTTCAATCAACTAAAGAAGTGAGGGGGGGGCCGGTGATCTAATTAAGTCGTGTGAATCTTTGGAAACAACGAAAAAGAATGTCCGGCCAAACGCACGTAAGGGGGAAACTAGCCAGGCGTGTCGAACATGCTCCAGAGAAAAAGAAAGAAGCCAAAGACACTGAGAAATGTCTCGGCCAAGCTGCTAGGAAGAAACCTCCACAAAGGTCTGCGGCAGGACAAAGGGGAATCTCTAGCGATCTTCAGAGGTAAAACCGCCAGAACGGGAGGCCGAAGGGGATGGGGGGGGAACGATTGTCGATAAGGTCCCTTTGGGAGAAATAGCAGTCTGCCCAAAAAAACAAAAAAAACAAAAAGACGAGTGGTCTTAAAAGGTTCCGCTTGTCAAAGTTAACAACGGGACCAAAGAGGAAAAAGAGGGGCAGGTGGTCCAAAACCACCTCCAAAAAGGTGGCAAGGCTTCCCAAAATCCAAAGGAGGCGAAAACGGGCCATTTAGCCAAATCGTAGCATTGGCAGTCAAAAAGAGACTATACTAACTAAAATCTGGAGGGACTCTAGGTCCCCCGGGGGGTCCCCCACAGAACCAATCTTCTTCTTTAAAGTGGGAAAAAAGCGATTGTGGTAGGTCGAGGCCGGCGAAAGGAAGTTCCCCTGGAAAAGCAGGGGGAAAAAAAAGGATAAACTGGGTCGGGAATTCAAAGTTTCGCGGGGGGGGGGAAAAACTCCAGAGAAAAAAGGTAGTGAAAAAAGGTTCCTCATTGCAACAGGTTGCTAAAACGCGGAGCCAAGCGTTTGTATCCAAAGAAACTGCAACCGGGCAAAGGAGGAGCGGATCTTTGCCTCACAAGAGTGCCCAACTCGGACCCCGAAAGTCAAAACGTGTAAAAATTAAGTCCAGGTGCGAAGGACCCCTCTGCGCCGGGAGGGAGAAAGGACTGTAGAACACAAATCAAGCGACGATACAACTGCGCGGTCGCAAATCATTGAATTCACACAAAAGAGAAATGCCCTAGGGGTTAGGAACAACTGGCCAAAAGAAACCCCCTGAGGGGGTCGTACCAGGTAACTAAGAGCACTGGCAATGGATACTTTGACCACAGGCTGCCTCCTCGTGTGGCAAATTCGCGATTTAAAGGAGACCGGGATACAAAAAAAGCCCACACATGGGCTGTCCCAGGGGGATAGGGGACGAAACAGATTTGCCTCTGAATTGCAAAAAAAGCAAAAATGGAAGCCGCACGAAAATTCAAGAGCCCCAAAAGGGTCTGCTCAAAAACCACAGAGGAGTAAAGAAGACGAACAGAAAAAAAGTACGCGGCGTTGGGGGTGCTCAGACTGTACGGGAAAAAATGAGGGGAGACCCGGGTCAAGACTCTGAGACACCTGGGAAATCCCTTGCGCGCATCAAAAAACAAATCGGACAGAGAGAAAAGGCATCGAGGGGATTGGGGGGGGACAAGGGGAAAACAACAAATCGGCTTGAACGGGTCAACCGGACGACCGCGGTGGGGGGACGTGGGAGAAACTGGGAGGGGAAGGGGGGGGTCCAGCCGATGAGCATCGACAAGTTTCTCTGGAGACGGAAGGGGCGGGGGAAAGCCTCACGGTCATAACAGGGCCACCAAAATAAAGGCCCAGATTATGAAAACAGTTTACGGAAACCCTGGGTACGACTCCGAAAGGATTAAAATGTCAAAAAAAAACTCGGCCGAAAAACGCTCACGCAGGCTAGGACGGACCACGGAAATCAGGAAAATACAGGCAAAAAAAAAAAGCGTGCCTAACGAAGGTCACTAGGCCCTCCAGGAGGAAGGGAGAAGAGAAAGAGAATCTCCTCGGGCGAACCAAGGCGAGCGAAGGAAGTTTCTGAGGCGCCTATACCTCAAAAGGTAAGAGGGCCTCCTATTGGGCAGGTTTGAGCATTGGGCGATTCACCCTCACCAGCAGAAAAATCAGCCGGACAAGCTCGTAACAGATAGACAAAACGGTCCAATGGGTTCAGCACTGAGGCTGTTGGCAACGGGAACGAAACGGGGGAAGTTTGGTACGGTGCTTGCACGTGCCGTGATAGTCTGGCAAAAAAATACGAACGCGCCGGGAAATGGGGGACAAAAGGGTTTCCATAAAACATCGCG
>Ga0179593_1383134_pt1 | contig 23404 bp, 36 predicted proteins | sample CZODoug2_1_08_16_FD_185931 | JGI IMG/M metagenome (GOLD analysis project Ga0179593, IMG submission 185931) | Vadose zone soil fungal communities from Angelo Coast Range Reserve, California, USA - CZODoug2_1_08_16fungal (PacBio error correction) | ecosystem: Environmental > Terrestrial > Soil >...
GGCAGCCCGAAAAGAATATGACAAAAATAATTGCACTGCCGGCCGAACCTGCAGCGAAAGATGGTCCCGCAGGCAAGGAAACTAGGGGTTTGGTTTTTCCAAGCTCATCGGAGCACGACAAAAAGGACTTACGGGATAGCCGCCCTGGGGGGAGGTACGAGCTCAAAAAGCTAGAACTAACGGTGGACACCTGGGGGGGAATTTGAGCGGAGCTGCGACGTCCAAAGTATGAGAAATTGGCAGTCCGGTTATGGGTCACCTGTCTGGTAATTGAGTGGGTGGACCCTTTATAAGAACCAAAATCGGCGAACGTTACATTCAGCAACAGGGAGGAACCTGAAAGTGAGAAAGAAGTGAATTTTTTTAAAGTGGGCAGCGAGGGATATGTGGTCACGTCCGAACAAAAATTCCTAAAACAGCGAAAAATCGGGGGGAATCGTCAGAGAGGCCGCCGAAAAATTGCAAGTTGACGTCGGAACAAAAACCCCTTGGAGAATTGACCTGGAGGACGTCGGGGAACAGAAGGAGTTTCTGAATGCATGATCGGGGCGGAAGCACTCCTGATGCGAAGAAAAGCCCATGGGTTGCAGTTAGGAGGGGTCGGGAAGTGGGGGGTGGTGGGATTTCGTCAGCGCAAAAGCACAGTCCGCACAAAACTCCGGAGGAACAGAACCATCAGGAAGGAAAGGGGGTGAGACGGAGAGTGTGAAAGAGTTTCCCAAAAAAAGCCCGGGCTCCACTGAGTACACGTGTAGAGAAGGCGTCGTTGGAAAGGCATAGAGAGGTGATGCCGACAAAAAACGTTCAGTCGCTGCTGCAAACGGGCGGATCTGAAAGGGTACGAGTACAGAAATGAAAAAGGTTGTCGAATCACACGCCACCCACTCGGAACAGTGGTTAGGTAAAAAGGAGCAGGCTTGCGAAAAAGGGGGGGTAAAAGACCCCTACGACCTGGGGGAAGGGGGGATGTTTCAGCAAAAGACAGACGGGGAGAGGATCACAAATGTTTATCTTGGAAGAAAGATGCCATGTGTCCTAAACACTCTTAGTTCAGTAAATAAAGTGTGCTTGCAGAAACTGGGGAAGTGCACGACAGCCAAAAGCCATCGGGGGATTCAGGGTAAGTTGTTAAAAAGAAGGAAAATACCCGGCCAAACACGCTCAGGAAAGCCCGAGTGAAAACGCGAGGTGTCATCATGAAGCAAACGTAATCGGCATTGGTGAAAGAAAATAACGCTTGAAAAAGGGGAAGCCCAAGTAGGTGGCTGGTCACGCCACGGGATGTAACAGGCAGCCGTAGGAATAAACCACAAAATAGGCAAACTTGAGGCCGGGAACGACCGGAAAGAGAGGTAAGTTCGTGCAGGCGGACTGACCAAATGGAGGATGTAACACTTTTAAGACAGAACTGGATGGACAGGTGGTAAACATAATCGGCCAGGAAGCAGGTCCAAAAGGAAAATTGGGACGGAAATGATAGTGCTGACATCCGGGATCAAAACTCAAAAATGGACCTGGTCACACAGCAAGTTTCACAGGGTTGGAAAAAGACAAGAAAAACTAGAAATCAGAAATATTCCATGGTTACGACCGGGGACAAAGGGAGGTGAAATTGGGTGCAGACGGGAAGTGTAAGAGGTGAAAAAAATCAGTCAGATGGCCTGAAGGGGAACTGTATGAAAAATGACATTGCAACGAACCAAAATTGGGTCACGGAAAATCGAAGGGCCCTTCTCAGAAGATCAAACATTTCAATTGGGAAAACATTTCCCCGGGCCGGGGAAAGAAAGAGAGCAATTTTAATGGTTTGCCCGAGTTCCAGAAAGGGGGCACGGGCGGGGGGACAAACTAATGAAACGCCCAAAGCGGAGGAGCAAATAAAAGCCGCAAATTCCGGAAAGAAGCCTCTTGACTAAAATCAGGTCGAATTCAATCAATAGGGACGGTTTCAAGGAAAGTGGGGGGGGGGAAAAGGCACCAGTTGGGTACTGGGGTTACCACAGGCACAACCATTGACACTGAAGTGAAAAACCAAAAGAGTTATCGTAAAGCGACCAACGCAAAGAGGGGAAACACGTTAAAGTGCCGATGCCTTTGTAAAGGGCCATCAGGAATACTCGAAAAAAGAAAGGGGGGCCTTTGCCCCAGGGGGAGTCAAGCACCAAAAAAACCCCCGAAAACCGGGCCGGGGAAACAACGTCAAGAGAATCTCGGAAAAAAATCTCATGGATGAAAACGGAAGAAACTCACCGAAACATGCAAATAAAAACATTGGTAGTCAAAAACCGGAAGGCGTGAAACTAAGAAAAAAAAAAAAAAAAAAAACAAAACGTGTAGGGAGCCGAAAGACAGTGGCGCCGCCTGGGGAAAGCAAAAGTGTTTCGGAGAGGGAGGTGCGGCATCTCTTGTGAGTGCAAACGCCGGAAATGAGCCCGAGGAAAAAAAAATTGGAGCGTCCAAGAAGCGGTTTTGCAAAACAGAAAGGGGTTCCCTCCAAATTTAGTTGGAAAAAAGAAGGGGAAAAAACTACTTACCAACCACTCCGAGGCTTCTTCGGGGAATCGAATCCCGAATGTATTTATAGTCACAAGCCCGCCGCCTGCAAAATCAAAAAGAGCGGAAAAAGAGAAAAGAGGACGTAAACTCTTGGGGGTAACTCAGCATGTAAACAACAAGATGACCGGGCTTACATCAGACTGGGGGAAAAAATCTACTGCACGAACTAAGACAGGAAGGTGCGCGAAGGGGGGGTTTCCAGGGGTACCCAAAAATAACCTAAGCACCGAGTATAAAGAGCATTGAGCAGTGAAAGCAGGGGGAGACAAAGATCTTCTTGCTATGGAAGCGGAGAAGGAAATGTCTCCTAAGAATTTTCGGGCCAAAAGGGTGACGGGGGGGGCAAGAGGAGTAATCCGCAGTGCTGTTAGCCTCATAGACAAGGGGAGGGAAGGGAAGGATGGGTGGCACGATACCTCGCTCCCCGAAAGGTCAAACTTATCGGGAAAAAGTTTTCTTACGGGCCGACAGAGACATCTGTAGTAAGGCACAAAAGGTGAGACCAACGGAGTGGTGGGAACGAAGGTCCCAGATTGCGGAAGCAGGGGGACGAGGGGAAAAACCATGTCTGGGAAGAAGCCGACAAAAAAAGTGTCTTTCCGCAAAGTCGAGACCGGAACACAAGTCGTGCTTCACGTGGGGTGGCGCCAAGCGCGTCGGCGCCGAGAAAGGCCCCGCCTGGGGGATGGGGACAGCAACAGAAGAGGGTGCTGTTGGTCGGTGGTAGGGGACGAAAAACAATATTAAAAAGAAAGATGAAAAACGGGCTGGTGGCACCACTTATTCAAGACTCCCATCAAGATTCGTCGGCCATTGTTGGCATGAAATAGAGCAAGGCCTTGGGTAGCGCCGGGTTGAGGGGGGACGTCTCAGAATCAAGGCGGCCGGGCAAAAAACGGGTCGTGGGGAAAAAACACTAAAAAAGGGGCAACCAACAACGGGATTAAAATGAGAGATTTCGAGGAAATTCCGTGCCGGCTCATACTCGAATTCCCTCAAATCCATAGTCCACGGTGCTAATGAACGAAAAAAGACAACTGCGAAAAGTGGTTATCGAAAAGCAAAGGCACTATTCCATAAAAAATTGAAAAATGGGGGGAAGATCGTGGGAACTCGATAGTGGTATTGTCCGACAAACAGAAGGAATTCTTTTTTAGGGATGCCGACCGGGACCAATACAACAAAAATGAAAGTTCGTTGAGATAGAAAGTGTGGCAGAACGCTCAAAGGAGGGGCCAATTGTGAAAAACTCTTTGTCAAATTACCCTCAAACTGAGGGGACACGATTTTGGGCATGTGCATAAAAAGGAGGGGGGGGGCGAAAAGAAGTGAACTAGAGAGTATGAGAAGAAAAGAGTCACACTCGCCCACCAAGGAAGCAAAACTTGTTCAAAGTCAAAGGTTCAAGAGCTAATCGGACAAAGAGCGCAAGACCAACGACTAAAAAAAAAGGAGAAGCATAGTTGTCTCAGAACAAAGAGGCAAAAAAAAATGTACGATAAAAGACAAGGAGAACTACCCCCCCAAGGTGGGGGCCCAGCATACTATCCAAAGGAAACTACTCGGGAACGAAAAAAGAACTAAGATCAACAAAGATCTGACAGATCACTTGCTCCCGCTTCGTGAAAACCGAGTCTCACGAAAACAAGAGACAAATTTGAAGGGGCAACCAGCGGTGTCACAAAAGCGCAAAAAATTTAATTTATTTGTTTTGGAACTTCCGAAGGGGAAAAAAAATGCATGAGAGCGAAGGGTCGGGCATCCGGACCACAAGATCCAAATTGTTGACAATTATGCAACAGAGAAAAATCCATGAATAAGTTTTCAGGAAAAATTACCATTAAGAAGAAAGGAGGACGGTCCCAAAAAATCACGGGACCTAGATTATTGGGGAATCGGGAGTATGGCAGAACGAATAGGTCGGTAGCTCATTGTAATTGGACTGGAGGAAGAAGATTATCGGCAGAAATACATGGTGGAAAAATGACGATGGATTCTTGTATGAAAAAAGGAAAAAAGGGCGTGGGGGGCCCACTTTGGTAAAAACAAAATAGAGAAACAGGGTAGGAAAAGAAAAAGAACAAAATGGCTTCTTTTGCAGAGATAACTTGGGTGGCGGCGAAGAAGATGGGCAAAGGCGCCCGGGGCGTCACCTCTCGGTTTTTTTAAAAAAAACCAAGGGAAGGGGGCAAACTGCGCTGGAAGGAAAGGAGAGGAACTGGGAGGCTAAATTACGACCTAAACGGGGGACAGGAGCTAAATAATGCGTCAAAGGTTTATGCTATCTACCAAACAAATAGTGCTGTGGATTGCAGGAAGAAATAAAGACATGTGTCAAAGAGAATCGGCGTGGCTTTTGAGACCCAAAACGGCTTAGCCCTTGAGGACTAGCCCAGTTTCATTGCCTGAAAAAAGAGGAATTTCGTTGTCCCAGGGGGAGGGGTACGGATAATACAAGACAATCGAAAAAGGAATGAGAGTGTTCACGGAGGGGTGGCGTAGCCGGGATCAAAAACGGAAGATCGGCCGATGGGGTAAGGGCTGGGCCACAAATATGTTAACATATTGCATGGGAAAAATTTCCTTTTGGGGATGAAAAAAACACGGGGGAGTGAAGCCCGTCAATAGGGAGGTCATGGAAATCGAGTCGGATCGTTGAAAGTTCTCAAAACAGGAGTTCCAGGAATTGGCTGGATGTTTGGGGGTCTCTAAGGGCTCTTGAGAACAGAGCGGAAAAGGAGCGCCCTGCGGTCCCATGGGTCCGGGCGTGGAAAAAAAGGGAAAAACGCTTCAAACAAGAAAAAGCCCAACGAAACGAACGCGCTTTCACAGCCGCAAGGGGGGCGTTTAAATGGAATGGGGGAGGAAGGAAAAAAAAAAAACCAGATTACTTATGAAGAAAAAACCGAACAAGGGCATGGCCCAGTAAAATCGGGACTTTCCAAAAAAGGGAGCAGGTCAACCCATCGGAAAACCCAGTGAAAGGTCACGCAGCAATATGGTGGTTACGTCTCTCGGGAAGCTGAAACTCGGGTCCGCCCCACCCCAGGTTGAAAAAAAAGCATTATCAAGAAGACAATGGTGGGGAAACCCGAGTCTGGCCGACATAGAAAAAAAGAGCAGGTTGAATTGACGCTCCCAGGTCCCAAGGTGATTGGTGTTCACACAAAGGTGGGTGGGACGACACAAGGGGGATCGAGCCAAAATTCCCCAAAACCAAGGGCCACCGCCAAAAAACTCAGCTCGCCTACGGAAACACGCGGGGGGTAAACAAAAAAAATGTGAAATCGAAAATTCAAAACCGTTGAAAGGGCGTTTCCAACAAATAGCACTCTGACACGAGAAAAAAATCGTACCGGGTTCGGGAAGACAACATACAGAAGAGGGTCCGTGGGTCAGCTTAAGTCTGTCAGTAATTGGTTCCAGCCAGGAAAAGCAAGAGAGAAGACAGAACCGGTCTTCAAAAGTCAATCATAAGTTGTGGAGTGATAGAGACCGCCGGTGCATACGTTTCGGGACACAAAAACCAATGTTTGGCCGCACGCAATGGAGACAGGCGAAAGGCCGGCCAAATTTGAACATCAAAGATAAATTCACGCTCGAAAAAAAAAAAAAGGTAACATGCAGCTGAGAAGCAAGAAAACAACGATGTGGGAGAATCAACCTATTAAAGGGACAGGCCAGCAATAAGGGCTCCAGTTGGCAAGAAAAAAAAAAAAACTTAACGCAAAACGCGCTCCTTAAGCGCACAGACGGGGAGTTTGTGAATTTGGCGGGGGGTTGGAGGGGCGACGGAAAGATCGGAAGGAAAAACTTAACACAGATAAGCCCCCGGGATACCATCTCGTAACATCAACTACCGCTATGGGATGTTAAGAACGAAGGAAAGAAGAAAAATGGCACGCGGAGAACGTGTGAACACGATTCATATGCCCGGGTAAACGGCGTGTAATGAAATATCCCTGGACAGGAAAAGTTAACCGTCGAGGAGGAGGAGGCACAAATCTCAATCACTTTTTCCATGCTGGGATATTGGCTCTTGATAAAAAACAACCCCAAAAAATAAGCCAAAGGAACAATGAGTTCAGAATCAATAGTGGGCCTGGAAAGGAGAAGAACTCATATCGAAGGGGGGTGCGGACCTCCGCAAATAAGGAGTACTGCAAAAAATTCTTAAAAATACTTCTGCAGGAGACCAAAATAAGAGACAGGTCAAAATAAGTAGCTAATTTTTGGAGGTCCGGATGAAGAGCGTTACTCTGGTGGAACCCAACAAGAAGAGGAATGCCACGTTCGGCACACTTCCCGAGGGGTCCGGACGTAAAAAAACTAGATCTCTTTCCCGGCAAAAGCGTTATTCATTCACGAAAAGGGTGGGGGGTCGAAATAGGCCCAAGATTATTAAAAAACAACTGGCGAAAAAGCCAAGACCGGGCAGGTGCTGGCATAATATTGGAAACCAAGGGGAAAATAACCATAGAAACAGGCGAGCAAAAAGACCTTCCTTACTAACTGGGGGAAAAAAGAATTCACAAAAAAAAAAAAAAAAAACCTCCTCGCAGAAAATTGCAACCACAATGAAAGTTGGTCACCTTTGTTGTTCTGTAGGATCAACAGGTCCGCTCATTTAATCCACAACACCTCGGGGCGCCAGGAAGGGAAGGGGACGGGGGTGTCTAATGCTTTAATTCTGCACAAAAGGAGGGAAAGATCGCGGGTGCTTCGAAAAGAAGCACAATTCGTCATAGAGGTAAAGAATAAAAAGCCTGCGTGGAGAAGACTACAATGGGGTGAAAAAAAGTGAGGGAAGCACTAGGTAGTGGTCCGTACTGTAGGGGGGGGGGAGGTCAAACTTTTCTAAAAAACAACGGACCCCCAACACAACTTTTATACCAAATTCCATCGATCAACCAAACTCCAGTTTGAGGGAAGAAAATCTATGGGTAGCTTCTGGTCTGGCTACCGAGACATCCGGAAGTAGTACTCTTGCGAGTTTAAAAGCAGGCTGAGTCACAGAGTCGCTGTTGGAAGTCAAAAGGGGATCCTGTGAACCGGAAAATCAGGGGAAAAAAATGTCAGCCAAGGTTGTCGAGGGGGGGAACACACATGTTAAACCTTCCAACTAAGACACCGAGCAAATGTGCCAGCAGGGGGACGCAAGCCTTAAAATAAAACGTCCCAGGGGGAAATCACGGCCTATGTTATCTACCACGCCACTGAGGCCCAAAACGAAACGTCACTCATGGGAAAAAGGGGGACGCTGTTTCGTCGACCTGCTCAGGCAGGGCATCGAGACCAAGAAACCCTTAGAGAAAAAGAAAAAAAACAAAGAAGGCGGGCCGCGGGCCTACAAAAAGTACTCCTAAACGCGCTTGGGAGGGGAATTCGAATTCTACTGAGGAAAAAAAAAACTTCAAACGTTGCGAAAAGCCGAATGAGAATCCAGGAGCCGGGACCGGGAAACTACTTCCCGACAGGGGGGGCTTTCGATATTGCGCATCGGAAAACTGCATTTTCAGATCAATCATTTTTTTGTGTCAAGATACAAGTCTTTGAAAAATCAAGGGTGAAACCAACGAACCGATTTGAAAAAAAAGGAAGTATCAGTGAAAAAAAAGGGGGGGACCGTACTTGGTGATCGCATTTAATGGGGGTCAGAAATCACGAACAAACTTGGTATTCCCCCCAACAAAAGGAGGGAAGGAAAACGCCGCAAAACGAACACTGTAGAAAAATTAATACTTTTGGGCGCCAGAACTTCCCTGGGGTTCTACATAAGGGCTTAACTGGAGGAGGGGTTTTAGAAAAAATAGAAATGTCAAAACCTTGGTCGTTCAAGAACAGTTCGACAGGAACTGGGTCCAAACGAAGGGGCCCCAATTGATCGGACGGGGCAAAACAAAACCCATGTAAAACAATGGAAGAGAGGATGGGTCACTTCTTAGTTTAGCCTGCAGTGGGCATGGGCACTCACAGTAACGCCGGGCTCCATACACAGAGAATCAAAAAAATAGGAGGGACAGAGTCCAGTGTTGGGGAGAAAAAGAAGAACAAACTGAAATGGACATATCTTCTCAATACGAATAACAAAATCTAAGTAGAAAAGGGCAATCAAGGGAAGAGGGATGGTCCCTGGGTCGGTCCATTTGTGTGTGGAGGGCCTGCCTCGGAAGTCAGAAGAAAAAGGAAGGCCAAGAGGGGGAAGCGGTGTGAGACAGAAGAAAGAGACTGGTGTCGAAACGTCCAGACGGCAGACTTCCATCTCCTCTGGGGAAATAAAAAGAAAGCTGAATGGTAGATGGTAACGTGGCGATGTGAAGTGGTCAGGAAGTTCCAGCCGAAGTGGAGAGCAACCACAAAAGCCCGCCAACAGACCGAACGAAACAGGGGAGGGTGCTGAAAAATAAACAAGAATGAAACGGGGCTGCGGACGACCCAAGGGATAGCTCCGGCGGTTGGTTCCGGCTGACCGGCTGGGGACTCGCGGGTCCGGAGGGGTCGGTTCAATTCAGGATCGATCGCCATTTGAAATCAACCGCGGGTGAACGCAAAACCGCTGTGGGCGCTGGTCTTGAACACACGATACTTCACACTTCAAGATGGAAAGGGAAAAAAATATCACGAAACAACTATGCGTGCCAAATGCGAAAAGGTTTTCAGAAAAATTGCAATGAAATAAAACCACATAGAGCAAAAAGGCGCCACCGACTAAAATAGAGAACAGAACTATCAGGTTCCATGTTGACAATTAAGAGCATTGTTGTGACGTCAAAAACTCACATGGAAAGGTACCAAAGAGCTCTGCTCGGATTTGGAGGGGCTGGCGGGGCTGGGCCCTATTTTGTTTGACAAGGGGGGGGGTAAATGTATCAAGACCGGGTTTTTGGCACTAAAATCACTGGGGGGTTGATTGGGTAAAAAAAACAGCCATGGTTGCACTGGCGCAGCAAGGTTCGGGGGGGAAACGGCATCCATCCACGCTCCGCGAACCTGGTGGGGTGGGCCCCGACGGTCACAGGGAAAAAAAAAAACAAAAACCACGATCACGGTGAGCCCGTCCATCGGCCGGGAGAGTTGTCCCACGCGGCGCGCGGGCGGGAGTGAGCGGCGGAAAATAGGGGGCTGCTTGTGGTGCAGGCCGTCTCTAGTGGAAAAAACGGAATGGTTTCAAAAGTATTTCTTGTGAGTCGGCCTGCATTTTATCCCAAAACCCAGTCGGCAAAAAGACGTCGACTGAAATATAGCCCTAATCAGGGGGGAAATTAAAAAATGGGGGGAAAAGGAATCTTCCTAACCTTGAAAACAGGGTATTTTTCTGGTCATGAAATGTGGCCATTTCAAAACCAAAAAGCTAAAAAAAGGGGGGGGGGTGAAAAAATACAAGAGAGGGTGGGGCACGGCCAAAAAAACACTGAAATGTTCGGGGAGTTGCTTTAAGAGAAAATCTCAACAAACAACGAGGAAAGAGATGAAAGGTTAAGCAAGAAGCCTTGGAATGGGAAGGGTAATCAAAGCCGCGAAGGGACTCACTTCAAGGGCAAGAAAACCAAAAAAAGCGAAAAATAGTTTTCACGTTTGTTAGGAAAAGCTGGGGGGAAGGGGGTTTGACGGTGACAACATCTCGGAGGACGTAGCAGAAAAACGTGAACGCGCATGTCACCCCGAGGAGAGGTAACCGACAAGCATGCCAGACGCACGGCAGCAAAAACAGGGAGGGGGACGCTGACGATCAGAAGAAAAAGGGGGGCACCACGAACGAGAAGTCCAGAAACATAAGCGGAACAGGGAGCAGATCGTGGTTTACAAACCAAAGATAGAGGGAAAACGACAGTGATACGGTTCCGAAAAATCACAAATTTCACTGGAAAGGAAGTGCACAGAAACCAAGGCCCGAACGCTACACAAAAAGAAACAACCCGAAAAAAAGGGGTGAAAAAACCGCGAAAATGAAGACACGCCAGAAACAAAAGACAAGCCCGCCAGAAAATCCTTAATATGGTTCTCTTGTAAAATGGAGGGGCCAATATGAGAGGAAAGAAAACAGGGCACAGGGAGGTTGGTTCCAGGGGGTGTGCTCAGGGAAAGTGAAAGTAGTCTGGTCAGGGAAAAAATGTAAAAATCTGATGGTCCCGTGGGTGAACTTTTTACAGGGGGTCCCAAAACTGAGAATCGTAAATTACACCGACAGCGCCTTCGGGGCAACGCAATGCAGGACGAATGAAACGAGGTCTAATTAGAGGCCATGGGCACCCCCTTTAATTCAAAACCCAGAAAAACAAGCGACTCTGATTGAGGGAGCCCTGGAAGAGGTTCGATTTTTTCTGGTTATAACACAGACAGAAGGAGGGGAAGGGGTGCAAGTCAAAATCATACAAATAGCCCCTACAGCATAGCGCAGGAAAAAAGGACAAACCGACAGCGATAAGGGCCGGACAAAAGGAGTCTCACATTGAGGAAAAAAAATATTAGAGAGAAAATCGTCACGTGGCCGGGGCCGGAGGGACGTGAGATATCAATGCAATTCTGAAAACGAGCCCGGAAGACAGAGATGCCGGTCTTAAATTGGGTCAAGCGAAGTGTAGAGGACATCACTGCGCTATAGATAAGGGGGGCCGAGCCAACACAACACAAAGAAAGAATTAAGATGGCGCAGCATGCGAGAGCAGGAACAGAGAAAAGGAGAATCAAAAAGCCCTCATTTGATCAAGAAAAGGGAAGGCCAGGAAAATTGAGGAAACGAGGCGCGACCAACAATCAAAGGCGAGCCCAGAGGTTGAGCAACGTATTTTGTCCAAGGGACACACAAGGAGAGTTGGGGCGAAAACCAAGGCTGAACAGAAATTCAGGGCCCCACATTTGTTGCGTGACACCCCCAAGCCTGAGGTTCTTTTTGGGGAGTAGTTAGGGGAAAAGGAGGGGGGAATTCACATCTGGGGAGGGGCCACCAAACATTGAAACAAGCATTGTCCAAGGAGAACTGAAAAGTTAAAACTAATCGAACAAAAGTCAAAATGTCATAGAAGTAGTGGTTTCATCGGGCATCAGGAAATGCAGCCAAGTGAAAAGAAGCATCCAGGGTATTCGATGGGAAAGTATCCTAAGGGAGGCGAATGGTAACGAAACCTGTCAGGGACATTAAGGGTCAACAGAATACAGAATGAGTAAAGGAAATGAAAAGGTTGTTGTCTAGAAAGGAGTCAGAGGGGTCTATAAATTAGGTCCGTCCATGGGTCTGGGGTACTCGATTCCCTACAAAGTTCATATAAATAGGGAACAAAGGTACCAAGGAGTGAACGACAAGCAGGGAGAATCCATGTGTTCTACTCAGATGAAACGGGGAACGTGAAAAGATACATAAATTCTTGTCTCCATGCTGAAAGAAACCCAGGAAAAGCGAAACGACGATGGAAGAATACAGTGGGGGGAAGAAAGACCACAGGAGCAAGAAGCCATTTTCAAACAACTAACCAGCCTCCAGGGAGGGGGGTTCCAGGGAACGCGAGCAACAATTGCAGTGACGGCAAGAGACAAATGCAAGGAAAAAGAAATAAGTGCTCCATCATTAGAAAAGAAAATAGGACAAGTGGAAAGGAGTTTGGTTGGCGATGGTAGGGAAAAAAAAAAGGTGGTGGAAGGCATCCATAGATCTAGGGAATGTAAAGAACGAGGACAAAATTTAGCTGTGAAAAAAAAAGAGTTGATGAAAGATATGCAAATAATTAGGGGGGGCGGGGCCGATGACAAAAACCCCAAAAAAAAAAAAAAACACGAGATGTCAGAAAAGGACAAAGGGGGAAAATGTTGGGAAGCTCATCCAAAAAAAACTCCAAGCCCCGTCCCCGTAATCTCCAGTGTGTGGAAGGACAGAGTCAGAAGAGACCGAGGAAAAAAAAAAAAACTAGCCCATTGTCAGCCCTGTTGGATTTGTCAGGACTTTTATTGAGCGGTAAAAAAGTCGTACCAACGAACAGGGGGCTCAAGGATGGGAAGGATGTCAAGGATGAAGAAAAGCAGCCATTGATCTGCAAAGTTCTACCTAAGATGAAAACGATCGAAAAAAGTGGGGGACAGGGGTGACAGGGACAGCGAGTATTCAAAAGACAATACCGGGAAAGAAAAAAGGAAGAAAAAAATTTGAGTGGGAAACAGAAATCCGCTCCTTAACAGAAACAGTAAAAAGGGGAAAAAAAGGGGGTATGAAGTCATCTGACAAAGGTGGGGAAGAATAACAGACATTGATGATTATCGAGCGACATGAGAGGGATGAAAGTTGGCTGCCTCTTATAGATAGGAATAAAATGGAAGGGGGGGAATTTCTTATCCAGACGTGGTGAGCCGGTCAAAGGCAGGGAAAGAGAAGGAAAATACGCAGAAAGAAAGGATCCTCGGGGGAAATAAGAGACGGAAAATGACGACGGGAGAAGGATCAGGGAAGGTCAAAAAAGATGGTGACACCAAACAAACGACGGAGCAAAGAATGATCGTGGTTAAAAAGGGACAAGCTGGGGGGGGGGGGTACAGAAACCGAGGGAAGGGTAATGCCGATGCCCCCCCCCCCCCCACCCCAACACCACACCAACCCCCACCCCCCCCACCCCCCAACCACCCCCACCCCCAACGCCAACCCCCAACCCCCCACACCCCCACCCAACCGCCCCACCCCACCACACCCACCCAACCCCACCACCCCACCACCCACACGCCCGACCCCCCCCCCCCCACACCCCCAACCACCGCCCACCACCTCTACTCCTCTTATCTGATTTAAGTGGTAGGGACAGAGCTCTTCAAGGTCAGTCAACCCCAAACAATTACAAATTTTGTTGATTACGAGGAATTTACTTCGGAAACCTTGTCTAATCAAGCAAGGGGGGGAAGTTTGGGTTTAAATGGTAACCGAATCAGGATCCACGAGATCATGCTCAAACAGGACCTGTGTGCAGAGCCTTTGTTAAGACCTTGGAAAAAGGGGGAGGGCACGCCTGTGAACTGGAACAGTCTACACGTGCATAATTTTCATGAGGTGAAAGAGGAAGACAAAAGGAACTCTATACCTTCCCATAAAAGACGGATTGTGTCATCAGGAAAAAGCGAATGGTCGCGAAGAATTCTGGCGTCCAGACTTGGAAATAAACTGAGAAAAGAGGGGGAATGTGGGGGTCTGGGGCTTTTAGGACACCCTGAAAGAGACCAAGGAAATGCACTTGCAGGGCTTAAAAAAGCCCCGAAACGGGATATATCTCAGCGCAGACTTTAATCGCTTCGGCGCTCGCATCGCCTGTTACCTTTGCGAGACATTTTCAAATCCTGCATGGCCTTTGAGGCCCCGGGGTCAGAAAGGATGTCCGTGCCCCTCCGGCTGGGGGAACCACCCATCAAGTCTGACCGGACGCAACTGTGTGACCCACCAACCGGCTCGAGGGTGGCAAGAGTCTGGGATCCCAACTCGGCGCAACCACATCTGGCCTCTCCTATTACCACGAACGTGCAGTGGAAAACAGGGGGGTACCTCTCTCTCGAACGGGGAAAAAGAGACTTTAACCGCGGACGGAATTTGGATCGAAAACCGGGAAATCTCATCGGCAGCGCAAGAAGGAAGGGACAATCAAAAACTTTTGCATAGTAGTGGCAGAAGGGGGGTTCAAACTGGAAATACAAGGGCCCGGGGGAGACCGGAAAATCTCTCAGCCGAAGCAAAAGCGGTGTGGGAAACGACGAGGTGTTGAAGGGGAACAGGGGGGGGGGCAAGGTGGGAAGGAGTTTTAAAAGCCCAAAAGAAACCACTTACGGAGGGACCAAGACAGAAGAGGGAAACGGAAAAAAAACAGTCATCTCCATTGGTAACTGAAGAAGCTGGGTGGGTGAAAGAGTGGGGGGGGGCGGGAGAAGTGTAGGGGTTTGGGAGGAAGGGAGCGTGAGGGTGAAAAGTAGAGGGAAGTGGAATGGGAGAGAGAGGGTAGGGTAAAGGGAAAAAAAGGACAGGTGGTGTAAAAGGATGGGGAGATAGGACGGGAGAGAGGGAGGGGGAGGTAGTAGGGGGGAGTTGAGGGAGGGTAAGTGGGACGAAGAAGAAGGGGAGGGAGGGGGTTGAAGAGGGGATACAAGGGGGTTGGTGGGAAGGGGTGGGACGGGGGGAATCGGGGTGTTTGTGAGTAGGTTAGAGGAGGGAGAGGGGGGAGGAAGGAGTGGGGAAGGGGGGTAAGGAGAAAAGGTAAGGGGAAGAGGGGTGAGAGAAGTGTGAAAAGTGGGGTTGAAAGGAATAAGGTAGGTGTAGGAGGGTGGGGGGAAAAGGTGGGGTGGGGAAAGGGAAGATTGGGGGAGGAGGGTATTGGGGAGGAGGTGAGGGTGGTAGAAGAGGGTGGAGAGGGACGGGAAGGGAGAGGGAGATGGGGGTGGGGGGCTAGGGGTAGAGGTGGGGGTATAGTGGAAGAAGACACGAGGAGAAAGAGGAGGGGGGGGAGGGAAGCATAAAGGGATGAGAGGGAGAGAGGGAGTGATGGCAACGGAGTGTTGGAGAGGGGACATGGTGAAAGGCGGGTGTGGTAGGGGAATGGAAGCCGGGGAGGAAAAGGGGTGGGGGAAGCAGAGGAGGAAGACGAGACCGAGGTTTCAAAAGGAAGGTCACTAATCCCGGTAAACAAAAGGAAAGGAAAAAAAAATGCAAAAGAGACATAATACGTGAAGCCCTGGAAAAGTCACAAAACTTAAAAGCCAGGGGAAAACGGAAAAAACGTAATTACTGGGACAACTTGGGGGGATTATAAGAATGGACTGGGAAAGAGGGAATCGAAGGCATTTTGAGCACCTGGAAAGAGCATCAGAAACAAAAGGAAAGGACCACGGATGGCATTCAAAGCGAATTCACAACTTAAAATGATCTGATCAAGTAAAAGCTACGATTTGCGAGAGAACACACAATACACAAGTTGAATTTAGGGGAGGGTTACAAGCAAGGTAAGGGCGTGAAAACGCGAAAAAGAGTTCTGACAGGACAAGGTCGGAGGGAGCAGGTAAGTTATTTTGTTCAAAGGGCGCGTAAGAAAAGCGAGGTCAAGGTGGCAAAGCCAACGTGGTCATAAAAAGGAAAAGAGTGATAACAGGGAATTCAAAAATGGGATCACGTGAAAGGAGAAGGGGATTTCGTAAAGGGGGGGACAAACTAAACCTTGAAAGAGTGCAAAAAAGAAAGAAGATCGTCGGAATCGGTCCCATCAGAAAAAAAAATTAATTATGAAAAAAAACCATTACCAAGAAGAAGGGGGAGAGAGGAAGAGAAGGAAAGCGGATCGAAAACGCGGGGGGGGGGAATAATCAGCTGGAAGGCGCAGATGGAACCTGGTCAGAAGGTGTCAAAAGGGTATCAAACAAGTGGCAGGAAAAAAAACAAGTGGGGGAAGTCAAGTGGTCATTAGCTTCGCACAGAGATAAAGAAGATGGAAGGGTAAAACCAAGGAAGCGAAAGGGGGCGAAGGGGGGAACGCCGGGGCCAGGGATCAAGAGGGGTGTTGTGACGATGGAGAAAGCAGGGGAGAAGTTGAGTCTGTAAGATATTTTTTCTCAGGACTTTGGAAAAGGAAAAAAAAAATTCAGAAGAAAGCGGGTAAAGTTTTGAAAAAAGGAACAAACCCCAAAAAGGGTTTTACGGGGGACGAGTGAGGGGAAAGCATGAGGGCCCACTTGGGCGGAAGACAACGGGCAGAAAGAGCTGGAAGAGGAAAAAGGGTCAAAACACAAAAGGTCGTAGGACCAAGCAGGAAGGGAAAACGCTTCAGGAGAAGCTGCATAAGGGGAAGCGGAGAGGAAGGAAAAAAGTTGCGGCGGGGGGCAGGGGAGGAAAAAAAAACTTTTGAGAAAAAAGAAAGCATTTTGCAGAAGTTGAATACGCCAAAAAGGAAAGCAATTGGAAAATACGGTGCGGACACGGAAAAAAGCCGCGTAAAGGAAGGCCTATCCGGCCACCTCTTGTAAGAAGAGTAGGGGGAGGGGGGTTTCCCTGGGGGAAAGAGGGACATCCAGTATTAAAAAAAGAAGATTCTTTACAAGACATTCACACAGAGGAGGGGCCAAACCCCGAGGAGAAAGAAAGGCCCATCACTTCTTAAAGTCACTTATCATTCGAAACGAAGGGGTTTAGAGAGAAAAAGCGAAAAATGTGAAAAGGAGGGACTTCGAGAGTGAGCCAGAACTTAAAAAAAAAGCGAGGAACTCCAACACAACCAGGAGGGGGGGGGGGAGGAAGGATAAGGGAATTTGCCCTTTCACTGAAGATTGAGAAGGCCGAGGGTGTAACAGGGTGAGCAAGTCTCGGTCAGAAAAGCTTGATGGGTAATGAGAACACCCATGAAAATGCTGGGAAGGGAACAAGTAAGGGGGTGATGGAAGGGAAGAATCACCCATCTATTGTGGAAAGGAAGCAAGGGGTTCTCAAGAGTCTGTTAAATGAGGTGAAAAGGTGAGGGATACCTGTAAAATACGAAGGGGAAGATCACGAGGGGGGGGGGGGAAACTGTTACTACGGTAGGAGGCACATGGAACAGCGGCTTTTGGTAACGAAAACGTGGAAAAAAAAAACACTTTGGCATAATGAATCGGGGGAGAGCAAGTGGGACTGCAAAGGCCCAAGGGGTTTCCGGCGCTGTTTAAGTAAGAAAAGAGGTCACCCACAAAAGGGTCCCAATCAGGAAAACCAGTCGAAAGGAATCAAAGGACCAGTAGGGGGAAAGGCCAACAGGCCTACGAATCGATGACAAACAAAAATACCCGGAAAGAAATTGTAAAGAAACAGGACGAGGGAAAAAGGGGAGGAAAAAGTCTCACCAAAAATTGGTGGACCAAAATAAGCACGAATCGTCAATTACGGGGGGCGAAAAAAGAAGGGAGGGAAGGCGAAACTGGCAAAGAAAAATTCATTTAGGACAAAAGGGAAAAAGGTCTAGTGAACGATGAAAAAAAGCACCAACGGTCAAAAACTGGGGGGAAAGGGGTCTCAAAGGCCGCGTTTCCAGGCTTCACACTTAGGGAAGAGAATTGTGTACATAAGCAACAGCACTGGGGGAAAATCAAAGCAGTCATGTCAAAAAAAACTTAAACAAGGGGAAGCAGTGTGAGCAGGCAACTCCCTGAGGGGGGGCCCCTACCAGGCAAGGTTACTGAACCTTTCCACTCCGGGGGAGGGACAAAAAGTCTATAAAAGGATTCACGAGGGTCAAGAATACGCTATGGCGTTTGGAAAGGGTGGAGAGGCAACAATTCAAAGGCGGATTAACAAAAAGTCAGAAGATTGCCTGAGTGGGGGGGCGGGGAAAAGAAAAAAAGGTTCCTGGGAAAATTCTGAATCGAAACAGGAGAACAAGGGTTTTTGGCCGGAAAATGCAGTCAGTGTAAAAGAAAAGAAGAAAGGGTCGCACAAACCCGGGGGACAAACGAACCGGTCGATGGTACTATTAAAGAGAAGAAAAAAAAAAAAAGAAAAAAAGAAAAAAAGAAAAGACCGGTGAACCCGGCTGCGCCCACAGGAAAAAAAATTCATGGGCGGCGAAAGAAAGTAGAGGGCGTCATAAAAAAGGGATTAAAAGCTAAAAGCAAAAAAAATTCTCACGTGGAAAGGTGCCAAAGATCTCACTCGTTTACTAAGTGATCAAGGAATCAAGTGTGTGAAGGAGAAAAAAAGAAAAAGACTTTTGGAGGGAAAGAAAAAAGGGAACGGAACGGCCTTACTACTAGAAAAGGCGGAAAAGTGACGTTCGCCACCGAGGGGAGGTCGGTCACCCCAAGGAAAGAGGAATGGAAAAAAGGGCAGAAAGGGGGCCGAGGACAGAGGTGTTCCGCAGGGGGTTTTCAGTCTTCCGGGGGGGAAATAAGAAAAGACACAGTTGCACAGATAATGCTTCAAAGTATGCGGGGGAAAAAAAGTGCAAAAAAAAGCAAAAAAAAAAAAAAAAAAAAATGTTTTTTGGTTTAAAAAAATTCCGGGGGGGACGGGACTGTCCTTCACCTGGCAACGATACATTGAAAAAGAAGAGGAGGATGCTTCGGGGTGGAGTCAAAGCGAGGGGGTCTTGAACTTACCAATGCGGTTTCATTTGTGATCAATTCAGGAAAAAGCACAAAAAAAGGGAGGGGGGGAACATGGAATGGGCCGTAGTAAATCCGAAAAAAAAACTAACCCCGAACCAGGCCAACAGACACCTGAGCACGGAGGCTTGGGAAAACCAACGCGCGGCGACGGTGCATTGAAATGAAAAGTTCGATCAGTCCCAGGAAAGGGAGGCCCTGGGAAAGTGGAGAAAAAGGAAAGTGAAAACCGGGGGAAAAAGGCTGTCCCACAAGATCCTCGAACTCCGGGTGATAGAAGAAGCAGGGAAAGAACCTTTCATGTAAAAGGGGAATATTTCAAAAACGTGTGTATATCACTCTGTCTTCCTACGGCCCCCAACCGTTGAAAACGCATAGGTAGTTGGGGGAGAGAGATAAAAGGGGGGGTGACCAACGAAGAGGGTCGAAAGAAGCCCAAGGCCAGTTTTGAAGGAGAGATTGAAAGGAGGGGGGGGTCCAAAACTTGGGTAACTTCCACGTTATCAATCGGCCATCTCGTATGCCAGCCTCAAGAAGGTCAAAAAAACGTGCACGTGTAGATGTGGAACACAGTTGGAATTCCCTCTCAAAGATCGAAATCCAGTTGCAAAACAAGGTGGAAGGGTAAAGAGGAGTCACTTGGAGGGGGGGAGTGGTGGGGCCGGAAGCCGACGCAAAAAACATACGTACGAGAGTAGGGGCCCCCTCCAAGTTGTTTGGGACAAGAAGAATTCATGCCTTACAAAAAGAAAGATCAGGGGAAACCGGAGAGGCAAAAAGTCTTCTTGGCATTTATTAAGATTTACAGAACATTCAAAGCCAGAAAAAAAAATTGGTGACATGAAAAATGGGAATCCGGAAGAAGGTTTGGGGCACCCCACTCAGAGTACAAAAGACCTCCACATGTTTACACACATGGACAAGAGGCATGAAGCAAAGCAGCATAAAAAAGATTTAAAAACAGGAGAAGGATCGGAAAAGGAAACAAGCCAAAAAAAGCTGTCTTAGTAAAGGGAGAAAAGGGGCAACCAAAGCCACTCCATCCTCCAGCAAAGACGAGGGGCTGGGGACGTGATCAAGGGGGGGAAACCGAGGGAGACCCGGAAAATCTGCCTCAGAAAAGACAGAGTCCGCACGGGGACACAAGCAGACAGGAAAGAGGCATCGAAAACCGAAAAAAATGCGGGCTGGAAAAAACCAAAACCAAGGAGCGTTGAAGGGGGGAGCATGCGTAACGGAATGAGAATAAAACTCCCGCGTAATCCCATTTGGGGGGCCGGAAAAATCGAGTGCAGGGAAGGAGAAAGCGCAAAGTATAACTGCAAACATATTGAGGCTTGCTGGAAGACTAAGAGGAAAAGCAAACAAAAGACACGGCAAAGAAACGGAGAGTTCCAAGAAAGGGGGCTTAAGAATTGAACTTAAATAAAAAAAAAAGGTAAAGACGCGAAGGTTTTTGGAATCAATCAGAACAAGGGGCTGCAACTGCGGAAAAAAAAAAAGGGAAAAGCACCGAGAAAAAAGCGGATTGGGCGCACGGATGACGGCAAGCACGCCTGTTTCACAAAAATGGCGGAAAAGGGGAAGAACACAGGGCTGCAGGGGGAACCGTACAAACCTAGGTACACCCGAAAGATCTGCAAATATACACGGAAAAGGTTGGGGAAACGGGGGAAAAAAAACGAGTTGTATTATACCAATGGAGGAGAAGCAGAAGGGAAAAGTTTGTCCAACACGAAGGACAAAAACTCTCCACCTGAAACCAGTGTAAACTGCAAAAAAAGATTAAATGCGGGCCAGGAGCTAAAAGGCCAGGGAAGGTCAACCAACTTGGGAGGTATTTATACTGATAAGCGTTTAAAAGAAACCCAAAAGCAGTCAACGAAAAAATTCGATACCCTGGGGAGGGGTCAGTGGAGTTCAAAAAAAAATGGAAAAAAAAATCGCGGCGCTGGGAGCGCTAAGATAGAGGAGGCACATCGGCAACTCATTGAAGAGTTTACAAGGGAGATCGCCGCCCAAATAATAAAAAAAAGCTTATTACAAGAAATGTGTCCGAGGGGATGGGAACAGAAAATGGTCGTCTTCGCGTTCGGAAGAAAGGAAAACCGACACAGGGTAGGACCTAAAAAGAAGAAAAAAAATCATGTGCCAAGGAACTAGTAGTCCAAGGGAGGTACCGGGCGTCGAACAAGACGCATAGGGGGAAGAGGTAGAAGTCTGCAGGGACCAGAGAAAGACACCTGTTTTGAATCCGGCTAGGGGGAAAAAACGTACAAGAGGCAAAGGGGCAGGAAGGGTGAAAGAGATTAATTTTGCGGGACCCCTGTGCCTCAAACACGGCGTTTCTCACTCCTCCCAAGAACAGGGAGAGGCGCAGGCGGACTGAAAAAAGCTGCCGAACCGGCAAAACACAGAAAAAAAAAGCATGTGGAAAAATCGAAGACAAAGATCCCACAAGATGATACTGTCACCTTACGTGTCAACCTGGACCTCCTTGACGATGGGGTAACTAAATGGAAATATCATTGCCACATGTGTTTTAAAAAAAAAGACAAGGGGGGGAGGGAAGAACAAGAAAGATCGGGCCACCGATGCAGAAGACCAATAAACGAAAGATCTAAGTACATTCGGAGAGTCACGTTTGGCGGAGAGCCAACGGAAAAAAGCGGAGAAATTCAAAAGGAGCCTTCCAAATTGGGGAAGACGAAAAGAGACGGGGGGACAGGGACGACTTTGGGGGGATTCCGGGAGAGGACAGCCCAAAGGAGAACAGATGAAACCAGAAGGAGCTGGGTGAAGGGGTTGAAATTAAGTGTGGAGAAAGCAAGGACCGGGTTTTTTCATCATATTCAAAATCCGAAAAGGGAAAAAAAACCGGGGGAAACAAAAAAGGGGTCGGGAAACCGCCCACCGAAACCCATAAATGCAAACAACCAGAAAGCAAAAACAGAAAAAATTGCCAACTTGTCGATAATAAAAAAAAGCTTTAAGCTATTAAAAGGGACGCCGTGATAGGGGGTAGAAGAAAAGAAACGGGGTGGATTCCCGTTTGGCGAAAAAAGCAAAAAAAAAAAGTCCACTGTCTCCGAGTTCTCAGCTTCACTTGGCGATTGGGTTGACTGTCAACTCGGGGAACTTGGGAAAGCGAAAGTCCCCATTGTTCAAAAGCGACGGCAAGGGGGATCACGTAGGTGGCGCATTCTCCGGAGGGAGACAGAACCCGGCGGCGAAAGATACATCAAAATAGAGGCCAAACAGAAAGCAGGATGTAGGTGGGGGTGGATCACCAAGAAAGAAAATCAAATTCGAAAGAGCCTATAAGTGACGGATAAACAATAATCGAAAAACGGCCAAAGGTCAACTCCTGCCAGATCTGGGAAGCAGAAAATCGCGAAATTTGGGGTGGTTTTTTTTTATTTGGCGTTTGTTTGCAAGAATGGCCGATGGGGGACGGGAAAAAAAAATCAAAAAAACAGCCCACGGCAGGGGAGGGTTGGATATCCTCCTCTGGGAACGCCCCCTCGTGATAACCCGCGGGAGGCGCAGGTCGCCCTTTGGGAGTTTGACATCCTCGACCCAGGGGATGAGAAACCGCGGGGTCAAAAGTGTGCGAGAAGCTAGATTGGGCCTAGGGTAGTCAGGACAAGAACACCGCGAAAAAAATACTGATCAAGTCCAAAAAAAATCGAAATCGTGACATCCAAAAAAGGATCGAGGCAAAAGGTGTTAGTAGGGACAGAAAGGGCTGGGAAAAGGGGGGGTACACTTCCTTCATGCACGCAATAGGAGGCGAAGACAAAAGCCGGGTGAAGAACTAATTATTGTGGGGGCTGCTGGGATGTGCTAAAACTATAAACATAAGGAAGCAGGGGTATGGTCTGCAAGACTCAGTGGAAGAAAACACAGAACGCGCACTACGGGAAAATGCGCAAAAGCCCAAAACCATGGGGGTATCACTAAATCGCGCAAGTAATCCCATTGAACAAAAGAACCCAAGAAAAAAATACGAAAAAGCCAGGTGGGTGAGAAGCACCCCGGGCGAAAAGACTGAAAAAAAAAAACGAACCAAGCGAAATCGTACGGTCACAAAACAGGCAGGGGGCGGGGGGCAGGAAGGCGGCTGGGGGGGGGGGCAAGATTTTCTAGAGCCGTCTTGCCCCCCGGGGGGGGGGTGGGTTGGAGGTGGGACGAGACTGGGGGGAGGTTGTGAAGCGCCGGAGAGCGGGGTTAAAAAATGGGTTAGGGGGACCGGCATGACTAAGCGACCGGGTGGGGGTTCCAAGACGCAAAACACCCAAAAAGAAGCAAAGTGCAAGAAACATCGAAGTGGAAAAGATCGAAAAAAACTGAAGTTGTCAATCTGTGTGCCAAAGGTCATGGCGACGGGGAAACTGTGTGGGGAAGCGGGAACAGAAGGGAGGAGGGAAGGATTGGTTGAGGCGAAAAATTAACCAAGAAATGGAATTAGCACGACCCGGGCTTGGTGAGGGGTCCTGGGCCCGGAGTGAGGCAAAGAAGTTTCTTGGACAAGACCGGGGCCTTATAAGATTTGTGACAAGGATACCTCAAATCGCCCTTAGATTGGGGACATAATAAAAATCACAGGGCAAAAGAAAGTTTTCCATTTGAGTAAAGCAGGGAAGAACCAAGCTTGGAAACCGTTGAAATAAGAGGGTTTTCGTCAATGGGGCCAAGGTTCGTAGGAAGCGCGTCGGAAACACCGTGGTGGTCCGGACCTCAAGAAAGGCCTTGAGGGGGAGAAAATCTCGTG
>Ga0179593_1388631_pt1 | contig 23402 bp, 23 predicted proteins | sample CZODoug2_1_08_16_FD_185931 | JGI IMG/M metagenome (GOLD analysis project Ga0179593, IMG submission 185931) | Vadose zone soil fungal communities from Angelo Coast Range Reserve, California, USA - CZODoug2_1_08_16fungal (PacBio error correction) | ecosystem: Environmental > Terrestrial > Soil >...
CTCATTCTTAAAATAGCATCGGGGAATAAACAGAAAGACGGGAGGGTTTTATAATAAAGAGAAAGAGGAGTTTTGCGTTTGGCGAGAGATTAAAACATCTGATCGCGAAAGAAAAGGTCGAGAGAAGAGAAAAGGGGGTGTATTGCTCCTAGATTCAGCCATCGTGGTTTTGGGGGAAAAAAAAGTATTTCAAAAGAAGAAAGAAGGGAGTTCAGAACGAGTAGATGTGGCAGAAAGGAAAAAAAAACAAAAAAAGGGGGGAAAGGAAAGCAGGGTGCTACGTCAAGGGAAAAAAGGTCAGTCAGGAAGAGGGAGGGATAATGGTTAACGGGCGAAGTGGGCTCCTGGGGTGGTTGTTAGGGAAAACCCCTGGAGTTGAGGTTGAAAGGCTCGAGAAAGTCGGAAGGAATTCACCGAAGGGGAAAGAGGACTTTTCCAAGGCGACGTAGACGCGCGCACGCTGGACAACCGAGGGGGGGTGATGCAAGAAGGGAAGGAAATTCTTATTACTTTCAGGCACTGGAGTAAAGGATTAGGGAAGGAGAGACGTCTTGGGGGGGGGAGGGTCGACTTCAACGTGTAGTAGGTCGGAGAGGAAAAAGGTAACGATGGGCAGTCCCGTGAAGAAAGTCAAGCTGACTACTCGGCCACTCTTGGAACAAAAAAAAAAAAACGGGAAAAAAATTGGGAAGGGGGGAAAGAGGAATGCCGCAGCAGAGTTACACCAAAACGTGAAAAGGGTTTGAATTGAAGACCAGGGAAGGGAAGAGCGCGTATCGACGACTGTAACATCTGCGGAACGAATAAGGGATATAACAAAATCAACTGGTTTGAAAAAGGGACCATCTTCTGAGAAACCCGGGCTCGCGAAAAGAGATGACTACTTGGAAAAAATATTTGGGGGGAACAAGAACGGATTCTTCTTCGCTTAAACCGCCGGTATTCAAGAATGTCAGGAGCGTGGAAGAGGCAAGAGTCAGAGAGTCTCAACAAACAAATTGGGGAGAGTGTTTGAAGGATCATGGCAGCCGAGGTCGGGTCACCTTACATCTTGAAAACGGAGGGGAAAAAGAAAGGGGAGGGAGATCTCTCATATGACCTATAATATGCGGATCACCAGGAAAAAAAACCTTCTAACAAGGAGAAGAAGGAGGACAAAGGGAGTCTCAAATTCAAAAGGAGGGTAGCCAGTGGAGGCATTCAAAGAGGGAAAAAAAACCGGATTGACCGCCATGGAATCCAATCCACCGCACGGCTTGGGGGATTTGTCCAAAGGGCGAAAAGAAGGAATTGCACCATTTGAGAAAAGAAGTGCAGATCGGCAACGACAGATGAACGTGGGAGAATATTAAAGGGAACGTATCCCTATACAATGGAGCTCCTACCTCTAACGAAATTCAGAGGGACAAACGTAACAGATCCGAGCAAAGCGTCAGTATCTAACGTAAAGAAAGTGAGGCACCAGTCCGGATGGAGAGTAGCGGTCTGGGTGCAAGCAAAAGGAACACCGTGGTGGCAAAATGCGCGGAGGAGATCTATCTTTCCCCTTTCACGATAAAAGAAAGATCTAAGCTCTTACTACTAGCTTGGAATTTTTCGAAAAGGAAGCCAGGGGAACCCTTAAAAATTGCGGTACATAAAACACACGTCGCCCAGGCCGCCAGATGGCATATTTTCAAAAAGAAGGGGAATATTAAGTTAGAGGAAGGCATGAGGGCCTCCCAGGATACACGTTCACTTGAGGGAAAAAAGCAGAACTTTGGGGGGGTTTTCCCCAAAAAAAAAAAATGGAAACGGACATTACTTAGGTGACTGAATCAGAATAGGGGAAAGGGATGACTTCGACGAAAAGGGCGTGGGATTGCATGTGGCACATGCAATCAGGCAGAAAAAACTGGTTCTCTCTTCGCAGAAGCGGACATTCCGTGAATCTCTTCGCCAAGGCCCTGTGGTAGAGCCTCCAAAGGATTGGGGGAGGGAAGGGGGGGAGCCCAAACTTATGCTTCGGGGCGTCACACGATTAGCGGGCGATAGGGGCGATCTATTCTCAACCGGTGAGCGCAAAAGGAGAAGTAGCTTTCCGAGGGAGATTCCAATAATAAGGACAAAAGGCGAGAGGCGCTGCGGCAGTGTTCGAATCGTTAAGAAATGAGGGGGGGGAAAAACGCGGATATAAGAGTTCAGTTTTTTCAAAAAGAAATGGGGGTTGAAAGGCACACACGAAAGCGGGTGTAGACCAGCTCGCTGAAAGCCGTTAGGTCGAAAATCGGGCAATCAGCGTATCTCTATCTTTAAGACGCTGCTTTGGGGCAATTTAAAAATGGAACGAAGAAAGTATTTAGAAACCCATCGGCAGAGCTTTTGGCCAGGAAAGGGTTCTTCGGACAGGGGTCGGAGGAAAGCGGACACAACAACAATACCCTATGTGAGACAAAGGGGTGGGAAAGAGAAGGAACTCAATAGCACTGTCCAGGACAGTTGAGGAAAGAAGGGAGGGGGGCCAGAGGGGGGGTTTAAAGCAGAAAAGGAAAAAAAAACCGGAACAAATGTTGATACAATAAGACGGCGGGGGGGTAAATTCAACTGTTTGTGCAATGGGGGTGAGGAGAACGCGTGGGAGACAGGGCTGTTCATGGCGCTAGGGGAGCAAATCTTTCAACACAAACAAGAAAAATGACGAGCTTGAAAAGTGCGGGAGGACAAGAGGATAATCTTAAAAAGGGGGGGAGTTAGTGTCATAAGACCAGAAATTTGACTCTGACCAAAAACCCAGAGTGGTCCTGATCGATTACTGACGGCAGTTGGAGGGGGAGCAATTTTGGGAAAACACGTCTTGTTGAATGCCTGGGTGGAAAAAAAGGGAAAAGAGGGGAGAAAGCATGCACTGATGGCTGGATCGATTGTGGGACGGATAAAAGAGGAAAAAATAATTCTTTATAGCGTAGCAAAGGTAAAAAAAAGTAGGTGGGGGACGACCCTCCCGCTGCACGTCGGGCAGGAAAGCACTTTGCCGATGCTCGCAGCACTAGAATCAAAGGCGCTTCGCGGTAGAAACCAGGATTGGGGGACGGGGCCTGCCGCCTCTGTGTGGGTGGCGAGAGGGGGCTGCGAGCGATGCGAGCTAATCGAGGGGAGTCTCCATGGTTGTTCATGATTACCGATGCACAAGGGGGGGGGTTTAACTAAAAAATAGCACGGGGGAAACAAAAATCCTTTTCCGAAATACGGGTGCGCGACATCAGGTCGTAGGGGACCTTCCAAGAAGGGAGGGGAATGCTTCAGAAGATCGACGTGAGGCGCAAAGGTGAGAAGGGGAAAAGGTTGTTCTCACGCTTCAAGTCCCGCAGCTCGAAATGTGACGAAATTTTTGGAGAAAAGCCAAGATTCGGAATCACCCGCCTGGGGCATGGCAGCTGAGACCACGAAAAGTTGACGACAGTTGGAAAAGAAGGGGGTAGGTCCAGACTTTGGTCCGGGCGCCATGCGGGGACTTGGGGCAAACCCTGCCGGAGCAAAGAGGGGCGGAAGACCTCCTATCACGAGATTGACCGGACCTCACGCATAGACACTCGCTATACATGGGGGAAAAAAAGGAGAGAACCGGAAAACGTACTCTGCTTCAGTCAGTCAGATACAAAAATGCTGCTGGCGGGTGGAGAGAGGGATCGGCCCGGCGAGTTCTGACGTTTTCAAGAGTGGGATGTCGTGAGAAAACGTTAATTACGGGCATTCCGAGTGGTCCACGCGCAGGAATAAAAAAAGCATTCCCTCCTGGGTGCTTGGAAAGATGGAAAAGTCGGTTCGATTTCTACATATAGGCGAAGGCGCCCTGATCGAAAATGGACAATACCTTTCTGGGAGAAGATCTCCTGCCTTCCTCGAAACGGCCTTGGTGCCAAGCGCATTGAGAAATGCGCGAAAAAAAGGGAGGAGAAAGCTAGGTCTGCAGAGGTGCTTGGGTATCGCGCTGCCTGTGCTTCAGGGATCTGCCAGCTGATCTAAAAAAAAAAAACGAGAAATAGATCTGGCCCCCGCCAGAAAATAAAGCGAGAAAAAAAAGCCCTCTTTCGAACACAGGAGCATCTCGGTGAAGTACTCCGGCGCAAACGGGCAGAGGGGGAAAAACCGGGAATTATAGGGGGAGGAAAAAAAGGGAGCTGCTCACCTTTGCTCCAAGAGGCCCCGCGATTAAGGAGCATGAAAACACAACCGGCAAAAAAGACAAAGGAGGGGTGTTCCAATGGTCTGGGGTTATTATTGCGAACCAAGGCATCCGAATGCCCGAGGTCAGAAAAGGGTGAGAAAACTAAAAGCGGAACTACCGAACTCGTCGGGAGAGAGCGCGCCAACACCACGAAAGACGCCATCCTGGGACGAAGGGCTATTAGGGGTGTCCCGCACGCCAGCACCGCCTGAAAAACCATAGATAAAAAAACATCAGGGGAGAGGCAGACGTTAAAGGCGCGCATAAGAACTCTGGGGAAAGCTAATTGTGGGTGGCAAAAAATGGCTCCCTGAACGAATTGGAATACTGGACGTGAAAGAAGTTCTGAAAAAAAGGAGGGTGTTATCTCGCACAGGCGGGGATTTAAGAGAAAAGTTACGAAAACAGGATAAGAGAGAAAGGTAGGCTAGAAGGGAGGCCCTATTCCAAAGGCTCATCGAAACGCGGGCTCACTGCAAAGGCAAATAGGGGGAAAGAGGCATACATCGTGCAACTTATTCAGCCGTGTCCCAGCGCACTCAATCAGCTAAGAAAAATTAGGTAAAAACGTTTTAGATGAAAAAGTTGAAGTCCATCTGTCAAAAAAGTTCAGAGGTAATCAGGAGTCAACACAGGAACAGTCTTATATATAAGCAAAGAAAAGAATATCCTAAACCCATGCACCCAAAAGGCGGCAGAACATAGATATCTCCAATCAAGGTCTCGAAATAGAAAAAAACAGGAGAGGGGGGAGGGAGGGGACATTGGAACACAATGAACTGACTTGAAAAAAAAAAAAAGGTGCAGAGGCGTGCAGATTATCAAAAAAGAAAAGAGAAACTATACGCTTTGACATAGATTTTTGGGGACTCAGAAACTAAAAAAAGAGGTCGCTTCTAGAGGTAACGCGGCAGCTGTCAGTTGAGTAATATAACCAAGCGTTCAACTTGAGACGTAACGGCCACTAAAAAGGTACAAGCTTGGAATCTGTCAATAAAGAAATGGCAACGAGACAACAGTATAATAATCAAGAAAGTTGCCTCCTTTGCTTGACGCAAACAGTGCACCTAAGTGGTTCAGGGGGGGGGCCACATAGCTAGTTCCAAAAATGAAAAAAAAGGGCGAGAGGAAATTCCCCATTCTACAGTCTAATTAACCACGAACTATGAAGGGAATACGGTGCTCTTCTGCATCACAACGCAAATAATAAATTTTCTTTAAAGTAAGACTTTTCTCCTTGAACCGCGCAGGGGGAATAAGGAAGTTAAAAATAGGAGTTGTCGTCGTTTCAGCCATGGGGCTAGGGAGAGAAATTGCAAAAAAAACGCTGACGACTGGGCCGTAATAAATAATGTGAGAAAAGGCAAAGGGGAAAAGGGGTGGCATCACACCAGCCTTCCCGAGAAGAGCGACATAAACGAAGAGGGAGACAATACCCCACGTCGATGCTGGGTTCTAAAAAAAAAATCTTGGGGGAGGAAAACAATACCGATTTCGAAAACTGAAAATGACATATATCGGGGAACTAAGAAAACAAGAAGCAATCTCACGGCCAGATTCGAAACAAAACCAAAAAAGAGGAGCCTCTCCTCGTCCGAAAGTAGTGGGGATTACAGAAGACCTAATAAGATCGCGGGGCGCGAAAGAAGGAAATCTGGGTAAGAGAGAGGGGGAAACGCAGGTGTGAATAAATTTGGGGCTGGATCAAAGAAAAGATCACCACTAACTTATTGGGGGGCCGGGAATCCAAAAAGGCTGGAAGAGATTAGGCAAGCGCACCGCTGAGGTCAATAAACCTTTTGGGTATGAGAAAAAAGGGAGGCTTTCATCCGTGGTTGGAAAATAAAGCACGCCTGGAATGGAATAGTCCCTCGAAGAGAGGTAAAAGAATATTCATGTCCAAGTGCCCCCAGTGACCTGAAGTATGGCATTCGAAAAAAAAAAGAAGACAGACTTACAGCAGGTCTGGGAAAGTTGACTCATGTACCTTGAGTGGCGGTGGGGGGGGAATCACCCCGATTGTACTGTTTACGTCGCGAAAATTCAAGCGTGCTAAATCCTTTCGAGGGAGGATTGGATCTTGAAAGGCGCGGAGCGCGCGAAAAGCGATGGCCACCGGCGGGGGGTGGGGGGGGATCGACAAGGAATTTGATGAGTAGGAATGGATGAAAAAAAACAATAGAGATTAAAAGAAAGGGGGCCCTGCTTACTTCGGCAACGGTATAGGTCGCGATTTAAATAAGTTGGGGGAGAGAGTGAGATCCCTTCATTCACCACTTGGCTGGGTCGTGCCGGAGGGAGGGGGGACAGGTTGGGGGAAGGGGGGGGGGGAAGGGATGTCGCGCAATTAGGGTTACACCAAGCCGGGTGCGGGGGGGGGAAAGATGAAAAAGGTGTTGGGGGAATCAAGGGAGGAGCAGGGAGAGTACTATCTTTAATGGGGCTGCAGGAAAGATAAGGCTCCTGGATATGAGGGGGGTTCTAAAAAAGGCGCTTCGAAACCTGCTACAATATGCGGCTGATACGCAGATATAGCGACGCCCATACGGATGGGAGAGAGACCGTTATTCCCTATTGTCATCTGAGATTTAGGCTGCATGAGATTCAAAGCTCTAAAAACATATGAGTGAAAAAGAGGAAAGAGGGGTAATCTCATCTAAGGGAATAGGAGGCAACCTGACACGGGAATAAACAAAAGAATATTCGCCTAGATCGCTTGCATGGGAAAAATATAATGCAAGGTCCATCCGCAAGTCTCTCCGTTTCTAAAAGGCTTGACATCTTGCGCAGCTAAAGTATCAATTCATGATCCAGGGACCTTATCTTTCCGAGCGTTGAAATCGACGAGCTGGAAAGGTTTACCAGAACATGGAAGCATGCAAATTCAAAAAAAACTGCAATTCTTTTTTGGCAAAGACGGGGGAAAGGAACGCTTAAAACCGCCATTCTATTGGGAAAAGTGACCTCATTGAACAAGGTGCCTCTTCAAGACGTAACACTGCACTTTGATGAAGATGGAAGATGCGGTGGCACGCTATCTCCACCTGGGAAAAATTAAAAACAAACGAAAGAAAGGGAAGGGTAAAGCAAACTTAAAGCATTCCTCGCCGTGCGTCAGGAGAACTGGGTCCATGTGAGGAAAAGTGAATTAATAAAATTGGATGAGGCTTGCAAGAAAAGCCCACGTGGAAAAAAGGACGGCGCTCTTCTTTCACATCAAATTGACCGCCGAAACGGCGAGAAACCAGCTTGGGGTCGTATGTTCACAACAGGTAACAATGAAAATTCAAAAAAACTAAAAAAAATAAAGGATCATTAAGTTCACGAGGACGAGAAACTATCCGGGTAAGGCAGAAGGCGGGGGGACTGGGTATGCACTTCCATTTAATCTAGTGGGGGAAGGGGGGGTTCGGGGACATACACTGTGGCGTTAAGAGCTAAATTCGTGCTAGTACTACTAAAACCATGAGTGAGATATGGTCAAACCACGATGGATCTCAAGAGCAGAAAACGTTTCTCGGACAAAAGCAGGAATTTCGAGAAAGAGAGGGAAGACAGAACCCTGTATCGTAGAAGGCAAATAGTGAGGGAGATAGGGTGAGCCAAATTGATATGCTGGGAAAAACGAGGATATGACGATCATGTAATCTGAGGCGCTTAGAAACAAGGATGAGGGGGAAATATGCTAAAGACTTGGTGCGCAAATGCGAGAGGACAGAGCTAGTGAGGCAGGGAAGAAGAGGGAGGGGAAAGATTGCTAGGGGTTTCAGGTCAGAATAAGGTCAAGGGGGGGGGGGAGCAGCAATCTGTCGTTCGAACGCCGGCGGGGGGGAAACAAGGTCGCTTCCGTCCCTTTTAGTCGCAAGGGGGGGGGAAGATATCGGAAGGCGAGCAGGGGTCTCTGGATCAAGGTAATTGAAAAGGAGAAAAATTATTTAACGGCCCAGTCGTCAGGGGCCCACATTTCTTAAGGGAGAAAGGCGAATGGTAACGACTTGAACAACGAATGGAACGAGAAAAATTTCAAAACTGTAAAATTAAAAAAGAAAAATGAAGGGCCATATAGTAAATGGCTGAGTATTGGAGAGAGAAGCCTCACCAAGACCTAAGCTTCAAGGAAGGGAGTGAGACACTGTTGATGCGAGCGATGCATGAATGCTGGGGAAAGGGTCATTGCGCATAGGATGAAAATATGGGACAAACCCAAAAACTTGAGCGTGCACCGTCGCATGAAAGAGATATTCTTTATACTAAATTTTGTATCACATCGGTCGTTAGACGCTCACCTGGTAAGGAGGGGAGTCTGGGCCGGACAGAGGGCCAGATCTGGTTGCCTTGGCGCAAACTGGGGTTGCCCAGAGAAACAGGAATACAAGGAAGGGATGAGCGCTCGATGAAATGTCGGAGTCGACGGCAAAAAACAGGGCCTATGAGTTCAAACGTCGGCCCGGCCTTCGGCGCGTTCCCAGATAAGGAAAAACTAAGACGCTTAAACCGTTCGGAACGTATGCACGGGTTTGTGTTGCCTATGCCTCCCGCCTTGGAAACGTCTCTTCCTGAGCTGGAAAACTGAGGGAGTGTCTTATGATCTGCGCGCCGCCGTGCGTGGGTTGCCTGGAATGTCACGAGAGATCATTCACAGATACGGAACACGGGGGTTGCTCCCTGATGACCTATGCCCCTTTGTTTGAAGAGGCGCTCTCGCCCACCGATCTAAAAAGGCAAAAGACGGTGCCGAGAGCGCATATGGACGGAATCCGAAGAGGCTCCGTTAAAGTCACAAGGTTGTAAGGGGGGAGGCAGCATAAAATCGTTACTTGAACGGACGGTATGGAGCCTCATTGACACTCTCCGGCGCCCGATAATAATTGAAGAAGAAAAAGACAGCGACGCTAAAGAGGAGAATTTAGCAGGGCTGCAGCGGGTAATCATCCTCGTTTGAGAAATGGGGGGGTCCAGTCCAGTAGATCAAAGGGGAGTTAATGCTCGCACGGGTTTGGCCAACGCCTGAAGGGAAACAAAGGTCTTATTGAAACGGCAAGCCTATCACTCAGAATTGACGGAACCTCCGGAAAGAGAAAATAACGTCACTCGGCAGCGGGTGCGACCGTGTGCGCATATCTGATCGTTCAGGGGGCGGTAATAAAAAGACCTGTTGATTTTCGGGGGGGGGGGGTTGACGCCTGCGCGAGTTCGGGATTTGGAAGAATGTACTTTGGGGGGGATGTCGCAATCCTAAGATGAACGAGGGAATTTCGTGCCTTGTTCAAGAGAAGGAAAGGAACATCCCCCTAATCAAAACACCCCTGGGGATTGATGAGGATGGGGGGAAAAAAGGCATCCTGTCGAGAGAACGAATCGGAGGCGGACTATGAATGTGGGGAAATAGGGGTAGTCACATTCTGCTGGAGGAATTCAGCGGGACGAAAGGAAAGGAAACACAGCCCTTTTTCGCCGTATTTGTTCCACAAGCGCTTGCGAGCGGAGGTCCTGCATAGGGAGGGTGGGGGTGTGGCGCGCTGTCATGGTCTATTCGGAAAGAGGAATAGGTCAAAACAAGAAAAAACGGGGAAAGATTAAGGATAGAGAGAAAAGGAAGACCCCAATAGGGCCATCACGAGACAAACAAAGCCACCTCTAAAACAAGACCTCCTCTTTTAAAGAAGAGAGTTAAGCATCCGAAGGGGCTCTTGGAACCACTGCCGGGGGCGGAGATAGGATATAGAGATTAGAATGGGAAGGGCCCCAGTCAAAAAAGCCGCAGCGATTAAGGGGCGCGTAGAATCAGGGAGAAGCACCCTGCCGGGAAAATGAACGAAAGTCATGGGTTTTTAGGGGGGCCCCTGTACGGCAAATAAATGCCTCATGAAAAGAAGGGAGGATATAACACTCGTAGGAACAAACCGGGGAACTCCGCCGACGCGCGGCGTCCAGAAACAAGTGTACGCTGAACGACGAACGCGTTACGTTTTTAGTCAGATAAAGAGCAAAAACACTCCGGAGTGTAAACTTGAGAGGGGGGGGAGAAGCTGAATCCTGGACTATTCTACTCGCACAGACGCCCTCTTGGGGGGTCAAGTGGGTTAACAAAAGCCGCGGAGAAGCGAACTACAAAATTCTTTATATGACTGGGAAGAGGGGAAAATTGGGCTTCAGTGGGTAGGGGGGTTTCGCCTCTTCCGGAAACAGGCGGGTGATTTCAAACTAGGGTTTTGACTTCGCAATGGGCGAAAAACGAAGTTCGATCTCAAGTCACGGAAAGACGGGCGTGGCACTGATCTCACAAAGCTCACGAGGTAGCTTTCTATCATGGGGATCGGATGGAAAAGAGGTACAACGAGTGCAACTAGTGAACGCAACTGAGGGAGCGAGTCAAGGCAAAAAAGACGGGGAACAGGATTGCCATTTCGGGACATTTGAAGGACAGAGGAAAAAACGGGGTCATCTAAAAAGGAAGAAACACACCATTTACAGATCGAGAAAGAGCCTTCACCCAAAAAACCGGCGCGAGAAAATAGAAATAAAGCCAAAGCACAGATGTCTAAGCCAAAATCCAGGGAGCCCGAGAGGGAGCTGTGGTCACACAATTAAAGGAAAGAAACCCACTTTTCACCCATCTAAGGGCGCGAAGATATAAAACGAGAAGGGAAATACGCTTCTAATCATGGTTTGACGCGTCGACGACCGAAGACATCCAGCGATCAAATTGATGGAGAACAATCGTGTAACCATTGGGGAGAGTATATCGAAGGCCACCCCCACACTTCCAAAAAAGAAGGAAGACAAAAAAAAAAAAATACCAACCCCACCAAAGTTCCACTCAGCAAACAGGAGAACGGTTCACAGTAGAGAGATTCACCACTTCTGTCAAAGAGTCATAAAGACTTTCTAGGTACCCCTCTCGCACCTCAGTCAAACAGCTGCTCTATTCATTGGGAAAAGCAACCCGGGGTCACGAGTTTAGGGTGGGGTGCGGGTCTCCAGGTCCATATGCGAATTAACACACAAGAATGGCAGGGTCGGAATTCCCCTGCAAAAAAAAAAAGGAAATAACAGGACTGAGAAACGTGTCAACGAGTGCTGAGCAGCACAAACGCCATTAAGATAAGTAGAGGAGCAACGTTACGGGAAAAGCTCAGACTGTCGCGGGAAAGGTCGGGGACAAGACTGTTTCTGCTCATTGAGGGGGGGAAGGATGTGCCGGACGTGGAAGTTAGAAGATAGAGCGGTTTAAAGGTGACCTGCAAAAAGAGAGTACCCATCTCTCTTGGGACCAAGGAGGGGGGGGAGACTACCCGAAAAGAGAGCAGTTGAGATTGCTTGTGGCGCGAAAAGACTCGATTGTTGATGAAGAAAAAGGAAAATGGCTCTAAGCGTCTTCGCGAAACAACATAATCTACTTCACACTAGCCAGGGTCGAAAAAAAACGGGCAACTCGCAGGAGGGGCCTCGACATTTGCGCATCAGGAAAGGGGGGGATAGAAAAAATATTGGACAAAAAGGATCAGAAGACGCAGGCCATTTACGAAATATGTATCTCATAGTAAAGAAAGGTGGGGAACTACAGGGGGGCGGGAGAAAATAAAGCCAATCAATTAGGAAAGAAAGATAAACAGGGCCTTGAAGAGATATAATCTAATCGCGACGCGCTTAGTTGAGTAGAAGAGAAAAAAAGGGGGGGATGGCTGAGGTTTGGGGTTTGGAAAGACTCCTCTATGAGAGCAAACCTGCCCGGAGAGGGAATCGAGATTAGAATGGGTCCCCCAGTGACCTGAGGAGCAAGGGACCAAGAGTCCCACGTCTAGAAACAGGCACGCCTCTCGGTATATCGTGAAATAAGAAAGGACGAATGTACCTGGCGTCTGAAGTGAAGTGAAAAAAAGGGGGTGAAAGGATCAAAAAGCGTTGAAGGGTGTCGAATAGGGGAAAAGAGAGCGTATCTTGAAAGGCGAAAGAAACGAACGGTACCGCTTGTTAAGTTTATAAAAAAAGCATATTATTAATGATGGAGCCTGTAAGACAAAAAATGGGAGGAGTTGGGAAATGAGACGGGAAGGTTTGCTTTCGAAGAGGCAAAATTAGGTCGGAGGGGAATGGGGGGGGTATCGCTGTTTCCTAATTCAAAGGGATATGCACAAACTTAAAGAAGGCATGGATCTTGGATAAGTGTGACCATATGTGGCGGGAAAAGGTGGAACCCAGCCGGTGAGGGGGGGAGTGCTTCCTGTTTAGGGGCACGGGACGGCGCGGGGATCAGGAGAGGGAAATGCTCAGGCTGGAGAGAAAAAAAAGAAGGAAGAAAGGATCAAAGGAAGAGAGAAGGGTAGAAACTTCAACGAAGGGAGCTCGCATATTATAAGTTGGAAAACATGCAGCTATCAAACAAAACGGGAGGGAGGAGCGACGTAATTCCCGAGTTCGGGGAAAGAATGGAGGAGGGAATGAGAAAATTCAAAGGGGATAACAAAGGAGGAGGAGGAAAGGGAATTAACACAAAACACACATGCAGCGAAAGGGTTCATCCGACTAGTCCACCGCGCAAGCATCGAATTCAGCTGCTATGGCGGAAAGAGAAGGGGGCAAAGGATCCAGCAAGAGAACCGGGTTACGAAAAAACCCGAAAAGGGATGAGAAAGGTCATAATTATGCTCCTTATAGGGTGACGCAAGTTCCACATCAGGATCACTCGAAAAGGGATAAAGGGAAGCAGCCAGAATTCTTTGCCGGGGGGGAAAGAACGCGGAGGGGGCCAGGAATTCTGTTGGTTGGGAGAAAATGAAGCTCGCAAGGAAAGGACAGCTTAAAGGGGGAGGAAAATGGAAAAGGAAAAGATTCAACCCCTGTTAGACCGCTCTACCTGTGGCAGATTCGAAAAAAAAAGAGCCTCTCCCCCTTGCGAGGCCTAACCAGACCATTATTCTTTAGCAGTGCAGAGAGTAATGTAATAAGCAACTGTTAACCAAGGGGGGGAACATCATCTCTCGCGTCATCGTTCAGCTTTCACGTCAGTATCTCCGAACGAAATATTCGCAACTAGCAGGGCTGTATTTGGCGGGAAAGTTGAAAAAGGAAAATCGTCAAAAACAAGCTAAAGGGAAAAAAGGGAACATTAGACAAATTTATGTTCAAAAAAAATAGACGGAATGGCGTCCTGTCATTCTAGGCATCTGAACGACTTAAAGGTTTAAGGAAAAGCCGGGGGGGGGGGATTTGCGGGAGTAATTACTGAAAAAAAGGACTAGTACGGCTAAGGACCGAGAGGAGGCTGGGGGGGACAACAATCAACTGCAGACTCAGCTCAAAACGGTTTCTTCCGTGACCTACTACATCGTTCGCTATTGGGAGGAGGATCTAGATCAAAGTCCCGTGGGTCAAATAATTGTTGATAGGGATTGAGACAGCCCAAATTTGGAATCTGGCGTCACATCAGGCGATTCGATAAGAGACGCTGTCGCCCATCCGTGAGAGGTATTAAGTCGTATGGCAAATGAGAAGTTCGATAGGTCGCTGAGTGGTGAGAATATTGGATTGGAAGGGGGGGCAGAGGGAAGGAAGATTGGTCAAAAAAGACACCAGCGGTATGTGGTCTCAGAAACAACAAAAACCGGTGGGCCAAAGAACTCGTCACGTGCCGTATTGGAGAAAAGAAGGGAGGGGGGGGAAAAATCTTAGCGCTAGAGGGAAGCTGCTGTTTGGTTAGGGGAAAATTGAAAACGCTACAATTATTTGAAAACGCCTCGTGTGCAAGAGGGGGGTCCGAAAGGACTTGGAGAACTGAACGAGAACCAGAAAAAGGGAAAAGCGGTCCAGAGCAGGAGACCTGAGCTTTAAGAATGATACCCCGCACTTACAGTGGATCCCTATACGGATAGGCTGGAAAGTTGGGTTCTGTAAAGAAGAACACCCGTATTGGCTCAGTCATCGGTAACGTGGGTATCCTGTTTTGGAGGGGGGAATTCGCTCATTAAACAGGGAAAGTCGGGGGGGGGTCCAATGGGGAGAAGTTGGATTCAGATGTGCCAAAAAACATACTTAGTGAGGGGGCCGGGTGCGTGAAAAGAAGTGATAAAGGCTGATATTGGGGAATCTATTTGGTGGAGACCAGTGAGGAACGCTGAAACCAGAGGAAAAACCTATGGCATTATCTAGGATTTAAAGGCTTGCGTTACGGCAAATTCAACGATAGGGAGGGGAAGACGGCAACTTGGTGGAAAACATATGAAAGCTTAGGAGCTATATTTGGGGTTTCTAAAGGGACCAAAGAAAGAGGAAGGGCGAAAGCGATAGCAATGTTTGTGGAGGAATCGCGACCCAAGAAAAGAGGGAAACTCCGGCACCTGTCCGGGGGAAGTGTGTGCCGGCACTAAAGCGTCGCAGGGCGAGATTGAGGGGTATATCTAAGGGGATAGCGCCCGGTCTGGTGTTTTTCAGGCAGGGGGAGAGGGGAGCGCTCATACTCGAGATCGGTTTAGGGGGGAGAGAACGGGGGTTTTTTCTCCTTAGAGGCCCCATTTTTTGAAAGCGATGGGTCCCACCGGGGGTCAAGACACGGTCAATCAGGTTCAAAAAAAAGCGCATTGGGGAAGAATTGACTCGGATCCGGCAAGTGAAGGGAAGGGAAGATCTTTACCTCAAGAAGAGTAAAAATCCGATCTGATCTAGTTAGAGGGGAGTTATGGAGGGGGGGAAACGCAGGAACTGCCCTGCGAATCGACGAAAGGAGAAGCCAGGAGTCATTTGCGCGTATAAGCCTAACCGCCTGGGGAAAAAAGAATATCTTTAAGGTCCAGCGAAAGGGTCAAAGGAGCCAAGACTTGGGTGTGTCGTCTCCCTGCGGTGTGGACAAAAAAGGCCGGAGCCCAAAAGAGGGGAGGGAGGAGCTAGGGACTGGCGAGGGGGTTCGAGAAAGACGGGCATATCTAACATGCTATGTCATGAATTTTTCTCGGGAATTGCGGGACACGGAGCTTATTCGTAAAAAAAAGAAGGCGGGAAGACTGTTGGGTTGCGAGCGCGCGCTGACGAATTGTAGTAGGTTTAAAGAGTTCCTGTGTCAGTGCAGTCTGCAAAAAGGGTAATGACAGCGGGTTCTGCCTTGGGGGAAGAAAAAAAAAGGAAACCCACATCCCATGAAAGACCAATTTGGCGCATGTGACGCTGCGATGCTCATCCTATGAACGGGCGCCCTAAGAGAGGCTGCGGGTTCTGAAGAAAGGAAAAGAGAAAGGCCTCGATACTATGGGACGCAAACGTAAGGGGGGAAAAAAGTTTTGTCGCCGTATTCTTAACGTCCGCCATAACAGCGGGTCAGGGCCTAGGTTGAGGGGGGGGGAAAGAGATGCTGGGGAGTACGTGGATGCAAAGGACTCTGGAAAAAACAAAGGGGAGGGAAAAGCTAGGGGAAGAAAACGCATAGCACCACAAAAGCTACAACAAAAAAAAACTGCAAGGACCGCTGTCTGCAATAGCTTTGGGGGAAGCATCCGGAGCAAAGTAGCGGGGAAAAGGACGTTTCAGGATATAGGCATATAAGGGGCCCTTGGGTGTTCCAGCATGTCCATCGTCCCCGCGGAAAGGCGCCAGGGAGAAATAAGGGAGAATCGCACCGAAATCCGTATAGAGCCAGGGACGTGTTACTGGGGTGGTTCAAGTAAGCTGGACCAGCTCATTCCGACATTCTAAGCGCGAAACGGACAACCATTGGACACGGAAACGCATAACCGGGCAGGGCATCGCAGAAAAAAAAAAAAATAAAAGCACCATACCTCGGAAAAAGGAAAACTCAAGAGGGGAGGGGGTACCAGCTCACGAGCACAGTCCTAGGCGGTACTGATCTGCTTACTCGCCTCGGAAAGATGGGGGATAGGCAAGGAAACGATAAGAAGCAAATTTGGGGAAGGGCAGTTGTTGCCAGGGCAGCACGCGCAAGAATTCGGATAGTTAAGAACTACATTCGTCAACGAGAATGGTTCTAGCCGGCTGCCGGAAAAAAGGCGGGTGATTTGACTGAGTAAGAAAATGATACCGGAGAGGGAGGAAGAGGCGGGGCCGCCACACTCAAAAGAAAAAAAATAAAAAAAAAATGGACCTTAGCAACATAGCACACTAAGACGGCCGAGATGATCAATTGCTGGGCGATGTAGTGTGTTAATCATTGCGGACTACTGTATTTCCCCGCACTCCCGGGTAAGGCATCCAATGCGCAGAGGGAAGGATTGACCGGAGGGGAAAAACCAAATGGTCAAAAAACTGTAGAAGTTTCACGAAAGGAAGATTATATCTAAACGCATAGAAGTCCGACAGAGACATACCCACCTAAGTCGGGGGAAAGATCATAAATAAAAAGAATTAAGCGGACGATCCTGCTCCTATCAGAGGTTATCCAATTACCTTCAGTGAGGGAAAAACGGGGGCAGTGGGTTCGCGGGGGGAGCACATAAGACTAATACATGGAAAGAGAGCTTTGCGAACTGAATACGATCTCAGTAAGCCGACAGCAAGCGACATAGAAAGAGAGGGGGGGGAATGGGGAACGATGTCACAATGGTTGCAGCGGGGACAGCGCAACCTTTCAAGAAAAAACGAAATCCGTAACGGCAATTCGCAATTCGAGCATGGAAGACTGCTCTTCTTCAATCCATAGGGGTCGATGAAGAAAAAAAAACTATAAACTAAATCTACAGCATTAGTGGCATATGAGTTACGGCGTCACGAGAGAGAAGGGGTATGTTTTTGTGGGTCAATCTCCTTCCTTAGACATGAAACAGCCAAGCGAATGCATCGGCTAATTAAAAAAGGAATAAAAAAGGCAAGAAAAAGCAGAAAGGACGGAAAAGGGGGAAATCAGGATTGCGCAGCACAATACTAAACCAGTAAATTTCGGGGCTCTGGTCTGGGCTACCGTTCGTCCCGAGAAGGAAAAGGGGGGGGGGGGACGTTGAAGGGTCGTTTTGGGTCACGGGAGTATCCGCCCTTTAGAGTCAGGAAGAAAAGGTGTTTGCTTCCAAAATCTCTGACGAGGGGACGTTGATAAATATTGGATAGGGTTTTCATGTCCGAAGAAAACATAGAGCGGAGGCGACAAGGAGGAGAAGAAATAAATGGAAACCAAGGGGCCACGTGGACGCGATGCGGGGTGGCAGATCCTTGGGGGTCACGAGAACCATAAGGGGTTTGGCGAAAAAGTAAGGGGACTACTAGAGACCTAAAACAGCAGAAAAAGGGGACCGGCATCCAAAACGGGGGAACTCGCAGCGACTCGCGTGATGACGTAAGTATGTTGGAATTTAGCCTTAAAGAAGGATAAGAGCAGGAAACCGGGGACCAAGATAGGCTGGAATCGTAATAAGAATCTTGATAGTCGGATAATGGGGGGAGGGAAATAAATTCCAGATACTGTTGAGAGGGAAATAACGCCTGTCTAATATAGTAAAGGGAAAATCGAGAACTGCGTTCATATAAAAGGGATCGGGAGTATGCATTTGCCGAGGGGGTTTGCAAAAAAAATAAAGAAAGAGGGGGGTAATACACGAAGATTTATACAGAACGAAGGTTGGAATTGACGCTCGGGAAAAGTGAGACCGTCATATCTCTCCGAGAAAAAGGAGGCTATAGTCTGGGAAATAATTGATGACCAGAATGGACCTGAACTTTTCTGGGAAAGGGCAACAACCAATGTAAAGGGTGCTCTCTAAAATTCAAAAGCGGCAGGGGGGGGAGAGTCCCAGTTCTCTATATGTTGAAGGGGGGAAAAGGAGGAAAAAAGTACGACACGAGGGACACTTGTTGGGGTTGATAGACAGCAAAGATTGATGACTTCTATTAAGGAAAAATGGAGCAGCATCGACGGTGTAAGGACACTTTTACTCGGGACTTTGACTGCTGTCGAATCGGGCGGGGTTAGGTGAATAAGGGTAATAAAAAGGAATGTCTAAAAGACGAGCCGGGAGAGGAAGAAAGGAGGGGAAGGGCTGCCTTCAAAACTTGGAAGAAAAATGGTGGGCACGTAATTGAAAAACTTCTGTACCAAGCCGGGTGGGTTGGGGGAGGGGGGGGGAAGAGGAAAGGGGTGGAAAGGGAGGTCGAAAGATATTACTCTGAATACAGGATAAAACACGGCAGGGAAGGGGCGCACAGGGTAGAACGGGAGGCTGCATATATGCCGGCGTGGGGGGACGATATGTGGGGGACGAAAAATAGCAATCGAAATCAATGATAGACGGGGGGGAAAGGTGTCCGCTTAACTCAGGAGGCACAAAGACTCTCTCACAAAAATTAACAAGATTAATCTCATGCAAAGAAGACATTCTTCACCCTGACAGGGGGGAAGACCTGGGAGGCAGAATAATATGAGGGGATGACTATAATATTTAACCGAAATATAGGGGAGACCGTTTGTCACAAAATCTCGCTCAAGGGAGAGGGAAGAAGTCTCGCAGGATCCGGAGGCTATCAGTATAAGAATGAGAGTTGCGGAATACGGGATCGCGCTTAATTTAACCAGAAAACAAAGGAAGCCAATTAACGAACCCTTCTTGGGGAAAGGGGTCCAGAACGAAGGGGTCGGAAAAGGAATATGACAAGTGCAAGAAGGGGGGAGCTCACTAAAGAAGTTCAAAGGTGGATGATATCGGGCTAACTGTAGCCATTCGAACCGAAAAGAATGTTGCATATGAGCAAGCAGCAAGAACGCCCAAAGTACGGAAGCCAGTTTTTAGGGATGAAAGTGAAGGAAAGAAGTAAGGACCAGATAAAACACCAACCGTTGGCCAGGGGACGCTCGGCGTTCTAAGAGTTGAGACGGGAAAAACGAGAAAGAAGAAGAAAAAAAATAGTCGCAAAGAAACCGATTGAAATTGAGAGAAGAAACCTTAAAACAAAAGCAGACCCCAGGCCGCCAGGGACCGGCAATCCGAATCTAAGCCATTCTAGACGAAGTGAAGGGGATCTTCAAGGGGAGGGAAAAATAAGTGTCAAATTGGGGCAATTTCGGACAGTTACTAGCTCATTCGCGGTAGGAAGCGAGGCGTGCGGAGTTTCAAACCACAAGGGGGGAAAAAGTGCAAAAAGAAAACGGTTTCGTCCGAAAACTCAGTGTGAAGTTGTGGCTTAAGAGAGGAGCAAAAAATGGAAGAGAAATAATTTTTTCTGAAAATGTGGAAAGGGATAAAGCATAATCGTGCGCGGAGGAAACACGATTCGCTTTACTATAAAAAGAAAGGATAGAAGAGGGACCGGGCAAGCTAAGGAAAGGGGGGGGGTCAATGCTAAAAATCAATTCCAGGTTATTACGAGCGCGATGCTGCGGGGAGTGTTAAAGAACGTAGTGGGGACGATTCGGGAGGTGCGGGGGGACTACGATAGAGGAGGTGTTCAGTTTTCAAATCAATCAGGGGGGGGTCGCTGAGCACACTCACAGGCGGGGAAAAGGCATCGAGAAATTCCTGTTCGACCCTATTGGGCGGCCAATAGACGAGCGGGGAAGGGCTCTGGGTTGAGGGTTAAATTGACTGAGAAAGATTTATAACTTACAAGAAAGCTTTTGGGAGCACAGGCAACTGAAAGAACAATGAAAAAAAGACAGTGAACAGACCAGAACTCCATTCCCCCGCGTCGGGACGAAAGATCACGGAGGACAGGGGGAACCGAGACATTAAAGTCGGAGTATTGGTGCGCCTAATCAATAAAAATAAGGAGAAACGCATCAGCTATGCGGGGGGGGCAGAAAAATGTGTGGAGGCAAGCGCAAGGCAGGCATGCGCTGTGTTCCAAAGGGGGAGCAATAAATGAATGAGATCTGCCACAACATAACTGATCGAAGGTGCAAGTGACGTCAAGCAATAAAAAAAGAGTATTTAGGTGGTGAAAAGGAGTGACGGCAGAGCCCATATCAGGAAAACTGGGAAGGGTTGGCCGTTAACGGCGAGAGTGTGGGAGATGGGTGAAATAGAAGAAACGGTGGACAGATGCAGGGAGGGTACTCACACAGGGGGAGGTTGAGGCAAAAGGTCAGACGTCACAAAAATCGAGAAAAGGGGGAGGAGAGAAGCTGGGACATGGGGTGGAGGAAAGAGGGAACCAGCAGACAGGACGGAAAGTCATAAATGGGTCAAGGGTAGCGATAAAGCGTCAACTAGAGAGATCGCTCGCTAGAGACTTGATTTGTGTATCAGAGGAAGAGGACGCAAAACGGATGTGGGGGGAGATTAAAAGGATCTCTTCGAAAAAAGGGTTGACTCACATGTTTTTGGTAAACTGATTACCGATTAAACTGAACCAAGGCTGTGCGCCTCTCGAAAAGGGGACACACTTAAGAAAGGCCAAAGAAAACTCGGGAGATACGCGGACAACGCGCGGGACTAAACTGGGAACAGATGTCCCTGTAAAAAAAACGGTCTTCACAGCTAGAAATAAGGAGGAAGCAGTGATCTGCTGGGGGGGACGATCTTGGGAAAAGACCAAGTCCACTGCTATCTACGAAAGGGAAAAACAGCCGGACAGTGGCGAAGTCAAGGAAATCAACAAAGAATGGGGTTGCAGTCAGTATAACAAAGAAAACGCTTTTCGAATGGTCAAAATTAACGTCCATTATCTCCAGGAGGGGGTCGTTCGCGCTCCCTGGAAGTTGCAAAACACAAGGCAGGGACTCTGTCGAGGGGGGGGGATCAGACCTCTCACTCTATTTCCCACTAGGAACGAAAGAATGGAGAGCACTACGGCGGGCGTTGCGTAAAAATCTTTAATAAACAGGGCGCGGATTCTTCAGCAGGAACGCCTATAAGGAGTGGGGGGGTTGTTGGCGCGAGAAGGACCAACTGCATGGGGGGAGGTTGCAGAGTGGCTCCTAGTTTGGTCGGCTAGAATTGTAGGGGAAAAATGCGGCTGACTTGTCCAAAAGGAAAACAACCAACCGTAAGGAAAGCCTGAGATGAACGTCGTTTTGAATAGGGGTGATCGACGACCCAGGCCTTGCAAAAGGGCCTCTTAGAAAAAGGAGCAAGGCTAAACCACTGGGAGCAAGTGGCCATCTAAGAGGACGGGGGGAGGAAGAAAAGTAAAACGTCTACAGACGGGGGGGGGCCAATTGAAAGATGTGCCTTTTTTGGGTAGGGGGGAAGGGGGGAGCTGGATGTTGCTAATGGTGGATGAAAGGGGAATCTCGACACACCGGGGAAGAGGAAAGAGAAGGAGATCGCAAATCCCGCGCCTATCACAAAGCGGCGAAACAACAAACCACCTCTTGCATACAAGCGAAGGTCGCAACTCGGAGTTCCAAAAACTCACGGCCCTGGAGGGCAAAAAAACTGGAGGGGGGGGGGAAGAAAAGAAGGGGGGCTCCCTTTGTGACCCATGGCGAGGCGATTAAAAACTTCGCATACATTATGAGGGCAAAAACGCGTAAGATGCAAAGAGGTAGTCATGGATGGGGGGGACTGAGGATGGAATCCATTAAAAAAAAAAAGCCAGATCATTACTATTCGGGGAAATCACACTTCCACAAGTGAAGGTGACACCCCTAACGCGGAAGGGCCGCGCTAGCCAACACCACAATGCCCCCAGGCGCCCGACAGAAGATTCCAGACAGCAGGGTTGACCGCACTACGAGCAACGCCATAGCGAGACGAGGAGAAAGGCGATGCCGGGAGGACGTGGGGAGGAGACATACTAAGGGGGTGAAGGACTCCTTCATGTTTGGGGGTGCCACAAACAGAAAAGAAACGACTTCAGGGGGAGATACTGTACTTTTCAGCTGGAACAAGGGAGGCAAAAACGGATGAAGGGGGGAATATCCGGGCGGGGATTTCGAATATACTTCTAATCGCCGGAATCGGAAGGTTCGAGCTGCAGGGCCTGTCTGAAAGAGTTCTATCTCAAGGGGTACACTTCCGAGACAGATGAGAGCGAGCTGAAGCGAATAGTTGGCAGTTAAAAAAAGTGTCCGACATAGAAAAATCCGAAGGAAGATTGACCGTGGCAAGGAAAATGTTGCTAGGCGCAAAAAGGGGGCAAAAAAGGGTCATCACCAGGTGAAAAAAGAATATAAAGAACGAGCGCTCGAGCCTCTCCAAAACGAACACCCAAACGGCGGGCGATTCCAGGATACGAAATAAAAAAGAAGGTGGAAAAACAGGAGGGAAGGCACGAGGGCGTGCGGGAGGGAGGAACAATACAAAAAAATGATTGCCCAGACGTCAAGGAGGGGAGGGTCACGATATTTATCAAAAAAGAAAGAAGGGAATGTCCCTATAATCAGAGATTTACGGGTCAGACTCATAAAGAGACCAGAAGAATAATTAGGGTACGGAGTCTTGGAACAGGGGGGCAGAGGTCTAGAGAATGTTGCACTAGGAAGGGAAGGCCCAACGGAGTCCAATCTCAGGAACGTTTCTGTCGGTCAGCTGGAAAGGAGAGTCGATAGAACATAGTAAAAGTCTTTCTCCGATTGGAGGGAGCATTACAACTCTTCTAAGGGGGGGGGTATGGTTTTTTGCAAATGCGTCATGAGAAAGAAACCCCCTTGTAAATTCAAGGAGAGGGGCCAAGGCATCAATACAAACGCAGTAGGGGGGGAGAAATCCGATTTTCGAAAGGGAGAAACAAATACTCAATAGAGTTTTCGGGCTCATTTCATTTATGAAAAGTTAGGAAACCGAACAGGTGCTTTTGCTAGGGACCTAGATGTCTGGCAAAGGTGAGAGGAGGTCAAATGATTCCAAAAGAAAAGGGAGGGGAGAATATGGTTTATCTTTACAGGGGGGAACGGGGGGGGGGGAAAGCACAGAGAGGGCTACCGATCTGATGCCAAACGAATAGGGTGACAAATACCATTCGAGCGAAAAGATGGTTGGCTCCACCAGAACTGGTGCTCGAGAACCATACCGATGTTTTGGAAAAGGGAAAGAAAAGATAGTCTCTATCGTCGGATTCAAAAAAACAAAGAAGTAAATGTCACAACTGGAACACTCGAAAGAAAAGACAATGGAAATCGGAAAAGTAGTGGGTCATTAGCAAATTAGCGACCTAATATCCTGGCGCGACGGTCAAAAAGGGGGGAAGAAAGATTAAATAGGAATAGACGAAGGGGGTGACGCAAAACAGAGAGGGGAAAATGGGGGGGCTTTATAAAAAAGAAGGATTGTGGCGGAAAATCACGAAAGGCTTTCGAAGAGATGAAAAGGAGGGCGCACCGCGGATTGTG